>Ga0315549_1002571_pt1 | contig 17091 bp, 14 predicted proteins | sample SalMarSW160200MG_FD_203101 | JGI IMG/M metagenome (GOLD analysis project Ga0315549, IMG submission 203101) | Salt marsh sediment microbial communities from the Plum Island Ecosystem LTER, Massachusetts, United States - Salt Marsh Sediment SW1601-200 ... | reverse complement strand
CATTTCCCTCTCCTTCCTTTTCAACCGATTTTAAATCCTGCTCTTCGGGCACGACCACGACACTGACTGTAGCGGTCAAGTCGCTGTCGAACTTAAGTTTTATAGAATGGGTACCGACCTGTTTTATATGTTCGTGCAGCTGCACCACTTCATCGGCAACTTCAAAGCCCTGTGCCCGCAGATTCTCCGCTATCTGGCCGGCAGCAATCGAGCCAAACAACACTCCCTGCTCATTAGCTTTAGCTGCCAATACTGCCTCTGCGCCTTCGACTTTTTTTACCACTTCTTCCAGCCGGCCTTTTTCTTGTATCCTTCGCTCGGCACGTTTGGCCTTGTCCTTGGCTATAGCTTTTATATTCACCTCGGTTGCCGCCTTTGCCAAACCCTGAGGCAGCAGATAGTTTCTCGCATATCCTTCATTTACTTCAACAACATCTCCAAGCCAGCCGAGCTTTTTAACATCTTCACAAAGCAAAACCTTCATCCCGTTAGATATACGTGGATGTTGTCCCATGGACTCCTTGCGGAGTACATCTCTTTTCTTATTATATTTAACCATTTTTTTCCCTTTCGAATATCTAACGGGATGAATATTTCGTCCCTCGTTTCTCTACCGTTATCCGTCGAACTGCAGGTTAACCCCGTTATGGGCTTGGCCATCCCTGACGGGAGAAAATAGTTTCATTTTTATTCAACATTTATGTCTTTCTTTATGTAGCTTTCTACCTGTGGCAGTCCTCGGGACTCCTTGCGGAGAGCTAACGAGATTAAGCAGTAAATGGTAAAAGTGCCATATATCTTGCACGTTTGATTGCTTTTTTCGCTTTTCTCTGACAGCTTGCGCAATTGCCGCTGCGTTTGCGTGAGTATATCTTGCCGCGATTAGTCAAAAGTCGTTGCAGGGTATCAATATCTTTGTAATCAATATATTTTACACCCCACCTGCAAAAACGACATTGTGTTTGCTCACGAGCACCGGCAAAACCTGTTTTTCTCCGTAACGCCGTTGTGGGGCGTCCCGCGGAGGAGTCCCTGGGACTATTATTTCTTTTTGCCATATTCTACCTTATCGTATATACATCATTCTTCCGGAGTTCCATAATCTTGACTGTCGTCAGACAGGTCTACCGCACGTCTGGCGAACAAGTTAAAACGGTATATCATCTGCCTCTGCCTTCTGCTCAGCTTGAGACTCTCCATCGATTGCATTTTGGCCAATTCGGTCGGCGCCTGCCCCGGGTGTACCGGGCAAAAACTGAAAGTTTTCGACAGTAACTCTATGCCTGCTGCGCTTCGCTCCGTCCTGAGTCGTCCAGCTTTCAAATGTTAATCTGCCCTCGACAAAAACCGGCCTGCCTTTGGTAAGGTACTTATTTATATTCTCAGCCAGCCGACCAAATGCACGACAGTCGACAAAACAAGTGTCCTCTCGCTGCTCACCATCTCTGCTCGTCCACCGGCGATTAGTCGCCAATCCAAAATCAACCACTGCTGTCTGACTCGGCGTATACGACAACTGCGGGTCACGAGTCAGATTACCCATCAGAAAAATTTTATTAAAACCTGCCATATTCAAACTCCTTTGTTCTATACCACACTCCTTCCTGCTTTCACGCCCATGCCTACGACCACCCAATGAGTGCAGGCAAGAAAGCAGGAGAACTATTTACCACTTGCGACTCGTGACATACTACTCAACCAAATTTACGGCTTCTTCTGCCTGCTCCTTATCGCTTAACTGCTCTTCTTCATCCTTTTCCGCTGCATGGTGCTCTATCTTTTGTTTTTCCGCTTTCATCGCACGAGTTTCTTTCTCAATATCTTCCTTCTCTCTCGTCTCAGCGCTTAGAATCAAAACACGCATAATTTGCTCTGAGAGCTGAACAGCTTTTTCAATCTCCCGTACCTTCCTGCCATCAGCCTTAAAGTAGCTTAGGATGTATGTACCTTTGGTCTTGCCGTCAATCTCGTAGGCCAATTTTCTTTCGTCCCACTTTCTTATCGAGACGATCTCGCCATCGGCCCTCTTTAACACCGTTTCCAGAATCGCAATAACCTTGTCCCAATCCGATGCTTGCGCAGAATCAACAAGAAACATTGCCTCATACAATTTCTTCTTAGCTGCGGTTTCCATACCAATACCTCCTGTCTAAATTAATACTTTCTTTATAACTACACATTATCAGCCAACCTGATTAACTCTGTAGCCGCGACTAATTATCCAAACCATCGTCAATTCCTGTCTCTTTCTCTCTTCCGACGTTAAACCGATTCATTGTCACTTCAATACCATATTCAACCCAGCAAAGCACAGCATCACGCGCCTTCCCAATTGCCTCATCCAGTAGTGGTTTTTCTTCTTTCGGCCTGTTAAGAACAAAATCCACCGGGTCTTCTTGTGTGCTTCGGCCGATGCCAATTCGCAAGCGTGCGAACTCATCTGAACCGAGCTTCTCTATAATGTCCGCCAGCCCGTTATGGCCACCGGCAGAACCTCTTGCCCTTATCCGAATCCTGCCCGGCTCTAAATCCATATCGTCGGTGACAACAAGCAAGTCATCCAACGCAAGATTATAAAAAACCACCGCCTTGGCAACCGGCTGGCCGCTGTTATTCATCCACTGCCATGGTTTTAACAGTATTAACTTCTTATTCGCAAATTCACCCATTCCTGTGCGGGCGCCAAATTTTTTCTTTTTTGTCTCTATCCTCAATGTCTCAGAAAGCAAATCAATCACCTTAAAGCCGGTATTGTGCCGAGTATCAACATACTCGTCTCCGGTATTACCCAGCCCGACAACCATTTTATTATCACCCATAATCTGCTTTCGTCCAATGCTGCTTATGTTTTCTCCTCTTCCGGAGGCCCCTCTTCTTCCTTAACCTCACCAATAACCTCAGGGGCAACCGGGACTTCTTCCTCAATCTCCTCAGTGGTCTTGGCTACCGCAACCAAATGACAGGCGATAATGAGCGTCTCCGGCGAGCTTACCAGTTTCACTCCCTCTGGAAGCTCAATATCACTTGCATGCAAGGCTTCGCCGACACCTAACTCCTTGACTGAAACAACAATAGACTCCGGAATATCCGTTGCCTTGCACTCAATTTCCAGATGGTTCATATGCTCTTCAATGATACCCCCCTCATGGGTCCCCTTTGCCGTACCTTTAAGCTCGATAGGAACCGACACCTTAACCGCCTCAGTCACATCAACTCTCATCATATCCACATGAATGACATCTTTACCAAGGTAGTCATATTGCAGGTCTTTAACCAACATCTTTTGTTTCTTTTTGCCTATCTGTACATCCATCAGTCGATGTCCGTGATGCAGCTCTTCGATAAAATTATGCGCATCCAGGGAAATGGCGACCGGTTCTTGCTTGTGTCCATATACAATAGCAGGAATACGGCCGGTCTTACGCAATTTTTCTGCATGCTTTGAGTTGGTTTGCTCCCGAATTTCTGCTTTGAGAATCAATTCTTTTTCCATATTTTCCCAACATTTCTAAGTACATATTTCTTCTTTTGTTTTATGGACTGTAGCTGTCAAACAGGCTGCTCACTGATTCGTTTCTATGAATTCTTTTTATCGCCTCGCCTAACATAGCTGACACAGTTAAAACCTTAATGCCGCCTGCTTCTTTGGCCTTATCATTCAACGGTATTGTGTCAGTAACAACTACTTCATCAATCGGCGCCTGTCTCAGATTCTCCAGCGCATCTCCCGCAAAAACACCGTGTGTGGCGCCGATATATATTTTCTTGGCCCCTCGCTCCTTAACCAGTTTTGCGGCACCGCAGATCGTGCCGGCTGTAGCAATAATATCATCACACATAAAGATGTTTTTGCCATTCACATCACCTATTATCTCCTGTGCCTTCACCTCGCTGCTGCCGACCCGTTTTTTATGCACAATGGCAAGTTCGCCCCCAAGATGTTCCGCATATCTTGATGCAATCTTCATATTGCCCACATCCGGCGAAACCACCGTCAGGTTACTAATTCTTTTGTCTCTGAAATACCTGCTCAATACCAGCTCGCCTGTCAGGTGGTCAACCGGTATATCAAAAAAACCCTGTAGCTGCTGTGCGTGAAGGTCTATCGTCAGGACCCTGTTGGCACCAGCAGCAACAATAATATTCGCCACCAACTTGGCTGTTATAGGTACTCGCCCTTCGGCCTTTCTATCCTGTCGGGCATAGCCAAAATAAGGAATAACCGCAGTGATTCGCTTGGCGCTGGCCCTGCGCAAACAGTCCAGGTAAATTAACAGCTCCATTAAATGCTCATCAACGGGTTTACACGTTGACTGCATGACAAAGCAGTCCCTGCCGCGAACATCATCTTCAACTCTGATGACTTTCTCGCCATCCGGAAACTTGTCGATTTTCGCGCCGCCGAGAGGCATTCTCAAATGCTTACAAACCGCAGTAGCTAACGCCGGATTACTGCTTCCGGAAAAGATTTTTATGCCTTCATTCATAAACATCTGCTTTAGTCCTTCTGACCAAGTTTATTAATGCTTTCCTGAGAGACCACCGTCCCTGCATCTATATGCGAGCCATCTTTCAACTCAAGCGGTGCTACAAGTATCGCGCCGGAACCAATGTAGCAATTATTGCCTATGTTGGTCCGGCTGATTTTCATGCCGTCGAAATTGGCTGTTATCGAGCCGGCTCCTATGTTGACATTGCGACCCACTGCAGCATCACCGATATAGCTGTGGTGCCGGGCCCGAACACCATCGGCTAAAGTCGAATTCTTTACCTCCGTAAAAACGCCTAACACAACATCATTTTCCAAAACCGTGCCGCTCCTCAAATAAGCGAACGGTCCAATTCGACAGCCCTGGCCAATTATAACCTCGCCATGAATATAGGTAAACGGCTCAATCACTGTATCTTGTCCTATTTTTGCCCGTGCATCAATCCAGGTGTTGTCAGGGTCAACTATAGTAACACCATCCTCCATCAACTGCTGCTGAATTCTCCGCTGCATAATTTTGCTCGCCACGCTAAGCTCGTTTCTGCTGTTGACTCCCATTGCTTCCTCGGGCCGCACCGCCGTTACCGCAATGACTTTTTGACCTGCCGCTATAATTAGACTCAGCACATCCGTCAGATAATACTCCTGCTTGACATTATCCGGCTTAACCTTTTCTGCCTTTTCAAAAAGATTTTTATTATCGAAAAGATAATAGCTCGGGTTCACCTCTTTAATAGCCAGTTGTTCCGGCGTGCAGTCACTGTCTTCGACAATACCCAGGATATTACCGTTTGCATCCCGGGTTATCCGTCCATATCCGGCCGGCTCATCCAGAACCGCTGTCGCAAGTGTCACCGCTGGCTGCTCAACGCTGTGCTTCTTTACTAATGCTTTCAATGTTTCAACCCGAATCAAAGGCCCATCACCACAAAGAACAAATGTCTCGCCCTCGAAATCACGCAAGTATTCTTTACAGCACAACACCGCGTGAGCTGTTCCAAGCTGCTTCTCCTGACGGACCCAGACAATATCATCGAAATTATTGAATCGTTCTTCAACATGCTCAGCGGAGAAACCAATAACAACATACATCTTTTTTACCCCAACCTCACGGCAGGCATCGAGCACATAGGCCAGCATAGGCCTGCCGCATACTTCATGCAGCACCTTCGCCATTTGCGTATTCATCCGGCTGCTAACTCCTGCTGCCAATATTATCGCTGCTCTTTCTGCCACCTTCTTATTTCCAGCCTTACATAATTAAACAATCAATAATCATTTCAAATCTACCCGGCCAGGACTTGAACCTGGAATATGGGCACCAAAAGCCCATGTGTTACCAATTACACCACCGGGTAATCGCTGTAAACCCTGTTAGAAAGCCCGCCATGTTTTTTATCCCGCTCAAAAGGCGAAGCTTCCTTTCTAACAGGGTAAATCCAAAAAATCGAATGACGAACTCTGATATTCCCTGTTCGATACTCGATATTCCTTTCAACCATCTGTCACGGAGGCCGTACTGTATCAGCCCGGTTTGGCCCTGTCGGAGGCTTGAGTCAACTATGCCGTGATTCTGTTGACCCCATATCGTGGCGCGGCCATCTTGGCCGTGCTTTCACGGGCTAAAAGCCCGTACCACATAGCTACCCCTTGCGACAGAGAAACTCAATTGTAATAAGCTATTCAACTCACTACAGAAAGTCAACCCATTTCTGTAAAAAAACAAAAATACCCCTCAATCACCCAAAGAACATTGATTATTGATTATAAACGGATAAAATAAAAAACAAATGGATAGCGGAGAACAAGCTATATGACAAAAATGCAAATCATAGCCAAAGCCGTCCTCATTTTCATTGGGTTGAGTGCTATCGCCAACCTTTGCCAGTATCAATGCGCACTAACATCCACAGTACTGTACGGGGGTACATTTATGTTCCGAACCGTCTTATTTTTATCCGTATTTTTAATTGTAACTATAGCGATTGCATATTTGTTCATCTTTAAAAACGATTGGTTAGTTTATAAAATAACTGGTTCTGGTGAAAAATTAAACCCCGAACGCGAAACACTCTGGCTGGTCAGCTCTCTTCGAATGGTTGCGGTTCTTTACGGTTTTCTACTGCTCGCAGCTTCAATGCCTACGATATTGAATATAATAGTGTCACCTCTGTATATATTTCCCTTGATAAACGAGATACTCACATTCAAGACCTTTCCTAAATCACTTATTTTTACCTCATCACAATGGTCATATATGATATACAATTTTCTAAAAGCAATATTAGCAGCTTATCTGCTTTACGGCTGGCCACAGTTTATCCGCTTCCAATTGAATATCCGCAAAACTAAATCTCCACTTAACCAAAACCGATATACAGAAGGAATTAAAAATGAATAAAATGCACACACTCATCAAAATCATTCTCTCGGCAATAGGAATCTTCTTCGCCATTCGTCTGCTGTCTCCATTATCCTTAGGAATTTCTTACTTGTATTCAAAACCATCCTGGGAAACAGCAGGGGCATGGCTTTTTTCGTTACTGCTTGTTGCCGGTGCTATTGGACTGCTCATGTATTTTCTAGTTTACCAACATGACAAGTTAACTAAAAAAATCGTTGGCTCAGAACAACTACCGGAGCCCGACTCACAAGTACAATGGCTGCCTGTAGCGCTGCGCCTTATCTGCATCGCCGGTGGAATCTATTTCCTAAACACTGTAATCTGGCAAACAACGTTCTTCATAAGCCAGCTTGCTTTCTTTAAAGAAAATACCCGCTCTATCTACACCTTCGCGCCATACAGTCCCCGAGACATACTACCGTGGATAATTATGCTTATATGTGGTATTTATCTGCTCTTCGGTGCTCCGCACTTCGTCCGCTGGCAGGTTAAAAAGACCCTTCAACAATGTACCACAAGCAAGAAACAACAAGATGAGGATCAATCCGCCTCTTCAGTCGAGATATAGCCGCGCTGCCCCTCATTCACATAAGCTGCCTCAGACGAATCTTCGCTCTCATCCGAGTCCTTACGCTCTGCTTCAGCTTCCATCTGCTCACGGACACGCTCGTACTCCTTTAACGTCATCATAACCTCCCGCGCCTGGCTGCCCTTATACTCGCCGAGTATCCCCCCCGCCGCCATCATTTCAATTATCCGTGAAGCTCTGGCATAGCCGATGTTGAGTCTGCGCTGAAGCAGTGACACGCTGCCTCGCTGGGTCTCTAAAATAACCCTGACCGCATCATCAAAAAGCTCATCCCTGACCATATCAGAGGCATCAATCTTCTTTAGCTGGGTCAGCTCAGGATGGAATTGTGGCCCACCAAACTCCTTAAGGTGTTTAACTACCCGCTTTATCTCCGGCTCGTCAACAAAAGTGCCCTGAGCACGCACCAGTTCGCTCGTACCCGGTTTTAGAAACAGCATGTCTCCTTCACCAAGCAGCGTCTCGGCTCCATTCTGGTCAAGGACAATTCGGCTGTCAAGTCTCGCAGCGACACGAAAACCAATCCTTGTCGGCATATTCGATTTGATAAGACCTGTAACAACCGTCGCCTGCGGCCGTTGAGTGGCCAATACAATATGAATGCCGACCGCCCGGCTCTTCTGCGCAAGACGAACAACGTATGCCTCTATCTCCTTCGGTGCGGTCATCATTAAATCGGCAAGCTCATCGATTACTATTACAATGTATGGCAGCATCTTCGGAATTCTGTCCTGTTCCTCCTCGCTGCCCGGTTCAAATCGATTGATTATCTCCTCCTCGCCAAGTCTATTATATTCAGCAACATTCTTAACCCTTGCCTCTGCCAAAAGTGCGTAACGCTCATCCATCTTCACGGTTGCCCACTCAAGTATCTGCACAGCCATTTGAGTCTCGGTAACTATCGGACACATCAGGTGCGGAATAGTATTAAAGGCCGTCATCTCAACCATTTTGGGGTCAATTAAAATCATCTTTACTTCATCCGGACGTTTCGTAAGTAGTATTCCCGTAATGATGGTGTTGATGCAGACACTTTTTCCCGAGCCGGTCGTGCCGGCAATCAATAAATGCGGCATCGTAGTAAGGTCTGAAACAAGCGCCTCTCCCGATGAATCCTTGCCCAAAAACAGCGGTATCTCCATTCTTTTGGGCTTATCACCAGCCAGCTCCAACATGCTTTTCATACGAACTTTCTCTTTTTCGCTGTTCGGCACCTCGATGCCTATTGTATGCTTGCCCGGCAATGGAGCCACCACACGAACCGCACCAACTCCAAGCGCACGAGCCATATCATTTGATAGTGCTCCAATCTGGCTGACCTTAACACCAGCGGCAAGCTCTAATTCAAACATTGTTACCACAGGACCGGTATCAGCCGCAACCACCCGCGCATTGATATTGAACTCTGACAACAATCTTTCTAAGGCACTGGCCTTTGCCTTGACGACCTTCTCCTGCACAGAGCTTATACCATACTCCGGCTCAGCCAACAGCTCTAAAGGAGGTAAAACATAATCATCATAACTCTCCTGCACAAAGGGCTTAGCCGGCTTATGCCCCTCTGGTGAAGGCGCCTGCAATTGTCTCAATGGCCCGACCTCAGCGGGCTTAGATTTTTTCCCAACCACCTCAGATATAGTGTGTGTGAAAGGTGGCGTGGACTTTGCTTTTAATTTTTGCCATATCTCGCCTAAAACCTCTGACTGCCTTTTAGTCGTTGACCACGTAGGTACTATCACACCAGCTATCTTTCTGGCTGCAAAACCGAAGCAGCTCCCAACTGTTACAATAAGGTTGTCTGCTAATAAAACAATCCCCACCGCCCAGACAGCTGCTATTAACAAAAATGTGCCCAGCGATGCAAAATGGCTTCGCAGAAAATGCGCCGCCGCAATACCAAGCATCCCGCCGGAACCCACCGGAAAGCCGAAGAACCGGTTAGGCCATATGCAATAAAAGCTGCTTGAGGCCGCCACCGTAACAAGCACTAACCCAACCGCCCTAAATATCGGGTCTCCTGTCGGCCGATGCGCCAATTTCGCAACCAGAAAACAAATGCTGCAAGACAATATCACAAACACCCCCGGCCCAATATAATACATTAAATAATATGCGCAAAAAGCACCTGTCGAACCGCACCAATTAACCGGTGGGTCGTTATGAGGATACGCAAATCTGCTTGGCCAATCGCCAATATTGAAGCTGACGCAACTACACAAAAGCAATAACGACAGCCCAATAACCAGACATTCCAATGCCAGTATGTATGAACTTCTTTCCTTCACCCCATTAGAAATCTTCCTTTTTTGTATCATATTATTTTCCCCCGTTATAGAATTTCTCCCGTCAGGGATGGCCAAGCCCATAACGGGGTTCACGAAGCTTGCAACCTCTCTCGCCCCGGCCCCTGCCGCAGGGGCGGGACTCGTCCCATAAAAAAGCCTTTATTAACTTAAAGCGCAGACCACGAACTACCTTTCACGAGTCTATATCGGCAGAGTTTTACCCTTTTCTGCACAATTGCATTCATCTGATTAATGGAATATTAGGGTGTGTTTATTCCCTCCCTGCTCAAATTGTGGTCTTTTAATAACCGCAGAAGAGGTTGGGGATTGGCTTTGTATGGTGATACACTTATCGATACGCCTTAAATCATAAAAATAGGTTTTATATGCCTTTCGTAAATATTTTCAGACACATTCTTTGCTATTACATCCTCGTACTTCTCTATCGCATTTAGGTATTGCTCGCCCATTTCAGCGGCAACTTTGTAAGCGACATGCAAAAGCTGTCGAATGTTTGCATTATATTGCTCACATGATTGATTATGCCTCAATGCTGAAGCAAAATGCTCTCCGTTCCACTGCGCAATCTCTCGCGGCTTTGGCAGCTTCTTTCTGTCGATGTCGATAACCGTAGAGTAAGGCCCGCATAGTTCGTCGATGCGGACCAGCGCCTTGGTATAAACCTCCTTTGCAATTTCAAGCCCCTCTCCACCGGCCACTGCAAGGCCAATCAATTCTTCCAGCCAGGTCGTTCCCGCAGTTTTAATATGCAGCCCCGCATCGAATTTCCTCAGAGCTTCTCTCATTGGCTTATAAATCGAGAACTTATCGCTTCCGGAGTGAACACTCAGTTTCAAATCCGGGGCAAGACCAAACTCTTTCACTGCATATTTAATTAATGCAATATCATGCTCAAATTCACGGGCGAAATTGTTCACATCACCAATATAATCCACGCCCTTGTTGAACCGCCCCGAGAACTTTGGTGCAATCGTCGCAGCAGCAATACCCTCATCAGCAAGGCCGGCAAGGATAAAAAGCATTTCAATCGGTGTCTGCGGCTGGTCGGTTTCATCCATCGAAACCTCTGTAACAAAATTATCAACGCCCTTGGCCGCTTCAATGTGTCGATAGATTTTGCCCGCTTCCCCGACCGCAAAAAGATACTTGCCTGCTATTATCCTCGCTTGCTCTACGCTGATTTCAAAATTCTCATCAATATCCGGGATTGCCAGCGAACCGATATATTTCTTGTGTTTTTTGACAAAGGACTCCACATCACTTTCAGCGGCGGGTTTGCCAATAAAATCTGCAACGTCCAGTGTGAAAAAGTCACTTGAATCAATAAACTCATCAACGTTACCAAGCCCAATATGGTCCGCATCAACAAAATAAAGTTTATCCCAACCACAGGCTGCCACCGCATCGTCTGCCTCTTTGCGCGTATCTTGCGGTTTTGTCCCTATAATCGCATGCTCACGGTGAGATTTATTCCAAACGGGCGTAATTTCAACGCCTTGCTCTTTCGCTTTAATCACCGCTGCAAGCTGCGCCTTTCCCTGCCTGCTGAATCTGTCGCCGATTCCAAATGAATATTTGCCCAAAATCATAATTCGCTACTCTTTCAAAAAAATGCGTTATTTTCTATGAATCTATGAATCAGTTTATCATTTATTCCAGCCAAAAGAAGGCATTACCAAATTGCAGAAAAATAGTAAATTAAAAAACCCCGCAGCGCATCCTTTCGCCACGGGGCAATGAAAAAGCAAAAACAAACAAAACTAAAATGCCAAAATTGATTTACTTCTAATCTTGAGCTCCCTTATCAGACTGCTCAACAATCCTGTCCAGCTTCCTCGTATATGTCTCAGTTTTTCTCGGTATTCTCACTGCCACACCGAGCCGGCCCAATTCACCGGCCACCTCCGGCTGGTTCGGGTTAAGACTAAAACTACGGCTCAAATAGTCCTTCGCTCGCTCCCTGTCGCCCTTGCTCAAATAATAGTAGCCTAATTGCCTGTGTATCTTGGCCGAATTCGGCGCCAAACGAAGCGCCTGCTGGTAACATGCCATCGCCTTTTCATCCAAATACTGTCTCTGAAAAGCAATTGCAAGTTTAAGTGACTCCGCGGCAGAACCAGCAGCCTGATTCATAAAGATATCTGTATAATGACTTGCCTTGACACTGTTGCCGCTGTCTATCATCACCCTAACCAAAGCCGCCTGAGCTTCTCTGTGAGACGGCTGAAATCCTAAAGCAATATTGTAATGATACTCCGCCTGGGCCCAAAGACCATCCACCTGATACAGGCGGCCCAGCTCATAATGCGCATCAGGATTTTCAAATTTGCGGTCTAGCTCTTTAAGTAAATCTGCCTTTCCCTGCTCGGTGGATAATTTGCCGACTTCGTCAGCTTTTTGGGAAGAACCTGATTTGGAAGATTTCAAACTTTCGTAGCAGCCCACAAGCAATAAAGTGCAAAACAAAGCCGCAAAGAAAAAGGTGTAATGCAGGTAACTGTGGAAGTTGCCGGTTTTAACCTTACCACCTTGAACTCTCACCTCTAAATTGTTTACCCTCATTTCCAGCCTCACCACCAAAAGGACACTGCTTCGCGAAAAACAACCATTCTGAAAACGCAGGTATTTTGACAAGCTGCTCGGTATTTTGCAAGTAAAAACTCCCGATAATCGAATAAAAAAACAATTTTTTTGGATACTTCCTACCAGCGAAAGACATTATACTACATTCCCTGCCCAATGATTTCAATGGATAAATTACGGACAGCAACCAACTTATAAAACTAACACTACAGATAAATCTCGTTGCCTTGCATTAAATTCATTAATGTGCAAAAAATCAAAGTTTTTTTAGGGAATATTTTTTCTTTTTGAGCATGGTAATTTGGGCAATTCGTGCCCCATGAGCCATTTTGCAACATTCTATTTATATCTGAAACACTCGAGACTTCTGCATAACATAAATAAAATCAAAATCTTATAACGATTTCACCCACTCAAAAAGAGGAGCATAATTTGTAACAAAACACTTTGCAAAATGCTTGCAGGGATTACCGATTTAGATGTCGAGGTTTTGAACCTCAAGGGCGTGGTCGCGGATGAAGTTTCGCCGCTTCTCCACATCATCACCCATAAGAATACTAAACAATCTGTCGGCCTCACCGGCATCTTCGAGAGCTACTCTTAGCAAGGTCCTGGTCTGTGGATTCATAGTCGTCTCCCACAATTGATCAGCGTTCATCTCGCCTAAGCCCTTGAAACGCTTTATCTCAATTCCTTTTCCTCCAATCTGCCTAATAGCTGAGCATATATCGCTTAATGAGGCAACATCATATTTGTCTGTGCCACTGATAAGCTGAAACTTTGTCGGCAGTGACTCGCCGGAAACAGACTTCTCGGTCTTTAATAGAAAATCCCTTAAATCCAGTTGCAAAGTCTTTTTCAGCTTCTCATTTATCTGATTGATTCTGCCGACCTCATGGAGCTCCTCGGCCACAATTGTTTCTTCCTCCTCACCCTCAACCAATGTTTTGATGCGCTCCTTGAGCTCATCGAGTCTCTTCTCGTAATCATCGCTATCGTAGTAAATCTCCTCCTGGCCCTCTACACATATACGAAAGCATGGAAGCCCGCCTCTATGTGGGTCGTAATAAGTTTCAACAAAAATGGAAAAGTTAATGCCTCGTCTGTTCAAAACCGCTATATTGCGTTCTGCTTCATCTAAAATCTTTACAAGGCCTAAAAGCTCTTTGTCTGCAATCTTGTGTTCCCGTTCACTTTTTGTCTTTGTGCCTTTCCCGGTTTTTTTCCCGTTCCTGATAACCAATCCTGCCCCCTCTAATCCGCTTGCAATCATCCGCTTGTGCATTTGCGCTTCGGTTAGAACATACTCAGATTTCTTTCGGCCCTTAGCCCTGATTTCATACAAAGGCGGCTGAGCAATATAAATCATATCATTAATGAACAGCTCCTGCATTTGTCTAAAGAAAAATGTCATCAGCAGCGTTCGTATGTGAGCTCCGTCAATATCAGCATCGGTCATTAATATTATCTTACCGTATCTGCATTTATCTAAGTCGAACTCATCGCTGCCGATGCCGGTTCCAAGAGCGCTTATGATGGTTCGAATTTCCTCGTGGGCAAGCATTTTTTCCAGGCGTGCCTTTTCAACATTAAGGATTTTTCCTTTAAGTGGTAAAATTGCCTGGATATTTCTGTCTCTGCCGGACTTTGCCGAACCGCCGGCTGAGTCACCTTCTACGATAAATATTTCCGTAGCAGATTTTTCCTTGCTCGCGCAGTCCCACAATTTGCCGGGAAGACTGGCTGTGCTGAGAGCGCCCTTGCGTCTGGTCAATTCACGCGCCTTCCTCGCCGCCTCCCTCGCTGCAGCGGCTTGTATGGCCTTATTCAAAATACGCCTCGACTCAGAAGGATGCTCCTCTAAATAATGGCCAAGCTGCTCATTTACAGTGGTTTCTACAAAGCTACCAACCTCCGGATTGGTCAACCTCACTTTTGTCTGCGCCTCAAAGTGTGGCTCAGCAAGCTTTACTGCAACAACTGCAGTTAATCCCTCCCGCAGGTCCTCACCACCTGGTGCCTGACCATTCTTTAATAAGTTATTATTCTTCGCATAGTAATTCATTGTACGCGTCATGGCTGTCCTAAAGCCGGAAAGGTGCGTCCCGCCGTCAATGTTGCGTATATTATTTGCGAAAACAAGAACATTCTCAGTATATCCATCGTTGTACTGCATTGCTATTTCGCAGCTTAGCTTCGCTTTTGTATCTTCCTTGGTAAAATAGATTACATCGCGATGAAGCGTGTCTTTGCCTTCGTTGAGATGTTTAACAAAGGCTTTAATCCCATCTTCAAACTTAAATACTTCTTTTTTCTTTATCCTGCTGTCCTTAAAAGCAATCTTTAATCCAGCATTTAAGTATGCTATCTCCCGTATGCGCTTCACAAGGATATCGAATTCAAATTCTGTATCGCCGAAAATTTCCTCATCAGGCTTGAAAGAAATTACCGTTCCCATCTTATCAGTTTTTCCGACCCTCTTAACGGGTGCTTTTGTCTTGCCTTTAACGCACTCAAAATGATAATGCTGCCCGTCACGATACACATCAGCTTCCAGCCATTCGCTTAGCGCATTGACCACACTAACCCCCACTCCGTGTAAGCCACCGGCAACTTTATAGCTTTCCTGGTCAAATTTGCCGCCGGAGTGCAATGTTGTAAGCACAACTTCTAACGCGCTTATCTTTGCCTCTTTATGTTTTTCAACGGGAATACCGCGGCCATTATCCTCAACCGTGCAGCTTCCGTCGGCATGTATCTGCATGTTTATACTGTCGCAGAATCCCGCCATGGCTTCGTCGATGGAGTTGTCCAGCACCTCGTAGACCAGATGGTGCAGGCCGCCGCTGCCGCGGTCGCCAATATACATATCAGGCCGCTTGCGCACCGCTTCTATGCCGCCGAGTATCTTTATGTTGCTCGCATCATATTTATGTTGTTTCATATAATCCTTTCGCCTTTATTATATATCGTCTACATCTGTGTCCGGGCTATCGAATTTTTCTCCCACCTTTGTGTTGCGATTTGCGATTCAGGCAAGGACGACTTTAATTTCTTTTAGCCGAATCCGCGGGCACTGCCTTCGCAGCTCATCTAAGAGCCAGGAACTACATAATTGCAGCTCATACATATACGAAGGTGAATCTGCCTGCACCTTAAGCTGGCCGCCGGAAATACCTGCAATCCTGCTGTGCTGTATAAGCTTCGCTGGCAGGAGCTGACGCCATAGCTCCTCTATTGAGTCAAAAGTGGCTTGATGTTGTGAAAATTGATTTTCAATAAGCTGCCGGGCAGCTTCGCCAATACTGACCATCCCGCCTTGATTGCTTTTGTTTTGTTGTGCAGTGGTGTTATGTAATTGCATAGCGTTATTTAGAACCAAGCTCGCCTTTCTAAAATAGATATTATCTTGCTTGCCTATCCAAGATTAATGGGCATTAAAACATATAGAAAATTTGCTCCGCTTTTTATTAATCCCGGCCTGTCTGGCTGACCTAACTCTAGCTCGAATTCCGGCGTCTTAATAACCCGCAGAGCATCTATTAAAAATTGAGGATTAAAACCAATTTCAATCGGCTCGCCTTTGTAATCAATAGACATATCTACTTGGGCATCGCCTGTTTCCGGGGCCCTGCCGCTGAACACAATCTTGCCCTTTGCTATCGATAGCTTAATACCCCTTGACTCTTCGCTCGTCAATAACGCTGAGCGCTTAACTGCGCTTAAAGCTGCTTCAGTAGAAAGGCTTAACTTTTTATCGGAGTCGGTCGGGATTATATCCTCATACTTCGGAAAATTACCTTCGACAAGATTTGAGCTTATAACGACATTGGCACAGCTAATCAATATCTGGTTATCTACAAACTTGACCGCAACAGTTTCTTTATCGCCTCCGCCAATCTTACTCAAAAGGCTCATCGTTTTAGCAGGCACTATTATCTTCGTTGTTGCCATCTTTTTGTCGGGGGCCGAGACTAAGTTAATCCTGCATCGCGCAAGTCTCCTGCCGTCGGTTGCGACAAATAACATCTTCTTGCCTTTGTTTTCCCACAGCACTCCGTTAATTGCATAGCGGCTGCTTTCTCTTGCTGTGGCGAACAAACATTGCTCAATGCCCGCCTTAAGCTCAGCCAAAGTAATCTCCATATCGCTGGCGCCATCAAAGCTCGGAACAGCAGGATACTGCCCTGGCTCTTGGCCATAAATCGTAAAATGACTGTCAGCGCCTTTGACTTCGCATTTACCTTCCGTTGCTTCTAATAACAATACTTCATCTGCGCTCTCCCGCACAACTGCAGCCAGCCGGTCCGCCGGAACAATAACCTCACCGGGCTTTTCCACCTGAACTTCTGAGACAAGAAGGTTTATGCCAACTTCTAAGTCTGTAGCGCAAATTCTGACCTCTTTTTCCCCTGCAACGATTTGTAAACAACGCAGTATCGGCTTAGGCGTTCGGTTTGGTACCACAGAAGTCAATAAGCCCAGGGCATCTACTAAAGCATCTCTGCTAAAGTTCGCTTTCATAATAAACCTCTACACTAAAAATACCTGACTTGTTTAAACTACGGTTTTTCTTATTTAAAAAAGAACACTATAGTTTATAGTAAAACGCGATTTTTCACAATCTTTTTTACGAAAAAAGCTGGGAGGGTCGAGGAACCAAATTTGACACATAAAAGATTAAAGGAAGACTATAATAATTAGTATTTATATAAAGAAA
>Ga0315549_1002569_pt1 | contig 17112 bp, 14 predicted proteins | sample SalMarSW160200MG_FD_203101 | JGI IMG/M metagenome (GOLD analysis project Ga0315549, IMG submission 203101) | Salt marsh sediment microbial communities from the Plum Island Ecosystem LTER, Massachusetts, United States - Salt Marsh Sediment SW1601-200 ... | reverse complement strand
GATAACCACCAGCTTATCCCGGGGAATAACCACATCAATATTCTTTAGGTTGTGCTCCCTGGCACCTTTAACGACAATCCTATCTACAGGCATTCTTCTCCCAGCACCCTTCTGCTATTTAAATTCTACCATTTGCCACCCAAGCACAACAAGTTAGAGATACCAATTCTTGATTACATTCCCGGCATCGGATATACTGCCTAATGGCTGGTTTAACAGTATCCTATAAGCCAGGGAAGGAGGCTGGACTTGAAAGACCTAACCGTAAGCTCCGATGCCCCCGGCCAACGGCTTTTTGTCCTGGGTAATGAGGCAATAGCCAGGGGGGCGATTGAAGCCGGAGTTCAGGTTGCCGCCGCCTACCCCGGCACTCCTTCCAGCGAAATACTGGAAACCATGTCCGGGGTAGCCAAAGAGCTCGATATGTATGTTGAGTGGTCAACCAACGAAAAGGTCGCTTTTGAGGTTGCCCTGGCCGCTTCAATCTGCGGCGTAAGAGCCCTGGCATCGATGAAACACGTCGGGGTAAACGTGGCTCACGACCCGCTGATGACCGCCAGCTATATCGGCGCCAAGGGGGGGCTGGTCTTACTCTCCGCCGACGACCCCTGGGCATGGAGCTCCCAGAACGAGCAGGATAGCCGTTACATCGCCCTGCAGGGCTACATACCGGTTCTGGAGCCATCCTCCATTCAGGAAGCCAAAGACATGATGGCTGACGCCTTTAAGCTCTCCGAGCAGTTCGGGCAGCTCTTTATGCTCAGGTCGGTAACCCGGATAGGCCACGCCCGCGGCGACATTACCCTGGGAGAAATATCGCGGGAACGGAGAAAGGGGCAATTTATCAAAGACCGCACCCGGCTGGTCTACACCCCCCGTGAAGCCAGAATAAACAAACCCTTAATGCTGGAAAGGTTTGACAAAATAAAGCAAGCGGTTAACACCCTGCCCTATAATCAGCTAAAGCTGTCCGGCGGCGCCAAACTGGGTATCATCGCCTGCGGCCTGTCATACAGCTACGCCCTGGAGGCAGTAAAGTGGCTGGGGCTTGAGGATAAAATTTCCATGCTCAAGATTGGCACCCCCCACCCCCTCCCCGAGGAACTGGTACTGAAACTGTTGAACTCGGTCAAAGAGGTGCTGGTCGCCGAGGAACTGGACCCCTTTGTTGAGCTCCATGTCAAAGCCATCGTCGGAGAGCATAATATCCCGGTCAAGATTCACGGCAAAGACCTGTTGCCCCGCATCGGGGAGCTATCCACCAGAAAGCTCACCGAAGCCATCGCTCACTTAATCAAAACCAGGACGCCGGTGGACTTTGCCAGTATAGATAAGCTGGAGAAGGAGACCGCCCCACTTTTACCCTGGAGACCACCGGCATTATGCCCCGGCTGCCCCCACCGCGCCTCCCACTACGCCGTCAGGGTAGCCTCGCGGAGAGTAGCCAGAGAGCTTGGCAAAGAGATAGAGCCCATCTACCCCGGCGACATCGGCTGCTATGCCCTGGCCTACAACCCGCCGCAGGAAGCCTCAGATACTATCATCTGTATGGGGGGCAGCTTCGGCATTGCCAACGGGCTGGCCCATGTGATTGACGCGCCAATAGTAGCCCACCTGGGCGACTCCACCTTCTTTCACGCCGGCATACCGCCGCTGGTCAACGCCGTCTATAACAAGGCAAATATAACCATGGTAGTAATGGATAACTCAGCCACCGCCATGACCGGCTTTCAGCCTCACCCCGGCACCGGCTACACCGCCATGGGTGAAGAGACGGTTATGCTCAAGCCGGAGGAGATAGCCAGAGCCTGCGGGGTGAAATTTGTTGAGGTTGTCGACCCCTTCAACCTGAAAGAAGCAACCGAGACTATAGAAAAAGCGATAAGGTTTGAGGGACCGGCCGTCGTCGTCAGCCGGAGGCTCTGCGCCATAATCGACCAGAGGGAAAAGAAAAAACGTAAAGAAAAGGTTGTCCCCTACCGGGTCGACCAGGATAAATGCAGTGAAAAATGCAACGCCTGCATCGAGCTGCTGGGCTGTCCGGCGATAACAAAGAAAGGGACTAAGACGGTAATCGATAGCTCGCTGTGCACCGGATGCGGGCTCTGCGCCCAGGTCTGCCCCTACCAAGCGATAGTACCGGAGTAAAGGGAATGGTAAAAGAATTCAACATCTTAATCACCGGGGTCGGCGGGCAGGGGGTTATCCTGATGTCGGAGCTGCTGGGAAGGGCAGCCGTTGCCGATAGCTTAAGGGTCAGGGGTTCGGAGATACTGGGGATGGCGGTCAGGGGCGGCTCGGTAACCAGCGCTATCAGAATCGGAGAGGATGTCTATGGTCCTCTTATACCCACCGGCAAGTGCCATACCCTGGTCGGCATGGAGCCCTCGGAGGTGCTGAGGAATATCTCTTATCTGTCAAAGTCTACTCTGGTCGTACTCAATACAGCGGTAACCGTGCCCTTCACCGTCTCCATAGGTGAGAGCAAATACCCCAGCCTGGAGGAAATGATTAGACAATTAGGTAAAGCTGCAGACAGGATAATCCAGCTGGACGCGGCTCAACTGGCTCAAGAAGCGGGAAGCCGCTTAGCCACCAACGTCGTGATGCTGGGGGCATTATTCGGCACCGGGCAGCTACCCATAAAAACAGCTACTATAAAGGAAACTATCCAGGCACACTTCCCGGCCAAAGTAGCTCCGGTCAATATCAAAGCCTTTGACCTGGGCTACGAAGCCTGCCGGCAGGCGGTAAAATAGCCTCCTTACGCCAGCAGCTCCATAATATGCATCGTCTTCACCGGCACCTTATTCCGCAGCAGGCTGTCAATCAGCTGAATCTCACAACCGGGGCAGCTGCTGACCACAATATCAGCCCCGGTAGACTTAATCGCCTCCACTTTCTTATCGGCAATCTGCTTGGACAGGTCGTAATAGTACAGGCTGAATGTCCCCGCCATGCCGCAGCACCTGTCAGCGTTGGGCATCTCAATGTACTCCACATCGGGTATTGACTTGATAATCTGCCTCGGCTGGCTGGTTATCCCCAGATGCCGGCTGAGGTGACAGGGGTCGTGCCAGGTAACCTTCTTACCTTTAGCTTGAGCCGAAGGTTTATAAGCCGATGCCGGCAGTTTCAGTACATCAACCAGGAACTGGGAAATATCCAGTATCTTGCCAGCAAACCTGGTATAAGCCTCTTCTCTCTCCGGGGTATCAGCCAGGAACTTGGGGTAGTCCTTAAGCGCCGAGGTACAGGTAGCGCAGTCACTAACCACGTAGTCCACGCCCTCAAAGGCCCGGACATTGCTATCAGCCATCTTACGGCCGGTGTCAAAATCACCCGCCCCCAGAAACACCGGCGCCCCGCAGCACCCCTGCTCCTGGGGCACTATAACCTCCACCCCATTCCTGTTCAGGAAATCTATTACATGCTTACCCAGCTCAGGCAGGACAAAATCGGTCATACAGCCGGTAAAATAGCCCACCGTCATGGTGGTCTTAACGCCTTCGGGCGGCTTATTCACCACCGGGACTATCTGCCTTAAGAACTTTGGAGCAATCTGAGGTATATTCCTGCCTTTGCCCAATGCCGAAAGGAACATGGAAAGGTGCCGGATGGTACCCTCGGTCCTGGGCAGGAAAATCCCCTGAAACCAGGAGGCAAAGCGGACCACCCAGCCAAAAAGAGTCCGGCGGGGCAGCAGCCAGCGATAGATGATATTATAGGGGAACTTCAACCCCCTGGCTTTGACCGTATCTGCCCTGGCGGCGATGATAACATTGGGTATGTTGGCTTTGGACGGACAGTTGGTGGTGCAAGCCATACAGAGGGTGCACTTGTTGAGACGGTCGGCGTACTCCTTGGTATAATCCAGCTCCCCAGCCAGCAGTCCCCGTATCATCATGTTCTTGCCGCGGGCAACCGATGGCTCCAGCCGCTCCTCCTGATAGACCGGGCACCAGAAGGTGCAGAAGCCGCACTTCATGCACTGGGTCAGGTCACTCTCAAACCTCTTTATCTGCTCGTATCTATCTTGTTTGCTCTTGGCCATATCACACCCTTTCCTCTTCCCATATCTTACCGGGATTGAGGATGTTGTTGGGGTCTAATATTCTCTTTATCTTCTTCATTAAGTCAATTGCTACCGGGTCCATAGCCTTTTTAAGAAAACGCTGTTTTTCCAGCCCGATGCCGTGCTCACCGGAGAGAACGCCGCCCACTGACAGCGCCGCTTCGAATATCTCCTCCATCGCCTTCTGGGCTCTGGCGAATTCCTCCTCCTTCCTGATATCGGTAAATATCGAAGGATGAAGGTTGCCGTCGCCGGCATGGCCCAGATAACTGATAAAGAAACCGGTTCTCTCTGATATCTCTTCCAGCTTTCGGATAAAATCAGCCAGCTTATCCCTCGGCACGGCTACATCCTCCGCCAGAACGGTGTGGGCGGCGCCGAAGGTAGCGGCAAAGCCGGCGCTTCTCATCTTCCAGTACATCGCCGCTTCAGCGGCGTCCTTAGCAACTTTAACCTCTCTGGCCCCGCTCTTCTTCAGGATGTCAACAATCTGCTTGGACTCCGCCTCCACCGCCGCCGGCGAACCGTCAGCCTGAAGCAGCAGCAGAGCCTTAGCCTCTACCGGCAGCCCCATAGGGGTCATTTCTTCAATCCGCCGCAAAACAAAGTTATCGACAAACTCAATCTTGGCCGGCACCACCCCGCTGCCCAGGATACTGGACACCGCCTGCCCGCCAACAGCCATATCGTCAAAGACGGCCATCATTGTCTTGTTGGCCGGCGGCATTGGTAGCAATCTCAGGGTTATCTTGGTGATTAACCCCAGCGTCCCCTCGGAGCCGGTAAAAAGCATCGTCAACTCATATCCGGTACGGTTCTTAACCGTCACCCCACCCAGTTTCATGATGTAGCCGTTAGCCAGAACCACCTCCAGCCCCAGAACATACTGCTTGGTCACGCCGTACTTCACGCAGTAGGGGCCACCGGCATTTTCGGCTACCGTACCGCCTATGGTACAGCCCAGAAAGCTCTGGGGGTCGGGGGGATAGAACAGACCCTGCTTGGCCAGAGCCAGATTAAAGTCCTGAAGCACGACGCCGGGCTCAACCGTAGCCGTCAGATTGGTCTTGTTTATATCCAGGATTTGGGTCATTCTGGTGGTGCAGAGGACAATGCCACCCTTTATCGGTATGGAGCCGCCGCTGACATTGGTGCCGGCTCCCCGGGGGGTAACCGGAATTTTGTTATCATCAGCCAGCTTCAGAATCTGGGACACCTCCTCGGCAGTCGTCGGCAGCACTACCACATCGGGCGCATGAACCCAGGTAGCGGTGCCATCATAGGAATAGGCATTGAGGTCCTCCTTGGAGGTCAGGACCGCGTCCTCACCCACGACCTTACGCAGCTGTGTTATGATTTTCTTATCCAGCATATCAACCCCCTTTGGAAACTTTTTCCCCAGCCAGCAAAGCCGCCCCCAGAGCAGCCACAATCTGCGGCTCCTCAGGAACCAGCAGGCGGCAGCCCAACCCTTCCTCTATGCTTTTGACCAGCCCGATATCCTTAGCCCCACCCCCCACCACGGCACAGTCGGGCTTAAGCCCGAGCCTTTCCACCATGGTCTGGATTTTAGCGGCTAAAGTTCGGTGCAGGCCAGCCAGGATATCTTCCTTGGCTACACCCTCGGCGACACGGGATACTGCTTCTGATTCAGCGAAAACGGCGCAGCCGGTATTAAAATCAACCCTGTTTTTAGACTTAAGCGATAATTCGCCGATATCCTCCAGGGCAACCTGAAGCACCCGGGCAATTACCTGCAAAAAACGCCCGCTGCCGGCGGCGCACTTTTCACTCAACAGAAAGGCGGTAGCCTTTCCCCGTACCTCCAGCTTAAGCACCCTGGTAAACTGCCCCCCGATATCAATAGCCGTCCGGGCACCGGGAAACAGATAATGCACCCCCCTGGCCAGGCAGGATATATCGGAAGCCGTCTCACCGGAAAAGGAGACATTGGCAGCACCATAGCCGGTGGCGATGGTATAAGCTATATCCTTTAGAGATAGCTTTGCCTTAGTCAAAGTCTTCTCCGTGACCTGCTCCGCAGTGAGCTTATAATTCCCCCCTGAGGGCAATACCTGGTAGGCTGTAATTTTATTCTCAGCCATTATCACCGCCTTGGAAAAAGCGGAGCCAATATCAATCCCGGCAACGTAAATCATTGTATTTTAGAACCCCATCCCCTGTATTCACCCTAAAAAATCTTCGATTTTTCAGGGAACCCGTTTTGCCCCCTTCCCCTTAACAAGGGGAAGGGGATGGTTTTTTCTGAAGAGGGGCTTTGCCCCTCTTAAACTCCCCGTTATGTAAATAGAGTCGCCTCTGTTAAACGGCGTTCACTTCTAACCAGGGTTTCCCCTTTCTCCGCCGCCTCCCGGACTATATCCCCACCCAGCAGCGCCGCCCCGATAGCCCCGGTAAGCAATGGATCAGGGGGCACCAGCACCGGGAAGCCAAGTTTGGCTTCCAAAGCCTTGACCAGGCCGATATTCTTAGCCCCACCACCGGTTATAGCCACCTCCCGCTCTATCTTCAGGCGCCTGACCATACCGTATATACGGGTGGCAATCGCCTCATGCAGACCGGCGAGAATATCAGGCAGCGCTACCCCCTCCGAGAGCTTAGCCACCACCTCGTTGGCGGCAAACACGGTGCAGGTATTGCTTATCTCAACCCTGTTTTCAGCCTCCAGTGATAATCTCCCCATATCCTCCAGACTGATGTCTAGCTCCTCAGCGGTCACCTCTAAAAACCGGCCGGTGCCGGCAGCGCACTTGTCATTCATGACAAAGTCCACCGCCCGCCCTTCTTTGAGCTTGATTCCCTTGCTGTCCTGACCACCGATATCAATCACCGTCCTCACCTCCGGCAGGAGGTGAGCCACCCCGCGGGCGTGACAGGATATCTCGGTTATCTGTTTATCAGCAAAGGGGACATTAATGCGCCCATAACCGGTAGCCACCACATAGGTTACATCCTCAAAGGCAACTTTTGCCTTCGCCAGCGCCTCTTCCATTACCCGGTTAGCCAGCTTCCTGTGCTCAGGCCCGGTAGGACCGATGACCGAGGCCAGCGTCGCCTCGCTCATGAGCACTACCTTGGTCATGGTAGAACCAATGTCAACCCCGGCAAAATACTGACTTTTCACCGGCCCTTAACCGCCTCTAAGATATCAATAAAGGCATCTATCCTGGCTTTGGTATCAGCCTCGTTATAGGAACTGATATCGACGATATCACTCTCCAGAATCAACGAAGGGATATCCCTGTACACCCGTTTAAGCTGATTAAGCTGCCAGATTAGACCGGGGTGCCAGCTGCGGCAGGAAAAGGCTTCGTGCATCACCACCCCGTCTATTTTGTAATCCTCAATATACTCAATAAGGCGCTCAACATCGGGATTGGAACCGGGGCGCTTCCTTGACTTATCATGCCGATAGCCCCAGTATTTGACCCACCGCCATGCCAGGTGCTCCAGGGGGTCACTAACCTTGGGCAGGTCCAGATTATACACCGGTTCCACCAGCCGATAGGTGACCTCGGCGGGAAATACCGCCCCCTTGCTATTGAAGTAGTTAAAATCAGTCAAAGCAAACCAAGAAGGCAGTCCCCCACCCCACAACAGCCGGTACTTCTCGTCGGGGATTACCCCTTCCTTTTTAGCTATCTTAAGCTCTAGCTCATCGTATAAATCCTTAAAGAAGTCATAAGCCTCCTGAGTTCCCATCATAAAGGTCATGGGCACCATGGTATTCATAGCGTCGCCGGTACCCATAGGGCAGGGCACCGCCTTGCGCAAGTCATAGGCTTCAGAAATCATGTTCCAGGTTCGGTCACTGATGTCAATCACCTCGCTTAAGCGGTCCCAGTCCATTTTTCGGTTGGTATGCTTTTCCAGAAACTCCACCAGACCCCTCAGCTCCTCCACTATATATTTCACATAGTAGTCCTGAACATCGCGGTAATCATAATCATCCTCGTAGGGCGGATAGGGAAGCCCGGCAACATAGACCGGTACGTCGGGCATATAATGCTGCGCCGCCTGATACCACTTGTACCTGGGGTCGCAGATAATCTGGCCGCTGCCCAGCATTACTGTAGGTCGGGCCTGCCCTCCCCAGGGAGGATTGGGGGGCATTTCCCCCAGCTCCTCACGCCAGCTATCGAAGCCCAAACCACAAAGAGCATAGGTGCAGAGGGAACGGGAGAAGTTCTCCGATTCCGCCTTCTCCAAAAATCTCTGGGCATCACGCTTGACGCCCAATATGCCGGCGTAATTCTCCGTCCAGGCAGGCACTATATCCATAGCTCTGATAATCTCATCGTAGCCGCTATAGATAAAGGAATAAGCTATTGGCTTACCTTCCTCTTTTGCCCGCAGGTTTTCCTTCAGAGCTGCCTTAACCATGGGACCAATTTTGCCGGCTGCCTCAGTGGCATGCTTCCTTGGTTTCCTCTCTTCCGGTTTCTTCTCCTCAGTCATAACCGTTCTCCTTCATATACCGCTATTTTTTAGCCAATCAGCTCCAGAAATGCCTGAATTCTGGTCCTGAGCCGTCCGATGGTGGACATGGAATACTCGTCCTCAAGATAAAGCACCGGAGCCCCCACCGATTCAATATAGCTTTTCATCGCCGGCACATCAAAGCCATAGGGGTCGCAGTATTTATAGATATAGAGCACCACCCCATCCACCTTGAAATCCCTAATAAAACGGCCAATATGCCCAAACCTCTCCTCAAGATAATCCTCGTAGCCACCCTTCCTCTCCACAAAGGTCCGGCCGCACTTTATCTTCCTTAAATACCTCTCAGCTATGCCGTCGATAGGGTCAGCGGTGACATCCACATCAGGAAAGAACTCCCTGGCGCCGGGGCACAAATCATCAGCCACCACCCAGGCGCCGCTATCCTCAATCAGGTCAATAAAAGCGACGTCATCTACCTGAGCGCCAACCACCATTATCCGGGCCGGTTTAGCCGCTGTAACAGCCTCCCTCTGCTTAACCTCTTTAATAACACTATCAATGAGCTGGTTCGCCTCCTCCACCGGGATACCCACCGCCGCTATCAGCAATTTGGAAACTTCAGCGCCCGATATTAAAGGCGGCGAAGTCTTGCGTAACTCGTACAGCTCCCTGACCTTAGCCCGGTTCTGGTTATAGAGACTGATTGCCTGATTAAGGCTCTGGTCAGAAATCTCCTTACCGGTAAACTTGCTTAAGCTGGCTCTGAACGTCTCCAGCAGCGCCTTATAGAAATTTAACGACGGCTCATCGGTGGAATGGGGCATATTGATGAGATGGGAATAGGGCAGGTCAAGGGTATATTTCCAGACATCGTAAGTCCGGGAGATACTATCACAGGCGTGAGGTATAACGATGCCTTCAAGAAACTCATACTTACCCTTAAGCGCCATATCAAAGCAGCTCCGCACCAGCGGACAGACGATGGTTTCCATCTCGGTATCAGCCTTGGTAATGGGCTCGTTGACATCACCCTTTATCCGGAACGGAACAAAGCCAGCGGCAGCAATAATCTCAACAGGAGTAAAGGCGCACAGATAGCCCATGATTTGCCGCCCCTGTTTCTTCAGTTCTCTGGCTCTGGAGCCGTAATCCTGATAGTATTTCTCTACGGTAACCAAACCGCCCGTACTTTTTTCCGCTGCCATTTTCACTTACCTTTCTTGTTAATTTGTTTATCCCGCCGGACTTAGAACCCTGCGGGCTACAGCTTTTCTATATTCTACGCATTCACGGGATATTGAACAAGCCCTCTTTATCAGCAACAGCCTGGGAACGCCTGAGGGTAAGCCCCGTCATGGCATGTATCAGCTTAAACGGCTGGAGATTGGTGAAGGTATACACCCACTTCGCCTTATCCAGGGTAATTTCCTCAGGGCTTTCGCCTTTAGCCAATCTTTCCAGCATCTCCCGGTGATATGACGCAGTCGCCTTCATAACCCTCCGCAAATAGTCTCTGGGTTCCCCCTCAACGATACCGCCGTGACTGCGGGCGCCTATCTTAGCCGGCAGCACCGCCAGCTTACGGATGCTGTTGCAGTATTCTTCCAGGGACTGGAAGTAATTGGGCCAGAAAACTTCCTTGCCTGGCTCGTATATTCCGGTGGCGTCTCCTATGACCAGTATACCATCCTCCTCACTGTAGAAGGAAATATGGCAGGGCGAATGCCCCGGTGTTTCGTAGACATTCCACACCACCCCCGCCCCAAGGTCTATCCTGTCGCCTTCCTTAACCACCATGTCCACCTCAAAGGCAGGATTGTCAGGTTCAGCGGACCACCAGTCAATATCCCCCTTTATCAGCAAAATCTCGGTGATAGTGCGGTCTATTTTTAGAAACTCCTGTATCACCTCTTCCTTTTGCAGCATCCTGACAGCCACCCCGCTGGCGATGACCTTAAGGTGAGGCCATAGCTTCTTAAGGTGCGGCACGGCTCCTATATGGTCGGGGTGGGTGTGGGTGAGAGCCAGGTATTTGAGCCGCTCCGGCTCGATGCCTATCTCCCTGACCTGGTCTACTATAATAGGAAAGGTAGCCCCGGTACCCCCCTCGATAATCATTCCGCTATCACCCATCGATAAATAAGCCGGATATGAAGGAGTGCCCAGTTGATAGAAGTTAGGGGCAATGTTAAATATCTCGTACTTACGTTCACTCATTTTATTTTCATCCTCTCACAGTGTTTTTTAAGACCAAGCTGTCTATCAGCTGTATCTCTATAAATGAAGAACCCTCCCGCTTGGGAGGGTTCTGTTTTTAGCTTTCTTAATTTAGCTTTCTTTTTGCTTTAGTTATCCAATTTCCTAGCTACATGCCTCCCAAGCTCACCTGAGCAGGTGTAAAATAATAATATGCGTAAAAATAATCCTGGAAAGCAATATAACTTAACATAGTTTTTTTATCCAAACTTGGTAAACCCTATCCTAACACGAAAATGGCCATGCCGTCAAATCCCAGTCCTTGAAAGCCTATCTTCAGGGTATTATCTCTTCACCCTTTAAACCGGCAATATCTTCCCAGCTGTAATCCAGCTCCAGTAAAATTTCCTCGGTATGCTGGCCCAGTTCAGGCGCTTCTCTTTTCACCGATGCCGGAGTATCATGGAAGGTCCACGGGAAGCCCAGCATCTTTATCTTGCCCCACACCGGGTGGTCAACCGGGATAATATAATCATTAGCCAGCGCCTGCGGGTCTTTAAAAACCTCACTGGCTGACTGAATTGGAGTATGAATTACATTCTCCTTCTTAAAAATCTTCATCCACTCGTCTCTGTTCCTGGTAGCAAATCTCTCATCCAGGATAGCCACCAGCTCCTTGCCGTTATCATGCCTGGCTTCTATACTATTGAACCTGGGGTCATCCTTCAGTTCCTCCAAGCCCATTGCCTTACAGACATTAGGCCAGTACCTATCCGGCTGCAGGTGAGCAATGACAATCCATTTGTCGTCTTTACACTTATAGTGGTTATAAATCGGGTTGCCCGCTTCCGACCTGAGCAACCTGGGAAACTCCTTCCCCAGAATACCGGGAGCGGCAAAGTTAACCCCGTGCAAGGCAATCAGGCTGCCCATTAACGAGGTATCAACCAGCTGCCCTTTACCAGTCTTTTCCCGGGCATAAAGCGCGGCGGTCACCGCCCAGGCGCACATAAGTCCGCCATGCTCATCACCCATCCCCGGTATCAGGGTTCCCGGCGGACCACCCCTCTCCCCAGACATCATCATCGTCCCCGACCTGGCGATGCCGGTATAGTCAAAAGAAAGCTCGGTGGCATCCGGGCCTTTCCTGCCCCAGCCAGAGGCATGAACATAAATGAGCCGCGGATTCCTCTTTAACAGGACATCAGGACCAATGCCCATCCTCTTGGGCGCATCTATACTCATATTGGTCAGAAAGACATCAGCCTTATCAATCAGCTTTAACAATATCTCCATCCCTTTTTTGGTTTTCAGGTCCAGAACGATACTCCTCTTATTGCGGTTATTGCTCTCAAAGTAATAGTTCCGCCCCTTTAAACCGGTATCGGCGCCGACAATCCTCATCATCCCCCTCGCCGGGTCTCCGTTGTTAGGCTCTACCTTAATCACATCAGCACCCAAATCACCCAGTCTCATTCCCGCCACCGGCCCCTGCTGAAACATGGTTATCTCCACTACCTTAACCCCATCTAAAGGCCCAGCCATAATTCACACCTCCTTAAAGCAAACTTTAACCGGGGCAGGCTCCCCGTTGGTGAAACACTACCCCCGCCACTACAGTATAGCCTTTTCATCCCTCAGCCTGGTAATATCATCCCAGGTATAATCCATCTCCAGCAGTATCTCTTCAGTGTGCTGCCCGAACTCAGGGGCTTCCCTTTTTATTGAAGCCGGGGTCTGGCTGAAATCCCAGGGAAAGCCAACCATCTTGGTCTTGCCCAAGACGGGGTGGTCAAACCAGGTAACGTAGTCATTAGCCAGAGCCTGGGGGTCATCAACCACCTCTCTGGGCGATTGAATCGGAGAGTAGATTAGGCCCTCCTTATCAAACATCTCAAACCACTGCTTTCTGGTCTTGGTAAGAAACCGCATATCCATAATGGCAATAAGCTCTTCGGCATGTTCTCCTCTGGCTTCTATGCTATTGAACCTGGGGTCATCCTCCAGTTCAGGCATGCCCATAGCCCGGCAGACGTTAGGCCAGTATCTATCCGGCTGGAGGTGAGCCAGGATAAACCACTTGTCATCCTTAGCCCTATAGTGGTTATAGATTGGGTTACCGGCCGCCGCCCTGTTCTCTCTGGGGAATTCCTGCCCCAGGATAGCCGGGGCTGATAAGACCAGGCTCAGCATACACATTATGCTGCCCATCAGCGAGGTGTCAACCACCTGCCCCTTACCCGTCTTCTCCCGGGCATAGAGGGCAGTGGAAACCGCCCAGGCGCAAACCATCCCCCCCAGCTCATCACCGAGCCCGGGTAATATCTGGGCGGGAGGGCTGCCCCGCTCCCCGCAGGACATCATCAGCCCCGACCGGCCGATGCCGGTATAATCAAAGGAAAGCCCATGGGCATCGGGACCCTTTCTCCCCCAGCCCGAAGCCTGAGCGTAAATAAGCCTTGGATTTCTCTCCAGCAGTGCCTCAGGGCCAATGCCCATCTTTATAGGGGCATCTATACTTAAGTTGGTGACAAAAACATCAGCCCTGTCAATCAGCTTTAAGAACACCTCCATCCCCATCTCCGTTTTTAAGTCCAGAACAATACTCCTCTTGTTGCGATTGTGATTCTCAAAGTAATAATTCCGGCCCTTCAAACCAACCATAGTCCCAATAATCCTCATAAAGCCTCTGGCCGGGTCTCCAGTTGGAGGTTCCACCTTAATTACCTCAGCGCCCAAATCCCCCAGCTTGGTGCCGCAAACAGGCCCCTGCTGAAACATGGTCAGTTCCACCACTTTAACTCCGTCTAAAGGTCCAGGCATGCTACTACCTCCTTCTGGATATTTTACTGCTCCTAATAAACAAAAATCCCTCCGCTTGGGAGGGTTATTTTTAAATTTCTTTGTTTATTATCGGTTAAATGTTGTCAAATTTTAAAATAAGCTGCCCCCCAAGCGCACCTAGTGCGCCCCGTAAAGGTGAAGCCGGTAAAATTTAAACTCCCAAAGGCAGTTTGACTTAACATAGCGCATTCACTCTATCACATAGAAATAAAATTTGTCAACATTCCCAGTTCATTGACACCCGGCAATCTCCGCTGTAATATAGCCAAGAACAGATGCTAGCCAAAGCAACAACCTGTGCCGTAGTCGGGCTGGAAGGGGCTATTGTCGAGGTTGAGGTAGATATTTCCCCCGGTTTACCCTCATTCACCATCGTGGGATTGCCCGATGCCGCCGTCCAGGAAGCTAAAGAACGGGTGCGCGCCGCCATCCGCAACTCGGGCTGCGCCTTTCCCATGAAACGCATCGTGGTCAACCTGGCTCCGGCAAACCTGAAGAAGGCAGGTCCGGCTTATGACCTGCCCATTGCCGTAGGCATTCTCCTCAGCTCAGAGCAAATATCAGCCGATATCTCTCAAAACATCCTCCTCGGCGAGCTATCCCTGGATGGCATCCTGCGGCATACCAACGGCATCCTGCCTATGGTCGCCCTGGCTCATCAGGAAAAGCTGTCCACCGTTATCGTACCCGAGGTCGATGCCAGAGAGGCATCATTAATAGACGGCACTAAAATCCTGCCCTTTGCCTCCCTGCCCCAGCTGGTCAGCTACTTCCGCGGAGAAATACCCGCCCCGGAATACAAAAAGGAACCAGCAGAGGAATATACCCCGTCCACCCTACCCCCCACCGACCTGGCTTACATCAAGGGGCAGGAGCATGTTAAAAGAGCCCTGGAGGTGGCGGCGGCGGGTGGGCACAACCTGATAATGATGGGACCGCCGGGCAGCGGCAAAACACTGCTGGCGCGCTCACTGCCCTCGTTACTACCGCCAATGACCAACGAAGAAGCCCTGGAGGTTACCAAAATATACAGCGTCAGCGGTCTGCTGCCCTCAGATACCCCGCTGCTCAGAGAGCGGCCCTTCCGTTCCCCCCACTACACTATCTCCAATGCCGGGCTGGTGGGCGGCGGGCACTGGCCTAAACCGGGTGAAATAAGCTTAAGCCACCGGGGGGTGCTATTCCTTGATGAGCTTCCCGAATTCGGACATTCCGTGCTTGAAGTCCTGCGCCAGCCCCTGGAAGACAGGGTAATCACCATCAGCCGGGCCCAGGGCAGTGTAACCTTCCCGGCTAACTTTATGCTGGTGGGGGCAATGAACCCCTGCCCCTGCGGCTATTACGGCGACCCGTTCAAGCAGTGCACCTGCTCACCGGGTCTGGTCACCCGCTACCAGAAGCGCATCAGCGGCCCGTTCATTGACCGGGTTGATATCTTTGTTGAAGTGCCCCATATCGACTACGAGAAGCTATCTGACGACAGGCTGGGGGAAAAGTCGGAGAAAGTTCAGAAGAGGATTGGAGCCGCCCGCTTAACACAGCGCCAGCGCTTTAACGGCACAATACTAGCCTGCAATGCCGAAATGACCCCTGCTGAGGTCAGGGAATTCTGCTCAACCGAGGAATCAGCCCAGAGCCTGCTAAAGACGGCAATGAAACAGCTTTATCTTTCTGCCCGTGCCTTCCACCGCATCCTCAAGATAGGCCGCACCCTCGCCGACCTGGATGGCGCCGATATCATCAAAGCCCACCACATAGCCGAAGCTATCCAGTACCGACCGAGAAGTCTGGTATAATTACTTTCTCTTCCACCCCGTTTCCTTGACGAAAATAAAAGCCACCAATGCCAGAACCCCAAAAGCCGCCCAGAAGAAGAATGGTAATGGTGATGCGGGATTACTGGGGTCGGCCAGGCTGTTGCCGAGGGGAGGAGAAACAAGCGAGCCGACATTAAGAACGGTTTGAGCCAACCCCATGGCAGTGGCAGCATAGACCACCCCAATCCCCTTTGTCTCGGTGCTCATGGTTAGACAGACGGCCATAAACCCGTCACGAGCCACCCCCACCAATATCATAATGACACACACCATGGCGTTATCAACCAGCGGCAACAGAGCCACGCCCACAATAGTAACTACCAGCACCGGGAAAAGAACCGCTTTTCTCAAACCAATCCTGTCGGATAAAAGAGCCAGCGGTATAGCCCCCAGAGTACTTATCGCACTAAAAGCGGCCAACGTACCGTCAGCACCGGCTGCCGTCCAACCGATATTACGAAGATAGGTAGGGAAATAACCAATCACTCCCTGAATACAGGCCGAATAACCCAACAGAGTCAATCCGATAAACCAGAGAGATTTGACAGGAAATACGCGCGATATCGACTGGCGCAGCGGCACCCCACTTATAGAAATTGCTGGCCCAAGCCCAGTATGTTCCCTTACCGTGAAAAGCCACAGAAAGCCGATTATGACGGAAATACCACCGTACAGGAACAACACGTTCTGCCAGCCACCCAGTAACGGCGACAGCATGGTGGCACTAATCAGTGACCCCACGGTAAAGCCAAAGCCCATACCGGCCGAAACCACACCATTAGCAATCACCAGAGGTCTTCCGGAAAACCAGGCGGCATTGGTCTTAAAGACACTGCTCGGTATAATCCAAATTGTCAGACCCATGAAGAAAGTAAATAATACCAGGCTGGTAAAGTCCCCGGCGACGCCCCTCAGGGCACCAGCCACTCCCGCCAGGAGACAGGCAATACCCATGACACGCCTTGCCCCATAGCGGTCAGCCAGCAACCCGCCGATGAAGACAATAAACAGACCGGCCAAGGCAGGTATGCCCCAGACAACACCCATTTCCACCAGATTTAAGCCAAGGTCCTCTGATATCTCCTTGAAAAGGACGGTCACGCAAACCTGCTGCATGGCAACAGTAAAGGCAAAAGTTATCGCTGACAGGGCAAGCACATACCAGCGGGAATTGGGGCTTTGGCTCTTGTTATTAACAATGCTCACTACCAAGAAACTTCCTTAAACAACTATCAAAAAACAACTATCAAAATTTAGACAAATAACCCATTGTCGTGGGGCTACAGAAAGTGTGGTCAGTCCAAGAGCTAAAGGGAACCCCGGAAGTTACTTCAGCTGTCTCTTTAGGATGCTGCCCTCCAGGGCATGAAGATACTTAGTAAAGGTGTATTTCGCCACCGGAATAAATACCCCTGGTATTTTTAACCCCAAAACCACAGGGCACCACCCACCACCGCCAGAACCAGACCAACAGATAGAGATATCCAGCCACCTATCTGCCCCGCCCCAACTCTCGGGCGCTGCGGCCAGTGTTCCAGGAACTCTCTGGCGTCAGGCCGGTCAACAAGAGAACCGTAATATCCCTTCTCTTCACCCCTGCCCCAGAAAATCAGGATTAAGCCCAGGATGACGAAAATGCCACCTATGCCCATCAGTATAAAATGATCGCTCAGAGGCATGATTTAAACCCCTTAGCTTTATTTAACCTCTACAACA
>Ga0315549_1002562_pt1 | contig 17127 bp, 14 predicted proteins | sample SalMarSW160200MG_FD_203101 | JGI IMG/M metagenome (GOLD analysis project Ga0315549, IMG submission 203101) | Salt marsh sediment microbial communities from the Plum Island Ecosystem LTER, Massachusetts, United States - Salt Marsh Sediment SW1601-200 ... | reverse complement strand
GATTTAAGAGGGTCGATAGTTATAGGACTAATATTCAGGCGATAATAAAGGTCGCGACGAAACCGGTTATTTTGAGTTTCCTTTTGAAGATTTCGATTGCTTGTGGCTATTATTGTGGCGCTGCACGCAATATTTTTAGTTCCTCCTACCTTCCTAAAGGTTTTTTCTTGAAGGACGCGCAACAATTTCGCCTGCAGGTCTAAAGGCATCTCAGAAATTTCATCAAGCAGGACAGTGCCGGTCCCAGCCAACTCCAAAAGTCCTGTTTTATCGCGGTCAGCCCCTGTGAAGGAACCTTTGACATGCCCAAAAAGCTCACTTTCCAGCAGATTTGCCGTGAGGGCGGCGCAATTTATAGCCACAAAGGGCTTATTCGGGCACCTTAAAGCATGTATAGCCTTAGCAGACAATTCTTTGCCAGTACCTGTTTCACCAACTATCAAAATTGGATTACATCTGCTGACAGCGACAAGCTTAATCATCTTGAGGGTATTTTTAATCGCGTGACTTTTGCCAACCAAAGAAACAGAAGCCGCAAGGTCTTCAGCGAAAAAACCGTTAAAATTTTTCTTATTGTCGATGGCCTTGCACTGCTCTTTTATATGTCCTGCGATTTGCTCCAGCCGGCAGTAATCTTGTCTTCCTCGTAGATAGTCTAATATCCCTATCTTTTTGAACTCTTCAGTATAGTCAATGTCATTTTCGTCTTCACCAACAACCACAATGGGGATATCTATTGAGTTCTTATAGGTCGTATCGAGGAACTCTCGTATATGTACCGGAGTGAAGTGATGGTCGAAAAGGATTAAATCCGGTTTGACAGTCTGAACGATGTCCACAGCTTCAGCTATGTTGTCAGCTACAAATATTTGCTGGCCAACGCTTTGGGCCAACTGTTGTACATCAGCTATTCTTGTTACCGCGACAACTCTGCGTAAACTCATTTTATCATAAGTTCATTAGCTTTATCCCCCACTATTGCTATTTTTATATACAAAGAACTATATAGATTTAATAGTAGATAAGCCATACCCACAAATTGATAAATAACAAAATCGACATATCTATAAAGATAACTTTAATTTTTTATGGGACGGGCCAATAATGTCACTATGTATTCACAATTAAAATTCACTGTAACTTAGGTGACAAGTTTATAGGACGTCTTATTCTTATTATAGGACGAACTTTTGCCTCAACAAGAAGTTATAATTAAGGTGCTAAACATTTCCTCTAATTTCAGAGCTAAGAAATGAAACTCCAACGAAACAATGCTGTTACTTATAGGACTTTTTGACGTTAACTGTCAATGAAAAACAAGATAACGTGCCTTCTATGTATAACCAATATCCCTTTATATCTTTGCTGGTTTGAAGTCGGCAAAATTTTCTGTAGTGTAGGAAGATTTAACCATCGCAAGAATTTTAACAACACCGTTTGCGTAGTGTAAAATAATTTTTAATTTCCATAAGTCTTGCTAAAGCAATAAGTTACACGACTATAAATGACGCCGGATTTAATGTGGCACAGCGATTGCTGTTCTTTGTCCCATCGGTAGTGACAGCATTATATTGTTCAGCATCGTTGAAAAAAACTTTTTTATTTTCGAACTTTAAAAAGGTAAAAGACTTATGAGTACAGTATCAACAATATCCACAGCGACAAATATCCAGACGGATTATATAAAACTTTTGATAGCACAGCTACAATACCAGAATCCCCTTGAGCCTTTGGACAACAATGAGATGGCCTCGCAGCTGGCACAGTTTTCAGAATTACAGCAGCTCGAATCAATGAATACAAGTTTTGCGGATATTCTTGCCATTTCCAATCGCAGCTATGCCAACTCACTGTTGGGCAAGAATGTGACATTCTACGTAGAAGACGAAACAACTGGTGCATTAGATAAGAAAGTGGGCTCCGTTGATTCGGTTTTTAATGACCCTGAGACAGGTGAAAGCCTTCTGGGAGTAACGGCTGGTGAAGGGGAAGAAGCCCAAGATTATACCCTTAGTATGGATTCTGTAATATTGATAGAAAATTAAAAACGAATTAATACTTTAAAAAATATAAGGAGAAAAAAATGAGTTTTGCACTTTCAGCAGGCGTGAGCGGCCTGCAGGCCCATCAGAAAATGTTAGATTTAGCAGGCAACAACCTGGCCAACGTTAACACCACTGCGTTCAAGGCCAGCAGAATCACTTTCTCAGAACTTCTTAGTGAAACTATAAAAAAGGCATCACAGCCAACCATGACTATTGGTGGTACAAATCCTATGCAGATGGGCAGTGGCGTTGGCATATCGGGTATTAGCCCCAACATGACCCAGGGTAATATCATAAACACAGGCAATCCTCTGGATTTAGCGATAGAAGGGGAAGGATATTTCGTTCTCAGCGATGGCCAACAGAACATTTACACTCGCGCAGGTACATTTGCGGTTGATGCAGAATCGACGTTGATTGACCCAGCTACAGGGTACCGAGTTCAAAGAATTGGGTCGGAAGGAGAGATAGACGGTTTTCAGGTTCCTGGTGATGGGAATGTTCATGTACCTTATGATGTGGCAATGCCTGCAAGAGCTACATCTCAAATATTAGTATCCGGAAATCTCAGTGCTGATGCAGCTTTTCCTGCACCTCGAAAGCAGGTAATAGCATCGAATGTCTCTTATACGTATGGTGGAGGAACTGCAGCAGCACTAACTACAGAAATTGACCAGCTTGACCAATTTAGTGGGGGTGGGGAGAGCGATGGACAATTAAGTGTCGGCCAATCGGCGACAATTACTATTTCCGGCTATGATCCGAATGGCACTCCATTTAGCAGCGGCCTAAACTTTACGGTTAATCCCGATACAACGCTTGGTGATTTGACAACCCATTTAAATGATAATGTGCTTAACGGTGCTGAAGCTTCCTTAGTCAACGGCCAAATCAGGATAACCGATGATACCGGTGGTTACAGCAGGACGGATATCGCTTTGTCATACGCTGGTGACGGCTTACTGAAAACACCAGCGTATTTCGAGATGCAATCTATTGGGGGAGAAGAAGTTAAGAATGTTGACATTACTATCTACGACACATTAGGAGGTAAACATGTTCTTTCAGGTGCTTTTGTCAGAACAGATAACGCCAATACCTGGGATTTAGTGCTGTCCTCGATAACAGGCAACATTAATGAGATAACAATAGAAAACCGGCGCATCGAAGATGTAACATTTGATGCTTATGACGGTTCTTTTGCCGGTATAGGGAGCTCTGATTCACCCGAATTTGTAATAACTTTTGCTCACGACCCAACAAATCCCCAAACGTTTCAGTTAGAATTAGGAACCATAGGCAAGCTGGACGGCTTGACACAATTCGCTGGAAATTCCACTGCAGTGGCAAGAGAGCAGGACGGATATGAAGCAGGCAGACTATCGACTGTCTCGGTTAATAACGAAGGCATACTTATTGGCTCTTTCTCTAACGGCATTAAAAGAAATATCGCGACTCTCCAGATATCACTATTCCAGAATACCGGAGGCCTTGAAAGTATTGGCAATGCCTACTTTATTCCTTCGGCTAACTCGGGTGAAGCGATAGCTACGCAAGGCATGACTGCCGGTGCAGGCATTATTCATGGTGGAGCATTGGAAAAATCTAATGCTGACGTAGCAACCGAATTTGTAAATATGATACAAGCCCAAAATGGTTTCCAGGCAAATGCAAGGACTATCAGAGTCGCCAATGATATACTGCGAGAGTTGAGCAATCTTATTAGATAAAATTTGATTCGAGAGTCTCAGTTTCAAAGGTAGACCATTTAAGAAAGCTAAGATGACCACAGTTCCCATCATCGCAACCGTGTTAAACATTTCTATTTCAGCTCTTACGCCAATAGAACGTTGGGGGGCTGCAGGTAGTCGATTCAGCGGAAGCTTTTTCTCCGGACGCTGGTTTATTGTCGCTACAGTGGTCACCATAATTATATTAATCGCGTTGCTGGTAATAGTCAGTTTACATCAAATTAAACAGCAGCGAACACACAGCAATCGCCTATTTGATGAGTATTCTAAAAAGAGCGGCTTGAGCGAACAAGAGTCTAAAATTCTGATGGATATTGCAAATAAAGCAGGCTTGAAACAAAGCGAAGCAATTTTTACTACGGCTGGTGCCTTTGACCGCGGCGCCGGCATAATAGTAGAAGAAAGCCTTAATGAGCAGCAAGAAACTGATAAAAGCGAACAGCTAAAAACCGAACTGGTTCACCTGCGAGAAAAGCTCGGCTTCCAGAAACAGGCTCCCACCTCAATAGGTATCGCAACTAAGGCAAGAAAACTGAGCAGCAGGCAAATCCCGGTAGGGAAAAATCTGCACATTACCCGTCGTAAGACACGCAATCTTTCCACAATGGAATCTACCGTCATAAAAAACGATGATTTAGAGCTTACTGTCAAATTGGCAAAAACATTAGAAAGCTTACCAGGTGAGTCCTGGCGGGCACGTTATTATTTTGGGGCTTCGGTTTGGGAGTTTGATACTACCGCAGTCAGCTGTAATGGTGACATTCTGGTCTTAAATCATAATGATGACGTGCGGTTCATTAATCGCCGGCGGTTTTTAAGAGTCCCGGTAAATAGGTCGGCTTTTGTTGCCACCTTTCCATTCTCAAAAGAGGTTGTTATAGAAGATGATGACTCCAAAGATAATTCCTCCTCAAAACAAACTTTAGATGAAGTTTTCCGGAGCCACTGGGCGCTGCCGGAATTCGTGCCCGTGGTTGTTACAGAGCTGGCTGGTCCTGGCCTACGTATGGATATCCCACTGGAAGTTAAGGTAGGTGACAGAGTTCTGGTAGCGTTTAAACTGGATGAAGAAAAAGGGCAGAATGCGACGTCACTTCACCAAGATTCAAAGCAAACAATGTTTAAAATAGTAGAAGATATCGGGGAGGTTAGACACAGTAAAGCTACAGAAACCGGTTTTTCAATAGCAGTTGAATTAACCGGATTGAGTGATTCAGATGTTAATGAGCTAATATGTGCTACCAATGCAGCTTCGTTGAAAGCAAACGGCTCGGACCAGAAATCACCAGATTCTGCCGGTGACAGGCAGAGCACAAAAGAAGATGCCTTGGAAACAGCAGCAGTTTAAGGAGTTTAAATTGTCGGACATTATATCCCAGGTTAGTTCAAGCGCTGATGCGTTAATGCAAGAATTCGACATAATAACGCATAATCTGGCTAATGTAAGTACATCAGGATACAAGCGTATTTGCAACGCATTCTCAAGGGCTCTTGAAGCGCAAAAATCGTCACAGCAGTCATATTCTCCCGGCACTATTGAATTGAATTCTGCACTTGATTTTTCCCAGGGCAATATTATCGAGACAGGCAGGTCACTTGATTTGGCATTATACGGTAAAGGTTTCTTTGTTTTAGAGACTCCTGCAGGGCCGGTATACAGTCGCAATGGTACATTCAGGATAAATCAAAACGGTCAAATAGTAGATTTCGAAGGCAGGATTGTAGCAGGCGAAGCCGGGCCAATAACAATATCTCCAAATGTAGAGCTTGCAAAACTTAATGTTTCAAGCGATGGAAATATAAGCACGGGCGACGCAGTTATAGGAAAGTTCAGACTCGTTGATTTCAAAGACGATGAAAACAAACTCGTGCCAGCTGGACTGAATTGTTATCGAATGCCTGAGCAAGATATAACATCGGTTCCAGCTGAACATGTCATTGTAAAACAGGGTTACCAAGAAGCATCCAATGTTAAGATTATTGATGAGCTGGTGGATATGATAATGGTAGCCAGACTCTACGAAGCGAATATGAAATTCATTCAGGCCCAGAAGGAAGCCTCCAGCAGTATTATGAGCGTGGCCATGGGTTAGTAACATTTAAGATAAGGAGAACAATAATATGTTAAGAGCATTTTCCACAGCGGCGACGGGTATGACAGCCCAGCAAACGATGGTAGATGTTATTGCTAATAACCTCGCCAACATCAACACAACAGGTTTCAAACGAAGCCAGATTAATTTTGAGGACCTGCTCTACATCATAATGAAAGAGCCCGGCACAGAAGTTGCTTCGGGTATAAATACACCCAGCGGTCTGGAGATAGGTAGCGGAGTTAATGCTGCATCCACAATAAAAGTTTTTACTGCAGGCGAGCTTCAGAATACTAGCCGACCTCTAGATGTAGCCATTACCGGCGATGGTTTCTTTCAGGTAAGTCTGCCAAACGGTGATATAAGGTACACCCGCGATGGCTCGCTGCAAATAAACGCCAATGGTGAATTAGTTACCGCATCCGGGTACACCTTAGAGCCAGCGATTACTATTCCCGCAGATGCTGTCTCAGTAAGCATCGAAAAAGATGGAGGTGTAAACGTTACTGACCCCTCTGGAACGCTATCAGTCGTAGGTACGCTTCAATTAGCACGCTTTCCCAATCCATCCGGTCTTGTCAGTGAAGGAAATAACCTGCTGGCAGAGACTGGAGCAAGTGGCACACCTACGACCGGTACGGCCGGAGAAGGAGGTTTCGGCACTATCCAGTCCGGATTTCTGGAGAAATCTAATGTTCAGATGATAACCGAATTGGTCAATCTTATAACAGCCCAACGGGCATACGAGATAAACTCGCGTGCAATAAAAGTAGGCGATGATATGCTTCGCACGGCAAACAATATCGTTAGATAAGGAATTTTCATGAACAAGGGAAAAAGCATAAGAGCACCTGAATACAAGAACACAAAGATTCTTTTAGCTTGTGTACTTTTGACATGCATATTCTCCTGCCAGGTATTCGCAAATATCAAACCTGCTGATTTAAAGAAGGATTCCGCTTTGCAGATTTATTTGCCAAGAGAGGTTGTAATCAAGGAAAGTACTATAAGGTTAGGCCAGGTCAGCATTATCCGGGGTGAAGATTCCCTCTTAGCTAAAGCAGGTGAAATTGCTTTAGGGCGGATTTCAATGCCAGGCCAAAAGGTTATCATAGACAGGTTTATGGTTCTAAGCAGGTTGGCCTGCAACGGAATACCTGCATCAACAGTAACATTAACTGGTGCGGAAAAAATAACAGTCAAACGACAAGAGCAAATTATCAAAGGCAGTGAACTCGTCGAGCTGGCAAGAACATTTTTGAAAGAAAATCCTCCTGCTGACTCTATCAGTCAACTAACACCTGTGCAGGTACCGAATGACTTTGTTTTACCCGAAACAAGCAAGGATATAAAACTCGTCCCATGTTTAATCAAAAACAGCACAACAAATCTAGCTAAAGTACAGCTTGCTGTGTTTGAAAATGGCAAGCAAACAGATGAGCATGAAGTAACATTCCGTCTAAAATACAACTGCCGTAAAGCAGTTACTCTGGTTGATATTCCAGCAGGAGCGGTTATCAATCCTGAAAATACAAAAATAGAAAACACGGTCTCGAATTATCCGGAATCCGATAAGTGGAGACCTCCCTACGGCCTTATCGCTAAACATCGGCTACAAAAAAACACCATAATACATCCAAATACGGTATCTCCTGCCAAGCCAACATTTATCGTTAAACGAAATCAAAATATTATCATTCGAGTTGCAAAACCTGGACTTCTGGTTACAGCAGTCGGAAGAACTATGCAAGATGGCCGAGCGGGAGAATATATAAAAGTCCGGAATATAGACTCGCAACAAATAATTTTAGCCAAAATCAATGAAGACGGAACCGTGGAACCTATATTCTGAAAGGTAAAACGATGCGCAATAAAGTAATCTTTATGTTAGTTTTGACAGTTTTACTTTCGTGTGTGGCCGATTGCTCGAAGGCAGGTTCTATCTGGGCTAAAAGACAAAAGAACATGCGTGATTTATACGCTGACGATGTGGCTCATCAGATAGGAGATATCCTGACAATCAAAATTAGTGAAGACAGCAAAGTAGATAACAAAGCAAAAAGAGACCTTAAGAAAAAAACCGATAAGTCTTCCTCTTTTAACGGTGAGCTTGGGATTGGGACTCCTAACTTTAACCTGTTACCTCGTATGCCTGGTTTTACAATGTCCGCCGAATCCTCTAATGAGCTAAAAAGCAAAGCTGATTATAAAGATGAACGTAGTTTCGTCGACCGCATCACCGTAGTCGTTGTAGACGTCTTACCGAATAGTAACCTTGTGGTAATGGGAACACGTCACCGTAATATTGCAGGTGACATACAAACCATCGAGGTAAGTGGAGTAGTAAGGCCCAGTGACATCGAATTTGATAACACAGTAAAAAGTGAGCAGGTCGCAGACTTTCGCATTATTACAAAAAATTCTGGTGTTTCGGCTCCATACAATAAACCAGGCTGGCTCGGCAGGATATTCGATATTTGCTGGCCATTTTAAGTATATCATTTGTTCGCATTCTTGAAAGCAAAAGCTAATGAAAGCAACAGAAAGCATAACAGCAAAACAGCAAAACAGAACAACGACACTCATAACGTGCGCTCTTATAATCCTATCGCTTTTTGTTAATATTGGGCAAGGCGAGCGAATTAAGGATATCGTCGATATTCACGGGATTCGAAGCAATCCGCTCAGAGGTGTCGGATTAGTGATAGGTCTTGCCGGAACTGGTGACACTACTATACTATCACGACAAATACTGACAAGCATACTAAGGGACTCAGGGATAGTTCTTACTCCTTCCAATCTGACCAGCGGTAATATCGCCGTAGTTATGGTTACAGCAGAGCTGGGCCCCTTTGACCGTGAAGGCTCACAAATTGACGTTGATATCTCCGCTATTGGAGATGCCAAAAGCCTTCAGGGCGGAATGCTTTTACCGACGGCATTAGAAGGTCTCGATGGCCAGGTCTATGCCATAGCCCAGGGTGGTGTTTCGATTGGCGGCTGGACAGCAGCAGGCGATAAAGCTTCAATTACAAAAAACCACCAAACAGTCGGGCGAATTCCAAATGGTGCGGTTGTTGAAAAGGAAGAAATTGCTTCATTTGTCGAATGCATCGGTGACCATAGAATCATAACGCTTAATCTCAGAAACAGCGATTTTTCAACTGCAGAGCGAATCAGCAAGGCCATAAACAAAATTTATCCAAACACTACTTCAGTGGTTGACGCTGGCACAATCAAAGTCAAGGTTCCCGATGAAATTAGCCATACCGGTATAGCCGGCTTTATCGATGATATTACAAAGAAAGAAGTTAAGGTCGATGTCCCTGCAGTAGTGGTTATTAACGAACGTACAGGCACTATTGTGGTCGGAGAAAATGTCAGTATATCAGAAGTGGCTATTTCTCAGGGCAGCCTTGTCGTAAAAATCAAAGAGACCGAAATTGTTTCCCAGCCGACCGCTCCTTTCTCCGATGCCGGAACAACAGAAAAAGTTCAGGAAACAATGATAGGAGTTGAGGAGAAAGAAGCTTATTTAATTCCTGTATCCCGGTCGGTTACCGTTTCAGAGTTGGCCAAAACCTTAAATGCAATAGGAGCAACACCTACAGACCTGATAGCTATATTTAATGCCTTGAAAAAAGCCGGTGCCCTTCAAGCCAAGCTGGTGATTATGTAAACGGGCCCTATTTTATAGTAAATCGCAAAAATCGGATACAAGAGTGATTTTATGGATAACCTGGAACCAATACTAATCGAGCCTGCCGTAGCACCAATGCCGCTAAAGCAATTAAACAAGACTGATTGCGCCTCTGAAGAAAGAAAAAAACAAGTAGCTAAAGATTTTGAATCCCTTTTAATCAACCAGCTGTTGGACGAGATGAAAAATACTATCGGGGACTGGGGCTTCGATAAAGATGGGGCCTGTCAGCAAATTCACGGCATCTTTTGGTTTTACCTGGCACAAGAGCTTGCAAACAACGGCGGTTTCGGACTTTGGAGGGATATATATCAATTTTTAACCAATACTGAGCAAACCACCCAAAAGGCAGAGTTGCTGGATAAGAGTATATGAAAGTAGCAGAAGTTGAAATAGAAGATAAAGTCGAGGAGCTGCTGGCTGCTCTCGATAAAGACATCGAGCATATGCAACAAAGTGTGTCCTATTTAAATGAGCTACGCAGCCTGGTTATCAAACGCGATGATGTTGCTTTAGGTAAACTGCTTGAACGCATTCAGTCTGAAACAAATAGCTATAAAGACCATGAGCTAAAACGTCAATCAATACGAAAAGAATTGGCGAGTATTTTTAACTGCGACTTTGAACAAATGACGCTATCCATGCTCGAAGCTAATATGCCGGAAGAAAAAAAAGCTCAGGTAACCCTTAAAAAGACAAAGCTAAGAGAATTGGTTAAGGAACTGAAAAAAGAGCATATAAGTACCGCCCTGCTTCTATCAGAGTGCGCCAGATTCAATAAACTGCTTTTGAAGAGTATTCTTGGACTTGGTGAGCCCGAAACAGTTACATATAGCAGCAATGGTGCAGCTAAACGGCAGACCAGCAAGGCATTTGTAAATTTGCGATTTTGATTCCCCCCGCAGCTTCGCTTTTGCGAAGCAAAACGGCGGGGGCAATTAAGCTTAAGTTCAATTGGTGTAGGATATAGGGACTAAAAATGGAAGGTTACTCCATAGGACTCAGCGGCCTTAACGCTGCTCAGAAAGCGCTTGATGTTATCGGCAACAATATTGCTAACGCAGCCACTGAGGGCTACCACCGTCAAAGAATAGAGATGAGCCCCGCATACTCATCTCAGCAGGGTTCTGTACTAATTGGAGGAGGAGTTGAGATTAGCGGCATTACAAGAATGATTGATTCTCTTCTGGAACAGGAGATCCTCAGGCAACAGTCGTTCTCAGGTCAAATTTCACGTGAGTTTACCGCACTGCGTACAATCGAAACCACATTCGGAGAGCTTTCATCCGAAGGCGGTTTGAGTACAGCTATTGATGAATTCTTTAACGCATTACAAAACCTTTCCGCTCATCCGGCAGAAGCCATCTGGCAAAATCAGGTTATAACCTCCGCCGAAACTCTGGCTAATCAATTTAGAACATTAAGTGAGTGTCTCTCCGCTTTGGAAACACAGATTAGATTAGAAGCTGAAAACACCACCGCACAAATTAATACAATGATAAATCAGATTGCCGAACTTAACGACAATATAGAAAGAACGGAAATAATTGGCGCGGTTGCAAACAATCTGCGTGACCAGAGAGACCAGCTCATAAATGAGCTTTCTAAATTAATTGCTATAGAGACCCAAGAGCGAGAATACGGAGTGGTTGATGTCAGCATAGCCGGTTTACCTGCAGTAGTTGGTGCCGCCACAGCCGAATTGGAAGTAGGTTTGAGAGAACAAGGTATGCTGGGCCTTTCGATGGTTGGGGCACTGAATTATGACACCGATGTTCAAGGTGGTCAGCTTGGGGGCCTGATAACTTTAAAGAACAGTATTTTAGCTGAAATTCGCAACGACCTCGATAGTCTGGCAAACGCAATTATTCAACAGGTAAATAAATATCATGTTCAAGCAGTAGGTTCTGAAGGCTCATTTACGGAACTGAGGGGCTGGCAAATGGCCAGCGAAGACCTGGCGGATTTCGAACCACCTGTAACCGATGGACAAATATATATAAGAGTCATTAATACAAGCACAGGCCAAATAACACGACACGAAATTGATGTCAATGCTTCAACAGATTCGCTAACCACGATTGCCGCGGATATCTCGGCAATTACCGGTCTAACTGCATCGGTTGCAGAATCGCGCTTAAGAATACAGTCCGATGCAAACTACAAATTTGACTTTCTTCCCTGCGTTCTACCTGAGCCGACTACGAGTAATCTTACCGGTACATCGCCGCCAAACATATCCGTTTCGGGTATTTATACAGGAACTGAGAATCAAACTTTCACCTTCACGGTGATAGGCACAGGCATGGTAGGCAACGGCGATTTGCAACTTGAAGTAAGAAATGGTATCGGTGAGGTTGTTACAAATTTGAATGTTGGTTCCGGTTATGCAGCGGGTGATAAACTTGATATAGGCAATGGAATTAAAGTAGCTTTAGGAGTTGGCGACTTAAATGCAGGTGACAGTTTCGAGATTGATGCTTTTGCCAATAGTGATACAACAGGCGTGCTGGCAGCGACTGGAATGAATACCTTTTTCTCTGGAAGTAGCGCTGCAAATATGGCAGTTTGTTCGCATATATCTGAGGCACCCGGTCGAATAGCAACATCTCTGGGGCCGGATATGACGGACAACAACAATACCTTGCGATTAGCAGGGTTAAAAAATGAATCCGTAAGCAGTCTAAATGAAATGACACCGGTGCAGTTCTATCACCGATTGGTTACGGAAATCAGTCAACAGCTCTTTGTTAAGCAAACCCAACAGGATAATATTGAAGCGATAGTTCATAATCTTACCAGCCAGCAAAGTGAAATAAGTGGTGTCAATATAAATGATGAAGCCGCACAGATGCTGGTTTTCGAGCAGATGTTTCAGGCTATGGCTAAATATTTGAATACCATCCAATCTGCGATTTTAACTATTATGGAAATTGTGTAACAGCCAAACCTTTAAAATTTATTTCTGGGATTATAATGAGCGGGACATTGAATAACATCTACAATAATATCAGCTTTGCATTGCATTTGCAAACCGAGGCTCTAACTCGCCTTCAAGAGCAGGTATCCACCGGTTCTTATATAAATCGATGCTCTGATGAACCCACCACTGCATATCAAATCTTAGGGCTTAACTCTCAAAAAAGAACTTTAGAAAATTACGTGGATAATTTATCGAACGTCATCACAACTTTCGAGCTTTCCTCTGCGATTGTTGGAGATATGCTACCAATCTTAACAGAAACCAAAATGCGTCTAACTCAAATTGCCAGTGGAATCTACGACCAGGAGGGACAACAACGAATGGCAGAGGTAATCAACGATGCACTTGAACAAATAGTTTTATTGGCCAACACCAAGAATATGGACCAATATCTATTTGGAGGAAGTAACACATCATCGGCTCCTTATGTTGTAGAACGCACTAATGGAGAAATCACCAAAGTAACCTATCAAGGAGGCGCTGAGGATAGAAAAATAGAAGTAGCACCTCATATTCAAGTCAGTGCTTCTTACGTAGGTGAAGATATGTTTTGTTCTGATAGCCGAAGTGCCCCGATTTTTCTGGGCGACACCGGCGCCAAAGCAGGCACCGGAACTTCGAGCGTCAAGGGCGACGCGTGGCTGACAGTAATCCACGATGGTTCCAATTATAAATTGTCTATTGATGACGGGGCAAGCTATGTAACCGTCCCGCCCGGCGGGGATACAAACCAGGCTGTAACAGATTCAAGAACCGGACAAGTTTTATATATTGACACCACTGAATTGAGCAATACCGGCGTAGAACTCGTCCGTGTACCAGGAACTTACGATATTTTCAACACGCTTATAACAAGCCGGGATATATTAAAAAACGAGAGAGAGCTTTCGGATACCCAATTGAATGAACTGCAGACTAAATCATTAGACTCATTGGACGAAATAATAAATCTCCTGGTCCAGGACCAAACCAGCCTTGGAGCAAAAGTTGGCTTTCTGGATAATCTCAAAGAAACTCTTATGAACCTAAAATATAACGCTGAGGATGAAGCGACTCGCCTACAGGAAGTAGATATCACTCAGGTTGCTATAGATATATCTCAACATGAGGTCCTATACCAAATGTCTTTATCAATGGCTGCAAGACTTATGTCCATGTCGCTGCTGGATTTCATTGATTAATTGCTGGGTGTATAGGTCTAAAATTGGGAAAAATTGGTTTTTTGAACGACACAAATGTTTGATTTTTATACGGGCTTTTGGGGCAAAGCTGCAAAATCGCGAATATATATTGTTATGAGCAAACGGCACGAAATTTGCATTTATCTTATTCTTTGCCTCTCAGGTCGCCGGTTTAAGAATTACAAGTAAGTTAAAGGGTAATAATGAAAATGGATTTTAACGATTATCAGAGGGCTCTGAAATTAGCTGAAGCTGGTCAGTATCAACAGGCCCTCAGCTATATCCAAGAACATCTCCGCACCGCACCGGACGATGCACAGGCGCTAAACGATGCAGGAGCGATTCTCTACTGCCTTGGACGCTCAGATGAGGCAATCGAGTTTTTTGTTAAAGCAAAGAACCTTCAAGGCGGTTCTGCCGAAATGATTTGGAATTTAGTGGAAGCGTATCTCTCGGTCGGTAGAACAAGTGAAGCTATGCAGCTTTTTGACGAGATGCAGCGCTTGGGCATATTAAATGCTGATATACTTAATAGAACCGCTAATGTATTTTTAGAACAAGGCAATAAATCCGATGCAATCGAAACACTGCTTCGCTCGCTTCGAATCTCCCCCGAGCAGGAAGTCCTGAAACCGATGATAGATGTGATTCGCAACAAAAGGCCAAAGATAGCCTTCTTCAGCGGCTTAACCGGTGATTTAAAGTTCCTGACAGATATTTACGAATTCACCAAACGTCGGTACCAAACACAATTATGTGAAGACCAAAGTATCGAACAGATTTATGAATTGATGAAATGTAGCGACATTTCCTGGTTTGAGTGGTGCACTAATCTTGCGGTAGCCGCTTCAAGGCTGCCAAAGGTCTGCAAAAATATTGTCAGACTTCATCGTTTCGAAGCTTATAATAACTGGCCAAGCCAGATCCAGTGGGAAAATATCGATATACTCATCACAGTCGGCAACTCGTTTGTCAGAGATGCTCTTCTTAGACAGGTGCCGGACATCGAAAATCGGACACGACTTATTACGATTCCAAACGGTGTCAATCTTGATAAGTTCAAGTTTGTTGGCAGGCAGCACGGCAAAAATCTCGCATATGTAGGTTACCTGAATATGAGAAAAAACCCTATGTTCCTTTTGCAATGCATGCAAAAGCTACACTATATTGACCCGGAATACAAGCTGTTCTTTGCAGGGGCTTTTCAGGACACAATGCTTGAGCAGTATATAAGACATATGGTGCAGGTACTTGAGCTTACAGATGTAGTGTTTTTTGATGGCTGGCAGCAAGATTTAAATTCCTGGCTGCAAGACAAACACTATATTGTCTCCTGCAGCATCGGAGAAAGCCAGGGTATGGGAATATTGGAAGGGATGGCCTGTGGCCTAAAACCAGTCATTCATAATTTCCCTGGAGCTGACCAGGTATTCCCATCTGAATTTTTGTTCAACATATCTGAGAATTTCTGTCGACAAATTCTTTCCGAAACATACGAACCACAGAGGTATCGCAGATTTGTCGAGGAAAACTACCCGCTGGAAAATCAGTTGAGAAAAATTAACGACCTTTTCATTCAATTCGAAGCTGAAGTAGATTCGAATAAAATGTTGATTGAAAGCTGACTTGGATAATCTTGCAATGGCAGAGAAAGATGACATAAAGGTTGGGCCGGTTGTGAGCGTTCTTATCCCAACTTTTAACAGGCCCCGATTCTTAGCTGAGGCCATCACCAGTGTCTTACAGCAAAGCTACACAAATTTGCAGGTTATTGTAGTCAACGATGGCGGCAAGGACGTAAGAGATATAATTGATTCCTTTAACGACTCCCGGCTAAATTACATTAATGGAAAGGAAAACCTTGGAAAGGCCTTTTGTCTCAACCAGGCCCTAAACAGGGCTGAAGGTAAATATATCGCCTATCTTGACGATGATGATTTATATTATGCCCATCATATCGAAACGTTGGTCGATGTCCTTGAAAACCAAACCGATTGTCAAGTTGCATATAGTGACTTGTACAAAGTGTGTTGCAATGTTATGCCGGACGGCAATCGGCAAATTCTCAGCAAAGTTATCGAAGTAAGCAGAGACTTCGACCGCTTTTTAATTTTGTATTTTAATCATGTTCTGCACGTGTCCCTCATGCATCACAGGGCATTAATCGAAAAAACCGGCCCATATAACGAAAAGCTTAACGTTCTAATTGATTGGGACATAATCCGAAGATTGGCCTTTTTCTCAGACTTCCAACACATATACGAAATCACAGGTGAGTATTGCCATCCTATCGGTGAATGCGACAGGATATCGATTCAGCAGCGGAAGGATAAAAACGAATATCTAAGAAATGTCCTGACAATACGAGCTACAAGGCCCACCAAACCCTGGTCGAAAATCAAAGATTTATCTATCATTTTTGTTACTGACCAACTGGACGAGCAGGCAAAGCAAACTCTTAATTTTATCCGGCATTATACCTTCTATCCGCATGAGATTTATCTATCTATGCCACAGAATGATTTTGAGCGTCTAAACATAGATATGCCGAACATAATCAACGTACCAATAGATTCATCTGCAACTCAGGCCCAGCAGGTAGATATAGCTCTCAACCGATGTGACGGCGAATATGTTGCAATAGTACCGAGCGGATTTCCGATAAGAAATTTTTGGTTGGAAGATTCTCTTTATGCCCTGATTAATGGCTCATTTAAGCGAGAAGGGCTTGAGCTGGAAGGTTCAACAGAAAAGCTCTGGTCAATTGTAATAAAAAAAGATGAGTTTGTGAACGCACGCAAAAATTTTTCGCCTTTGGCAATTCATGAATCTTTAAAAGCGGCTGGCATTTTAATTAGACGTGTGGTTGCCGAGGAAATTCCTTTCCAGTTTGACCAATTACTCGAACAGACCATGTCAGCAGAAAAAAACGGCAGATGGATGAAGGCAGCCCGGATGTTTGAATATATCGCAGAGAATTATCAAAACCAACTGTGGATGAAAACCCTCGCAACAAGGGCTTTTTTTTACGCTGGCAACTTCAATAGAGCAGAGCAGCTATGCTATGAAATCAATCAGCAACGACCTATAGTGGACACACTTCTATTAGAAGCCAAAATCAAGAGGACAAAAAAGGAGTTTGAGCCTGCGATTGAATTGCTTGAACAAGCAGAACAAATACTCGAAGGAAAAGAACTGTTATGGATATAACAAAAAACAACCTCAGCCAGGGAAACCCATTTTACAATAAGTCGCAAAATGAGAACTCTCAGCAAGATGACACAACACAGCATTATGAAGCCCTGCAGGAACTCGGTGATTGCTACAACTCCGTTGGCAACTATATACAAGCACAACAAAGCTACGAAAAAGCA
>Ga0315549_1002561_pt1 | contig 17128 bp, 13 predicted proteins | sample SalMarSW160200MG_FD_203101 | JGI IMG/M metagenome (GOLD analysis project Ga0315549, IMG submission 203101) | Salt marsh sediment microbial communities from the Plum Island Ecosystem LTER, Massachusetts, United States - Salt Marsh Sediment SW1601-200 ... | reverse complement strand
CCGTTTTTAGTCCGGTCTATTTTTAGTATATTACAGGGAAGAGTATTTTAAATGCAAGAGTTTCTTCCTATTACACAAAAAGATATGCAAAAACGCAACTGGCAGGAAGCGGATTTTGTACTTATTAGCGGTGACGCTTATGTGGACCATCCCTCCTTTGGAGCTGCGCTTATCTCCCGGCTCTTAGAGAGTAGAGGTTATAAGATCGCTATTTTAAGCCAGCCCAATCCGCAGAGTGCCAAATACTTCCGTGCCTTAGGCAGACCACGGCTGGGTTTTCTTATCACTGCGGGTAATATTGATTCCATGGTCAATAATTATTCAGTTAGTAAGAAAAAGCGCAAACGCGATGTATACTCGCCCGGCGGAAAGCAGGGTTTAAGACCCGATCGTGCTACGATTGTTTATTCCATCAAAGTGCGCGAAGCGTACGGACATATACCCATTATTCTGGGCGGTTTGGAAGCTTCCTTAAGGCGTTTGGCCCATTATGATTATTGGACGGACAAAATACGATGTTCCATTCTTATGGACTCCAATGCCGATCTCGTAGTTTACGGTATGGGAGAACGGGCGATTTTGGAAATAGCTGCTTTGCTTAACAAGGGAGTCCCCGTTTCTGAGATCAATTCCGTAAAGGGGACTGCTTATAAAACAAAATCCTTAACTGCGCTTACGGATTACATTATGCTCCCCTCGTATGACTCTCTTAAAGAAAATAAGCAGGTTTTTGCGGAAAACTTTTTGATCCAGTATAACAATAACGATTACCTAAAAGGAAAAACACTCGTTGAATCTTACGGGCAGTACTCGGTGGTTCAGCGTCCTCCGGCCGAACCGTTAAGCAGGCAGGAGCTGGATGAGCTCTATGAGTTTAATTATACAAAAGGCTATCATCCTGTCTACAAAGAGGCAGGCGGTGTACCGGCGATTGAAGAAGTAAAATTCAGCTTAACAAGCTGCAGAGGCTGTTTCGGCAACTGTCATTTTTGCTCTCTCACCTTTCATCAGGGAAGACTGGTAAACTCACGCAGCCATGAATCTCTGATGCGCGAAGCAGAAAAGTTAACCGACATGCCCGACTTTAAAGGATACATCCATGATGTCGGAGGACCTACGGCTAATTTCAGAAAAGCGGCCTGTACCAGCCAACTGAAAAAGGGCAGTTGTACACATAAGGAATGTCTTGTACCCACGCCCTGTAAAAATCTTCTCGTTGATCACAGCGATTATCTGGCTTTATTAAGTAAACTAAAGAATATTCCGGGAATAAAAAAGGTGTTTATCCGTTCAGGTCTGCGCTTTGACTATATCTTGGCCGATTCCGATACCCGTTTTTTTACTGCCCTTGTAAAAGATCATATCAGCGGTCAGCTTAAGGTGGCGCCGGAACATGTTTCGGATCATGTGCTTACATTAATGAATAAAGCACCGCACATACTCTTTGAAAAATTTAAACGGCGCTTTTACACTCTTAACAAACAATTACATAAAAACCAGTACCTAGTGCCCTATTATATCTCAGGCCATCCGGGTTCCACCCTGCATGATGCTATTGAACTGGCCTGCTATTTCCAGCAAAGTGGTTTTATTCCGGAACAGGTTCAAGATTTTTATCCAACACCGGGTACAGTCTCCACCTGCATGTACTACACAGGTATAAATCCCCGCACAGGTACAACGGTTTATGTGCCTAAAGATCCTCATGAGAAGGCCATGCAGAGGGCATTAATGCACTTTAACAGACCTATTAATTTTCGGCTTGTACATAGCGCACTCATGCGTGCCGGAAGAAAGGACCTCATTGGCTTCGCTAAGTCCTGTCTTATCCGGCCATATCAAAAAAAGAAAACATAATCTGATAGGCGTAAAATAATATACCCGCAGTTTGACAAACACAGTTCATTAAAATAGAATTGAATTATCCTAATCTAATGAGGTGGCCTGATGCGAAAAATATTTTTTCCATTATTTCTTATGTTAGGAGCAGGCTACCTTTTCATATGTACAACGCAAGCTGCCGCGGACAATCCGGAAATCGGGGAAAGCTCCGTACCAAAAGCAACTGACTTGTATCAAAAAGGCCTGGCTTATTATGAAAAAGATTTCTATAAGGCTTTGGACTTTTTTAAGCAGGCCTTAAGCCAGGACCAAAACTATATCAACACCCTGCTGGAAGCAGGCAAAATGGCCTCCCTGGTGAGTTATTTTGATGAAGCTCAAAAGTATTTATCAGAAGCAGAAAAGCTCCTTAAAAATCACAATCATACCCAGAGTGAAAAGTACGCGCAATACTTATATTACATGGGGTATTTTTATTTTCTAAAAGAGCAGCAGGATAGTGCTTTCGAATATTTTGAGAAAGCACGTGTACTTTTAGAAAGTCTGGAGAAACAGAAGACTGAGCTCTATATAAGAATCCTTGTTCATAACGGATTTGCTTACATAAGTAAAAAACAATATGACAAGGCCTTGAGTAATGCGGAGACAGCCGATGCTCTTTTGGCTGCATCAAATCTGCCTAAGATAAATCTGCTCAAGTACCACACAGCAACCTTGCAAGGTAATGTATACTGCATAAAAGGACAAGCAGATCTGGGTCAGCAGTTTTTTAATCTGGCCAAGTCCTATCTGGAAAAACAAGGGCTTAGCCAAAGCTACGATATGGCCATCATCTATAATAATCTGGGCTGGTCCTCTTATCTTAAAAAACAGTATGATACATCATTGGAATATTATGAAAAATCAGATGCGCTTTTAAAACAGCTCAAACTTAGCAACAGTAAAATGTATGTAATCCTTATGCAAAACTTTGCAGCCAGCTATTTTCAAATGTCACAATTAGATAAAGCATTGGATTATTGCTTCAAAGCCAAATCGGTTTTAGAGAATATGAAACTCACAGAAATCTTAAGATATGTAAACACTCTCTATTTTATTGCTATCATCTATCATAATCAGGATCATTCATCCAATAATCAGAACCTGCTGAGTGCTGCTCTGGAATATTATCTGAACACCAAACAGCTGCTTGAAAAACAAGGATTTCATGAAACCGACCTGAATACGTATCGAATAATAATGCACAACATCGGTAAAATATATTATGTGAAATCTCAAACTTCAAAGGCAGAACAGTATTATACGGAAACCGCAAAGATTATGGAAAAAGCGGGCTGGACCGCCACAAGCGAATACGGTTTTTTAATGTATGATCTGGCGGCACTTTATGAAGCCGGGAACAAGCAAGATTTAGCGGGTACTCATTACCGTAAGGCCTATGATGCCTTCGAAAAGGCAGGTTATACCGGTCAGTATAAAGACAAGGCGTTAGAGAATGCAGAACGTTTAGGGCAATAGAGCGCAGATTTAGCCCAGGGCTTTTGTTTTTTGTTCCATATCCAATAACTTTGTTGCAATGAACCTTTGAATCCCCCGGCGTTCAATTATACCTGCAGCTTTGTTATCCTCTTTAATCACAGGTATATAATCCAGATGATAATGCTTTAATATATCATCCACCTGGTCCAGTGATGTTTCAGGTGTACACGTAGTAACCGGAGTCTCCATAATATCATGGGCAAGGAGAAAATCCGACAGCTCATGAGCCATAAAGGTTTCTTTAATACTATCTATGGAAATGATGCCCAATAGACCCTGTTTTTTATCTACCACAGGAAAGTAGAGATTGTCATGTTTACTGAAAATAGAGAGTACTTTTCTAAGATTAGTGTTTTCAGGTATAAGCGGGACTTTTACTGAAGTTAATTCCTTGGCCTTTATTGTCTTGATAAGGTCTTCTTCAGTAATATTAAGGCCTACTTCTCCGGCTTTTGTAACCGCATGTTTGACAAATGACGGCCCGATAAGCTGCACAACAAAGGTAGTAGCGGTTATAACTATAATAATTGCGCCACCTATATAGTCGGGGAATTTCTGCTGCGCTAAAATGGCCAGGCCGATGGCTACTCCGGCTTGGCTGAAAAGACATAACGGCAGATATTTCTTCACAGTCGGTACGGCCTTAGAGAGTATACCGCCCAGTCGCGCACCGATTATTTTACCTGCTGTTCTTCCGACCAGATATGTAGCTACCAGTACACCGAGCAGAAGATCGATACCAAATATTTTCAGTGAAGTGCCCACTAGCACAAAGAAAAGCACATAGATGGGAGTGGCGATTCTTCCCAAAAGGGTAAAAAGTTCTTTACTGCGGATAGGAGCAAGGTTGGTGATGAGTACTCCCATGATCATGGAAGAAAGCAGCATATCTAAATGTAATGCCACCGAGAGGCCCAATACCAAAAGAATCGCTCCGATACTGAAGGTAAGCGTTTTTTCTTCATCACGGAAAGCGCGCAGTAGACGCGCTAAAAGAAAACCGCTGCCCGCTCCCACCAGAACAGCAGCACCGACTTCATAACCAAGGTTGAGGAGTTCACTCAATATATTGCCGTCCTGCTTTCCCAAAAATATTGTACTTACACTTGAACAGACGGCAAATAAAAGCAGTGCCAGAATATCATCAAGTGCCACAATACCCAATACCGTACTGGTTAAGGGACCCTTTGTTTTATACTCCCAAAGCACATCAGTAGTACTGGCCGGAGCCGTTGCCGCGGAAATGGAACCAAGAAGAAGGGCGATAACCAAAGCCAGTACGATATTTTGCAGAATAATGAAAGCAACAACAAAGACAAGCAGTCCTACCAGGAAAAAGGCGCCCAAGCTTTCAAAAAAAAGAATATATAAAAACTGCCGGCCGTACTTTTTCAGTGTACTTACCTTCAATTCTCCGCCGATCATAAAACTGATAAGCCCCAAGGCAAAATAATTAAACGGTTCGAATTTGCTTACAATCTCTTGGGGTACCAGTTGTAATCCGGACTGGCCGATTATAATGCCAATTATTATATAACCCACCACTTGGGGAATTTTTAATTTTTGGAAAAGCCTGCCGCCGATTGTACCACCAAACAGGGCCAGCCCTAAGATAAGAAGAACGTTTAAATGGGCAAGAAAAATAGTTTTAATAATTGAATTAAAAAAATCAAGCATGTTTTGTATCCTTTATAAGCTCATACGCGGCGGCCGCTGTTTCGGCCATAATCAGTTTTTCTTTTATAGCATCTGTCTTTAAAAAAGCTACCACATGTGAAAGCAGTGCAATATACTCCCGATGCTGGTTCTGCGCCATAAGAATCATCACCACCAGCTCCACGGGTTTATCGTCTATGGAAACGTAATCTGCGATACCTTCAGGTTGAATGCCGATAATAATAAGCGGTTTTTTTACTCCCTCAAATCGCACATGCGGTATGGCAAGGCCGATGCCGATTCCCGTACTCATAAGCTTTTCTCTGTGGAAAATGCGTTCGGTTAAAGCCCCTGCATCCTGCTCGCGCACCGCACCCTGTTTTACAGCGCAGTCGATCAGCTTGAGTAAAACCTGCTTTTTTTTCTTTTTCTCAAGCAGACAAATAGATTGTTTGTTAATCATACTTCTAAAATCCATACATATTCCTTATATTCCCGCACTCTGAAACAGTGCTTTTTCTTTATTGGCGAAGAGCTCAATAACCGCTTGCTCGTCCGGAGCCTGTAAAAGCTCTTGGATGAGGGCATGATCATTAATTATCCTGTTCAACCGAGCCAATATCCGCAGGTGGAGTTTCTCACTATCCGTACAGAGGAGTAAGAATATTTTTGTAGCCGCGTTATCCAATGCCCCAAAATCAGTTCCCTCTTTACAGATACCCACAATTATCAGTGTGATGCCGCGTGGATTTTCCCGCGGATTTCTGATATGAGGTATGGCAATACCTTTACCCAGGGCTGTTGTTAAAAGCTGCTCTCTTACAACAAGTTTATTGAGATATTCTGTCTTATCAGCTATGATTCCGGCTTCAAACAGAGGCTCGATGAGCTGCCCCAAGACCTGCTCAATAGTACCGGGCCATATGTCACAGATAACGAACGCATGATGCAGCAGTCGGGTAACGGGAATAAGGGCTCGTTCGTCTTCTACGAGAATCCGGTCCAACTCATTTTCGGGATTGAAATATTTCATCTTGGAAAGGAGCCAGTTATCGATCATGGGCTTTACAAAGCGCCACTGGCTGGCAACTTTGGCGCAGGGGATCTCACTCTTGTGTGCCATACGCAGTACGGTTTTTTCCGCTACTTTTAAGTACGCGGCAACCTGACTCAAGGTCATAATTTCACCTTCAAGGCTCTTTTGTACCTTATTGTCCATTATTGTCCTCTAATTACTATTATAATAACTTATAGGTAGGTGTCAATACATTTTTTGCTATTTTTGCTCCAGATATGATAAATCGGCCAGAGACAATCCCCAATCGGCTGCCAATTGTAAGCAGTGCTCAATACCGCCCGCCACTTCTGCAGGTGTATGCGCATCCGAGTTAGCCACCACCTCCACCTTATAATCCGCGGCCAGCTCCCAAAACTGAAGAATAGGATATACAGGACGTTCGCCCTGCTCTGTGTGCACCCGCTTTTTGCGCAAGCCGTAGCTGTTTATTTCCAGCGCTACACCATTATGGGCGGCGGCGGTAAGTATATCCTTAGATACTGCCTGTGCTTCTTTGTCCCACTTTAAATAAGACATACCAAAAATGTCCGGATGCGTTATAAACGTAAAAAGCCCGGATTCTATGGCCTTTATACACGCAACTGCATATGCTTTGAGTTCTCGTCTGCCGGTGATTTCGCCGTGCGCCCCCTTGAACACTCCGTTTGTCTTAAAAAAATGAGTCCCGGCAATAAGGTAGTCAAGACCCCACTTGTCCAGCAGTTCTTCTTTATAGAAGTTATGGTACTCTTTGAAATAATCACACTCCAAACCGCTCAAGATAGTAAGCCCCTGATACTGCTTCTGCGCCTTTGTAATCGCAGCCAGATACTCTTCCAACTCGTCCATGTGCATGCGCATACTGAGCCAGCGATTGTCCGGGAGGGGTGTGTGATCGGTAAAACCCAACACCGTAATACTGCCGGCAAGCGCGGCCTCGGCGTAATCATCTATGTCACCTATGGCATGTTTACAGCGGCAGGTATGGGTATGGTAGTTCTTGAGTGGTCGGCCATGTTTGTTCATATCAGTTTATTTCTCAATAATAATAAAAACTTGGTAAAGAGGAAAGAAAAAGCTGTAACCGTGCAAATCAGGGACTATCTGAAAACATTTGAATAATTTCTTCATGCCCTTTTTCTTTGGCATAATCCAAAATGTTTTCCCTGTATTGTCCTTTATATGAATATCGACCCCGCTTTCGATCAGCAGTTTGACAATATCGGCATATCCGCTTGCTGCTGCATAACATAAAGCTGTCCAATTATTATCAGCCTTACTATTAATTTCAGCACCTTCCTGAATAAGAAGCTTAACCATCTCTATTTTTCCTTTTCCTATATAAGCAGCATACATCAGGGCTGTGTTTCCGGAATCCGATTTAGCATTTATTTCTGCACCTCTGTTTAACAATAAGGCTGCGGATTCAATATCGCCGGACATAGCCGCATACATTAAAGCCGTTGTATTAAAATCGTCTTTTACATTAACATCAGCATTATTTTCAATTAATAAGCTGGCTATTTGAGGATATCCTTCACCAAGAGCATATATTAAAGCTGTCTTATCATTCATATTTCTTGCATTAATATTAGCTCCTCTCTTAATAAGTAGTTTGCATATATCATAGAGACCGCTTCTGGAAGCATATATTATTGCTGTGAATCTTTCATAATCAATCTCATTTACATTGATGCCTTTTTCAATTAAAATTTGCGCTATTTTAATATAATTGTTTCTGAGCGGTATATAATATTCGTTAAACTCTTTATTACTTAGCTTAAAAGCATCAATTCCCTGATTTTTTAATATATCAATAGCAGCGTATTCCTCCAGCGCGTAAAAAAACAAAGTAAAAGTTAATGCGTTAAAGTTATCATAGTCTTTAGCATTGATCTCAACTCCATGATTCAATAACAGCTTAACAATGGGAAAATGCCCACTCCCCGCAGCATGCATTAAAATTGTTACTCCTTCATTATTATCTGAATTAACATCCGCGCCGTCAGCAATCAGAAACTCACAAAGTTCGTAACAACCATACAAAACGGCCAACATTAAGGTTGTGTAACCGGCTTCATCTTCCGCGTTTAAATCGGCCCCCAGGGAGATTAATTTTTTTACCAATTCAATATCGTTATTTTTTACCGCTGCTTTCATTTCTTCACTGACATGAGAAATTGCTACTTCACTGTACCTTTTGGCACCGTTTTTCAATAAATACTGAATCACCATAGTATTATCTTTCTCTGATTTACCAGCATGATACAATACTGTTTTATTGTATTTATCCTTTGCATTAATGTCCGCGCCTTTTGCTATCAATTGAATTACCATATCCATACTTCCAACAAGTACAGCGCACATTAGTGCTGTCGCACCTAATTGGTTTCTTGCATTAACATCCGCCCCCTGCGTGACAAGATCCCTGATCATATATAAATCATTCTTTTCAACAGCATCAAATAATTGATAATGGATGTCTTACTACTATTAGATGTGTATATAATAAACAGGGCCCCCTAACTTTTTAAGCAGCCCTTTTTAAGTATTACATATTGTCCTGAATCATCTGAATGAAGGCAGAAGGATTTATCACCTTATAGCCTTGAAAATTTACATATGCAGAATCAAAAAGATAATCCAGTATCTGTTCTATAGATAAATCAGGATTTACCTGCCAACCCAGTGCCAGCACACCACTCACATAAGGAGCAGTCCAACTGTAACCGGTCCATGAAAAAAAGAAATGACTGTACCTGTTCTGGCCTTCACCGCCATTTTCTTCTGCCAGCGTCCTGTTTCCTCCGGGAACAAAGATAATTCTTTCAGCCTCTAAGGACGCAGTACTGCGTCCTTCTTCATCACAGAGAAACAGTTCAATATTATCCGGATCTTCAATATCACACCATCCCCTGTCCGCGATTATATAATCTCCGCAATCAACAACCAGAATACCCGCATCATTCGCCCGCTGCACGGCAGCCCGCCACGCATCGCGGTTTTCATGATAATGACTTTCACTGGCTGTGTCTGAAATATCAACGGAAAATGATACAACCCTTATCTTTTCTCCTTCAGGAAGTAATTGGTTTTGTTCTATAATCCAGTCCAGGGCAGCAGCATGATAAGTCGCATCATAACGCCAAGAAGGAGACGCCACATAATACACGTTAGCCCCCGGTGCCGTACCGATAGTCTCCCCAACCGCAATACTCGTTACAACCGGCCCGTGATAGCTGCTTCCATCAGGTGATTGCTCACACCCCACATCATGGTAAGCCACTATTTTGTCCCGGTATTCCGGATGATACTCATAGGATTGAAACAGGTTTTGATCAATAATGGCTATATTGACACCCGCTCCCGTAATACCTTGAGCGTGCAGAGACCTTACTCCGAGCCCCGGATTTCTTGCTTTATCCATGATTGTATTTGCGTATGCCTGGGTTTCTACATTAAAAATCGTATCTTCATTATAGTACAATGTCTTTACCCATTCATAACTCAGTGTACCTTGAGACGCATCCTGCCATCTTACATTACTATAAGGTTTAAGTTTGGCAACAGAGGAACTGTTGCTGAAACCATCCAGCATGGAGGGATCCGTTACTTCATAGAGGCATATATCATCAACATAAACATCCCCGCTGTTTACATATCCGAAACAAAGAACAAATTGTGAATTAGTATCAGTCGATTCATTCATGTGAAAAAGGTAAGCATGAGTCTGCATTTCTTCAGTAAGATAGAAAAAGGCTTTATCGTAATCAATTTCCCAAGGCGGTGAGTTTTGAATTATAGCCTCTACCAAGAGCGGCTCCGTTGAGGTTTTCCTGGCTTTGAATGTAAAAATATAGGAGCTGCCTTGTTTCAAAGGTATGCCGGTTTGGCTAGAACTAATATCCCATATCCTTTGGCCGCCATCGGTAATGGCCACCTTAAGCTCCCCGTTTATTACCTCCAAGCTTCCCTGCACAAAGCCATTAATTTGAAAATCCCAATCCTGGTAACCATTATCAAACTGTCCGTTCTTAATTAAATTATTATCGATCTCATATAAGCCCACATCGTCGATATATATGTCACCGATATTAGGTGCGCCCATATGAAAATTAAATCCGGCCTCACTATCCGTTTCTGACATGGTAAATGTAAAAGAATATGTGGCCATTTCCTGGGCAAGAATGAAATTTTGTCCTCCATAACCCGTCCAAGGCTCCTGTTGCAGCTGGAAGACCGATCTTAACTCTGTGGTATTAACCGAACTAGTCCTTGCTTTAAATGTAAATGTATATGATTTTCCCGCTTCAAGATTAAAGTTAAACTGAGCAATCCCTACGCTCCATATATAACTACCTCCGTCATCTACTGTAACTTTAAGTTCGCCATCCACTACCTGCATGGAACCTGATCCGCCTTCTTGTTCAAAATATTCCCAATACTTGTCTCCGGCGTGGAAGTGTCCGTTTAAGAATAGGTTCTTTTCAGCTTCAAAGCTATCAATCAACTCCACATAGTACCGGGCTATTAATAAGGCATCCACTATATCAATTCCGCCGTCATCATTCACGTCAGCCGATTCCGGATATATAAATCCTGCATCGGTATATCCTACATAGTGACGGGCTGTTAAAAATGCGTCGGTAATATCCACTACACCGTCTCCGTTTACATCGCCGTACATAAATTCAGCCGAACTACCTGCTTCGGCAAATACAGGCTCCAGGCTCTGCATGTACTCCTCATCTTCAAGCGCCCTCTGCAGGCCTTCTGATGTGCTCAGGTCATATTCATCTCCTCCCCCGGAGCCGCCTGTGTGAATGGGCGGTGCGCAGGAGATAACAGAAATTGTGACAAGCAATATTATCAGTCCTGCTGTTAAAAAAATTCCTATTAAATTTATCTTCATGTATCTACTCCTTCTATAAAAAATAAAATTAACTCGATAAAGACAAAAGTAATTTGTTATGTTTAATCGTGGATTACCTCTTAGTCTTTTCTTCATTTGTTTTACACTTAAAAAAAATTTATATCATTGTCGTTACTACAAATAACTACCAGGAAATGTCTTCACGAGTAAGCACATCTGGGTCGTTCATCAACTCGTAATAATTCTGATTGGAAATTATAGACCAACATTCATTGGGATAACTTTACCAGCTTACCCAATAAGCTACTCTTGGATAATCTTGTCTGATTCTGTTAATATATGTTGTGGTATCAAAAGTGCCATTATCCGCTAATTCTCCCCATAAAGTTGGTCCGTATTCCGCCATACCCACAGGTTTTCCCAGAGCGATTAATTCTTCATAACCATAAATGGTTAATTCGTCATTATATGCAGTGCCGCTTACAATATCAACATACCCATCGCCTGGATAAAAACCAGCAACAGTCTCTATATCGGGATCACCCATCGCAGTTTCATCATCGATTGCTGCAGGTGAATATACCCATATCAAATTATGTAACTGCTTTTCATAAGTGAAATAATTAAACATATCTCTGAACAGGTTGGTATAAGGCCTTGGGTCGGAAGGGTGTGACTCCACTCCCCACCAACACCACCTTAAATTAGCTTCCTGCAAGGGTCTCCATAAAACCACCACGCCTGCATCCCGAAGCTCCGCAAGCGCCGTGGCTATTCTATCTAATTTTCTTCTCCATACATTGTAAACCTCTGTGGAAGGATCTATGAGTTCAGTCAAGTCAACTGATGTATGATCACTGGTACATCCTGGACCATCCCATGTATCTGGATTACCAATTATGTCCGACTCATCATTTACCCATGGATTATGAGGTGACCAATTTATAGTAATCAAACCTCCGTTGCTCCAATAATCAATTAATATTTGATTGGCTTGGCTTAATTCATCCAAGGTAAACACCTTCCCAAATTCATAATCAATTCCTATCATACCCACCCATTTGCCGGTCTGATTATAAAGCTCAACCACCAGATTATTATAACCATCTTTCGAACTTGTGCTGGTTATCTCATTACCATGATAGCAGTTTTGACCGCTTATTACGCCGTTAAAATTGTCAGAAGAAAGAAAAGCCAGATACTCATAAATCCTCTTTGTATCTTCCGCGGCAAGCGGATCGGCCGTTAATGCCGGATATAAATTCGACTCCGCAGCATACAAACAGACATCATCAATATAAATGTCTCCCGAATTAGGTCCTCCTAAATGAAAATTAAAGCCTGTTACAGGATCTGCCACTCGCATTTTAAATCCTACACTAAAGGTCTGCATCTTTTCTGAAATCACAATATTTTTTTCAAAATGTGCATTCCACTGTTCCTGCTGCAATTGAAATACCGTGCGAACCACTATACCAGAGGCACCCGCAGCCGACCGTGCTTTGAATTTAAAAATATAGTATTGTCCTTCTTGCATATTAAAATCTAATTGAGCAATTCCAAAACTCCACAGATGATCACCACCGTTATCCACCGTAACTCTAAGTTCTCCATCCACTACTTCCATGGAACCTAATCCACCTTCTTGCTCAAAATATCCCCAGTCTTTATCTCCTGCATGAAAGTGCCCATTTGATACTAGATTATCTTCAGCGGGAAAGCTATTAATAAGTTTCACAAAGTACCGGGCGATTAACATGGCATCCACAATATCAATTAATCCATTATCATCAACATCAGCTGCATCCGCATGGATAAATTCTGCATCATTAAATCTTGCAAAGTGGCGGGCTGTTAATAACGCATCAGTAATATCTACTATACTATCTCCGTTCACATCTCCATACATGAAGTTTTCCGAAACACCAGCCTCGGCGAATGTAGATTCCAGACTTTGCATGTACTCATCATCTGCCAGCGCCCGCTGAAAACCTTTTATTGTAGTAAGGTCATAAGGACCGTCTGTACCATTACCCGAACCTCCTGTGTGGATGGGTGGTGTACAGGAAAAAAATAAAATTATTATACATACTAAAATTACAGATAGGATTTTTCTCAATTTATTTAACCCCATCCAAGAAATATATGATAGAACATTTTAATATTTTACAATAAGTGATGAAATTGTATAATTTTGGCAGTTAAAAATAATATAAACCATAACTCTACAAATATCAATTAATTCTTAATAAATCAAAATTAATATATCCTATGCTTTGAATTACAACAATCATACTTTGGTATGAATTCGACTATAAGCACATCACTTTTTCAGATGCATGAATAGATTAATCCCTAAAACTTCGGAATCAATTTCAATGTTACTTTCCTTTACACCAGCTTCAATGGCTAGACATTTTAAATCTTCCATGGAACGGTATTGTAAATACCAGTTTCCTACCTTTTCCATATATTGCCTTGATATATTGTTGTGCGAGAAATTACCGATTATCATTTCACCGCCTACTCGCAGACAGTCATAGAATTTCTTTAAAAATTTTATAAAGTGTTTATCCTTTACATAATCAAACACACCACCACTCCAAATCAGATCATATTTTTTTTGCGGTTTTATCTTTATAATATTCGTGTGCATGAAATTTATCCTATTTCTAAAAACCTTTAATTTCTCACTTGCATATTGAACAGCTTGGTTGCAGGCATCCACCAAATCAAATTTAAATCTGCTTCCGGGCTTTTGGATGAAATATTCTTTAATATCCGTAGCAGGGCCGCTGCCCAGAATAAGGATGCTCTTTTTCTTATTTGAGTCCATTCCATTTAATATTGATAAGAAATATTGTTTTCGATTTCTCACAGCCCGGGGCGCTGAATGATAATGGAAGTAAAGATCCCAGTTTTTGTATTTATTGTCACTGCTAACATGCATACTATATATTTTATCGATCAAAATATGATCGCCTGAGTAACCGAATGGCTTAATAAATCCCCAGCCTTGTATGGTATTTTCATCAAGCACAGGTTTGAGTATTTTCCTAAACTCTGCAATTTCTTCTTGTTTAACCAGATTAATAACATGATTTAACTCTTCATATTCATGAGGTTCAGGGCCACCTTTTTCAATTAATCTGCTGATATAGTTTCTAACCTTTTCCATTTGCCTTTTCCTCCTATCAAAAATAAAAGTGAAATCTGCCTAATATACTTTTGCAATGTGGGAATTGTAAATAGAAAGACAGCCGTATCACACTCCCCACCGCCCCCCAAACCGGCGTCACAGGATAAGAGCAAACAGGCGCCTGCTAACGCGGTTATAATACCCAAAAATGTACATATTTTTTCCATCATTTTACCTCCTAAATTGGACAGGGCAGACATGGATTTCACGCATCCGTTTGGACGGCTGTTCGGTTCATAATTGCCGCCACAACGCTACTCACTGCTCCGTTTTTAAATGGTTTTTATATGTGTTTTTACTTCTAAACATTGCCTCCGCGCCTTGCCTTTTTCAATCACCCATTAGAATGATTTTTAGCTTAAATAAGTGGTTTTATTATCAATTCGCGGGAAATAACGAGAAAAAAAGTTTGCGTGTGATTTTAAGAAAGTTATTTAGGCTTGAAAATATTCATTAATTCAATCTTGTTCTGCACACCATATTTTTTATAAATACTGGCCGCATGGGATTTCATGGTATTAACTGAAATACACAGCGTGTGTGCGATCTCCTTGTTCAGCTTGCCGTCCAACAGCAGAAGGACTATCTCTTTTTCTCTTGCGGACAGATCGTAATCCTTGCATTTCATATAAAATTCCGAAGAAAAATCAACCTCACTCAGGCTGCTGCACGATAACTTAATAATGTGTTTTATTAAATCCTGCTTGCTTTTTTCAAACTGGGACTCGGCGACTTTTATCACCGAGCATATCTTTGCCTTCAACTCCTCAATGTCGAACGGTTTTGATATAAAATCGACCGCACCCTTTAAAAGGGCTTTTATCTTTTCCTGCTGGGTATTTTTAGCTGTTAAAAAGATGACTGGCAGTCCGCCATACCTATCGTCTTTCTTCAACTCCTCATAAAACTCATATCCGTCCATCACATCCATCATTATGTCCGAAATTACAAGGTGTACTTTGGGTGTTGATTCAAGTTTTTCCAAAGCCTGCTTTCCATTTAAGGCACAGTACACATTATAAAACTCCTGAAGTGAGTTCTGCAAATAGACCAACATATCAAGATTGTCTTCAACAAAAAGCAGGGTATATCTGTCCGATCGGGGAGCGGATTCGGTCGGAATTTCTTTATGCTCATCATATTTTATGTTATATTCCATTGTTTTTACTGCTTTGCCCTCTGCCTGCATAGTGGGATCAGCAAGTGCTTTAAAACATACTTTAAATTCAGACCCCTTACCCGGATTGCTATAAACCTCTATCCGGCCTCCTATATCCTCGAGAATTCTTTTTACAATATTCAATCCCATACCGATCCCCTGAATATTTCTCTTCGCATGTGATATCTGATAGTATGATTTAAAAATGTGCTCCAGTTGTTCTTCAGAAATCCCAATTCCGGTATCCTTTACCATAAACTCCACCTCATGCTGATTGGTCTTTAAGGCTACGTCTATGCTTCCGTTTTTCTCCGTATATTTCAGCGCATTATCCAACAGGTTGTTTATTATCCGGGCCACAGCATAGGGATCAGCCATAACAGCAATATTTTTTTCTATATCCGAATTGAACTTAACCTGCTACTGAACTGCCATTTCTTTAAACAGTTTGACGGAGTTTTCCAAGGTAAGGGACAAATCGGTAATATTCCCATGGTTATAAAACTCTTGTCCTCTTTCCAGCTTTTCGTAATCCAAAAAATTAATCATATTTTGTTTTAACTTTTCTATATTTCTGCTCATAACTGTCAAATCCGGATCAGTTCCTTTTTTCTGTATATATTTTTTTAAGTAGTTGTCTATAAGTATAAGGGGAGTCTTTGTTTCATGGGCTAGGTTTATAAAAAATCTGGTTTTCTCCTCTTTTGCATTTTCTAACTGCTTGGCCATTAATATGGCTTTCTGCCTCAGGTCGGATAATCTGCCCACAAGCATACCCACAAGAATTACAACCATATTCATTATCATGCCTCTGCCTAATAACTGTATAAATCGATCATGACCGAAAATAAAAATAATTGAGAAAAATGTGAATGCATATTCAATTATTCCTAAAGCGGCAATAGACCAGGGACCCAACAGCCAACCGATAATAATAAAGGGAACTACACACAGACTGAATACAACCTCATTTTGCAGTAACATGTAAGTTATCAATTGCACTACCGAGTAGACCACGAAGATACATAAACTGATTACTATTCGCTTTTTTCGTTGTTCGGGTGATAGATATTTTCCAATGAAGATATATTTATCCATTTATTACAATACAAATTAATAGTAAAATATTTTTATCATTTATAAAAGCAAAAATTTATGAGAAATTTTCTTTATGCTTATTCGAATTACAGAATACCGGTAAAGATAAAGATTGATTAAAGCAGGGTCGTCCTTCTTTTGAACGACACCATATAAGTATTATATATTGTCCCGGATAATGGTCTTACAAATTAAAATAAGCTGAAAGTTGCGCTTATTTCAGCCACCGTTCTGTGCCACGCGATAAAGCCGGGAGTATTGGAAGCACTTTCGCCGCACATAGTGAAAGAAAGACCGCCTTCAAGTTCAATTCTCTCCGTAACCTGGTATACAGCACCGGATTTTAATCTTAATAAATACCCACTTGAATCATCGACCGCAGAGCCGTCAAACGTAACTCCCAATCCAAATTCTATCTGTGTTTCGAAATATACTTCAAGATTCTTTAGAATCATATAACCAGGTCGGATTATCAATCTAAGTTGATTTTGAGCCGTATCATCTTCTCCTTCAAACTGCAGATCAAACAGCACTTCGGTATAGAGCGTGAAACCATAAAACAAAGTGTCAAAAAATAGTGCAAAATAAAGTCCGATTTCCGGCTCCTCACCCACGATATCTTGGCTCCCAAAAGGAAGGCACATATCGACAAATCCGCCAAGCCCTATGGGTGATGTATACTTTATCCCGACCACGGGTCTGTTT
>Ga0315549_1002560_pt1 | contig 17128 bp, 14 predicted proteins | sample SalMarSW160200MG_FD_203101 | JGI IMG/M metagenome (GOLD analysis project Ga0315549, IMG submission 203101) | Salt marsh sediment microbial communities from the Plum Island Ecosystem LTER, Massachusetts, United States - Salt Marsh Sediment SW1601-200 ... | reverse complement strand
AGGTAGTCGTAGCAGCTTACCGCGGCAATTTTTTTGCCTTCAATTTTAGCTTTGATGAGGTCGGCGATTGTAACTTTCGTATTCATAGTGACTTTCAAACAAATTCGTTTTGGAAACTAACAAGAAAATAGTTAAAATTTGCCAGAACATTGAGGCGAAAAGTGACGTACAAAACAAGGGTTTTTCGCCGGAATTTACGGCTTTTATAGGAAAATACCAAATAATGGAGATATTTCAAGAGTTTATAATTGATAGTCCTAATAGGAACTGCACTCTGAATTGAAAATATGAATTTGATTAAAGAATTCCGCTTGGCTTAGGCGATTAAATAGTTAAGCAAAGGCAGGTGGAAGGAAAGAAATTATATGTGATAACATGCATTAATTAGCTTTTCATCACCCTCCTCCGAAGCCAGATTCTGATTCATAGGGTCTGGCTTTTTTTATGCGCGGATTCAGCTATGCCTGGTTCTAATCTTCAGCCTCCGGACTGCTGAGGATATAGTCAATTACGTTGCTGAGTTTTGCTGTAGCCAGGGCCACCGTACAATCGGCGGCGCCGTAGTAGATATTCAATGTATCAGTTTCCTTAGTCACCGTAACGCCGGTAGGAAAGATAACATCACCGACATCTCCGACTCTCTCGTAGAATTCGCTCGGTCCAAGTAGCCATTCGTCACTTCGCCTTAGCACGCGCCATGGTTCGTCCAAATCAAGCAGAACCAGCCCCAGACGATAAACGGCTCCGGCTGCGGTGCCGCGAACCCCGTGATAGAAAACGAGCCAGCCGTGCTCTGTCTCGAGAGGCTGACAAGCAAGGCCGACCCTGGCGTTGTCCCAATAGCCTGCACGTGTTTTAACAAGAGACCTGTGGTCGCCCCAGTGTTTGAGGTCTGGCGAGAAGCTTAACCACATATGGGCTTCGCCGCGCACAATCGGCCTGTGTATCAGGGCGAATCGGCCCCGGAATCTTCTCGGAAAAAGGCAGGCGTCTTTATCTTCGGGCGGCAGCATCGCGCCGAGACGTGCGAAGGTCTTAAAGTTTTTGGTAATGGCAAGTGAAATAGTCGGACCACCCTCGCCGAACGAAACGTATGTGATGGCAAATTGCTTTTGCTCTTCCAGCCAGATGATACGCGGGTCTTCCAGTCCCCAGCGTTCCTCATTGCTGTTGATATCCGCCTGCATAGTGGGGTGGTCGTCAATTTTCCAGTTTGTAAAACCATCTTCACTTCTGGCTACTGTTAAATGTGAAAATCCCCGCATATCTTCGCAGCGAACAAGTAACAGGGTTTCGGAGTTAAGTTTAATCGCGGCCGGGTTCATAACGGAATTCACAGGATAGGGCCAGTGTTTGGAGGTCAGGATAGGATTGCCCTCGTATTTGGTAAACAGCTCGTACGCTCTTAGTTGTCTGTTTAGTTTCGACATATTCGGTTCAGCGGTTCCTGCTCGATATCCTTATCCTTACCCGTGATTCTCATAATTAATCGGCAATTCGGCTACTCTCTATAAACCAAAAGAACAGATTTTACCGTGGGCCGGACCAAAGGCAAGGATTTTCCGGATAGGCAGCTCAGGCTTTGACTAACTGTGTTTCGTAAAGGCTTTGGTAGAGCAGGCACGACTGTATCAGCTGCTCGTGTTTACCCTGAGCAATGATTCGGCCGTTGTCCACCACCACGATTATGTCGGCGCTTATCACAGTGCTGAATCGATGAGCAATAATAAGGGCGGTCCTTTGCCGCATGAGTTCCTCGATGGCGCCGTGGATTTTCGCCTCGCTGTCGGCATCGACCTGGCTGGTTGCTTCGTCAAAGATTAGTATTGCAGGGTCTTTGATAATGGCCCGTGCGATAACGATTCTCTGTAATTGTCCTCCACTAAGTCCCGTCCCATGCTCACCTATTTTCGTTTCGTAACCAACCGGAAGCTGCATAATGAATTCGTGGGCCTTGGATTTTTCTGCTGCGCTGATTATTTCGTCCATCGTAGCGTTGCTTTTACCGTATCCTATGTTTGCTGCGATGGTATCGTTAAAGGTCACTACGTTTTGTGTCACGAGGCCGATTTGTTGCCGCAGGCTTCTCAGGGTACAGTCACGAACGTCGCAGCCGTCAATCAGCACAGCTCCGGAATCGACATCGTAGAATCGAGGAATAAGATTTACCATAGTTGTCTTGCCCGAGCCGTTCGGGCCGACGATGGCGATGTTGTGGCCTGCCTGTACCTCCAGATTGATGCCGTTCAGTACGGGCCTGGTCGTGTTAGTATAAGTGAATACAACATTGCGGAACTCTATCTTGCCGTTTATCTGATTTAAATTGTGTGCGTTCGGTTTTTCCTTTTCAACAGGCTCATCGAGCAGACTGTAGATTCGTTCAGCCGCGGCGTTAGCCTGCTGTACCTTGTTCCACAGGCCGCTGCTTTTTCTTACACTTTCAGCGGCCGCTCCGAGAATTACCAGCAGGCCGAAAAATTCACTTTCGTCGAGACCGCCGGAGACTATCCAGTGAATGCCGAGCAGCAGGGCGGCACTGCCCGCCGCCATACCAAGAACCTCCATTATAGGAGCGGTAGAAGCTTCGACTTTACCGATACGAAGCTGTTGTTTTAGTAGCCCCTTGTTTATCAGGCCGAATTTGTTTTTTTCATAGTCCTGCTGATTATATACCTTTATAACTTTGACCGAACTAAAAGCCTCATTTAATTTGCCCAGCATAAGGCTTCCACTTACCAGTGACTTCTTTGTTGCACGCCTTATTCGTTTTCCCAGACGCATTACAGCCGCGACCGTCAGCGGGGCGCTTAGAAGAAATATCAGGGTCAGCCTGTAGTTCAGTAACATCGCTATAATGATTAGGACCGCAACCTGCATAGGCTCGCGAAGCGCCTTTCCCAAAAACATTGATACTCCTGCTGACAGTGTAGCTGTATCGCGATTAATTCTGCTTACAGAATCACTTGGTTTCCTGTTGTCAAAGAAGGATACGGGTAAGTCTATGATATGACCGAACGTCTCGTTGCGAAGATTGGTAATAGCAATATAGGTTACTTTGGATGCGAGGTACTTCTGAACGAAAGTGGCGACACATCGGATAAGGGTGAAAACGGCCAGAATAATAATAATCATACTCATAGTCTTGATTTTGTTCTGCCTGTTCGGCTCAACGGGGACAAAGCTCATTAAATTTTCTACGGTCTCGAGATAAAAAGGCCGGCTGCGAATATTTATGGTTGTACTGTAATTCCTGGGTTGTCCCTGTGAGTCGAGACGTTTGTACTGGATTTTGAGCTGTTGATGTCCCGGCGCCATTGCAAGCTCATTTAGCAGCGTCAGGGTCGACGCTTCCTTTACGGATTCCGATATTATGGCGTTGCCGGCGCCGACGATTTGGTCCTGTGGCTGCAGGCCGGCTTTTTCGGCGGGGCTGTCCTCTTTGACTTGTGTTATAAGCAGGTAATAAGCAATGTCCGGGTCGTTTGAATCGAGAATTTCCGTCCGGTCGGGAATATAGAATTTCAGACCATACCGATTACTGCAGATTTTACGGTCCACATAACCGTGCAGTCCCTCCTGGCCCATCATGACTTTCAGCATGGGGATGACAGTGACAAAGCTCAGTGACAGCAGGATGCTGGCAATCAATACAGAAATGAAAATAGCGATAATCCTGTGCCACTGCGGCCAGATATATTTGAATAGTCGCCGGAGGTAATGCATATGTCCGTCTTTTGTCCTTAAGCAGGTTTAAAAATCGAAAGTATTGGTTCAAATTTAACCGCAGCACGATAGCAAAGATGCATACATCGGTCAAGAACAAAGCCTTTGTTGACTGAACGAAATATTCGTGGTATCGTTTCGCATCTTTGCGAGGATTTATTATGGAAATTAATTGCCTGGTGCTGGGTTTGTACGAAACAAACTGTTATGTTTTGCGCGAAGACTCCGCCGTCAGTCAATGTTTAATTATTGATACCGGCCTGGACCCGAACGGCATGCTCGAGTATTTGACTGCTAAGAAACTTCAACCGGTTGCGGTCGTTCTGACACACGGCCATGCCGACCATATCGGCGGTGTTGAAGGTATAAAAAGCAACTATGCTGAGACCGTAATTTACGTGCATCAGGCTGATGAATCCATGCTCACCAATGAGCAGAAAAATCTGTCACTCATTACGGGTTGTACCGTAAATTGCCCTCAAGCCGATGTCCTGTTAAAGGATGGTGACATTATTGACGAGGCGCAGATAAGGCTTACAGTGCTGCACGCACCCGGTCATAGTCCCGGAGGGATCTGCCTTTATTCTCAGGACCAACAGTTCCTCTTCAGCGGCGATACCCTGTTTGCGGATTCGATAGGCAGGACCGATTTTCCCGGCGGCAGTATGCCGCAGTTAGTCCGGAGCATCAGAGAAAGGCTTTTTGTTTTGCCGGACACAACCGTTGTTTACCCCGGCCACGGCTCGCAGACAACCATAGGGCATGAGAAAAAGTATAATCCGTTTGTTAAAAATGGTTGAAGTATTCGGGTTTACCGTCGTCCTGGTCGTAGTTTGTCTGTTCCTTGAAATCGGCGTCGATACGAATCCTCTGTATTCGCTCAGAGGTTTTTGTGTTGCTGTCAACCGTGACCAGGATACCGTTTAGTCGAATGTCGTCGGTCGCCACCTCGAATGGGTAGGGCATTTGCGTGCGGAAGGATTTGAGAACGCTCTCCGTTTTTCTGCCGAGTATCGAATCGTGCGGGCCGGTCATTCCTATGTCGGTAATATAAGCGGTCCCTTTGGGTAGTATGCGTTCGTCGGCGGTAACGACGTGCGTATGCGTACCGAAGACGCAACTGACTTTGCCGTCAAGGTAATACCCTGCAGCGATTTTTTCACTCGTGGCTTCGGCATGCATATCGATGAATACGACGTCAGCCTTTCTGCTTATCTCCGGAAGGATGTGGTCGATAGCGCTGTATGGGCAGTCCGCAGGTTTCATAAAAATTCGTCCTATCAGTGATACGACCCCGACCACGGGACCTTTACCTGTTTTGTATAGTGCTATCGACTTGCCCGCGGCGTGTTCAGAAAGATTAGCCGGCTTGACGATGTTATCAGCCGATTCGAGCGTTTGTATAATCTCCCGCTTGCGATATACGTGGTCGCCTAAGGTGACGAGGTTTACGCCGTATCGCAAAAGCTTATTATATATCTGTGGTGTCAATCCCGAGCCGCCTGCTGAGTTTTCCGCGTTGGCGATTACGCAGTCCACCTCGTATTCCTGTATAAGGGACTTGAGCTTCTCGGCGACGATGCGCCGCCCGGGCTTGCCCACGATATCTCCGATACACAGGACGTTTAATTTCATCTTTTTATTTTAGCCTTTGTTATTATTGTTTATCACCGGGCTATTTTGCGTACTCAACGCAGCGCAGTTCTCGCAGCAGGGTTACCTGTATCTCACCGGGGTATGTCATTTCCAGCTCGACCTTATTTGCTATGTCGCGCGCTATTTTCATTGCGATTTCATCAGGCACCTTTTCGGCGTCGACTATGACTCGGATTTCACGACCTGCCTGGATGGCGTAGGAGTTTTCCACGCCTTCGAAACCGCTGGCGATTTCCTCCAGCTTCTCGAGCCTCTTAATATATCGCTCGAGCGTTTCACGTCTGGCGCCGGGTCGTGAGGCACTTATCGCATCTGCAGCGGCAATCAACGGTGTATAAGGATTGTTGGCTGGTACATCGCCGTGATGGCCGGATACCGCGTTAAGCACAATGGGCGATTCGTTGAATCGCTTGAGGAAGTTGGCCCCGATTTCAGGGTGCCCGCCTTCGACTTCATGGTCGATGGCTTTTCCGATGTCATGCAGAAGCCCCGCGCGTCTGGCGATTGTACCATCCAGGTTCAGTTCGTCAGCCATAACCTGCCCAAGAAAAGCCACCTCAATGCTGTGGCGCAGAACGTTTTGGCCATAGCTGGTTCTAAAGTGAAGAGCACCAATCAGGCTCAGTACGCGGTTGGGCAGGCCGCGCACGTTGGTCTCCACGGCGGCGTCTTTGCCAAGCTGAAGGATTTTATGGTTAACTTCCTTTTTCGTCTGGGCGACCAGTTCCTCGATTCTCGAAGGATGGATACGTCCATCCTGTATCAGCCGCTCCATCGCCAGTCGGGCAACCTCTCGCCGCACCGGATTGAAACCGCTAACGATTACCATGCCGGGCGTGTCGTCAACAATAACGTCAACTCCCGTGGCCTTCTCAAAAGCTCGTATATTTCGGCCTTCACGGCCAATGACTCGGCCTTTCATGTCATCGTTGGGGATTTCAACCGTCGAAACGGTTGCATCGCATGTCTGCTCGGCTGCATATCGCTGAATAGCGGTATTGATGATTTCACGGCTCTTTTCATCCGCTATCTCTCGCGCCTCTTCGACTTTTCGCTTAATCAGGGTCGCCATTTCATGTTCGCATTCGTCTTCAAGCCGCTTGAGCAGCAGCTCTTTCGCCTCATCCAAACTCATAGCTGATATTTTCAATAGCTGGTTTTTCTGCTGAGCCAGAAGAGACGACAGTTGCTTGTCTTTTTCTTCGGCGTGTTCGAGGCGTCGCTGTGCCTCTTTTTCAAGGTTCTTGGCGGAATTCTCGCGCTGCTCGACCATCTCTACCTGCTTTTCGAGCACGTCTTCACGCTTGCTTAATCGCTGTTCTGTTTCACGTAGTTCGCCGCGAACCCTGTGAGCCTCGGCGGTTAGTTCTTCTTTCTTTTTGATTGCCTCTGCTGCCGCATCGAGCTGGGCGGACTTTATGATGTTTTCTGCCTCTTTCTTGGCGCCGTCAATCTGACGCTGTAAGTCCTCCTGGAAAGTTTTGGCTTTGGTCTTGCTGATAATCTGGAAGCCGATGGCGGCTAAGCCTATTCCCAGAAGAAAGGCAATGATTGTAGCGGCATACGAAGGAACCCAGTTAATTTCAAGTAACGCATCCATAATCTCAACCTTTCTACAGTCAAACGTATATATAGATACTGATGCAGGAAGGTTGCGGTATTGCGCACGGGCAGGTACAAATATGATGTGAAGTGCGAAAAAGCCTAAAAACATTTCGCAGTTTTATCTAAGCGACACCGGCACAGAGGCTGTATTTCCACATAAGACGTGTTTGTTAAACCATATTAAACGACGTTCTTTTATGCTTGCTAACCGCACTTGATTGCCGGAAAACTTAACTATGCTCTGATATAACTCTTCACATTAACTCACTCGGGGCCGTTCTGTTCGGCCCTAAGTGTCATAACTACCCTGATTGCAAGCCTTTAAGCCTGCAGCTAAACGCCCCATAATTTAGTATGATTTACCTGTGTTTGGGGCAAACCACAACTTTCTGCATTCATCTAACCTTTATAACGGCATAATAATATTGAATGTTCACTAATTGGTCAAGAGAAAGTTATCCGGCAGGGCAATTTTACCTGCAAAACAGTAAAGTTTCTGTCTTTTAGCGGTAAATTTTCCTATACTATAGGGTTTAGCTGTTATTTTTATAAATTTGCTTTATGGAACCAGGTTTGAAGAATCTATCAGACGCCCAGTTGCTTGAACGATATTCACAGGGAGAAGAAAAAGCCTTCCGCGAACTCGTAAGTCGTTACAAGAACGGCCTTTACGCTTTTCTAAGGCGGTTTCTAAACCAGCGTGACCTCATAGAGGATGTTTTCCAGGAGACCTTTCTGCAGCTTTTCACAAGTCGCGATAGCTTCAATCCAGAAAGGCCTCTTCGGCCGTGGCTTTTTACTATCGCTGCGAACAAGGCAAAGGATGCCCTGCGTAAAAAACAAAGGAGCTCTGCTGTGCCGATAGGAACGATTTCTGATGGCGAACAGGCATCCTTCGATGATGTGCTAAATAGCCTAAGTTCCGATGATACAAGACCTTATGAAACATTGGAGCGGGGCGAGGTCGCGGAACGGGTCAGGGAAGTTGTATCAAATATGCCGGAATCGGCCAGAGAAATACTGATTTTGGCCTATTTTAATAAATTTTCGTACAAACAAATGGCTCAGATTCTTAGTATACCTATCGGCACTGTAAAAAGCAGGCTTCATACGGCGGTAAATCGCTTTGCGAAGGAGTACAAGGCAGCAATAACCTCCAGGAAAGAACCATGAAAGAACTAAACCGGGACGAGTTAGAGTTAATCTTCGATTATTGCCTCGGCGTAGCCAGTGCTGACGAGATGGAGCAAGCTCAAGAGCTTATCACCTCAAACCCCGAAGCCACAGATTTCTGCTCTAAGGTCCAGGTTTCTATCGGGCCGCTTGATGAGTGGACGATAGAGTCGTGTCCTGATGACCTCGTTGAGAAGACTATTTCCTACGTCAATGATGCTGCTCAGCCTAGTCAGGAGAAGCTTGGTCGGCTGCTGTCGGTCGAAGAGGCTCGCACGCCAGGTTCGCGTTCAACACTGTGGGTCAATCTTGGCAGACGTCTTGCTATGGCCGCGGCATTTATGATAATTGGAAGTGTTGTGCTGACCACAATGCGGTATATGCGATATCACGCATGGCGTACGCAGTGCCAGGCCCAGCTTGCCGGCATAGGCCGGGGTATCAGCAATTACAGCGCCGACTATGAAGGCAGACTGCCGGCAGTAGTGACCTCTGCCGGTTCACCCTGGTGGAAAGTAGGCGATCCAGGACAGGATAACGTCTCAAATACGCGTCATATTTGGCTGTTGGTCAAGGGCGGTTACGTTGGTCCGAACCAGTTTCTCTGCCCGGGCGCAAATACGGGAGACCTGGAGCCAATAAGTGATGAACAGGCGCAGACCCTTTTTGATTTTCCAAATCGAAGATACATTCCATACAGCATGCGTTTGATATGTGAAAAATCTCCTGCAGTCTCGTCTCTCGGCAGAAAATTAATCATTTCGGATATGAATCCGTTGTTCGAGAGCCTGCCCACCGACTTTGGAAAGCCCCTGGACTTGAAAATGGATGATAAACTTCTCAAAGTGAACAGCAATAATCATCAAGGCAGGGGGCAGAATGTGTTGTACAGCGATAATTCCGTGCAGTTTGTCAGGACCAGACGGGTCGGCATCGATAACGATGACATATTTACACTTCGCGGCACTGATGTTTACAAAGGCTGTGAAGTGCCGTCGTGTGACGAAGACGAATTTATGGCCCCTTAATCGTTTCTGCACACCTGCTTTTTCTTCGATTTTCTTCAAAATAACACACAAAGACGTATAAATTTCTACTGCTATTCTGTTTGCGCTCTTGGCAGATTTAATATACAATCTCGCTGTATTATCAGGGATACCCCTATATGTGCGTAGGGGAACACACCTACCTGAAAAAAAGATTCGGCCCCGATATGCAAAATCGAACCATTTGCTAATATTACCCTATAAATTAGCAAACGGTTTTTGAGGAAGGAATTCCCAAAAAACAAAACAGCCCGTAGCGTACAGGTGTATCCACATTTGTTCGGTGACAAGGGAGTGGAGGACTCTATAGAAAGGCTGGATAATTAAAAATGAGAAATTCTTAGGTGAAACACGATATGCAGAATAAAGCAGGAAAACAATTCGCTTTGGGGCCGTAAAGCGGTTTATATAAGATTGTCGTTAAAAGTAGAAGTATTCAACTTTTTAGGAGAATAGATTATGAAGAATGTTATATACAAAATTGTGCCCGTGTTAATTTTGCTGTCACTGGCGGGTTGTTACAGTTGTCAGACTTGGAATAGAATGTGGGGCAAAGGCCCGGTAGAGCCTTACGCCGCCCACAAGTTTTTCCTGGACAAGGATTGCAAACCGATAGTGGCGGCAGCCCCAGCGCCTAAACCGGCGCCTGCACCAAAACCACGACCTAAGGCTGCACCAAAGCCTATGCCAACCGGCTGCGGACCGTATATGGTCCAGAGGTCATATCCGTGTGAAGATTGTGGCGTGGTAATGCTTAATAAAGTAATGCCGTCGGAAGTAGCACAAAATACACCATTCGATTATGAAATTACAGTGACTAATCTTACCGGCATGCTTGTTACCGACGTGGTGGTTACAGAGAATCTTGACTCTAATTTCAAGTTCACCAGCGCTTCACCAGGCGCAAGGGCTATGGAAAATAAGCTCATCTGGGTAATGGATAAGCTGGAACCGCGCGCCAAACAAACTATCAAAGTGACCGGCGCTGCTGGTGCGACCGAATGCATAAAGAACTGCGCCACGATTACCTATGTTGTGCCTGCCTGTGCTAATGTGCAGGTTGTTCAGCCGGCTCTTCGTCTGGCAAAAACAGCGCCCTCTGAAGTGTTGCTCTGTGACCCGATACCGGTCAAGATTACTGTGACAAACACAGGAACAGGTATCGCCCGCGACGTGAGGATTTCAGACACGCTGCCGGACGGCCTGATGACCAGCGACGGCAAGAGAAGTGTAATGCTCGACGCTGGCACCCTGTCTGCGGGACAGTCAAAGACATTCTCTATGACTCTAAAAGCCTCCAAGACGGGCAGCTATGTCAACAAAGCTGCCGCCATGGCGGCCGGTGGTCTTAAAGCCGAGGCCAGCACTAAAACCGTTGTTCGTCAGCCTGTACTGGCTATCGAAAAGAGCGGACCGCAGAAAAGATACCTCGGGCGAAACGTTACGTTCGACATCATAGTCACCAATAAGGGTGATGCCGCTGCACAGGACACTGTACTTGAGGACCAGCTTCCTAATGGCACAAAGTTTCTTGCTGCCACAGGCGGCGGTGAGCTTAGCGGCAATAAGGTCATCTGGAAACTCGGTACACTTACACCCGGAGCCAGCCGCAAGGTCAGCGTGACGGTAATGCCGAATGCAGCAGGTACTGTCCGTAACGTTGCAAAGGCTACGGCTACTTGTGCCGAGGGTGTCAGTGCTTCAGCAAGCACCCAGGTCACTGGTATTTCCGCAGTGCTGCTTGAAGTTATTGATATAGAAGACCCGATTGAAATCGGTAACAACACTACTTACGTAATTACAGCAACGAACCAGGGTTCAAGCCCCGGGACAAACATCTCGATTGTCTGCACTCTCGAGGAGAACCAGGCGTATGTTTCTTCGAGTGGTGCGACAAGAGGCCGACTTGAAGGCAACCGGGTTATTTTCCAGCCGTTGTCGAGTCTTGCACCGAAGGCTAACGCAACATGGAGAGTTGTCGCCAAGGCAGTAAAAACCGGTGACGTACGATTCAAAGTTACTATGAACACCGACCAGATTACTCGGCCGGTTGAAGAAACCGAATCGACCAATCTGTATGAATAAGTCTTTTAGTCGATTTCAAAAGGCGCCATGGTTAAAAAACCGTGGCGCCTTTGTTTTTCCCAATCGCATTAGCCATAAAGGAAGACACAAATGGAAGGAATAGTCCAAAAAATAGGTGAATTAATCGCTACATACGGATTGCGGATTCTTGTCGCGATAGTAGTATTTCTAATTGGTCGCTGGGTGGCCAAACTTCTTTCATCGCTTGCAGGCAAAGCTATGAAAAAGAGCAATCTCGATCCAACGCTGATTAAATTCTTAACAAATCTTATTTACATCGCTTTGTTGTTATTCGTGATAATCGCTGTGCTGGGGATGATTGGAATTGAAACTGCTTCATTTGCCGTTGTTCTTGGTGCCGCGGGCCTGGCTATTGGTTTAGCGCTGCAGGGCTCGCTGTCGAATTTCGCTTCTGGTGTATTAATGATGATTTTCAAGCCTTTCAAGGTCGGTGATTTTATCGAAGCTGGCGGAGCGCTTGGCTCGGTGAAAGAAATCCAGATTTTCAACACGATATTGAATTCTCCGGACAACGTCAGGGTTATAATACCTAACGCACAAGTTACAGGCGGAAATATCAAGAACTATACAGTCAACGGCACCAGGCGAGTGGATTTGGTAATCGGGGTTTCTTACGATGACGACCTGAAAAAGACCAAAGAAGTTATTGAAAAGGTATTAGCGGCTGACGAGAGGATACTTAAAGAGCCCCAATGGACTGTGGCTGTCTCAGAGCTTGCCGACAGCAGTGTGAATTTTGTGGTTAGGCCTTGGGTCAACGTCACCGACTACTGGGCGGTCTATTTTGATACAACAACGAAAATAAAAATAGCGCTCGATAAAAACGGCATTACCATACCGTATCCGCAGAGCGACGTGCATATAAAAGACGGCAAAGCCGCAGTTGCTTAAAAACAATTTGAATAAAATACAGTATAACCTAAAGAGCTGTACGCTCCCCCGGCGCACGGCTCTTATTTTTGGCTTTTCGATGCCGGTGGACTTAGGGCCTGGCTGCTGGTATATTCCTGCTTTTGGCCTGTCAGGAAACGTTGGAAATGTCGGATTTAAGTACCCAGACAACCTGTCAATTGCACGAGGTCCTCGAAGGGCTGTATCGCAGGTACAACCGCTTCGAGCTGATTAAGCCCGACCCGCTGCAGTTTGTATATCGCTACAGCGGATCTGGCGATATGGAAGTGGCCGGATTTTTGGCTGCCGCGCTCGCTTACGGCAGGGTCCGGCAGATTGAACGAAGCGTTGACAATCTCCTGGGCCGAATGGGCGGCAGTCCCTTTGAATTTGTTTTGAATTTCAATAACTCGGCCCGAAAGAAACTGGCCGGCTTTAAACACCGGTTTAACACCGCTGATGATATTTGCGGACTGTTTAGCATTTTGTGCGACGTATTGCAGCAGTACGGCAGTATCGAAGCCTGTTTTACAGAGCACGTAGGGCCGGACGATACGAACATTATCAATGCGCTGTCACGTTTTATCACCGAACTCCTGCGCCGATATGAACGAAGTACCGGCGCCGCAGCATCCAGGGGGCTTGGATATTTGTTAAGCGACCCTGCAAACGGCAGCCCCTGCAAAAGACTGAACCTGTTCCTGCGGTGGATGGTCCGCGATGATGACGTTGATGCAGGATTATGGAAATCGGTGGACAGGGCGAAGCTAATTGTACCGGTCGATACGCATATGGCCCGGCTGTGCAGGATTCTCGGTTTATATGACCACAAAACGGTGTCCCTGGCGACAGCCGTTGAGATTACACAGGGATTCGCCCGGCTTGAGCCTGCCGACCCCGTCAAATATGATTTCGCACTTTCACGAATAGGAATCGTAGAGGACTGCAACGGCAAATACAGGCCGAAATGTGAAGATTGTGAACTGTTGGAGTTTTGTAAAAGATGCGACTCTTTTTAATTTAGTAAACCGTCGTATGGAAAAGAAACTTAATGTTTTGTTCTTATGCACGGGCAATTCCTGCAGAAGCCAGATGGCCGAAGGCTGGGCCAGACACCTCAAGGGTGACGTGATTGAATCGTTCTCAGCCGGCATCACCCCGGTAGGTGTTAATAAAATTGCAATCGAGGTAATGGCCGAGGCCGGTGTGGATATATCCGGACACACATCGAAACACGTGGAAGATTTGATGGGTCTCGATTTCGATTATGTCGTCACCGTGTGCGATAATGCAAAGGAGCATTGCCCTGTCTTTCCGGGCAAATGCAAAATGATTCACAAAGCATTCGCCGACCCGTCGTTTCTAATCGGCACCCGACAGGTGATCATGGACGCCTTTAGAAAAACGCGAGATGAAATAAAAGCCTTCATCAAAACAATGCCCGAAAGCCTGGAGAATTGGAATAACAAATGACCCCTGAACAACTGGAGAAATACAGTTCAGCCGTAACGCTTTCGGATATGGAAGTATTCGTATTTCCGGAGCTGATGTACAGCCTGGTCCTCGCCAACATTATGAGCCCCAAAATCTGGCAATGGCGGCAGAGGGACACCTTCGAAAAACTCCGCGACAAAGACAGCTACAAAAAACTGATGCGGTTGAAGCAGTTTATTATGGACGAATACGAGTTCAACCTTGACCTTGAAACCTGGGGCCTGACGACTCGTGAACAGGAGCTTAAGCGGTTCGAGAAGTTCATCTCGCCTGATGAAATCGCAGCAAGTAACGCGCTTTTCGGATACCAAGGTGACAAGTATTATTTCGATGTGGATATCCGCAGGCATTTCGGCCTGGATAAATATAACACCAATGTCATCCCGTACTGGAAAACCGAGACGGTCGAGGCTATGGATGCCTTTCGCCTCAAACCGGGATATAATACGGGCGCCGGCGAATGTGTATCTCTCTCGACTTTATATGCTGCGGCGGCGTTCATAATCTGCGGCATACCCCTGGAAGATATTTATATGGTGCTCACGCCCCTGCATTCGCAGAACTTCATCAATATAAAGGACGGCGTACTGACCAATAACCGCAGACTCGTCACCAAGACTATGTGGTTCAACGGCACAGCCATAAGCGACAAGGCCCAGCGGGCGCTTCGCAACGAGAATGTCAATATTGTTGCCCATCCGACCGGCTATATTCATTGCCTGTATAATGACGCCACAATCGACCAGGAGGTATATAAAAAATTCACCACTCTTTTATCTGATTATCTTACCGAGAAACTCTTGTTGCTCACATTGGCCAATTTCCTGCGGTGGAATATGAAATACCAGAAGTATTTTCAGTTTTGCTGCGATGGCTGTAGGGGCGGCGAAAAATATGCGAAAGCTGAAGTGCTCTTTCACTATGAGCACGGTACAAGTATGCGCGTGGCCGACGATACATTTGAAAAGCTCATAGAGGAAATTGGCGACCAGGAGGTATTGACCTATAAGTTGCCGGACAGGATGTGCTGCCAACAATTTCTCAGGTTTTGCGAATATGAGAGCCTCGATGTGCGAAGTAAAAGCGATTGGCCTGCGATAAAAAAATATCTCGGCCCGTTTGTTCCTCCCGTCGATGATTTTCTAAAAGACCTTGCCGATTTCCTTCACACCGAGGCCAAACTCCCCGCTTCGCAAAAAGATTATAAACCCTGCGAGCCGATTAAGCTCAATACAGATATGCAGCGCGAGGATGTGATAGAATATTTGCAGTCCGTCCGTGACAAAAATTCGACTGTCGACCTGGCCTTCTATGCATTCCGCGATATACACTCCTGCGACTGGACGCCTTTCGTCAAAGCCGCTCTCGAACGAAGTCCCGTTTCTGTCGAAAAAACCAAATCGATGAGTGACGATGGTGTGTACCAATGGCTGAACGATATGCCGGGCTCATCCATATACGATGACAAACGCTTAGCCCAGCCGGACGAGGTCGCCAATTATCTTACCGGCGACGGGCTCGAAAAGGCTTTCTTAATGGCCAATATACTGCGCAGCAGGGACCCGCAGCAGGAGATTGCAATACTTGCCGAAGGCGGCACTGTAATGGTCAAAGCCAAAGGCGAATATAGTTTCCAGTCCCAAAAGCAGCTCGATAATGTTGTACACCTGTCGCCCGACGGCGGGATTGAAACCGGTAAATAGCTGTTTTTCAGGTTTTGTGGGATAAAAAATTTTTCCCCTAACCGATATTTTTTCAGTTGACAATTATATTTAGTAAGACTATATTAGTCCTATATAAATCGATGACTTTTAAGGGCTCCGGATGGATGTTTTGAGGCGAAATACCGATTACGCACTGCGGGCTATGGTGTACCTGGCAAAGCACTGGAAGGAAAGGCCGGCTTCCAGCAGGGATATTGCCGCTGCCGAGTGCGTTTCTTATGACCTGACGTGTAAACTTCTGCAGAATCTCGCAAAGAATCGCCTTGTAAAAAGCACGATGGGCCCAAAGGGCGGTTTCGAGCTTCGCCGGGCGCCGGACAAAATAACTGTCGCCCAGGTCATTAAGTCGGTACAAGGCCCGATTAACCTGAACCGCTGTTTGCTCGGTAACTATAAATGCCCGAGAAAGGCCGACTGTCCGGTCTATGAGAGGCTCGCCGACCTGCAGAAATATATAGATGAGTATTTCAGTCGGGTAACACTGGCCGATTTGATTAAAACTAATGGTAAGCGAAAGCGAAAGAAAGGCAAAAAATGAGTGACATTTCAGAAAAACCTAAGCTGCTTGATGCTTGTCTTGGAAAGGCACAGGAATTCAGCAAGCTGGTCGATTATTCGACCGATGCCGTCGTCAGCAAGACCATTCTGGACAAACCAGCCGGCACGATTACACTTTTTGCCTTCGATAAAGGTCAGGGCCTAAGCGAGCACACCGCGCCTTACGATGCTGTCGTTATGGTCCTGGATGGCTCTGTAAAGCTGACCATCGGCGGCGAGGCCCAATCGGTCTGTGCGGGACAAATCATAATAATGCCCGCTGATGTCCCTCACGCCGTTTATGCACACGAGCGGTTCAAAATGCTTCTGGTTATGATTCGTTCCAAAGATTAATAATTGGAAAATAAAACTATTGTGCAGGGAGACAAAAAAATGAATATGATGTGTTACCAATGCGAGCAAACCGCCCGGCACGAAGGCTGCACCGCCTATGGGGTTTGCGGCAAGAGTCCCGAAGTCGCCGCGCTGCAGGATTTACTTGTTTACGCCGTAAAGGACATCGCTCGTTACGCCCACCGGGCAAGACAGCTCGGTGCCGCCGACAATGAGATTGATGTCTTTGTAATAAAGTCTCTGTTCAGCACCCTGACAAACGTCAATTTCGACCAGGCCCGTTTTCAGCAGCTAATTAAAAAAGCGGACGAGGTCAAATCAAAGGCTGTTGCACTATATGAAAAAGCCGCAGAAAATCCCGAACAGCTCGAAGAGCCTTTCAATTGGTGGGACGAAGCAGATGATATTGACGCCCTTATAGGTAAAGGCGAAGCAATCTCGATTCAGTTGCGGATAGATGAGCTTGGCGAGGATGTCACCGGACTGCAGGAATTGATTACATACGGCCTCAAAGGCGCCGCCGCATACATCGACCATGCACAAATTCTCGGCAAGGAAGACGACGGCGTATATGCCGATGTGCACGAAATGCTCAGCTACTTAACGCAAAGACCGACGGATATTGACGACTTACTGGCCAAAGCCCTGAAAACCGGCGAGATTAACCTAAAAGCTATGGAGATGCTCGACGTCGCCAACACCGGAACTTACGGCCATCCCGAACCGACCAAAGTCAGAATCACGCCCGTAAAAGGCAAATGCATCGTTGTTTCCGGACACGATTTAAAAGATTTGGCTGAGCTGCTTAAACAGACCGAA
>Ga0315549_1002559_pt1 | contig 17131 bp, 26 predicted proteins | sample SalMarSW160200MG_FD_203101 | JGI IMG/M metagenome (GOLD analysis project Ga0315549, IMG submission 203101) | Salt marsh sediment microbial communities from the Plum Island Ecosystem LTER, Massachusetts, United States - Salt Marsh Sediment SW1601-200 ... | reverse complement strand
AATATATACAATACAACCAACATTGCAATAGCTACAATATACCATCTTTCAAGTAAAAAGTCAAGCATTTTATTCCCCTTCTGATAATAAGCATTCTAACTGTATATCATCCCATAGCGTTAAACCTAAGCTGTTTCCCATTAGAATCGCTACAGCCTCTTCAATAAGCTTTTCTGTTAGCCACTTCACACTTAGCCATCCCGAAGTACAGTCAAAGCACCACAAGCAGCTCCAGCGTTGACATTTTGATCCTCTCTTTTCTACTTAAAACCAGAAGTATGCCCATTTCGTCAAGTGTTAAGCCCCATTGCTCGATACAAAGAGTCTCTTAAGCGTACATTTCGTCTGTTTTTTTGGCCTTAGGAAGTCTGTCATTGCTTTCGTCTCATGTCCACCATGCAAACAGACAGAGCAAACAGGCCCGTAGACTGTCACCAATGTCTCGTGTGATTCTACATAACTTCCACAATAGACACATTCTACCCAATCCGTGCTTTCATCATCATAGTCTCTTACTGTTTGTAGTGTCTCTAAGATAGCCCAGCCGCTGCTAAACCATATACCGCCCGACCAATGCCCAGAGCTTTCGTTTGATATGTACACCTTGCCTTTGTTATCCATGAAAATAAACTTAGAGTGTTCTTTTTTAGCAAAAATTTCTATCTCATTGACTATTTTAGGCTTTTCTAAGAAGTCTATTGGGTATTTTGACAAGTCCTCACAATACAAGGCAGTATCGGATTTTAGCTGTTTGTGATTTTGTTTAAGACCGAAGTAATCGTATTTCGATAATATACCATTATGAACAAAAGCTACGTTTTTGTTTATCTTGAACGGGTGGCAATTATTGGCTGTTCTACCTCCAGACGTGCTTAGTCGCATGTGAATTACAAAATCCGCTGGATACTGGCTTTCGTGTTTCCTTAGACTTTGATAAAACTTCTTGAACTGAAAAAACCCTCTTTTAATGTGTAATTTGCCTTTGTAAGCAAACATAAACCCTGCTCCGTCATTGTTAGACTGCCAGTAGTCTTTTAGCAGTTTTCTTGTAACGTCTCTTCCGTGCGGTTTGTAGATTGCGACGCACATTGCTTATCCCCAAAAATATTATCAAAAATATAGCCCCTTGTTTTGAGAAATTCATACAGATTAGGGAAGTCTTTTTTATTACCCACTATGTAATTGCAAAACTCCGGAACACATATCTTTGTATATAACGCATTTTTCGTGTAATCAAAAACAGCTTTGCAAAACTCAAGATTTATCCAAAAACCGGCAAAAGACAGCGTTCCACGAAAAATGCGAATTTCGATAGTGTTATTATGTGCTAAATTGACTGCGGTATATTTGTTAGAGACGTATTTTTCTTTTGCTTTATAAACGATACTCTCATCATCGTCTTCTACCGCTGACCATCGTTTGAGATTGCCTTTTTTGCGCCTGCTAATTTGGAGGATAAAATCTCCGTTTTCGTAAAATAGCTTAAGAAACTTGTATAGATGTAAAGTGGTAAACTGGTTTCTTGACAAATGAACGTGCATACCACAAGTGCTTGTATCGTAAGAGCGAAAACCTTGTTTACGTATGTTTAAGATACTATTCCACTTGTCTTTATTTGCCTTTATCCAATTCCATGTTGCTGGATTGCTCACTATTTCAAACCCATCACTAAGCGAGCCGTCTTGTTTTGCATAGACAAAATTTGGCAAATTGTCTACTGTTTTGCTAATATCTTCGCTTTGTGTATTTTCGACCTCTAATTCTATACCGAAGTAAAGCTTATCAGACGGCTCGCCTGTCGGTTCGTCTTTGTCATAATAGAGCAAATTAGGGACGTAATTATGAGAATAGACATTATCTGGTCCTCTGCAATTAGGACAATGGTAATTTGCGTCTAAGTCTTCTGTCCTATAGTCATAATCGCATCTAATACAACGAGCAAAATTGGCACAGTAACAAGTTTCACAATAGGATTCGCCTGTTGCTTCAAAATAATACCTATCATCACGCGGTATATATGTTTCACAAGAGCAGCAGCGAATAAAGTTGCTCTCAAAACAGTTATTGCAGTAGCTTTTTCCGTCGTGTTCTCTTCTATCGTCCTCAATATCACAACCGCAGCTAACACATTGGAACGCAGGGCAATCTATAATTGTTTCTTTGTCCATAACTTGCCTTTTCTTCTGCTCCTAAATCATGGTTCTGGCAGCACTTATGCTCACAGAGGATCGCTGGAATTGAACCGGCTCTAAAAGCTGCCAGCAAGGCTAATTGATTGCTGCAATACAGTCTTTACAAAGTCCCTTACCTTTTTTGTGTTGGTACAAGCTAATCTCCTTACCACAAATATCACACACAGTAGTTTTTGTTTCCTTACGTTTCATTTTTTTACATGCTTTAGTGCTCATCGGCCATACTCTTTTTGTTGTATCAAGGGCACATCTAAAATCACCTATTGGAACAGGTTTACAATATTTGCATTCCCCACAGTTGCCTTTGTAAAGGTCTTTTATCGTTTCTTTACAATTCATATCTTACCTCTCTTTCTTCAACAATGAGATAAAAGCACATCTTCATCTAAAGTTTGTCTTAATAGCTCATTCCCGCCTTCTTCGTTTTTGGCCACTAAATCCAAGCACACTAAATCATTTTCATCGTTGTAGAACAATTCTAAGATATTGCCATTTTTTGTTTTTATTGATGTTCTGGTAATCATTTTATAGCCTCTTCACTTGTCATGCGATACTTATCTGTTCAAAATACAACTGTTCATCTATCATATCATATCTATCATATCATATCTATCATATCATAACGCAAAAGGTCGTCCGTGACCAACTGGGCAAGATGAGAAAGTTATCTTTTTAGCCTTTACTTCTCAAGTTTCCTTAGCAATATACTTATTTGATTCCAATATCCCCACTCTTCTTTTGTATCGTTCCAAAACATTACATCAAGGAGACATTCAGCATCCTTGAATTTGCACTTTTCAGCTTCTTCCGGAGAGCTATAAATCCTTTTGAGCCGCTTTAGAACATCCTTTTTGATGATCTCGGCTAATCCACTTGTCCTTATTCTTTTTGCTATTTTAAGATTTTCAAACTTCTTTTTCATTTTTTACTATTCCTAACATAATACAACAAACGCTATTAAAGTAGATAACGCTACAAAACGGATTGTTTGTAAGAATCTGCTCATAGCCTCAAGCTCCGTAGAGCTAAAGGCTGCAAACATCTTCTACATCCCATAAATTGGTACTCGGCTCAAACTCAACGTCGATTGTATCATAGATGTCAACATCGTTGTTACTAACTTTATCAACGGCATTTTCAGCATTTTTTGCCATTACCCGAAAAACTGTGTAAGAATGTGTCGGGACTAATACTTCGTATAGCTTTAGGCTTTTATACTGTTTTGTCCTTAATTGATAATCTTTGTAAGTACAGCGTTTCATAGGCTTTGGATTATATCCTATTTGTTCGAGCTCTTTGTTCAATTCAGCGTATTCATCTGCTGTAGCTAACCGTGTATCGTGTGTAACAACCTGAATATTAGTCGCACCATGTTGTCCGATGTGCATATAAGATTTACAGAGACTACCGCTAATACTTGCTGCGATCTGTGGAAACAACGCAATCACTTGGCCGTCAGGATATATTCGATAAATTACCTTATCCATGTTTCACCTCTTTCTATTAAACTGGCTGCTATAGATTGCCCTGTGTTCTCAAACAATCTATGTCTGGCCTATGGCCTCTAACAAAGTATAACACATCTATCGACACAAGGCAAGCATAAAATAAGAAGAAAAGAAGAATTTTTATCGCTTTGTCCTATTCGCACATTCTCAAGATAAGTCTTACAAACGGATAAAGTGTAATATGGTTTTTTTGTTGTGACTCTACACCTTTTAGGGTATCCCAAAAGAGGTATCCCAAAAAGGGTATTTTTCACGAGCTAAAAACAGAGACTTGTCTTACGGGTTTTGCTACTATATCTGGTGTAATCCTACCCTTTTGACCACTATATATTGTGCCCCTTGATTTTTCGCATGGAGGCGCTGGCCCTTTGCGCAAGAGTCCGTGAACCTAACAGTGGCCGGGCTATGGAAATCTACGCTGCTGAGCCGGTTAGATGGCTCAATAACCGGCAAAGCCGGCGGCTGGAGCTTGGAGCCGGCCTGTCTAAGCAATGGCTCGGTACAAGCTATGGCCTCTATAGATTGCCCTGCGTTTAACAGCGTCTCTTCTGTTAGGTTAATAACCAATGTAACTGTTTGGGAGACTCATTAGAGCCGTCTCTTGACAGCGTCTGGCCTATGGCCTCTAACACCAGCGGCCAGCTGGAGCCGGCCTGCGAGCATCTGGGACGCAAAGCGGTCTCGGGGGGACAGGGGGGAGGTGGGGCAGATGAGAATAAGGAAGGTAGGGGTGGTAATATGAGCTTGAAAATTTTTATGTAAATTTAGAAACTATAATACTTTATGCACTTAATCAATAACATTATAAGAGCACTTATCATTAAGTATAACACTTAGCATTGCTGTCTACTCACTAAAATCATCAAACCTATGCCTGTATAGTAGGCAGTTTCGAAATTCACACTTGTATACACCTTTTTTGTCGTTATTATTGCACAGAAACAAACAAAAAGGTCTTATAAAGTTGCGAGAAGCATATAAAAAGCTGTAGTTTCTTAGTTCTTTTTTGCTTTTTTTCTCCTCGCTTCTCTCACCGGTCCGTTGTCTTCTCGTTCGTCTCATCAAAGCATTCTTTTTCAGTCTTATAACATCAGGCGTTTTGCTATCTTAAAACAATTCATGTCAATTTATTCCTTGAAGTAATGGATTTTATCGGCCGTTGGTCTATGTACTCTGATGATATTTCTGGCTCTAAGCAAAACCTCAAGCTCGCAACGAATCTGTCGAGTCATAGCATCTGCTAAATAAGAAATTTCTCCTTGCGAATCGCCTTGTAACAAGCACCGTTCTATCCATCTGGTGTCAAAGCTGGTCTGAATCATGTATCTATCGTATGCAGTTGGATCGTAGACTATCCTAACCCTAGAGAACTTTTCTACCATCGGCTTTAGTAGCTCTTCAATCTCTCTGTTTAGTTCAGCATTTCTATCGTTTGAGTATCTTGCTGATCTTTGCTTTTCGTCTTCAAGCTTTCTATATTTGGTTTTAGTAACAAACGGCCAGTATTTTGATAATTGTCTAAAAGCTCTTATAGCCATTTCTGTTTCCTCCTAATGATATTTCTGGCTCTAAGCAATTTCTCCAGCCCACGTTGTACTTGCCGAGCCATTGCTTCAGAACCATAGGCTTAAGCAGTTTATTAACTTCCTTGTTTTTCCAAAACTCTGTTCTTTCTATATTTAATGTAACCGTCTAACCAGCCATATATATAAAGGCCATTAATAGGCAACACCCAGTATTGCTTAAAGTATAGTTCGAGAGCTATCCAACACGGGCAGCTGAGAATGCCGAGAATATAACCAAGGTGCTTGTATCGTTTCTTGGCTCGTAAGTAGATAGCCAAGCCGCCGATTAGTGCTGTTAGTAGTTGTAGGAAAGCGCCCATTATGTTAGTAGTTCTGGATTTTTGTAGGTGTTTCCTCGTACTGTGTACAATTATTGTTCTTGTTCAGCTTATATGGCTGTTTTTTATATTTATAACGTTTTTCAAACCATGAATGTTGCTCAACAGTGTTATTAGGATGATTACAGACACGAACATCAAGACCACCAAATTTAGACCCTCTTCTTACATTTCCTAAATACTTACACTTAGAGCAATAATTCACTTCATTCTCCCAAACCGTTTCTTCTTACTTGCTCCATATCTTGATAGGCTTATCATTTTCAGGATTGCCGTTTTCTTCCATACCTTTTGTTCCTATAAACTTTCTCGTTTGGATCGAGTTTCTTTAATCCTTGTGAGAGATACTTTTGCACGGTCTTATCAGATAATTGCAGCCTTACAGCAATTTCTTTGTTAGATAGATGCTTAACATACTTCAGGAACACCGGCCTTGCAAGATGCTCTGGTAGTAGCTTCAATGCGGCAACCAGCAGCTCGTCTTCTAACTCTCTATCAGCAGCATCTCTGTGTACATTATCGGTAGCTAACGGCTCAGTGCTCAATGTGCCATTTTCGTCTTCTACAAGCTCACTATCAAAGTTATTATCGGTATCAAGCATCTGTTTGGCCATTTTCTGGCGCTTTCTTTCATACTTGCTTTTTGAAATTTGATTACTTAGCTCTTTCCACCATAGACTAATGAATCTGTCTTCAATGTATATAGCGCACTTGTCATAAGAATTTATAGCATTTGTCCGTTCGCATAGCTCTACAAAGCTCTCGTTTATAAAATCATTCGCATCAGCTTCTTGGATATGATGACGAGAGCATAGCTTCAGCATTTTGACTCGTTCTTTTATGTATATCGTTGAGAGGTCTTCCATAGTTAGTTGCCTTCCTATTGTTATTATACCATATTGAGGCAGTTTTTTCAATTAAAAAATAAAAATTTTCTGCGGTATGATAGCCCTGTTAGTTTATCATATAATAATAGAGGAAGTCTAATGCGTATCTAACAAACAACAAACCTGTAGAAAGAATACCGCTGGCCCACTTATGGAAGCGGTCGCAGGTCGTCATACTCGCGGGAAGCGCTGCTTCGGCAGCTGTTGGGGCAGCGCGCTTTTTATCAAACTTATGCCAAAACAACCCAAAAACACAGAATCACCAGCTAAAACATCTCTTTCTTACGTCAAATACACGCTTCCAGTAGTCCAACAAGCTCTCTCATTAGACATGAACGAGAGAGAAATAGGCATTATTATCGGCTTTTTGGGAGAGAAGCCACTTAAACAGCTTCGTAAGATTGAGAAAAGCTGTAAATCATGTGAAGAGGCTATCCGGCTGGCTCTCAAACTGGCAAGTGCAAATCTTGTCTCAAAGCTCTACGAGATTGCAGCCGGTTCAAAGTATGAGGTTAGTGCAGTTAAGCTACTGGTACATAATCAACTACCGGAGCTATTTTCAGACAAGCAACGTGTCGAAGTAGATAGGAAGTCGCTTGAGGTAAAAGCAGAGAAACCAGCTGACTTGAGCGATTTCGCAGCAGCTCTTACTGAGATGTCTAAAAAGCGGAAAGCAATTGAGGTAGCTGAAGTAGAAGAGGCAGAGTAAATGGACGTATCTACTCCTGAGCACTTTATCAAGTTAATACCGAGAACAGTTAAAGAAAACCTTGAGTTTAGAGAAAACCTCAATCTTTTGTGCTCAGCAGACGAGGGTTTCAAGAATTTGTTTTTAGACCTTTGTAGCAAGTCACCTCAGATTATGTACGATTGTCTCTATTGGGCCTGCAATCATAAAGAGACAGCAGATAGGAAAATACTCCCGTTCATAACACGAAGAAAGCAGATAGTAGCAATTAACACGTTAAGCTGGTGCATTGACAATCAACATGATTATGGTACTGAGAAGTCCCGTTGTCAAGGAGCTACAGAACAGGTAAAGGAACTTGTAAGAAGGTGTCTGTTTAAGCGAAACTGTAACTTTATAGTTGGCTCTTTGAAAAAAGAAGATGTAGACAATCGACCTGACCCAACGACTATCTTTGCTAAGATTGATAATGCAGTTGAGATGCTGCCGGACTGGTTTGAGATGAAAGCAGGAGTGGACTATGAGCGTAAGGATATGGTAATTCATTTTAAGAAGACTAACTCGGTTATAAAGGGCGAGACTACCAACGAGAACTTTAGCATTAGTAAGAGAGCCGATGCGGTCTTTCTTGATGAGTTTGGTAGAGAGCCTCATAGAATAGCAGAGTCTATAGAAGGTTCTGTAAGAGATGTTTCTGATTGTATTATCTATAATTCAACACATTGGTTCGGTCTGAATCATCCCTTTAATCTGGCGATAAACAGACCAACTACCAAGAAAGTTACGCTGTTCTGGTATGAGAATGAAGAACAGATGAAAGGAGCATACACAAGTCCGAGAGAAGGTGTTATAGAGTTGATAGACGAAGATTATTATAGACAAAATTATCCAGAATTTGCTGAAGAGTATATGAAAGGCTAAAATTATGGATAAAGACTGTTTTGAATATTTGAATGAGGAGTCTGATTCTTCTTCAAACGGTTATCTATTACAGGATACCGTAATAACATAAAATATGTCAGTTAGATTTACAATAAGAAGCTTATCAGAGAAGTACAGAAAGCTGTTTAGAGCTGATGGATGCTCCGGCTTACCTAAACCAATCCGTTCTCCTTGGCATGATTATGAAGAGAAGAGACGAAAAGGTAACAGGCGAGACTTCTTGAGCAACGTGTGGGGGGTGTGTGTAGGATCATCTGATGCTGTCTTCGATCATATCATAATGGAGAAGATAAAGCTCTTACACATCAGACCTCCTGATTACACCGGCGAGATTGCTTTTGAGACAGACAACGAGATAATTACAAATGTTGTCTTCAAGCCTAATTCCGGCAGACAAAACTTTAGCTGGTGGAGTCCGCTCGATAACTTTAGACCTAATCAACTGCATAACTACATCTTAGCATGTGACATCTCATACGGTCTCGGTTCGTCAAATTCTGTTATAGAGATTTATGACTGTAATACGAAAGAGCAGGTTGGTGAGCTGGTCGATCCATTTGTTCCTCCAGCAAAGTTTGCAGATATAGCGGTTGCAACAGCAAGATGGCTTGGTGGACAAAATCAGGCGTTTTTGCTTTGGGAGAATAACGGCGGGCAGGCAAGCACATTTAGAGACAGAGTAAAATTTCAGGGCTATTATAATGTTTATATGAAGCGAAAGGAAGAGGCAAAATATAGAAAGAAGAGCGATACATATGGTTGGAGATCGAATGCCGATGCTAAGGCTATCTTGCTCTCTAATTTAGGAACAGCTCTTACTTGTAGCCTTACTGGTGCAGATGGCTTTGTTTCATTGAAGATACATAGTAAGGAGTTGTTAGAGGAGCTTCTTGACTATATCTGGTATGAGAATGGAGACGCTGGAACGTCGAAGACAGCAGACTTAAAGAGTGGAGCGAAGAAGAGACATGGTGATAGAGTAATTGGAATGGGGATGTGTATTCTCGGAACAAAAGATCAGCTTCCTGCAACAATCAAACAGCCTGTTGTAGTACCTGCTAATAGCTTTATGGCAAGATTCAATCGCTGGATCGATGAAGAAGCTGAAAAAGCACGATTTGAGAGGGTTTTATCTTAGTGATCTGGACACGAGAAAGAAATACAGAATACCAAAGAGAGCCTTGTCTAAATAGGTAAATGATGGCAAAAAACCACGATATAGATAAGCCTGATGTTAAGCAACGATACCCAGCTCGTCTTCAAACTTTGTGTCACACATGGTCGAAGAAGTGGGCAGGTCCGTTACAGCACACACAAAAGTTGATAAAGCTGTGGACATCAGGCTATTACGACAAGAATTACGCCCGCTGGCATTTAATTAACTTAATGAGTCGTGGAGCAAGTACGATTGTCTCGTATCTCTGTGAGGGTAATCCAAAGATTCTCGTTCAGCCGCTCGCGCCTAAGCTTCGTCAGTATGCGTACTCTCGCCAGCTTGTTATGAACTTTCTCGCTGATAAGAATAACTTCGCTGAAAACGTCTTGATTCCAGGAGCCACACTTAGCATGTTTGGTGGTGTTGCTGCAAGAACCTTCTTTGAGTATGATAGAATCATCTCGTTAAAAGATGATGTTATAAAAGTAGGAACGCCTAAAGTGGCAATTATCGAACCGGCTGATTACATCGGCGACCCGTCAGCAAAGCGTCGAGATGATTTTGTTATAGAAGGAGATGTTTACCGTCTACCTACCAGGTATGCTAAAGACCTGTTTGCGAAAAAAGACGGGTTTGGACGTCAAATAGCAGATTTTATATCGCCTGACTGCAAGCTGGCTACTGAATATTCGGTCGAAGAAACAACTCATGGTTTTGATTACAATAAGTTTGCTCTTGAAGAGTATACTACGTTTATAGATGTCTACAATCGTAGAGATAAAGTTATAGAGACGATAATGCCGATGGGCAAGAAAGCTGTTATCTTGAAAGGCATTGCTTGGAAAGGTCCAGACACACCGTATGATTATCTTGGTTATGTCTATCCTCCAAACTGCCCGATACCACTACCACCTGCTTGGGAATGGTATGATTTGGATGTATCTGAAAACAGAGTAGCTCTTACAGCGAGACAACAAGCAGAAGCACAAAAGAACATTATAGCTGCTGATCCTGGTGCTAAAGAAGCAGCTGAGGCAGCGCTTAAAAACCCAAACATGAACGTCGTGATTGCTAAGGGAATGGAAGCTGTTAAGACACATTCATTAGGCGGGATGGCTCCTGAAAATTATAACTGGATACGTTTTTGTGAAGCGCAGTTTACAAAGACCGGTATTCCGGCTGAGTCGTTAAGAGGTGTTGGAGCAGAAGCACCCACAGCTACGCAAGAGCAGCTTATCTTTAAGAATGCTACAAGAATCGTAAATGGTTTTTATAATAAGTTTCATAGCTGGATGACAGATATACTGAGAAAATGGTCTTGGGCAGTTGGAGCGGCTCCTAATACATATATTGAGATTTTAGACGAGCTTAATCTTCCTGGAATTGGCAGGTGGGAATATCCTGTTGTATTCTCCAAGGCTGATAATGTTGCTGATTTTGAGCAGTTTGTCTTAAAAGTCGTGCCGTATAGTACGCAAAGGACACATCCAGAACTACAGTATCAAAGACTAATGCAGCTTATGACGAGCTGGATGATTCCTACGATGCCAATGAGAGAGGCTCAAGGAGCAACAATCGACTTGCCGATGGTAGACAGGTTACTTGCTGACTATGGCGGGTTTGAGAACTTTCCACAGTGGTACCGCAGCGTAATTCCCCATGAATTATCTGGCATTGACTATGTAATGAAGACAAAAGATAGTAAGAATAAGTTCGGGCAAGGAAACGACAGTTACGGAAGTACAATAACTTCAGGATTAGCAAACGCGGCACAGCAGCAGACGAGAACTACCGGCGGCCCTGAAGGCTTAGGAGGATTTACGAAAAGTGAGTTATAAACAATTGAAGACAGGTTTAGCGTTAATTGTAGTATTAGCGTTTTCTGGTTGTGTAAGTTTAGATAAATCAGTATCTTCGCTGCTTTATGAAAGTGCGTTGCCTGATATTGTTACCATATCTACCACTGACATCTTTGGAATGATGAGTGTAGGTGCTGGTTTTTTTATAGAAGATGACTTACTGATTACTGCTAAACATGTTATTCAAGACGCTAATTCTGTAGATGTCATATATCGTAGTGGGCTAACAACTAATGCAATAAATTGGAATAGCCCATTTGATGATATTGATATTGGTATAGTTAGAGTCAAGACAATTAAGAGAGAGAAGAAAGCAAACTTCTCAGTTGTCAGACAAGGTGAGATAGTACGAGTAATAGGTAGTCCATTTGCTTATCCATTCGTACTTACAGCCGGAATAGTCGCATCATCGGAAGTAGATATACTGTATTTTGGTAATTGTAAGTATATATTAATTGACTGTAGAGTAAATCCTGGTAATAGTGGCTGTCCTGTTTTAGATAGTAAGAACAGAGTCATTGGAATGGTAATAGGCTATATTGGTAATCTTGGTGTTGTAATACCGTCAAGGTATTTTAGGAGTTTGTAAAGTGCCGCTTAAACAAGGAACATCTAAGAAAATAGTATCAGAAAATATTTCAGAATTGGTTAGTTCTGGCCGTCCACAGAAGCAAGCTGTTGCTATTGCGCTTTCACATGCCAGAAAACAAGGAGCGAAGATTCCTAAACAATCTAAGTACAAAAGGCATAAAAGATAATGGAGTGGTTAAAGGAACTATTCGACAGATTACTTTCAATTTTTCCAAGAATATACATTGTTGCTCCATATGAAGCTGGTATTAGAATTACTTTTGGTAACAGATATAAGACAAAGCAGGCTGGTTGGTACATAATCTGGCCGTTAATTCAACGTTTTGTATGGATGGAGATACAAACACAAGTAGTCGATCTCAGAACTCAATCAATCAGGACTAAAGATGGTTACGATATTGTTGTTAGTGGAGCTATTCAGTATAGTATAAAAGATGTTGAAAAGGCTATTATCAATGTACAGGATGTTGATAAATCAATTGAAACTCTTTGTCTTGGGGTTATTCTGGAATTTGTAAAAAATAAGACGCTGGAAGAGTGCCAGAATGTTGTTGCATTGAAAGATGAGATTCTTAGAGGTCTTAGAGATGCTTCTAAAGGCTGGGGGCTTAAAATAGAAAAAGTTTACATAACTGATTTGGGTAAAACGAGAAACTTGAGGCTGCTGTTCAATACTCTAACTAAACTTATCGAAGAATAGGAGACGGAAATGAGCTGTCTTGAAGAAGTGACAAAAGAGCGCGTTGAACAGATGACTGATATTGAGATAAATGCTTTTTTCGATGTGCTTCAGTATCAAGAAGTTACAGCAAAGAAAAAGGAAGCGTTACTTAATTGGGTAGATGTTAGAGACAACAATCCGAAGATAGTAAAGGTAACGGGAGCATAGAGTGCCGACCTATAGTTACAAATGCGACAAGTGCGGTAATAGCTTCGAGATTACTTGCTCAATGAAGAAGCTTACCAGAACAAAGAAGTGCTCTTGCGGTAGTCGAGCTTATCACGATTTTGTCGCTGACCACGCATCTGGTAATGCAGATTCGCAGATGCGAGAATATCAGTTTGACTCTTCTACAGGCACAAGGCTTTATCCTGCTGCTCTTCTTACTAAAGAGCAGGTAAGAGAAGCGCGAAAGCAGCATCCTGGTTTTGACTGGAAGAAGCGTAATGGCTGCTACCTTCCTGTCATTAAGAATCGCCAAGATAAAAAGAGGTTTCTAAAACAGAAAAACTGGGTAGAATACGATTAAAGGAGACAGCAAATGTCTGAAAAATGCAAAATCTGCGGAGGCTTGTTTTATGAGGAAGCACTGAGCGATGGTAAATGTGTTATTTGCTCCAGCCACTATCCAGACGCCAAGAATATGGATGATGTCTTGAGAAGCAAGCCTAAAAGAGAGTTGGTTATTAACCTAACAGAAGATAGGGTTAAGAATCTTATAAACGACACGCTTACTGCAACGCTTGGTGAGCTGGGATTCTCAAAAAAGAAGTGCGAGAAGTGTAGTAAAGAGTTTTGGAAGAGAAGTCCGGCTCAGAAGCAATGTCAAGATTGCAAAGCTACAGAGTCTACTACTAAGGAGACAGCCTAATGGCGGATGACGAAATGAAAGAAACAGAGCAGCTTGAAGACGAGCTTGAACAAGAAAACGGTCAGGAAGAGCAGGAAGAGCAACCATCCCCTATTGAAGAAGAGCAATCTTTCGTTGAGAAAACAAAGGAGTGGATAAAGGATAAGCTCGGTGCTGAAGGTGATAAGAGCGAAAAAACAGAAGAGCCTGATTCTGGTGCTGATGTTCCTGCTGAGCTATCAGAGAAAGACATTCCAGACGAGTTTTCTGCCGCTGCTGAGGCAGACGGCTGGTCTGTTGATGAACTTATTGAATTTGCCAGTACACGCACTGATGATGAGCTGCTTGAAGAGGCAGCTAAGATTAAGGCAGCTTTAGCAGCAAAAGACGCGGTTGCAGCTGAGCCTAAAGCAGATAAGGAAAAAGAAAAAGAGCAGCCTGAGAAGGTACAGTTAGATGCTGCTACTTTGCCTAAAACACCAGAAGAGTTAAACGCACTGGTAGACAAGCTGGTTACGGAGAAAGTTGCTGCTGCTTATCAAGAACAAATTAAAGAAATTTCAGAAGACGTTAAATCGTATAAAGCAGATATTGAACAAAAGAAGCTTGTTGATGATTGGAATAGACTGAATAATGTAATTGACAAGTTTGGTAAAGAGTTTAAGCAGTTTGGTAAATTAGACGATCTGCCGGTGTATCCGAGCGGTTCGATGAAAGGTCAGCTTGTTCAGACGAGTCCAGAGTTTAAGGCTCGTTCTGAACTTTATAGTTATGCTATTCCTTGGCTTAACGCAGGGCAATCTATAGATGAATCTATGGCTAATGCTCTTGCTACGTACAAGGGAAAGTACTTGGAGAAGGATGTTGAACGGAAGCATATTAAAAGGCTCAAAGATCACGAACAGCAACTATCTGGACCTCGGTTTGCTAAAGACTTGAAGAAGACTTATAGCAATGAACGAGAAGAAGGAATTGATGTCGTGCGGGGCCTTATGGATGAATCTGAAAGAGGAGTTTAGTAGTAAGGAGTTTGAGTAAAATAACGAGAAAGGGTTAAAACAATGTCATTACCAACAATAGACTACAACCGTGACGTAATATACGGCACGCTTGAGCATTTTATTAAGAAAGACCCGCCACTCAATTTTGCTCGGCAGACATACCAGTTCTACAATGTTGCATTTTCTAACAATGTTTTGAAAGCCGGTGGTAGAAAGCTGAAAGGTAATTTTACTACTGGAACTGTTGGAAACGCGGCTTTTAGTAATGTTTGGGCAGAAGACAGTCTTGTGCACAAATCAATTACTCAAGAGTATGAGCTGGATAACATTAAACACTGTCAAGGCGGGATGGTGTTTAATAAGGTTGAAATGGATGCTAATAAGACTGCGGCTGCTGCCGAGCAGATTTTTGATGTCGCAAAGTTGCAGTATAATAAAGCAAAACTCGAAGTCGTTGAGAAGATTTACCTTGCAAGTCTTACCGGCTTAGCAAGTGCAACAGATGTGGATTCGATGTATAGTGTATTTGACTGGTTATCTTGTGGAACCGATGGTAGCGCTGGCGCATACAACGGCTATCAAGCACGATACAACGATGCTTCTAACACCGGCGGTTCTCTTGGAACTGCCTTTAACAAAGCTGGTGTCTCTTGTGATGCTTCGACGAACCCAGAATTTGCAAATTATTACATTGACCATAATGGATTGCTGGATGAAAGTCTCTACTCATCGATAAATAGGGCGAATATCGAGCAGAACTTCCAGCCTCCGAACGGAGTTGGCAGACAGAGCGTTCCTGTTATGAAGTATGCTGCATATACTAACCTGAATGTTATACTGACGCTCAACGCGCTTAACGCAAAGTTGAATGCTCAGGTCGGGCCGCAGCCTAATACAGCAGGCTACTATCCGACTACAGGACCGATTCTTCCTGGTGGTGTTCCAGTAGTGTATGCAGACATTCTTAATACACGAAGAGACTCAATTTACGGAACCGACCCGATTGTTGGTATCAACCATAACGTGTTGTATCCGGTTGTGCTGACAAATTGGAGCTTTAAGATTACTGAGGCCGATGCTACCAACCGTCATTTGGTGACTAATATGTTCATCGATTGGGTAGGTCAGTGGTGGTGTGATCGTCCCCCTCGTTTCGCAGGCTGGCTAATTAGTCAGTACCCGAGCTAATATAACGAGTTGATTAAGAAAGGAATATAATAATGGCAAGTGCAATTACTTACGCGTTTGATTCTAACGCGAGAGTAAAACGCGTCAAATATACTGGTTCAAGTACAATTTATGAAGGTATGCCACTTTGTTATAGCTATCAAAGCACTCGTAACTGGACTGGTTATGGTGCGGCTACAGCTTCGGCTTCTAAGACTTATCAGAATACAACTGCTGAAGGCGAGCAGAACGAGGGCAAGTTTATTTATGTAGAAAATCCTACGTGTATAAATGTAGAGGACGGAACGCCTGCGGATGGGTCTAAAACGATTACTGGTACAACTACTGATTTTGATGCATTGCAAGTGGGTATGTTTGTTACCGTTTCTGGGGATAATGTAACAGATGGAACTTATGAAATTACTGCTATCAGTAGAAGCACAGAAAGCGGAGTAACTAATAGTGTGATCACTTTGGACATGGATGATGCTGATGGCACAGGTGACACCGTTGTTGGTATTAATAATTTGCAGGATTTCGCTGGTGTCGTAGCCGGTACTGAAAAGGCAGGGCAAACTGGCCCCTGCGAATTGGATATTTACGTTCCCAATGGAGCAGTAGTTCCTGTTAGAACGGTTTTGACTGCTACAGTAGCAGGTCGAACTATATTATCAATTAACTCTGCTACGCAAACATTTGGTAATCCAACAACAGATATTGATGATTTTGGCCGCGATACTATTGGTATTCTTGATGCAAGACCTGTTGCGGTTGCAATGGAAACTATTTCTTCTGCTGGTTTGTGTTTGGCTAAACTTTGTCCTGATGTGTTTCTGTATCAAGCTGGAATGGATAATCAAGAGCTTCAAGTATCTGCTGGTACTGTTAATACTGCTGTTAATAAATCAGTTCTTGATTTCAAAAGCACTGATGGTCACTCTACAGCATGGCTTTGGCGAACAAGACTAAGTGGAACAGGTGTTGGTTCTCAGCTTGGTGTGTATAGATTTGATGTGTTGATGGATGCTACTACTTATGGAGAATATGTTGATGCTGTACACATTAACCTTGAAGTTGCCTGTACTGCGGAACAAACAACTCCTGGTGTTGTGCGTGGACTGGGCGTTATGGTACGTACACAACTTGACCCAGATATGTCTGATACGGCTGTAAATGTGCTGTGTCTCGATTATCATCTGAGAAAGAACGCTGCTATGGATGCGTTGACCAATCCGCCTCAGTACGGTAGTTACCTTCGATTTAATTGTTCTGGCTCTGCACCTGATTATCTTTTCCAGGCTGCAAGTCCAGCCGCTGCGTGTTTTACTGCTAATACTACACATGCTGAGGATGCTAAAATCGGTGCCATTAAAGTCAACATAGTTGGCTATGGTGCCTGTTACCTCTGGGTATATGATGGTGCTGCGTAGTATTGTTTGTTTGGAAGGGGGCATTGTGCTCCCTTCTTTATTTTATTATTTAAAGGAGATAGGAATATGTTAGTAAAGAAATGTCCGACTTGCGGTAATGAATTATTGGGATCAGATTTTTATTGCCGCAAGTCTGGGCATTTAATGACGGTTGGAAATGTAACGGATTATTAGGGATGGCTGAAGATAGTGAGGATATTTTATTTAATGCTCTAAATTATTTGAGGAGGCAGAAT
>Ga0315549_1002552_pt1 | contig 17174 bp, 20 predicted proteins | sample SalMarSW160200MG_FD_203101 | JGI IMG/M metagenome (GOLD analysis project Ga0315549, IMG submission 203101) | Salt marsh sediment microbial communities from the Plum Island Ecosystem LTER, Massachusetts, United States - Salt Marsh Sediment SW1601-200 ... | reverse complement strand
GGGCGCCGAGGTTCTTGGCCTTTTGCTGATTCCGTGACGTATTTGCTCCGACAGAATAACGCTGCCCGCGATTTCGGATTTAAGATTTCGGACTGCGGATTACGGCTCTGCTATCTTGGATTTCGGATTCCACATTCCGCAATCTGCAATCCGCCATCCGCAATGGACGGTTTGCGTGCGCCGTTTGTCAGCCACAGCTCGGCCCCTGACTTTGCATCCGGTTTCTTCTTAGCGAGCTTTGCGTCTTTGCGAGAGACGTTCCCTTTTTCCATTTTCTCTCGCCAAGACGCCAAGGGCGCCAAGGTGTTCGACCCGGGCGCCCGGGGGCTTGTGATTTACTGGGTGCTTGACGCCTTTGGAGCAATCCCGTTCACGCCGATGGCGTGATTATCCCGTCAAAATAGCTCCTTTCAGGAGACCGTTCATACTTCACCCGATTTGCGAATCCATGCGCTGAGGAGTTACCTCGGGCAAATCATTTTTGCTGCACGGCTGCGAAAGCGCTGGTAGTATTGATAGAAAAGCACAACTGGAGGGAAAATGCCCTGTAGCACGAAAGAAAGATGGCGGCGAGTCGCGCTGGGGTTGGCGGTTTTCGCTGCGTTGGCTTCCCCGTCCTGCAAACGAGAGAAGGCGCCAACAGAGGGGCCGGTTGATTTCATCCCTTCTACGGCAAACGTCATCGCGCTGGTGGATTATGGGCGATTCGCCAGGAGCGATGTTCTTCGGAGGGTGTTCGACGTTTCGCAGGTGGAGAAGATTCTCACAGAGGTCGGTATTTCGGCGGAAGACGTTCTCAGGGTGGCTGGTTTCGCAAGGATTGACTTGCCCCCGCCGGCAATAGGCGGCCGGGGGCGCTCGGAGGATAGCCCGGGAAAGTTCGGCGTGATAGTGCAAGGCAAAGGGGGATTCGGTGCGGTCCTCAAAGCGCTTTCCGACGGCGGGTGGGTTCATCAGCAATACGAGGGAGAAAGCCTCTGGGCGGCGCCGGAGGGAAACATAGCTGCGGCTTTGGTCGGAGGCGACATGCTGGCCGTCGGGACACCTGAAGCGGTGCGACAAGTGGTAGATGTTGCTGGCGGGAAGGCCCTGGGAGCGATGGAGGCCGGTTCGGGAAATGATTGTGGAGCGATCCTTCGTCGAATCGGGACAAGGGGAGAGATAAACGTTGCCATGTCTTTTTCGCAAGAAATGAGGATGGCGGCGAAGGCGCTTTCGAAATCAGCGGGTATCTTCGGGGGCATGACCGGGGCGAATATCCTCGGCCAATTGTTCGAGGCGCTCGGGATGGGGCGTGGTGTAGGCATGTCCTTCGCAGGAACCGAAAGAGGGATAGCCTCGAGGATGGTTTTCGTAGTCAGGGACGCCGCCGGCGCCAGGCTCCTCGCGGGGCTGGTAAGCGTAGCCAAGATCCTGATTCCGAGAATAGGGGACATGGGGCAGATGCAGGAGGCAGCCGAGATCCTTCGGGGTCTGCACGCCGCCTCGGAGAACAACCTCGTCCTGATAGATTTCAAAATACCGGAGACTATTTTGACCCGTGGGGCGACATCGTCCTCGCACAGGGATTCCTCTCGGAAACGTTTTTGACGGGGTGGGCAGGATGCACGGCATAAGAACTTATCATGTTTCGTCCTGTATATCCTGCCTGAAAAGTCTTCGAGGGGAGATGAATCTTGTTTTTGTCCCTAAACCGGAACCCAGCCGTGCGGAAGAGCCGTTTTTTGTGCAAGTGGTAGAACTTCACAAGAAAAGAGATAGATGCCAAATAAAGATTTGACCAAAAAACTCTCGTTTTTCGCCCGCTTTGTGGAGAAGCTGGAGCGAGTCAAGACGAATTCGAAGATGTACCGCTTCGCGCTGCGGGAGATTGTGCGGTTTTTCGAAGCGAGCGACGGGTGCATCGCGTTGCACGATAGGCTTAGCGACACGGCGAGAATCGAACTGGCGGCAAAACACAAGGGGGTGTGGGACCTGAGCCTTCTGGCGGACTTCATCAGGAACAGGCGACCGCAGGTCCCGAGGAACGTTATTATGGCGCCCCTGAAAGTGAATAAGAGGGTTGTGGGGCTGGTCGGATTGAAGAAGGAGGAGGAGCCGTTTGCCAAAGGCGATGGAAGGTTCCTGTGTCGGCTGGCCGATCACGTTTCTGCGAAGCTTACAGAGCGGGAGGAAAGACGGCTGCTGACTGTGAGGGCCCGCATCAGTAAAGAGATCATGCGGGGACTGCGTCCGAAGGACGTTTTTTACCAATTGCTCGACGGACTGGAAGAGCTTTTGGGCTATGATCACAGCGCGGCGATATTGATCCTCGATGGAGAGAAGGATGCCTTCGTGGTTCAGGCGGAAAAAATTACCTGGCGGAAGGCGAAAAGCACCGTGATAGGGTCGGAATTGCCGACTCAGCCGGCGGTGAATGCGTTTCTGTTAAATCGCTCCGCGCCGTTGACCTTTAGCAGGAGCCCTGACGGGAAGTGGAAAGCGTGGGGCTCGCCCCACTACATGAACGTTTTGAAGATTCTGGATTACAACAGGGGCAGCTCCGCGCCCGCGGAGAACAGCATCATTTGCGCGCCGTTGCGGGCAAAGCGCCAACTGCTGGGCCTCCTAAAGATTTCCAGCCGCGTCCATGGCGCGGAGGCCTTCGCCCCCGGTGATGTGCAGGTGGTGCAAGAGTTCTTGCCGCAAGCTCAGGCCGCGATTCGCTCTTCGCAATTGAGCGAGACCTTACAGGAAAGAACCATCGAATCGGAAAAGAGACTGGGTGTCTTTGAAATTGCGAGAGGTGTCTCCCATGACATCAATAACGCTCTGGGAACCGTTCTCCCTCTCGTGCAGTCAATCGTCAGCGACCAGAAGGAAGCGTGTGCCAACCCCGAAGAACTGCGGAAGGACATGCGATACATAGAGGAAAACGTGAAGCTTTGCGTGCGGATATTCCGCAGCATGCTCGAGTACGCCAAGACCGCTGAGTCGGGGCAACGCGTCGGGGTCCAACTGAAGAAGTGCATCCGCGACGCGGTGAAGCTGCTGGAAAGAGGATTGAACATCAGAGGCATATCCGTGGAGACGGAGTTCGAGGAGGGGCTTCCCTCTATCGAAGCCAACCGCAATCGCCTCCAGCAAGTTTTCTTCAATATCATCATTAACGCGAGAGACGCCATGCCGCATGGTGGCGTATTGAAGATCAAGGCCTACAAAGATAAGAACACGTTGCGAATTTCGTTTCGCGACACGGGCGTCGGGATCAAGAAGGAGGATTTGGCGCGGGTCATGCAGCCGTTCTTCACGACGAAGAAGGAGGGCACAGGGCTGGGGCTATCCATCTGCCGTTCGATTCTCTGGGAAAGCAATGCGCGAATGCGTATCGAAAGCGAGCCCGGAAGGGGGACAACGGTATTTCTTAGTTTCCCAACCGCAACGAGTGAAAGGGAATAGGGTGACTGAAAAGGCGAAGAATCGCCCGAACATCCTCGTGGTGGACGATGAGGCCGGAATCCAGCGCGCTTTGAAGCGAATTCTCTCGCGGAAATACAGCACAGACACCGTCGGATCCGGGGAGGAGGCCCTCCGCAAGTTGGAGGAGAAAAGGTACGACATCGCCATTGTGGACCTGAGGATGCCGGGGATGGACGGATTTCAGCTTCTCCGAACCATCAAGCTCTACCGCCCCCAGACGGAGGTTATCATCATGTCGGGCTCGGCTTCGGAGGAGAAGCTTATCGAGGCGATCCAGGAGCAGGCATTCTACTTCGTCACCAAGCCCTTTCAGAAAGAAGTCATCGAGACGCTGGTCGAGCGGTGCGTGTGGACGCAGCGATTGCAGAGGCAGAACCTCGCTTATACGGAGCAACTTGAGCGCTATCTCGAGCGGGCGAAGGAGTTCCAGGTAAGCCTTCTGCCCGACTGGCATCCGCCTTTTCCGGGCGTCAGGTGCGGAATTCAATATATCCCAAGCGAGGTTCTGGGAGGTGACTTCTACGATTTCCATTCCATCTGTGCTAATACCGTGGCGATAGTTGTGGCGGACGTTTTCGGCCACGGCGTTGTCGCAGCTATGCGGACGGGGATTGTCAAGTCTCTTTTCGCACAGGCTGTGAGAGAAGACCCTTCTCCGGCGTCTGTTCTCCGTACCATAAACGAAGGGATGAACAGGTTTGGCGGCGAAAGTCCGCTGACGCTCTTCTACGGTGTCCTCGATGGGGAGAGGATGTTGATGAAGTATGCGAACGCGGGCCATCCCGGGCCACTCCTCTGTCGGCAAGGCTGCGAAACCGAGCGGCTCGATTCCTCTGCGCCTCTGCTGGGTGCAGGAGTGGAAATGCCGAGGGATTCGGAGATGGAAGTGCAGATCGCGTGGGGCGATACGCTGGTCCTGTACACCGACGGAATCGTCGAAGCCATAGATGCCGAGCACCGCTGGTTCGGACTGGACAACCTCGCAGAAAAGGTCAGGGAGCAGTTGGGAGAGCCACCGCAGGTCATCGCCGATGAGATTTGCCGGGCAGCGAGGCGTTTCGCCTCGGGCGGACTTCCCCTCGATGATATGACGGCAATCGTCCTGCAATTCAACCCACCGGAGCGAGGTTGAGAAAGCACCGGGGAGCTAATATGAGCTGTCCGCTCCGCCCAACTGCCCGGGTAATGCCTCTCTACGGGTGCGATAAGGCGGGCTTCGTTGCAGGGGCGGCGACAAAGCACTGACATCCCGCGGCACGCGGGACCCGTGGGAAGTCATGGGCAAGATGCCCATGCCACGGCAGGCGACGACGGGGTCCTTCCCATCCTCCTCTCTGCGCCTCTACGCCTTTGCGTTAATCTGCTCTTCCCTTCTTGCCTCCTCCGCCTCGGCCGGCTATCCGCCCGAGACTGAGGCGTTACCCGCTGTCGGGTTTTCACTTGATTTTGAGGGCTGGAAATGGGAAGGTGCGATGGCGCATTTCCTGCCGGGGGACTTTGATATGTGAGGTTCATGCTTCTTCGGCATCGCCCGCGCAACAGAACGCCGGAAGGCGAAGGCATCCGGTCGTTAGAAGGAGGTGTGAATGGAACAGAGAACGAAATGGTCGTCGCAGACCGGCTTTTTACTGGCGGCGATCGGGTCGGCTATAGGGCTCGGAAACATCTGGCGGTTCAGCTATGTGGCGTACCAGAACGGCGGCGGGGCGTTCTTGGTCCCGTATTTCCTCGCGATGCTGACCGCGGGCATCCCGCTGATGATTCTGGAGTTTGGTCTCGGGCACAAGATGCTTGGGTCTTCGGTTCTTTCGTACCGGCGAATAGACAGGAGGCTGGAGTGGTTCGGGTGGTGGATGCCGCTTCTGGTGATGTACGGCATCATGTTGTACTACACGGTGGTCATCGGGTGGTGTCTCAACTATAGTCTCTTCAGCCTGAACCTGGCATGGGGAAAGGACCCCGCGTCGTTTTTCTTGAACACGTTTCTGAGGAAGGCGGACAGCGCCTGGGCGTTGCAGAACATCGTCGGGCCGATTTTCGTCAGCACCGCTGTCGTTTGGGCAATCATATGGTTGATCTGCTACAAGGAGATCAACAAGGGGATCGAGAGGGCGTGCAAGATATTCATGCCGGTTCTTTTCATTTTGACGCTGGTTCTTGTTTTTTGGGGATGCAGCCTGAAAGGAGCGAGGCAGGGACTGAACTTTTACTTGAAGCCCGACTGGAATAAATTGAAGGACCTGTCGGTCTGGACGAGCGCTTATGGGCAAATCTTCTTTACGCTGTCCATCGGTTTTGGAATCATGATCGCCTACGCGAGCTACCTGCCGAGGAAGAGCAATCTGGTCAAGAACGCCCTTATCACGAGCGTTGTCAATTGCGCGTACTCCTTCATTGCGGGCTTTGCCGTTTTCAGCGTGCTGGGCTATCTTGCTCACGTCAAGGGCCTCCCTGCGGACGCGGAGCATTTCAATCAAGTCGTCGCACAAGGTTCGATTCTGGCGTTTGTGACCTACCCGCAAGCGATTTCGGAGTTGCCCGTTTTCAGCCGCCTATTCGGCGTGTTGTTTTTTCTTTGCCTGGCGATTGCGGGCATCTCTTCGGCGATTTCTATCATAGAAGCTCTGACTTCGGCGATTACGGACAAGTTTTCGGTTGCCCGAGGCAAGGTGGTGAGCATTCTCTGCACGACGGGATTCCTGGGAAGTATCGTATTTGTCTGCCACAGCGGCTTAATCTGGCTGGATATTGTGGACCGGTTCATCAACCACTATGGCCTGGTTCTGGCGGGCTTTCTGGAATGCGTATTTGTGGGGTGGATACTGAAAGCCCGCAGCCTGAGGAAGCACGTCAATGGTGTCTCCGTCTGGAAGCTCTCGCGAATTTGGGACTATCTCATTAAGTTTGTTTCGCCAGCAATCCTCGGCGCCATCTATGTGATGGATGTTGTCAACATCATCAGGAACGGTTACCCGACACCGCCCGACGGTAGCTATCCGACGAGCTGGTTGGTTCTGATAGGAGCCAATACGCTTATTCTATCGTTCATTTTGGCGATCGTATTTACGCTTTATCCGTGGAGGAGGAAGCCGGAGTTGGTCGTTCACGAGCCGGAGGAGGACACGCTCCTCGTCTGAGCTGAATTGGCGGGGCATTCACGCCCCCCCCCGAGGGGTGCTTTCTGCCTGTGACACGCGCGCCGTGCCGTGAAGCGCTTCCGACCCGCACGAAAGGGCAACCGCAGACCCGAAGCCTTTCCGCTGCTATTGGATTACCAAAACCTCCCCGGCGACCATGTCCACCTCGGCAAGGACAGCGCCGTCGAAGTTCCTGATGGCTACCACGCGAAAGACGTGATAGCCTACCTCGACGTCTGCCCTCTCACCCGGGGCTAAAAAGAGGGGAAAAGGCTGAACATACACGTCCCAGGGGGAATCGTTGATGATGGTCACATAATAGGCGTCATAGTCCCAGTGGTCGTCATGGCCGCATCCCGCAAACAGAATCGCCGTCATGCCCAAAAGCAGGAATAGGGAAAGAATCCTGAGAGTGTTCTTCATTTCTTTAATCTCCTTTTCGCGTGAAAAAATGTGCATTAGGTCGCTGTTTTTCCCGGCCGCACGTTTGGCCTCCCGGCCAAGGAATGCGGCGCCGTTTCGCCGCTCATACCGAATCGGCCTCCATCAGCATTTGACGGAGGATTCCGGTCGCTTATTCTACAAAAACAGAGCAGGGAGTTCCCCCTTTCTGCTGCGAGCCAAAAAAGCTACGGCCTCGCCGGGAGTGCAATGCAACTTCCGGGCTTGTTATCCGGGCGCGAGCTGATGTCGGATAAGATGATAACAGCGCTGGCGTTAAGGAGGAAGCGGAAATATAATGTTTTGGTATCGCCTCAGTCTGCGGCGGATACCCCGCCAAGGCGGGGGAGGGAAAAAGGGAAGGGAAGGGTAACGCAAAGGCGCGGAGTCGCAGAGAGGAGGATGAGAACGACTTCGTCGTCGCCTACCGCGGCATGGGCATCTTGCCCATGACTCCCACGGGAGTTCAACCTTGCGAGCCATGTAACGCCGCCGTCACGGCGGCAGTCCTGAGGGCGTCTCGCCCTCGGCGTGAACAAATGGATGTCCGGTGAGGGCAATCTTCTCTCGTGTAAGAAGTTACTACGAACCCGATTGACGTGTCCGGAATCAAAGGAGGGGAAAAAGAATGGCTGATAGGATCGGTTTTGGAATGATTGGCTGCGGCGTAATCGCGCCTTTCCATGCCAAAGGGATAGAGGAAACGCCCGACGCGGAGCTTGTGGCGGCGTGTGACGCGAATGAGGACGCGGCGAAGAAATTCTCTGCGGAACATAATAACATTCCGTATTACGCGGACCCGAACGAGATGCTGAGGAGGGACGATGTTCGGGCGGTCTGCATTTGCACCCCTTCCGGGATGCACTCCGAGCAGGCGGTAGCGGCGGCGAGGGCGAAAAAACATGTCCTGTGCGAGAAGCCGCTCGATATTACTCTGCCGAAAATTGACCGGATGATAGCGGCGTGCAAGGAGGAAGGAGTGAAGCTCGGCGGCATTTTCCAGAGAAGAACCTACCCCGCAAGCATACAGGTAAGAGATGCCGTCCGGGGAGGGCTTCTGGGCAAAATGGTGCTTGGCGACATCTACCAGAAGTTCTACCGCTCCCCGGAGTATTACCTCAGCGGGGCCTGGAGAGGAACATGGGAGATGGACGGCGGGGGCGCCTTGATGAACCAGGGCGTACATGGCATTGACCTTTTGCTGTGGATTATGGGAGATGTGAAATCCGTGGTTGCGAAGGCGGACCACCTCGTCCGCCACATCGAGGTGGAGGATACGGTGGCAGCAATAGTCACTTTTGAAAGCGGGTCGTTCGGGGTGATAGAGGGAGCGACATCCTGCAATCCGGGGGAACCGGCAAGGTTTGAGCTTCACGGCGAGAAAGGAACGATTATCCTTACCGACGCGGGGATACGGAGGTGGGCTGTGTCGAAGGACGATAAGCACCTCGCAGAGGACGACGAGATAGCTCCGCAGGAGGAAAGGGTCCATGGCGTGTCGGACCCGAAGGCGATCTCCACCGAGGGCCATATAGCCTTGATCCGCGATTTCGTGGAAGCCATCCAGAACGATAGAAAGCCGATGGTCTCCCCCCAGAGCGCAAGAAAGCCGGTCGAGCTGATCCTGGCCATATACGAGTCCGCGAGGACGGGGCGAGAGGTGACCCTTCCGTTGAGCTCGTGAGGGGAAGCAGTTCTGGAAAAATCCAAGAGCGACGTCCGCGTCGAGCATCTCGGTGCTTACAAGCTGTGCACCAACCGAGGGTCCGAAGAGACCCTGTCCATTACTGTGGCGGGACTGCGCTCGTACTCCACCGGTGAAGCAATCGAGTTCCGATTGCCACGCCTCCCCTCCAGAAAGAGAACCCAGGCACGCCGCCGTTGGAACTCGCCTTGCGGAATCTTTCAGGTCTTGAGGTGCTTATGTCGCCCTTTCAGGGCTTATCATTCTCCAACCGGGCCTTCTTCTCAGGGCGTTGCCCTGAGCTTTATTAAGTACATGGATCCGCAAATCGGGTGAGGTATGAATGGTGTCGTGAAAGGAGCTATTTTGACGGGATAACAGGATAGACTGGATTATCCCAGAGGCGTGAAGCATCGAGTAAATTATAGGCCGGCGGGCCGCTGGGTGAAAGGCCACGAAGCGCAAGGAATTGGCGGAGATGTTGCTTGAGGCCTTCCCGCGCGGTCATGGCTGGGTCGAAAGAGACACGGTCATCGTCGAGGCCCGCGTGCCGCGGGCTCCAGCGGTTTATTGTGGCGGCTCACGACATACAACCCCTTAACAATGTCGTCGCCGCCGGCACGCCAGCAAGTTGAGGTAGAGCGAAAAGTGAACAACCTTTCGCAAGGATAAACGGGATTCTAACAATCATGTCCATCCTGTTATCCTGTCAGAGCAAATACGTCACCGAACTTATGAATCGGAGCATTAAGTCTGCCCTTACAGGGCGACCCGAAATCGGCGCCAAGCCCTAAAAAGGCGCAATATTCCAGCCCAGGGCAACGCCCTGGGAAAACGACGTGATGAAATGCAAAAGCCCTGAAAGGGCGTAATAGGTTCACCCCAATATACGGTTCGTTCCAGAGACATGAGATCCCACCCTCGTGCCACCAAAACGCAGCCACACCCCTCGTGAGGTGCCTCAGCGCGGCCAGCGGCCCTCCACCGGCAACATCGGCGGAAAAGCCGCGTGCGGCTCAGACTGGTACCAATAAGCTATTGAGGCGATGTCGTCCGCAAGGGGCTGGAACTTTTTGTTCGGCCACCACCCGAGAGCCTGGATGGTCACGCGGAGGTCCCTTCTGAAGCGGATGGGGTCCATGATGTGCCAGCGATAGAGGCCATGCTTGGGCACTTGCCCCGGCTCCTTCTGCCATAGAGGATAGCCGAGGAATGCGGTGGAATAAGTCTCGCCGAAGCACCACGCTCCACCGAAGTAATCTTCCGTTCCGGTGCCGCAGATGGTGGGGTTCTCCTTATCGCCGTCAATGAAAAACTTTACCTCGCCTTCCCCCCACCAGCCGTCCGACAACTGCGTCCACGCCAGATATGTGCCGATGTAATGTCCTCGCCCTTTCACGCCGTCGAGGATAATGTGCTCGGGCTTCTTTCGGGTGCTCGTCGAGCGCCGCCACTGGGCGTGGAGATAAGCGGCATTGTCGGGAACGTCTGTACGAGAATAGTTGATCTGATAGAAGAACCCCCCGATGTCTTCCCAATGCTGGTTTTCGATGGTGATTAGCGCGTGAGAACGAAAGGGCATCGGCAGATAGCAGTTGAAGCCGCCGGAGGGATTCACCGCCACCGGCAGCGAGTTGACCTTGCAGCGAAGTCCGTGCCCGCTGCAGAAAAAGTCGCCGAGCGGAGCTTCGATTGACGGCGATTCCTCCGAGTCCCAGAAGAAACGGAGAATGCAATCACGGTACGCTTTCTCGCTCACGGTCATCCAGATGTGATGGATGATGCCGGGGCCCTTGATGTCGGCGAGGGCGGTCGTTTCTCCCCTCTTCAATGTGATGCAGGGCCGAACCTTCCACCCTTTGCCAAGCTCCGACGCCGGGCTATCGCGCCCCGGTATTTCACGGGCGCCGCCGCCTTTCTCACCCGTTGGGTTTTCGGCAGAGATGGAACGCGATTCCGCGTCCGACAACAAGGGAATTCCGGAAAGGCACGACAATATGCCGGTGGTGAACATCTCAGTTCTCCTTCCGAGTGCGGAGGTTATTTTCCGGCTTGCGTGAGAACGGAGGGCTGCCCGGTCTCTTCTCCCTGTCAGAAAAAAGGCCGCCGAGGCCGAGCAGCTACGGCGCCTTCCTTGAGCGGACCGCCGAATAGGCCCGACAAAACGGACAAAACCTCTCCACGCGGCGAATGACTCTGGCGTAAAGTGAGCCCGGCCAGCAGCGCTTTGCGATGCAGAAGGGGCATATCACGCAAACAAAAGCGAGTGCCCTTTTGATAATCACTTTTTCCTCCGCCAGCGTCCGGAACGGTGCGCGCCCGAATAACGCGCGTTGTCAGCGATAAATCCCTTTTCATCCACGCCCCGATAGATTGCAAACGCTCAATCTCCCGACAACTTTTATAGCAGGAGAGCCGACGAAAAGCAAAGGGAAATGTCACAACCCCTCCCCGAATTCCACACCAGGTTTCGCAGGTCGCCGTGATACTGCCGCTCGATTCCCATCGGTCCTATTATGGGTCGAATAAACGCGCACCATAAGGGAACGATATTGGCGGAAGATGACCCGGGAAGCGGCACGCGGCGCAGTGTTCACGCCGGTGATTCTATGCGTGCCAATGGGAGAAAAGAAATCTCTCGCAAAGGCGGGTACCGGCCAGAACCAGCCGCTCGGTGACAGACGCAGGGAAGCGCGGCCTTCACGAACTCGTCCTCGATTCGTCCGCTGTATGCTCTCTCCCCGTCCTCTTCAGCAGAGCAACTACAGCATCGAGTACCTTTGTGAAGGCGGAGTGGGTAAGGTGACCGACTTCGGCTTTCATAAGAGAAGCGTTGGACGTAAACAACTTGCCCGGACGGACAAAGCTTACCCGCTGCAGGGACCCCGACGCGAAGTCAACATCGGTCATCTTAATCGCGTTTGCATCCGCATACGGATTGCTGGTGACCTGACACAAAATCCAGTCGTCACGTCCAGCGCAAGCGATTACAACGGCTGGCCGAAAGGTCAGAGAAGGGCAAGCTGACGAGGACTACCGAACCTGCTGAAGGTGAGACCATGCCTCGTCCTCCTGCGGGCGGTTCCAGTCTTCACCCAGAGCCGCCTCACTTAAAAGGGCCGTTTCGGGAATCTGTGGCTCTTCGATTATCGTCACGATCGCCCGGCACGCATGGGACAGGCGCACCGGCTCCAGGAGACGCACCTGTCCGTCCTTCTCGATTCTCGCTTCGATTGATTTCATCATGATTTGCTCACCTCGTTAGTACGGTACAACATTACAGGCTGGGACACAACGATTTCTCCCCGCATCCAACGACCAAGCCAGACTGTCGGGCCCCCGGCGAGAATCAGGGACTGGCTTGATCACGTCCTTTCGCAGCGCTTTCGGCGCGGCGAGAAACACGGCCTGCGCATCTCGTTGAAGCATTTCTTACGAACGCTCATTCCCGCTCGACGCGTTCCTCAGGCATTCGAAAGTCACCCTTTGGCTTCGCCAAAGTCACCAGGGCTCCCTCGCGCCGGAGCACATGACCCTGGACCACTTCGTCATCTATCGTCGCCTCTGCCTCTCCGGAGGTGCGTCGCGGCAACCAACCGCTCCCGGAAAAGGCTTAGCAGGGAACCGGGCCGTCCGTCCGGATATGAAGCCGCGTCCTTGGCGTAACGACGCACGTCAGCCTTTGCGGACCCGTAGGGGGCCGGCAATACGGGTGACCTCATGGTTGGATTTGTTGCCGCTTTGGTGTCCGTTTCCTGAGGTCTTCGACCCGTTTCTTCAGCACCAGAGTCTGCAGGAGGTTCTCCACAATGTCAAAGACCAAACTCACATCGTCGAGCGTAGGATTGTGAGCCCTGTGTGTGGCCGCGTGTCCTGCCTCGAGAGCTGGTTCAAGAATCTCCTGGTTCCTGTTGCTGAGGTAACCGTCCGCGACCAGCTTGCCCAATTTGGTTCGAAAGCCACCCACGTCACCGATTGTCACGTTCATGAAGAGGTCAACCAACGCCCGTGCTCCCATGAGAGCAAGGCGGCGACTATCGGCATGGAGTGCAGCGTAGAGTTCCTTCATCAGCGACTGGAATTCAGACGGAAGATCGTAGTGCCATCGCGGAATGTGACGCGAGATCGGTGGTGGATAGAAAGTGGTTTCGTCGGCCTCATAAGCGTCCGACACAACGCCCCGGCGTAGGGTCATACAGCCGCACCCACGACATTCCAGCACTGTGAAGGTTGTGACCGACTGCAGCAGAAGGCGGTCTTCCTCTGCTCCTACTTCTTCGGATTGCCTCAGGACTCGGGCCGTCACAACCTCCTGCCGCGTTTGGCGAAGGCACTGGTTGCAGTGAACCCATTCGACCTTGTTCTCCTGATCGGCTGTCATCTCATCCCCAAATCCAAGTATGGTTTACGCAGTTTCTTGATATCACCTTTAGGGCGCGCGCCCGTCGGCCTAACACGCCTCGGTTCTTCGGTTTCAGCTTTCGTATTCCGAAGGGGTTGCCCAGCCCTCACCCATTTCTACCTCGCAACTGCGTCGTCGGTCCGAATATGAAGCCGCGTCCTTGGCCTAACGCGTCCGGGTGAGCAGCGGCTGACAAGGCACCCCCATAACGGAAGCTTTCATATAAAACGCCATCGCTTTTTCGCGTCTGCTCGACGCGGTTGTTATGCGACATTGAACGATTGAGAACTTATAGTTCACTCTTTATCTCATCCAATCGCTTCTTTGCATCCGGCATCATGTTAAAAACGACCGCAAGTTTTTCGCAAGAGTATTCATCGCAATGTGCACAATTATCAATGCTCTTTTCTTTGCCACATTTTCTTATCTCACAAACTTTGCAATGGCCAAAAATATTCTCACCATCTGAATGGCATCCATCGCAATTGATATCAGCCGGTTTAATATGTACATTGAACTGTTTTGACCAAAGTTTCGCCACTTCTGATCTTTTTTCATCATCGTCGTTTTGTGTAGCCAGGAATGCGCCACACTCATGGCAATCTAATCCACAGAAAGCAATCATTCCTTTTCTCCTTTTCTCCTTGGACATTTTCTTCGCACATCGCTACATCGTTCTAACCACCTGTCATTATGCGCAACCTTGGGGCGATGCCAACCGCGATGTGTTTGCCCGGTCAGGTTGAGCCCAATGTTCGACGAACTGGTGGTGCTTTCGCTTCCGCCGAGGAGGAAGGATGCTTGATGCCAATCAGACGGTCAATGGATAAGTCTTCGTCAAGGTCGGGCCAGCGGATTCCATAACCCGCTGGCGACACTTCGAGGTTCGCCCTCTGCTCCGGAGTGGCTCTTGACAGACGATTTGATACCTTGGTGATGTCAATTTCGTAATACTTGCCGTCAACTCGCAAACCAAGGATCGCCCCCTCAATCGCAACATTCTGAACATCGTGCGCCTTATCCATCCTTTCCCTCCTGGAACTTCTCCCACTCAGACACAATATAATCGAAATGCTCAAAAATGATCCTTCGTACACTCCGTTAGTCAGCAGGACTCATGTTGTAGCTGTGCGCTTCGAGGGCCGCGAAAGCCTCGACCTCAAGCCAATATTTCGCCTCTGCGTCGCCCTTACGGCAATGCACGCGAACCGGTTCATTCCTCTCATTGGCGTAGAAGAAAAACCGCCAGCCAAAGATCATCAGTATGGTGGGCATGACCCTCCCGCTCTGGTCTTTTCCCTTGTACTATAGCATACGCCAGGGCTTGTGTCGCGGATCGCTCCACCGTTCTGCGTTCGCCGAACGACAGATGTCAACCGCGAGATGGCGTCGGCTGGACCACCTTGTTCGCGCGTGTTTGCTTCCGTGGTCGAAGCCTCTTGGCGCCCAGCGCAACGCAGAGACGTCGCAGCCAACTTGCAGTCGCTCTCCAGCAGATCGTTCGCCACCTCCTGTCAGGATGCCTTCTTGACTTCCTCTCGGACAACCCGGCGAAGCATCTCTTCCAGGGAATGATCTTGATGCCCAATGAACGCACGCAGCGCATCATTGATCATGGTCTGGTAGTTCCCACCGCCTTGATTTTCGACTTTCGTCCTGAACCAGTCGAGAACGTCACGGTCAAGACGGATAGTGATCCTCACCTTCTTCCCGGAGGGCGGCACGACGGCTCCGCGTCGGGCCTTGCCGAAATCATATTTCGCTTTCATATTGTCGAACCTCTGACCGTGTCGCTTTCCGTCCGAGATGATGCGGATGCTGTCACCGCGCCACGTGTACACCACAACCAGGATGCGACCAAAGCCGTCCATTCCTATCGTCACGCATCTCTCTTCTCTTCAGAAATACTGTTGCAATGTCATCGCGTTGGGATCCTCGAACACACTGAAGGTGTCGGCGAAACAGATCCCGTGCTTTGCTTCGTTCTGTTTGGCTTTGGACTTATTCCCACTCAAACATGGCATTAGTGTATGGACAGTCGTATGTACATGTCAAGCCTTTTCTGGCGAACCATAGAGGTCAACCGCGAGATGTGCCGAATAGTCAACGGGCTTGACGGTGACCCATGCAGCCTTTGCGTCTTGGCCCAAGAAGACGGGAGAGAGGAGACTTCTCGCAAAGGCGCAAAGCTCGCTAAGAAGAAACCGGATGGAGACTCAGAGGCCTCGCTGAGCGTGACAAACGGCGCACAGAAAGCCAGCAGGATTCGATCTTCCTTTGCGTCTTGGCGTCTCGGCAAGAGAAAACAGATTTGGAACGAGTGGAAGGCGCCTCAGGACGCCGCCCGGAACTTCCCCGCCTGAGGCCTGACATCCCTACATTTGTGCGGGACTCGATGTGTGTTCATAGGATGCTTACCGTGCGGTGGGGGCGTCGCTCATATTTCGACGACCATTCCGTCGTAGGCGACCTCGATGCCGGCGGGCGCGAGGGTTTTCTCGAGCTCCTCGTGGAGCATCCCGCCGATGTGTGAGAAATGCGTCGCGATGAACCTCGCCTGCGGGCGAACGGCGCGCTGTTCGAGGAGCTTCTCTTTGAACTTGATGAGCGGCTCAACGCCGAGATGGGCGGTCGGAGGCTCGTCGAGCTTTCCGGCGGTGCACTCGACAATCACAGCGTCGAGCATGAGGCCCGCCAGAGCGTCCCATGTATCTTGCACATACCAGCCGGTGTCGAAGGCTTGCAGGAGCCCTTTCCCACGAGACGTCAAGATGTAGTTGAGACAGAGCTCATCCGCCTTGTGGGACGCTTTGACCGGCAGGACATCAATTTCGCCAGCCGTGAACGAATGGAAAAGCTCCACGACATGGAAAACAAGCCCCTCCCGCAGGGGCGAGCCGAGAGCCTCTTCCGCGATGCTGTGGACGGTTTCCGAGCCGTATATGTGGAGGGGGCGAGAAGACTCGATGAAAGCAAAAGGCTCGACCCGCAGGCGAAGACAATCCGCATAGAAATGGTCCGGATGTGAATGGGTGATGAAGAGATGTTCGACTTCGGAGAACGGCTTTCCTCGTCGAAGGGAGTGAAGGAAAGTGTCCGGGGGCAGATCAACCTTATGCTTCTCGCCGAGCATGAGCGACGTGCGTGTTCGGATGTTCTTCCCACGCCGCCTCGCCGCCTCGCGGCATATCCGGCATTCACAGAATGGGGCGGGAACGCCTTCCGAGGCAGCCGTTCCGAGGATTTCGATTCTCATCAAGGGCATCCCTCTCGCGCTTGGTCACTTCCAGTCGAAGTTATTGTACCGAACTATGTCCAAAAGCCCCTTTTTTCTTTTGGGGGCAAGATGGGTGGGATCCGGATATCCGAGAGCGATCATAGCCACGACGTCGTATTTTCTCGGAATCGCAAACACTTTTCGGACGCCTCTTTTGCTGAACCACCCGACCCAGCACGAGCCTAACCCCATCTCCGTTGCCGCGAGAACCAGATGCTCTCCGGCGATGCCTATATCGAGAAGATAATACTGCGTTCCCTGAATCGCCTTTCCGAGCTTGTTGGCGACGACATCCGGATGTGCGATAATAACAATGAGCACCGGCGCCCTGGCGGCAAAGCGACTGGCTTTGTAGATGCCCGAGAAAGCTTCTTCCGCGAGGCGTTGGCGGACTTCGGCGTCATCCACGACGATGAAGCGCCACGGCTGCACGTTTTCCGCGGAAGGTGCGAGCCTCGCTGCCTCCAGGCAGGCTTCGATCTTCTCCCTTTCCACCGGGCGGTCGAGAAATCTCCTGACGCTTCTTCGTTTGAGAATTATCTCCAATAATGTCATTTCAACACGTCCATGTCGCCATCGCCAGTGGAATTGGGTGCGGCTGCGAAATCGTGGCATATCCGGCAGGCTTCCTTCAATCTGTTCGCTCTCGTCCCTGCGCCGGACATGCCCCGCCCTCGGCGGGGCGCCGCCCCTTAGCCACCTGCTTCAGCTGGTGGTCATCGGATAGGCCGTGTCTGTCGTGAGAGCCGGCTTTAGCCGGGCTTCTCGAACAAG
>Ga0315549_1002551_pt1 | contig 17176 bp, 12 predicted proteins | sample SalMarSW160200MG_FD_203101 | JGI IMG/M metagenome (GOLD analysis project Ga0315549, IMG submission 203101) | Salt marsh sediment microbial communities from the Plum Island Ecosystem LTER, Massachusetts, United States - Salt Marsh Sediment SW1601-200 ... | reverse complement strand
CTCCTATGCGATCCTTTTATTAGTAGTGGAATCATTATATTTTCGAGGACTGTAAAATCAGAGAGAAGGTAATGGAACTGAAATATGAATCCAATCTGCTCGTTCCGTATTCTCGCCAGTTCTATATCAGAATGAGAATATAGTAATTCCTCGTCAAGAACAACTTCCCCTTTATCCGGATGTTGCAGGCCTCCTAAGATATGAAGCAAGGTGCTTTTACCAGACCCTGATGGTCCATTTATCGAAATAAAATCTTCTTTCTTGACTTGTATATCAATGCCCTGAAGAACCCTTATCTCCTCGTCACCCGAGTAAAAACTTTTATGTATATCCGTAGCCGTGAGTATATTATTCATTTCTGATAGCCTCCACAGGGTCAAGGGAAGAGGCTTTCTTGGCTGGATAGAAAGCAGCAAGAATAGATAGTGCTAAAGCAGAGATAGATACCACAAGGAAGTCCTGCCACTGCATAAGCACGGGGAGTTTATCCAGGAAATAGACATCTGAAGGAAGGTTGACGAAATGATACTTACCCAACAACCAGCATAGTACATATGCAATTAATACACCTGCTATAGTTCCTGTTCCCCCTACTATGAGACCATCTATAAGGAAAGTCTTCATGATAGAGTGAGATGTTGTACCTATGGCTTTTAGAATTCCTATCTCCTTTATTTTCCCTATCACAATCAGTATAAGTGAACTGATAATATTGAAGGCAGCAACTATTACAATAAGTGTTAGAATTACAAACATAGTTATTTTTTCTATCCTCAGGGCACGAAGCAGTGTACTATTAGTTTGCATCCAGTTGGTAACACGATAGGGATAACCAAGTATTGCTGCTATTTCAAGACTTACGTCCGGAGCCTGATAGATGTCCTTGATGGTAAATTCTATTCCTGTCACCCCATCCATCCTGAAAAGGGTTTTGGCATTCTCTATTGATATGAGTCCAAGGGTAGCATTATATTCATACATTCCCATATCAAAGATACCTGAGACAATAAATTTCTCTGACGATGGTAGGAATCCAAACAATGTGGGAGTTGCCCCAAAAGGAGATGAAAGATTAACAGTATCACCAATATGAGCTCTGAGTCGATCCGCCACATATCTTCCGAGAATGACACGTTTTCCTTTAAGATCAAAGGAACCAAGCACGATATTATCTGGGAGTTCGCTTACCAGCGAAACGGTAGGCTCATGTATCCCTTTTATTACGATGCCGTCTGTATATTGATTGTGTTTGATAAGCCCCTTTGAATAGATATATGGTGTTCCTTCTTCTATTTCTGATACAGCAACCTTTAGAGTATCAAGTAAAGACTCCCAATCATATACAGATTCATTATGGAATTTTAGTAGGTTGACATGCGAGGTTGCTCCAAGTATCTTGTCTCTTAGGTCTGTCTGCATTCCATTCATTACCGAGAGGACAACAAGCAGAGTTGCAACGCCCAGGGCAATCCCGATTCCTGAAAAGAGTGTTATAAGTGAACGAAACCCTTCTCCCTTCTTTATCCTGATATATCTCCTGGCAAGGAACGACTCAAAATTCAAGAATCTTTTCACAGGAGAAAGTATAATATAATTTTATGATAGAGCAAGGGGAGAGAGGTTTACCAATGCAAAATGAAAAATGCAAAGTGATAATCATTGCAGAAAAATATACGTAAAATACGTGGATTAGTAGTTGTAAATTAGGATTTGTTAGGCTTCCAGCCTCGATCTTTTACTATGGGAGAGACCTTCCGGTCTCGATTTTTCTGGAGCAGTAGAGCTTGCTCTGCGTATATTTTGCGAAACTGTAGGGGCGTATTGAATACGCCCACAGGAGGGTGAACTCAGTTCGCCCCTATGAGTATTCCTCCAATACGAAAATCCCACTAGAAAATATGGGAGAGGTTTTCTAACCTCGATAATCGCGACAGGGAGTCGGTCCCACGTTTAGCGAAATAATACGGTGAAAATATTTTCTTCGTTCGAAATGTTTAACTCGCAATTGTTTTTATCAGTTCCAATCTGTGGTAATCTGCGTCAAATAAATGGCTGGGTGGAAAAGAAATAATTTTAAATTTTTCATTTTGCACTTTGCAATCTTCATTGGAGCGAAGCGAATATCTCTGTGTCCTCTTTTTTAAACACATATTTCTTTCTCTGTGTTATCCTCTGTGCTCTTTGTGACTCTGTGGCTATTATTTTTTAAAGTAATGGATCAGGATTATTTAGAGATTATCTTCTTATACCACAAGAACCAGGGGGTGTCAAGAATGCCAATGAGGTTCTTACTTACAATCTGGCCTATAATTAAAGGAGTCAGGGGCATCCTTCCATAGAAGGCGAATGTTATGAATATGAGACTATCGAGAGTAAGGTCTACTATATCAGAGGTTACACTTCGGAGTAATACCCTTTTTTCGAACCTTTTCTTAAGGCTTGAAAATACATATGCATCTATATTCTGACATACGAGGAATGCCACCCAGGAAGCAGCTGTTACCCTGATGCCTAGGGAAAATATATCCTGCCAGGCTTCCTCATACGAGAAGAAAGAAGCAGGGGGTAGTTTTTTTACGAGAAGGATGAATATAACTAGAAGGACTTGTGTAGCGAATGCAATCCCTATTGCAAGATGGGCCTTTTTCCTGCCGTAGGCCTCATTAATCATATCTATCGCCTGTGCAATAAATGGGTATAGAAATACAGCTGCAGGTGCGGTGAACTTGTAGAATCCTATATCAAAGATAATAATCCTCGTTGCTGTTATCTGCGATGCGGCAAGGTAAATTACATAAAAAGCAAGGAGGACAGAGAATCCTACTTCACGCTGATTACGGACAATATATCCACTTATTAGGGTAACTAAAGTTAAACTTACAGCCCAGTAGAGAAAGACAAGGGGTATTTTATTCTCCCTCTTCTCGATATAGGGTAGTCTTTATTCCACCCCTTACATTAACCCGTAGTTCTACGCGTAAGAACTTTGGGGACAGGAGTGACTTGAAATCCTCGAATATTATATTGAGAAGGGTCTCATGTGTGGTATGCAAATTTCTGAATTTTTCAATATATAGTTTGAAACTCTTAAGTTCCACTATGAGTTTATCGGGCTTATAGGAGGTAATGAGGGTATAAAAATCTGGATGTGATGTAAATGGGCAGAGAGCAGTAAGTTCAGAGGTTTCAAGCTCTACTGGATAATCTGCCTCTGGAAAATTATTTGGAAGAACCTCTAAAGTATCCCGTAGTTTTTTGAGTTTCTTTAAGTCCTCTGTCATTTTACCTGAGGAGGGGAAAGAGAATCACATCCCGGATGGAGGGTTTATCCAGAAGAATCATAACAATACGATCTATCCCAAGCCCTAATCCCCCTGTGGGCGGCATACCGTATGACATCGCAGTTAAGTAATCCTCATCTAAGGATTCAGTTTCTACGTCTCCTTTCTTTCTTAGTTCGGCCTGATATTCAAAGCGCTTTCTCTGTTCGATCGGGTCATTTAACTCTGAGTATGCATTACCTATCTCCATACCACATAGAAAAGGTTCAAATCGTTCTACCACTCCTTCCTCATCTCTTTTGTCCTTTGCCAGTGGAGTAATATCCTTTGGATGATTCATAATGAAGGTAGGTGTTTTAATAGTTGGTTCTACTATCTCTTTAAATATTGCGTCGAGTATCTTACCCTTAGTGTAAAAGCCTTCGACATTTATATCACGCTTGAGTGCTTCCTTTTGAGTCTCATCAAAAGAGAGCAGCTTAAAGTCTATTCCTGTTTTATTTTTGAGTGCATCAAAGAAGGGGAGACGCTTCCATCCTTTTTCAAAGGAATACTCCTCACCCTGGTAGGTAAGAACCCTCGAGCCCACGAAGCGGTCGAGGAGCAGGTTAAACAGTGACTGGACTATTTCCATTATATCTTCATAATCAGCGTAAGCCTCGTAGAGTTCAAGCATGGTGAATTCTGGATTATGAAGCCTGTCAAGACCCTCATTCCTGAAATCCTTGCTTATCTCATAGACCTTTTCCATTCCACCTATAATCAATCTCTTTAGATAGAGTTCATCAGCGATCCGCAGGAAAAGGTCTTTTTTTATAGATTTCTGATGAGTTGTAAATGGTTTTGCAAATCCACCCCCATACTCCATTTGGAGTATGGGGGTTTCCACCTCAATGAATCTCAGGTCATTCAAGAAATCCCTTATTGTTTGAATGATCTTGCTACGAGTGGTAAATACCCGAAAGGTCTCCTCATTTGCTATAAGGTCGAGATATCGCTTTCTATATCGTTCTTCTCTATCAGTGAGTCCATGCCATTTCTCAGGGAGTGGATACAGTGATTTCGACAGGATGGTAAGGTCTTTGACCCAGATTGTGACCTCTCCCATCTTTGTCTTTATAAGTTCACCTTTTACTCCAAGAAAATCCCCTATATTGAGATAATCGATAAGTTCGTATTCTAAAGGGATAGTATCTGCTTTAAGATATATTTGGATGTTGTCAGAAGAATCCTGCAGATCCATGAAGGTGCTTTTCCCATGGACCCTGATAGCTTTGATTCTACCTGCAACAGAGACCTCCTTTCCCTTAAGCGACTGGAAATTTTCTTTTAACTCACATGAGAGATGGGTTCTGTCAAACTTATAAGGATAAGGGGATACTCCCTTCTCTTTTAGCTTCTCCAAATTCTTCTTTCTAAACTCTACCTGATCAAGTTCCTCATCCATAAAGGAATTATAGGTAAGTAAAGATTCTTGTCAAGAGAGGTTTGGTACGAGCACAAACTTAATGAATGAGTTTCATTTATACATGAATTTATTCTTGAAATTTTAAAGTTTCTTACTTAAGTAAATAGCAAATTCTCAGATGCTATTTATCTCTAAATATCTGTTCTGTGGTTATCATGGACTTTGATATTTCCAGCCAGAGTACAATATTAGCTTGACAATTAAAAAAGATTTATAATCATAATAATAGATTTTTTTAGAAATTACCTGTAAGAAAAAGGGGGCGAGGATAAAGAAAGCATTCGTTTTAGTAATGTTAGTGTTTGTTTGGATACTTTACTTATCTGCCGACATACTTGATCTTGAAAAGAACTATAATGTTCAAGATAGTTTTGATGATTGCTTATTGCTATTCAATAGTGATAATTTATTTAACACAGATATAAATTTTAGATATATCTCTGAATTTTATGGCCTTAGTTGTAGGAAAGTAGACCTTTCCGTTGCTCCTCTCGTAGATAGTCTTTTAAAAAACAAAAATGGGAATTATATTAAATCAATTTGTGGTGCATATTTTAATCTATCAGATACGAATTTATTAGATACCCAAGAGATAAATTTAATAAAGAATGCAATAAATAATGGATCTAACCTGATAATAACAGAAATTAATGATTCCTGTCTTATAAATAATATAGCCATTCTTACGGATTCTTTATACAGAGGTGCAGAATTTACGATTAATAATAATGGATGGTATTTTACGAATAGTAACGATAGTATAACTTTAGCCTTTGCCAATAGTGAAATAATCGGTAATGCATTCCAAGAAGCATACGAGATATTAGCTTTAAATGATGTGAGATTAATTACTGATACAGATGACACCATTACAATATTTTCATATTTAGAAATTGGGAATGGTAAAATATTTTTAGATGGAGATATTCAGGATAGGAATATTGGTGACTATAGAATGTGTGAACTTTACAACTCAAATAAACTAAATAACATATTACCCCTTATGATGTTTTTAAGATATTCAAATGGAAATCAATGCTGGCATAACAATCAGAGATATGCCAATCTAACAATCGATGATCCATATTTTATTGAGCCTTTTGGCTATTTAAATTTCCATGAACTCCTAACTGAAATGGAAAAGCATGATTTTCATACAACAATAGCATATATGCCAAGGCATTTTGATGATGAGCAAGACACTTCTGTAATCAATCTATTCAAGAATTATCCTGAGAGGTATTCTATTGTTCAGCATGGAAATAACCACAATGGTTATGAATTTATATGCTATACGCAGGAACAATTAGATACCCTGAATGCCATTCATAACAATGTATGGTTAGATCAGACTCCTCGGCCATATATTGATCAGGAAGATGATATCGTTGAAGGTTACACAAGATTGTGTGAACTCCATAGAAACACAGAGATAAATTTTGGGAAAATAATGATATTCCCCTGGGGGATATCTCTCTCTCCTACCCTCGAACTCCTCAAAATGTACAACTTTAATGCAACAGTAAATGCACAGAATGAACCGTATTTATTCCTTGAGGGAGATAGTGCCAATAATTATGACTTTAATATGAGATTAGCCAACATGAATTTTAGAAATTTTCCCGTGGTGGGAAGAAAACATCCATGTTCTTCATACGGTCCAATCAATTACAGGGTGGATTTTTGGAAATATAATTTATTTTTGGACAGGCCTCTTTTGATGTATTCTCACCATTCCCAGATATTTAAGTATGGTATTGATAAATTCAATCCTGTTGCAGATAGTATAAATCAACAGTATCCAGATGTTGAGTGGAAATCTCTTGGATTTATAGTGAAAAAAATGTATCTTGAAAAGAACAACTATGATGGCAGTGTAGATGTTATGTTTTATGGTAACGATGTTATTGTCTCAAACGAGACAGATATACCTCATACATATTATCTTAAGAAAATTGAAAATTTGAATGTTCCTATTTATAATGTTACTGTCAATGGGAGTCCTGTAGGATTTACTCTAATAGATTCTATCTTGCAAATCGAGATTGATATTCCTCCACACACAGAAAAAGAAATCAGAATTAATTATTATTCAGGGGATAAAGATTTTACTATAATTGATAGCACCGTAAAGATAGATACCCTTACTAATGTGGTCGATCTGAAAATTTTAAATAATGGAAACACTGGGGGTAGCTGCCCCATAGGTGTTTACAGCAGAGTTCCTGGAAATGATAATCTATTATATCTTTCAATCGCCTATATTGAATCCTTTAACACAGCATGGTTAGAAATTACCCTTCCAGATACATTCGACATAGGGACTCACCCCTTTTATATATTCTTGGATCCATTTAATATTATCCTTGAAAGAGAAGAAGATAACAATATTTATAGATTTGGCTTCAGGGTAGACCTGGATATTGATAATGATACCCTTGATGTTGTTAATAATATCATAGATTTTGATTCTCTCCCGGCAGGTCCTGCCTACATTTCTAAATCTCTTCTGATAGTAAATACATCTGACTCAATAAATCCGGATTATCTTGATGGGCCAAGTATTGCGGATGTTAAACGTGTTTACCTTGAATCAGGTATTCTTATTAATGGAAACGACACACTAAAGAGCCCATTTCTTGAGGGCATTCCTGATTCACTTTCCATAGGTTCATCAAAGGAGCTAAGACTCACCCTATTCATACCTGGAGGTAAAATGAAAGGTGATTATTCGGGGTATATAAAAATACAAGCAGTTGGAGAGGATTCTACCATTGACACTGACAGTGTATACGTCATAGTAAAAGGGCCCTATCCTGAGGAGACCCTTGAATATCTCAAGGTTTTCCCTAACCCCTTTAGGCCAGATATGGGGCATGAAAAGGTTAATTTTGAGGGAATTACCGAGAATACTACCGTGATAATTTATGATATTAAAGGGAGAGAGGTATGGAGGGGAAAAGAAGATAATACAGACGGTCTTATCACCTGGAATCCTGCCGAGGTTGCAAGTGGGGTTTATTTATATGTTGTGAAGAACAATAATGAAATAAAAAGAGGAAAAATTGCAATAATAAAATGAGGAAGAGAAAATGAATGTATTACTTATACTCGGCGTTTTTACAACAGGTAGCTGCAGTGGGGTTTCTCTGGAGCTTAACCGTGGAGCAAGGCCTTTCTCCATGGGAGGGAGTTTTATTGGAGTAAATAATGATATTAGCTCCTTTTATTATAATCCAGCGACACTGGGAGGCATTGACGGTCTTTCAGTTGACTTCTCCTATTTTTCAATAACTATGGATATAAGGGATAACTCATTACTTTTAGCCTATCCTTATGGCAGGTTTACCTCTGGTCTGAGCATTTCATATCTCGATTATGGCAAATTTATTGGGATGGATGAACACGCAAGGAACGAACGGGTGTTTGATGCTAGTGATTTGATTGTAAACTGTGGGCTTTCGTATTCTATAAGAAAAAATACATATTTAGGTGCTGAAATAAAATATTTTGAGAGTAGGATCGATACCTTCCAGACGACGTCTTATTCCCTAAATCTGGGATTAAGCGGTACAACGGAATTATTCCAGTGGGGTTTTGCGTTAAGGAATGTCGGGAAAGGTCTGGAGTTTATTAATGAGGATTATAATTTACCCATGATTATTGGCGCAGGGATTGCAAAAGAAATGAATAAGAATATTTTTTTAACAAGTGCCCTTGAAATTCCAATAGATCATTTCCCTGTAATATCCACCGGGATGGAGTATTCTCTTCTTGATATACTATTTCTGAGAATAGGTTTCCGTTCAGATAGAGCAGGAATTCTTTCAAAATTTTCTTTTGGGATGGGATTGAGTTATAATAAATTCAACTTTGATTTTGGCTTTTCAACCTTAGGGGATTTTGGAAATAGTTACATTATCTCGGTCAAATACTAGCATAAAGAAAGAACTCATTCAAATCCGAAGTGTGTAGAGAGAATTTTTACGAGACTAACTTTTGGCGTAAAAAGTTTATCTTATCAGTACCTTGGTATTACCCTCTGAAAGTCAGGTAGAATTTTCTATTATATTTGATTGGGGGAGATGATAGATAAAATGCGGAAGAAAATTGGGTAAATAAGGTTTTCTTTCTAAACTCTACCTGATCAAGTTCCTCATCCATAAAGGGATTATAAGTAAGTAAATATTCTTGTCAAGAGGGGTGGTTGGGCAATCTGCATGGAATTAAGTGAGCGCCAACTACGTGAATGATTTTCATTTATGCATAGACAATCTTGTTGCTGTTTATTACGAAAAGAGCATTCCTTGTGAAAAAGTGTTATCCACATGTAGCTTTTAAGAACTCACTTATATAATTGCATTTACAAAGGGTAGAGGTGAAGAATCATTAATCCCTAAATGACTTAACCCTTGCGGGCTCTTATATATATTATATTTTTATTGTGTGAAAGATAAACAAAAAGAAATAAACTCCAAGCTACAAATACTCCTTGTTGTGGGAAATAATTCTATTCCTCAGGACACAAGGGTATGGGCGGAGGCTAAAGCACTAAAAGAAAATAGTTCCGAAGTTTCTAAACTTTCTCCTAATAATAAAGTCCTGGATGGTATTGAGATCTACCCATATCTCAGTTTCACAGAAAGAGCTACGGTATTCGGCTTATTATTTGAATGCATTCTTTCGCCCATTTTTATTTACTCTCGTAAAGTATATCTTGGGGAGTTTTTTAATATTGTCCACATGGCAAATCCGCTAGATTTGTTGTGCATTATACTCTTTTCCCCTATATTATTTATGGTAAAGGGGTTTTTCGATTATAAAAATGATGGAATATATGGCCTTAGGTAAACCAATTGTGCAATATAAGGGTATTGAACGAAAATTCTCTGCCCAAAAGGCATCTGTTTACATAAAGAACAACCATGTAAGTCTTTTGGGAGAAGCTATTAATTATCTCTTAAAAGACAAAGAGAGGAGAAAGGATTCGGACTTCTTTGGCAGGAAAAGGGTTGAGATTTGCAATGGGATATTCAGGAAAGAGCGCATAAGAATTTATAAGGAGATTTTATTTTGATAAATGTGAAGGAACCGATATAGAACCTTTTCTCTTACCTCAAAAGGGGCATTGCAAACTATATCGTTATTGGATTATCTAATCAGGAATCACCTTGAAACCTAAAATCCTTCTCATCTCCAATATGTATCCTACGGACGCTGAACCTCGTATAGGAGTATTTGTGAGGAATATAGAGAATATCTTGCAAAAAACAGAGTTCGAGGTCGACCATGCTGTTAAGTATGGAAATACGAAGAGTTTTTTTGTTAAAACTTGGCGTTATTTATTATTTTTTTGCTATAGTATCTATCGCGGGGTCACTGGCAATTACAATATCATTTACGTCCATTATGTAGCCCACAGTGCTATACCTGCATTATTAATAAAATTCTTTAAGAGGCAGGGGAAATTTGTGTTTCACGTTCATGGCAGTGATATTCTTGAAGAACCCAAATTCTTTTATCTATTTACTGCTCTAGCTTTGCGGATTGCGGATTTAGTAATTGTCCCTTCGGATTATTTTAAGGAAATAACAATCAATAAATTTGGTTTAGAAAGGAAGAAAGTGCAAGTTTTTCCATCCGGTGGTGTAGATACTTCGACTTTCAAAATTATGGATATAGATCGTAAAGAATACTTGCCAGACTATCGAGAAGAATTCGTTATAGGATTTGTTTCCAGGATAGATCTTGGAAAGGGATGGGATGTTTTCCTGAATGCTATAAATAAATTGAAAAAAGAATTAAACAAACCCTTCCGTGGAGTAATTATTGGGGATGGGAAAGAAGTAGATGATATGTTAAGATTAAAAGAGGAATTAGCACTAAATGACGTTTTGGATTATCTTGGACCAAAATCACATAAGCAATTACCATATTTCTATAACTGCTTTGATATATTCGTTTTCCCTACTCAAAAGTTTGAAAGCCTTGGCTTGGTTGGGTTAGAAGCAATGTCCTGTGGAGTGCCCGTAATCGGAAGTAGGATTGGTGCCTTACCTTTTTACATTAAGGAAGGGAGGAACGGATTCTTGTTTACACAGAGTTCCTTAACAGAGTTATGTGGAAAGATAGTCGATTTTCATAGACTTGGGAACAGAAAAAAGAAAGCAATGCAAGAATTAGCACGGCAGACTGCTCTGGAATATGATGCAAATAAAGTGGGTCTTGACCTTATCAGATGCTTTAAAAGGCTTATATCCTCCGAAAATTTGATGCTTCATGTAAACACTAAGAATAGGGAAGGAGTAGGTCGCATATATGGTATTTTTGAGGAATAACAATGCTACTATTGGTGATATTCTTACTTGGTTTTGATCGAAGTACTATCTTTTTAAACGGGGATAAATGGCAATTTGCTCCTGGTAAGGAACCCAGCGGAAAGTGGGTGCCTATAAGGGTTCCTAGCACTTGGAAAAACCATGAATTTAACTTTAATACAAATTATGGTTTTGCAGGCTCCGATTATTCTTCAAATAATGCAAGCTGGACTATAAAATTTACCGAAGGATGGTATAAAATAGAATTTTCCACCCCAAAGCAATTAAAGAAAAATGGCAGGATTTTTTTGGAAGTTAGGCGTGCCAATCACTTATCAGATTACTTCTTAAATGGAAAAAAAATTGGTTCTCATAACACTGCCTATGTTCCTTTTAGAGCTGATATCACCGAAGTATTAAAAGAGAATGGATATAACACCTTGATTGTTTATGTAAGGGATGGAGAGCATGCGAATTTTGATATCGGAAATACCCATTCAGTAACGAAGTATTATCTTAAAAAACTTGGGGGATTAGAAGGGGATGTAATACTTAAATCAATACCCCCTCTCAGGGTAGATGAAATTTTCATAGATACATCTGTTCGGAAAAAGGAGATACAGATCCGATATTCTTTAGTTAATTCTACAGATGAAATCAGGACTGTAAATGTAACTCCCACTATCTTCAACAATAATGACTCCATTGCCCTTTCCTTCCCTTCTTACGCTATTAAAATTCCAGCTCATTTCAGATTTTCAGATACACTTGTAAAAAAATGGAAGGATCCTGTTCTGTGGGGATTTGGTGATTACGGTAGACCTTATCTTTACAAGCTGACTCTCCGCTTATCTTCCGATGGGAAAATCATCGACAACACATATGAAAAGTTTGGGTTTCGGGAATTATGGAATGAAGGGAATCGTTTCTATTTCAATGGGAAAGAAATATTTTTATATGGGGATAATCCAGGCTCTGGGATTACATTCCTTGGGGTCCTTAACAGACAATGGGTGAGGTATATGATAAAAGCGGAAAGAGAAGCTAATATCAATTATATAAGGACGCATACTTTTATCCCTCCTGAATCATGGATGGAAGAATGCGACAAATTGGGTATGCTTTTAGAGCCTGAGTTTGTTATTAGCAGAGATGACAATTTTATGAAATATGAAAAAGATATAGTGGAGAAAGTGGTAAGAGAGTATTACAACCATCCATCTATATTTATGTGGAGTCTGGATAACGAATCAGTAAGTCAGATAAGAAAAATAGACAGGGAAATTCTTGAAAAACACAAGAAGATGTCAGATATACTACGTTCGATAGACCCAGTTCGATTGATTGACCATCAGGGTGATGTTTATCTTGGACTTGCTTATAAATGGGGAGTGGAATTCTATCCCCAGGTATTCAATATGCACCCCTATGGTGACCCTCTTAAGAATCGAATATTGCAATATAAGAAGGAATTCAACTATCAAGACTCTGTTCCACTTCTTATCGGAGAAATCTCTTATTGCAATGCGAATCGCTGGATGAATCAGATAAAAAAACTTGCTATGGATCAAAAATATGCATGGGAAAGATATAATAAAGCTGCTTCTTATTTCAAAAGATCAGTAACGGGAGCCAGAACTGCTGGAGCTGAAGGTGCTGCCCCTCACAAAACTTTAACCCTTGGCTACTGGGGTTCAGTAACCCCTGATAGTTTTGTTTCAGGACCCTTTAATTTTACTAATCTGGACAAAACTCTATACCCAGTATACTGGCCTGCCTTGTCAGGGCCTGATCCAAAGGTAGATAATATTTATCTCTGGAGTTGGCATTCATCTCAATTTAACTGGTTTGACAAGAAGAAACCTGCATATACTACTACGGTAGTACACAAAAAAGTTAAGGAGGCATATAGAGAAATTACTGGAAATGATTTGCCCTCTATTGACTCAACAGACAATCGAGATATTATTGTTTTTGCACCTAACTGTATTAGTTATGTTTATTTAAAACACTCTTCTGATCGTAATACTCCAGTTTATGGAGTCTTATGTGACAAGGAGGGAAGAGCCTGGTTCAATGTGGATAGAAAAGGTGTTTATAAAATCTGGTATTTTACTAGAAATGGGAAAAAACAAGAAAAGATGCTTGAGGTGAAAAATGTAAGAATTCCAATTACGCCTGGATATAAATCGATCTGTTTAAATATGTGATACTATTTATTTAATAAATAATTCTATCATAAAGGAGGTCACTGTGAATGATAATAAGTTTGACATTTTAGAAATATTCCGTAAGTTGTGGGGCAAAAAATTTTTCTTAATGTTTTATTTCTTTGTACCTACTATTATTGCTTTAATAGTCAGCTTATTAATTCCTAAACGGTATACTTCCAGTGCTACTATTTTAGCCCCAGAAGTTGCAGCGGGAGGAGGAATAATTCAGACACCGTTTGGAGGATTCTCAACAAGCAATCTTGGGCAAAATGCACTAAGTTCTCAAGCTGTAATTGCTCTCCTCGAAAGTGATGAAATGCTGGAAGATATTGTTGAACATTTTCATCTCGTAGAAAAGTTGGATCTCAAAAGGGAAAATATAGCTATGGAATTCGTTAAAGAAGAGATGACTTCAATTGAATTCTTTTCAAATGAAGGAATTATAAGGATATCGGTAGAAACATTCTCTCCAGAAGTAAGTAAATCAATTGTAGAATTTTATCTTTCAAATCTTGCAACACTTAGTGTTAAATTTAACTTGGTTTCTCAATCTCCAATAGTTAGGGTAATAAGCAAACCCCGTCTCCCAGATAAGAAATCCTCACCAAAAATCAAGTGGAATATGGGACTTGCTGGAATTTTCGGACTATTCCTGGGACTTATATTTATTTACTTTAAGGCAAGAACACATTAAGATACGTGGACTTCCCATATAGATTTCCAGGAAGAATAAAAGTAGAAATTAGAAAGAAGGAAATCATAGTCTTTATAATCTTACTCATGGTTGTTGGAATATTATCTGCCATAAAACCTTCCTATACTTTAACCTCACTAATAGGGTTGGGCTTATTAACAGTTTTAACAATTGGAGCATTAAATCCCCCCAAAGCGTTCCTCGGCATGGGAATTTTTTTGATATTTCAGGTAGCTATTGTTAGAAACATGATTGTTCTTGGAACTCCTGAAAATATGATAAATTTAGTGAAAAGAATAGATGAGTTTATATGGCTACTATTTATTGTTTATATAGTCCTCAATAATTATAGGGGAACTACATGGGAAATCAGAAAGACCAATTTAGATTCATTTGCAATTATTTTTGTTGGACTAGGGTTAATATCAACTCTGGTTAATCACAATTCTTTATTCTGGTCATTAATTGCCATTTTCCTTACCCTAAAGGGATTCATTATGTATTGGATTGCCAAAAATTTAAAGTTTGACGAGCAAATGATGATATTATTCTTTAAAGGAATAATATTCATTCTCGTTTTTGCTGCATTTATTGGAATTCTACAATTCTTGGGTATTCCGATTGGCGTACTCAGTATGAGTGAACGTCTTGGTATAAAATATGTCCCTTCGATATTTGCACACCATGGGATATTTGGAACATTGATGGCTGTGGGTATCGCTTTAACCATTGGACTTAAATTAGGGACAGGGGATAATAAATGGACATTTCTCGCTACCATACTCTTATTAGGTTTAATAGTTTCTTCAGTCCGAAGAAGCCTTGCAGGACTTCTTTTGGGGTTGCTTTTTGTCCTCCTTAATTATAAAAGATTTAAAATCTCCAAAAGATATATCTATAGTATTGCTGGTATATTTACTTTACTCCTGGTACTCTTCGGAGGAAGAATATCAACAGTAGCCAAAACTACCACAGCAGAATACGGCATTTCTGGCAGCTCTGCTGCCCGTTATTGGTTATATTATGGAGCAAGTCAGATTATTAAGAACAAACCTTTTTTTGGCGAAGGCCCTGGAAAATATGGTAGTTTCATTTCTGTTCTCACAAAAAGTGAAATATATGAAAAATACAACATAATTATTACAGATGATAACAAAATGGATGCCTATTGGCCCAACATCATAGGTGAGTATGGGTTATTAGGGTTTATAATCATATTCTTTCTTCTACTTATTCTATTTCGAACTTTACTTAAATGTTACCCTAAGGATGACAAAACTCCTTTTATTCGAGGTTTACATATTAGTTACATCATACTATTTGTAGATTACGCTGTAGAATCTCTTGTGTCTCCTATATATTTAGGTTCTCTAACTGCATTCATGCTATTCACAGGGATTGGCATGATTGTAAGTATAAGTGCTGTGAACAGTGAATAAATTGAGTACTTTCGAGACTATTCTGCGAAAGAGACGAAACCTAGCATATATAAGTTTATCCCTACTTCCTCGATTCCCCCTTGCAAAATTTCCTTAAATGCCTTATCCTTTATTTGGATCATCAAGTGCCCACTTGCTTTTTAATTATAAGGTATCTGGATGTCCCATTCAAACTCTTTTGATCAACTTTTACAGAAAATATAACACACTCGTGAAATTTTTTAGATCAAAGTATTCTTCAATTGTAATACTCTAAAATCAATACTCATTAGGAGTACGGTATAATTGTTTGTTATATTTTATTTGAAAAATGGGAGGTTTAAAATTTTAATAGTTAACCTTTCTTTTCCAATATATTTAGCAGTATTTGAAGCTTTTAAATAGTCAGTTTGACTCCTCCGTTAAATTATGCTCCATGTGATATTCATACAGTGATTCCCATAAAATAGAAGGGAGAGTTATATCTCTCTATTTACAGCCCTGATGGAAAAGAAATGCTACTTGCTTGAATTTTTTAATACCTTAGCATTTTAGTCTTAAACTAATTCAAACTACGAATGATACAGAAACTCCAACATGAGAGAAGGCTTGACAAGCAATAAATTTAATTATATAGTTTTGTTGAGGACAAAAATTATGCGATATATCAAATATATACTTTTGCTACTTCTTATTGCTTTTCCCAGAAATTTAAAAGGAGAGAAGAGCAATATAGAAAAGAAAGAGAAAGAAGTCGAGGAAGAGGATACTTTAGAAAAAATAACACCACCCTCTACCATCGAAAAAATGTTTAATAAAAGATATTTGTTAACCACTGAAACACTAAATCAATTTGGTTACGATATGTTTCAGAGGACGATAGCTCCACTCGCTCCTTTTTTTCCAATTGCAGAGGAATACGTACTTGGTCCAGGGGATCAGGTAATTATCGAGATATCTGGTGAGGTCAACCAATCGTGGAATAAGTGGATTGGTCGGGATGGTAAAATCGTAATCCCAAAGGTTGGTTCAATAAAACTCTGGGGAAAAACATATAAAGAAGCAAAAGAAATAATAGAAGAGAGACTTATGGAAGAATTTTATGGTATCGAGGTTAACGTTACTCTGGGAGAACTCAGAAGTGTGAATGTATATGTTTTAGGTGAAGTTAATAAGCCTGGATTATACAATCTAAGTTCACTTTCAGATCTCCTCTCTGCGCTCTTCTGGGCACAAGGACCTAAAAAATCTGGGAGTTTAAGACGAATAAAATATATTTCAAGTAAAGGAGAAAAGCTAACCCTTGATCTATACAAACTCTTAATTGAAGGCGAAAAGATACCAGAAATTAAATTGGAATCAGGCGATATTATTTATATCCCCCCAATAGGTAATGTTATAGGAGTAACTGGTGCAGTTAACAGACCTTCTATCTATGAAATAACAAAGTTAGAAAGTGTATCTGAAATACTCCACGTGGCAGGGGAAATGCTCCCTACCGGTGGAACTTTTCGGATTCAATTAGAGCGAATATCCAAAGGAGAGAGAAGGGTAATTGAGGATTTCACCTTTAGAGATGAGAAGGATTTCAAAAAGAAAACTGAGGATATCAAGATAAAAAATGGAGATTTACTAAGAGTATTCGAAGTCCCTCCTTATGTTCATGATTATGTTACAATTGAAGGAAATGTTGAAAAGGAAGGGGTCTATGGCTTAAAAGAAGGTATGGATGTTCTTGAACTCATAGAAAGAGCGGGTGGATTTCTTGAAGGTACATACCTAAAA
>Ga0315549_1002549_pt1 | contig 17184 bp, 12 predicted proteins | sample SalMarSW160200MG_FD_203101 | JGI IMG/M metagenome (GOLD analysis project Ga0315549, IMG submission 203101) | Salt marsh sediment microbial communities from the Plum Island Ecosystem LTER, Massachusetts, United States - Salt Marsh Sediment SW1601-200 ... | reverse complement strand
GAGTACAAGAACCCCGAATGTTATTCCGGCTCGCTTTATTGTCCCGGGAAAATGTTCATTGCAATGAATACGGACAAGACGCTGGTGGACCGGGACGGCTGGAACACAATGAAGGTTCGTGCCGAGGGTGACCACATTCAGATTTGGCTGAACGGCCGGCAGGTCGCCGACGTGCAGGACGACACAACTGATTCCGGCAGGATCGGTTTTCAGGTCCACCCGGGAGAAGAATTCGGCCCAATGAAAATAATCGTTCGCGAAATGCTGCTAAAGCCACTTTAAGCGTTAACATCGCTGTTCCGACAAGAACTAAAAAGGGCCTCGGCAAACGGTCAGGCTGAAGATTCCGCCTCGGCCTCGTCCTGAATATATTCTTTTGGTTTATACCAGCGGGCTACGGGTATGAAAATGGCTGCCGTCACCAGCATGGAAATCACAAAGAACCAGTAGTAGCTGGCTCCAGGCAGTTTGCTTGTGCCATCTTCTTTTGTTATAACGTTATTTACCACTGCTGCGAAAGCGTTTCCAAGCGAGACTGCGAGGAGTTCAACAGATTGGATTAGGGACTTCATTTTCTTGGGGGCCTGTGTGTATGCGAACTCGAGTGCCGTAATTGAGACCATAATCTCGGCGGCGGTCAGAAAGATATATGCAAAGAACTGCCAACCAATGGAGGGTTGTCCCCCCCCTTCTATCTGGATTTCAATCCATACAGGGACAAGAAAGCTCGCGGCCGTCAGGAACATGCCAATACCGATTCTACGCAGGGGTGTCAGGGTCCACAGGCGATTAAGGACAGGATAAATCACCCATGAGAACAACGGGATCAAGATCATGATGAGGAAGGGATTTGCAGACTGCATTTGAGCAGGCAGCCAATCTTTGCCAAGCCATCTGAGGTTCATTTTTCCAGCCTGTATAATCCATGCGGATTCCGACTGATAAAACAACGCGAAGAACATGGATACAAACAGAAAGATTATGGAGAGCCTGCCCAGTGTCCTGACTCCCTGCTTATCAAGCGTTTCTCGCCAGCCGGTCTTGCCGGCGGGAGGGATGTGCACAAGCTTGTATCGGCCCAGCCAGTAAGAGACCATCGCGATAAGCATGAAAGCTCCGGGCACGCCGAACCCAACGGCAGGACCATACTTATCCAGCAGTTCCGGACATTTATACATTGAGATGGCGGCGCCTAAATTGACCGAGAAGTAAAACCAGCCGTAGAATTTCGTTAACAAGTGTTTGTTAGAGGCCCCAAACTGATCTCCTACATTGGCCGACAAACATGGCTTGATAATCCCAGAGGCCATTGCAATCAGTGCCAGCCCCCCAAACAAGCCCAGGCGGGTGTGATCCAGCGCTAATATTACAAATCCGACACAGTAAACCATCGAGAACCAGATAATGGTCTTAAACTTGCCAAGCCAGACATCTGAAATCACAGCACCGATCAATGGCATGAAATAGACCGCGGAGGTAAACCAGTGGAACCACGCCTTGGCAGGCTCTTCGGCCATGACGTCCAGCGTTCCGTTGGCCCCCATGAGATTTCTGGTCATGAACACGACGAGTATGGAGCTCATACCGTAAAACGCGAAACGCTCAGATGCTTCAGTGCTGAGGATACACGGCATGCCTGGGGGCATTTTTTTCGATGGGATTGGTGCGGTCAGGTACTTACTCTTTGCCATAATAAATTACGCCCCTTATTTTACCCAGTGAAATATTCTCTGTCGAATTTCGTGACAACAATTCTGTAGTTCCTTATCATTGCAATCGCAGTATAATACCCGCATTGTTACTCGGTATCAAAGAAGAAATGAAGTTATGTGAAAATATCAAAAGATTCAGAAATTAGGCTTCGACTTCCAGAACCTGCTTGATTTCAATATGTACAGGTGATAATATCCCCACGAAAGAACATAGGTTAGAAAGGAGCATAAAGCAATGAAAACTTTATCAAATCTTGTTATGATGCTGGCAATTAGTGTTATTGTGTTCGGTTGTGCACCTAACGAAATGGATAAGGAGAAAGAGTTGGAGAAGTTCATCACCGCACATGTGCAAAAAATCAAACCTATGGAGAAAGAAACCAATCTCGCCTGGTGGGACGCGGCCGTCAGCGGCAAAGCCGAGGATTATGATAAAGTCAGCAAACTGACCCTAAAGATACGCCGCGTTTACAGCGATACGAAAGAGTTTGCTTTCCTTAAAGATATGAAGGAATCCGGTCAAATAAAAAATGCGGTGCTGGCACGGCAATTGGAAGTATTATACAACGCGTACCTGAGAAACCAGATAGAACCCGAACTGCTAAAACAAATCGTTGACTTGAGTACAGAAATTGAAAAGAACTTCAGCACTTTTCGCGGCACCATTGAAGGGAAAAAGGTCACCGATAATGAGATTAAGGAAATCCTGAAAACAGAGACGGATTCGGCCAGGAGAAAACTTGCGTGGCTGGCCGGCAAGCAGGTGGGGGTCGAGGTCGCAGATGATATAATTCGGCTGGTCAAGTTACGAAATAAAGCGGCCCGCAAGCTTGGTTTTGACAATTATCACACTATGTCACTAACCACCGGTGAGCAGAATGTCGAAGAGCTGGACCGGATTTTCAATGAATTATACGAATTGACCAATGAGCCGTTCGCTGAATTAAAAGCTGATTTGGACCGGATGTTGGCAGCCAAGTGCGGCATCGCCGTTACGGAGCTTAAGCCCTGGCATTACCACGACCCATTCTTTCAGGAAACCCCAATGGTATACGAGCTGGATTTAGATACCTATTACAAAGACAAGAATGTCAAGGAATTGGGAGCGAGCTTTTATGCCGGTATCGGATTGGGCGTGGAATCTGTGCTTGCCAACAGCGACTTGTACGAGCGTGAGGGCAAGAATCCCCATGCCTTTTGCACGGATATAGATAAAGAAGGTGACGTCCGTATTCTATGTAATCTCAAGAATAATGAGGCGTGGATGGAGACTCTACTGCACGAATTAGGCCATGCCGTTTACGATAAATACAAGGATCCAAAAGTGCCATATCTTCTCAGAGAGCCGGCGCACACCTTCACAACGGAAGCCATCGCAATGTTCTTCGGTCGATTAAGCCGCAATCCCGCCTGGATGCAGCAGATGTTGAAGCTGTCGGATGAACAGCGGGTGGAAGTCGAAAAAGTAAGCGGCAAATACGCACAGCTTAAACAGCTCATTTTTGCCCGCTGGGCAATGGTTATGTATGATTTTGAAAAGCAGCTTTACGCAAATCCAGAGCAGGACCTGAATTCCCTCTGGTGGCAAACGGTTGAGAAGTACCAGCTTGTGAAAAAACCACCTGGACGAAATGAACCCGATTGGGCCGCCAAAATTCATTTCACCGCCGCGCCCTGCTATTATCATAACTATATGTTAGGTGAATTGTTCGCCTCTCAGCTGCACCACTATATTGTACAGAAAATTCTAAAGCTCGAATCGGATGACAACGTCAGCTATGTTGGTCAAAGCAAAGCCGGCGATTTTCTGGCCGAGAAAGTATTCGAAGCAGGAAATCTTTATCATTGGAATAAGATGATCGAACGGGCAACAGGTGAAAAACTGACGCCGAAGTATTTCGTCAGCCAGTTCGTAGAATGATTAACAGAATATCGCTCTTTTTTCGAATTTCCAGGGAATGGATAGATTATGAATTTAGAAGAAAAGTCGTTACCGGAAATTACAATTAAAGCGCTTGTTTTGGGAGTCTTGCTCTCGATGATCCTCGCGGCGGCAAATGCCTATCTTGGATTGTTTGCAGGCATGACGGTCTCGGCGTCTATACCGGCTGCGGTGGTCTCGATGGGGATATTAAGGTGGTTTCGACGCAGCAATATCCTCGAAAATAACATCGTCCAAACCGCCGCCTCCGCAGGGGAATCACTGGCCGCAGGCGTGATATTCACGATACCGGCCCTCGTCATCCTTGGCTTCTGGGACGATTTCGGTGGTATGAACTACGTGTGGATCACTATCATTGCCGCATTCGGCGGGCTGCTCGGCGTCTTGTTCACAATTCCCCTGAGACGCTCTCTCATCGTTGAAGGCGATTTGCAGTTCCCCGAAGGCATCGCAACGGCTGAAGTGCTTGAGACAGGCCAGGAAGGCGGCAAGGGCGTTTGGATCATTGCGAAAGCGGCCCTTGCAGGCGCCCTGTTCAAGGTCGGAGCAAAAGGCATCGGCCTATGGCCTGAAGTTCTCGAAGGCGCCAGGGGCATCAAAAGAACACTTCTTTACGGCGGCTCCAATCTCAGCCCCGCGCTTCTGTCGGTCGGATACATCGTCGGCCTCAACATCGCCGTCCTCATCTTCCTCGGTGGTGTGTGCAACTGGTATATTGCTATACCCATCTGTGCGCGAATCAGCGATTGGGCGGTTTATCCGGACACCCATCAATTGGCGGGCCAAGCGATGTCTGCCGTCGACTACGCCGGTTATATATGGTCCACAAAAACACGGTATCTCGGTGTCGGGGCCATGCTCATCGGGGGCCTCTGGACAATCTTCAAAATGCGAAGGTCCATCGTCAGCGGCATAAGGAGCGGGCTGGAAGCCTACCGCACCATCGGTAAGGGGCAAAGAGAAATCGAAAGAACGGAAAAAGACATGTCAATGAAATGGGTGCTCATACTCATCATCGCCTCCATTGTCCCTCTGTTTATGGTCTATCAATACTTTGTTAATGATATCACAATCTCTCTGCCGATGGCCGTTGTCATGCTCGTTGCAGGCTTTGTATTCTCCGCTGTTGCGGGCTACATGGCCGGCCTGGTCGGCTCATCCAACAACCCCATCTCCGGAATCACCATCGCCACGATTGTCGTCTCCTCGCTGTTGCTGGTTCTGCTCATGGGCAAAGGCGCAGAAGGAGGCCCGGCCGCCGCCATCATCATCGGCTCGGTTGTTTGCTGCGCCGCCGCTATCGCAGGCGACAACATGCAGGACTTAAAAGCCGGCCGAATCGTCGGCGCAACACCCTGGAAACAACAGGTTATGCAAATCGTCGGTACGCTCTCCGGCGCGATAGTCATCGCACCGGTGCTTATGCTCCTCCACAAAGCCTACGGCTTCAGGGGTCAGGAAGGTGCAGGCAAGGACGCTCTCGCAGCCGTCCAGGCCAATCTCATGGCCTCCGTCTCCCAGGGCGTCTTCAAAGGAAACATGCCCTGGAACTATGCCTTCATCGGCATGGGTGTTGCAATCGCAATCATAGCCCTTGACCTGGTCCTTGAAGCAAACAAGAGCACCTTCCGCACACCGGTGCTGGCCGTTGCCATCGGCTTTTACCTTCCTCTGGAACTATCGGTGCCCATCTTTGCCGGCGGAATCATCCATTGGGTCATACAGCGTTTCCACAAACGACGGGCGACGCCCGCCGAGCAAGTTGAAAAATCCTCCCGGAACGGCCTGCTCTTTGCCTCCGGCCTTATCACAGGTGAAGCCCTGATGGGTATTGTACTGGCAATCCCTATCGTAATCCTCAAGCGGTATGAAATCGTGCTGCCGTATCTGGAACATGTCTACAAACGTACTCTCCCATACGGCGGCGTTATTGGAACGATTTTGCTGTTGGCCGTGGCCTACTGGCTGTATCGGACCGCGAGGGGAAATACCCCTGCCGCCAAAATGCCGACCGGCTAATTCCCTGAGTGCACCTTCATTGGCCTCAATGAATTATCAACTGACTGCAGACGTGCTCAAACTAACCGTCTCAGCCATCCGCAGAAAAGATTTTTTATATAAAAACAGGTACTTCATCCGTTATATATATAGACGATCGTCGGTTTCGAAACTACTTAGGCAGGCCTTAAATGCTGGAAGACAAGCTGCTTGTTATGAAATGCAAGCGCGGCAGCAAGGATGCAATGCGCCGCATCTACGAGAAGTACAAGGATTATTTGCTGACGCTGGCAAGAGCCCTGTTGAATGAAAAGGCGGCGGCTGAAGATGTTGTGCACGATGTCTTTGTTTGTTTTGCACAGTCGGTCGATAAGTTCCAACTGACCGGAAGTCTCAAAGGCTACCTGGCAACCTGCGTGCGTAATCTTGCCATCGACACAATACGGTTAAGAAAACAACATGTCCAAAACCTGTACGCGCAGAACGAAGCCAGGGCAGATTCGGACAGCCCGGAACAGTATGTAATGGAAGAAGAAGAGTTGACGCAATTGAGGCAAGCCTTAAGCCAATTGCCGCATGAGCAGCGGGAAGCCGTTGTGCTACATCTTAAAGGTGGGATGAAATTCAAAAAATTAGCCAAATTGCAGGGTGTCACTATCAGCACTATTCACGGCCGGTACCGTTACGGATTGTATAAACTACGGTCTTTATTAAATCGTGAGAAACCAAAATGAAATCGTTAAAACATGTCGAGAATTTAATAAGCGATTTACAGGATACAACAAGCAATGAAATGGATAAGAGGGTCCTCAGGGATACCCTGCGGACACTGGAGATATCCCGGGAAAAATCGGCCGCTTCAACAACTAATAAAATCCAAACATATGCATTAGCGGCGGCTGGAGTGATTATCGTTGCGATTTTGATTGGAATTACTATTTTTTCAGGTCCGGAAAAACAACCGGGCAAAAAAATCACACAGAGCCAAAAAGTACTCCCTGAAAAAGATATTAGTGTAACGAAGACAATAGACAAAGCAGATACAAAGACCGAGGTTGAAGGAGCAAAGAGCAAGCTTAATGTGGAATTAGCAAGTATCGAGCAGATGTTCAAAGCCCGTAACGTAGAAGGTTTAATAACAATGCTTGCGGAAGGTGAATACAAAAGTAAGGTGGCAGCAGCCAACTATCTGGCAAAGATGGGAGCGGTACAAGCCCTTGAGCCATTAGAGAAAACAAGAGCCGAGTATGGCACATATAACAGGAACAACCCATTTGCGCGGGCGGTTGAGACAATTAAAAGCCGTGTTGCGGCCAAGGTGGACGAAAGCAGCACAATAACTGAAATACCAAAAGCGGATACTACTATAGTCACAGCCGAAAAAATTATAGGCCCTCCCCCGATGCACACAACAATAAGAGGAGGGAATGTGGACCGTGGCAGGTCGGAGTTGGGCGAACCATCGGCAGGGCTGGTAAGGTCTTTTCAAGAAACTGAGGCCAAAGAGGCAGCCGACGGTTATCCAATAAAGGGAGGCGGCAATTCAATAGCGGAAGTAGTGCCGACAAGCCTGATTCAAAATCTTGTTCTTTATTATCCATTCAACATCGCTGATGACCCAAATACTGCCGCCGACATTTCAGGAAACAACTTACACGGGCAAGTGCATGGAGCCAAATACGCACAAGACGAGATACTCAGTGGGACGATGTCTTTTGACGGCCAAGATGATTACATAAGCATACCAGACATTTATCTGGAGGGATTTACTATTGCGGCGTGGGTGAGAACACCAGAAGCTGGTTCGATGAATAACCGGCGCATATTTACGCTGTATGACGAAGGACACTGCTACGCGGTCGAGGGCAACACAAGAGGGGGAATATCCGTGGGTGCAGAAAAAATGGAGGTGGATGATACAACAACGATGCTTATGGGAGGCGAGACTGATACGACAGCATCCACCGACGCAGAAGACGCTAACAGAATATCATCAGAGTCCGAGTGGTCGCGATCAAACTGGGCCGAGGGTGCTCAGTTCAGCGACTACGACTGGCGGCTTAAACCTGATGCGTGGACACACATAACCGTCACTTATGATGGCGTTACAGGCAGGATTTACCGCAACGGCAGGCTGAGAGAGCAAGGACACATACCCGCAGAGGGATTTACAGGAACAGCTTACATCGGCGGTATTGACAGGCATAACGGCGGCTTCTGGCGGGGGATGATTGACGAGGTGGCGCTTTTTAACCGGGCACTTACCGAAGAAGAGGTCGGGCAGCTTTATCTTCTGACCGGCGAAATGGTCGCTACCGGTCCAACCTTAACTGAAGGCGTATCGGGCAACGGCTATTATTTCGATGCAGACCGGGATTATATTGATGTCGGTACCATATCGGGCCTGGGCGTGGAACAGACTAAAATGTTATGGATAAATATGGAAGCCTCTCCGTTGACACATGAAATGTACCTGCTCGATGAAGGCGGCAACAATAACTGGATTGAATTATTCGATTCAGATGGCAATGGCGTCCCGGAGGTCAGGGCAGGCTTTGACGAAGAGAATTACTTCGACAGTGAAGGCGAGATAGTGCAAGGGTACTGGTGTCATATTGCGGTTGTCAGTAAGGCTTCCGGAGAAATAGAAATTTACATTAACGGTGTTTTGGACAGCTCGGTGGCCAACCTTTCCGCTACCAACAAACCAGAAACAATAGTAATTGGCGGACAGTCGGCGGGTTTTAAAGGCATAATCGACGAAGTTGCTATTTTCAACAGGGCCTTATCCGATTATGAAATCCAGCAGGTATATAAGAATGTCGGCAGATTGAGCGGCAATGAGCCGGGACTATCAGGATACTGGAACTTTGACGCCGATGAAGGGGACATCGTAAAGGACGGCAGCCCTTATAACAACAACGGCAAGCTCAGTGACATATGATAACCAAGCCCTGCAAATAGCAAATCGCGTATCGCAAATTGCAAATTGCTTTTATGATTTGCGACAAGCTATTTGCGATAAGCGACTGCATCGCCCTCCATATCGCCCGCCCTATCCATAACCAGAGCGATAAAATGACCCCTGCCCACAATATAAAGGACGGTGTAGTTTCTATTATCCGATGGTGACAAATGCTTATATCGGCGGGTACAATGGTCATAGCGGACAACAGCTATAATTTCGCATCCAGACTGCGCAGTCAACTTAGATATTGACACAGAAACGACAAGTAAGTAGAATTTGGTTGTGTTTAGTCGAGAACAACTTGGGAATTCCATTTGAGAAATCCCGGCATTTTCTGTCAACCAATGGAGGCCGCTTATGGCATTACACACGGTAATTCATATCTTAACAGTAACATTGGCATTAACACAGGTATCGCACCCTGCCTCAGACATTGAGGATATGGCTAAACTGATACCCGGACGAACAGCGGCACAAAACGCCCTGTGGAGTGAAAACCCGCTCAGCGCTCGGTTCAACTCATCAAAACGCGTAGTCGTGGCTGAAATAAAAGGCCCGGCGGTCATTACAATGATACACTTTGCTATGCCCGCCGTGCTGAAGCTGAATCGCGACCTGCTGCTGAAGATGTACTGGGATTCAGAGAGCGAGCCAAGCGTGGACTGTCCGCTGGTAGATTTCTTCTGCGACCCGGCCGGCCTGCGGGAGCAGGTGAACACAGCGATTGTGAATAAGCGCCGTGGATTTAATGCGTATTTCCCGATGCCGTTTCGCAAGTCAGCCAAGATCGTGCTGGTCTATGATGGGCCGGTCGAGCCGGGCAGCGAACTTTGGAAAATTATGCCCTGCTACAGCTATGTTATGTACCGCCAAGTGGACAGGATTGCCGAAGACCTCGGATACTTTCACGCCCATTGGCGGCAGGAAGCCCTTTTGCTTGGCAAGCGCGATTACACGGCCTTGGAAGCCAAGGGCAAGGGCAAGTTCGTCGGCTGGAACGTAACGGTACGCAGGCCCGGCCGAGCGGGGTATCCGGTGGATGAAAATGAAAAGTTTTACATCGACGGTGAAAAAGTCCCATCCATCGAGTTTCAGGGCATCGAAGACTCATTCGGATTCAGTTGGGGGTATCCCGAAACAGAGAGCGAGTTTGCCTTGACCGGATATTTCCCATTCTTAAAAGGGGCGCTTGGTTATCGCTTCTTTATCAACGATGCCATCAGCTTTGAGAAATCTTTGCGTGTGGAGATTGGTTTCGGGGAGAACGAAAATCCGATCTTTCACAGTGAGTTCAGCAAGCCCGGCAGCACGCTGCAGTTGTCAAGTGTTGTGTATTGGTACCAGTTGGAACCTCATCTGCCCCTGCCGGCTATGCCCCCTGCGCCCGAGCGTGCGCCGGCACCTGAGGAACCTTTTTGGCCTGACAAAGAAAAACTACCCACAACTGAAGCCCTGAAGGAACGTGGTGTTCGCCTTTATATGTTATGTGGACGTCCCGAGCGGGAAATTATTTATGCTGAATCCGGGTTTTCCGCGGCGGCTAAAACAGGATATACGTTTGATGGCTGGGGTCTTCCGGTATATCACTGTCGGGCCGACGACCAGGAGCTGCAAATCGAGCTGACAGTGCCGGAGAGAACGCGGGGAACAGTACGGCTGTATGTGATTGACCCGGATGACTTTGAAGGCGGGCGCAAACAAACGGTTAGAGTAGCCGGCAAATCGCTGGGCCTGGTCGAAGGCTTCCAGGAAGGCCGATGGCTCGAACAGCAAATCACCCCTAACGAATCGGCCGACGGCAAGGTTCTCATCCAGGCTCGCAATGCCAGGCAGGGCTCCAACGCTGTGATTTCTATCATTGAATGGATAGAAAGGAACTGAATCGCGCCACAGGCCAAACAAATTATTATATCCAGCTTTTACAGGGAAAATATCAGGAGATGAAAACTATGAGAAAACCCGCCTTTTTGAAAATTACTTTGCTGCTTTTCGTTATTTTATTATCCGGCTTTGTTTTTTGCCCTTCCTGTCAGGCGGCACTTAAAGCCGGCTGTGCCAGAGTCGATATTACTCCACCCGTCGGGGTTTGGCTTTCAGGCTATAGCAGCCGAAACAAACCAAGTGAGCAAATATCCGATGAACTTTACGCTAAAGCTCTTGTACTTGACGACGGTCAAAACAAAATAGCAATCGTTTCGGCTGATTTATTGTGGGTGCCCTTGGAGATTACCGCTGAGGTGCGAGGGATAGTAAAGCAAAAAATCGGTGTCCCTGAAAGCAATGTCCTGATTTGTGCGACACATACCCACTTCGGGCCCAAGGTAGAAAAGATAAGAAAAGACTGGCCCGATACACCCGCCTCTAAAGTCGACAAAGCCTATGTTCAAAAGCTTACAAAAAGGATTGCTGAGTCGATATTAACCGCCGCCAAAAATACCAGGCCGGTAAAGCTGGGCGTAGTAAAAGGTGAAATTTCCGAAATCGTTTATAATCGAAGGACAAAAAAGCCCGATGGTTCGGTGGCAATGACCTTCCGGCTTCCGCCTGCTGACCCGAATCTGGTTTTCGGCCCCATTGATCCGGAGGTTGCCATACTCCGAGTCGAAGATACAGATAGCTCCATTGTAGGCACTATCGTCAACTATGCCTGCCATCCCGTCTGCGGTGCTACAGATAACGAGGAATTCTATTCCATATCGGCTGATTATCCCGGATACACTGCACGGGTTGTCGAACAGATGGAGGGAGGAATTTGCCTATTTGCGCTCGGCACAGCCGGCGATATGAACCCGGTAAGAATCCGGGGAGAGAATCATCGCTCACGGATTGGCAAAGCCCTGGGCGGAGAGGTCCTGCGACGACTTCAATTCGTTTCCACATCCGGGGACATTGCTCTAAAAGCGCTGAAAAAACCGGTCATCCTCCCGATAAAGAAAGACCTTCCGCCTGAAAGAATTACAGATGTGAACAAACCAGAGGAAATCTTGGCAACAGAGATTCAGGTTTTAAGAATCGCCGATATTTACATTCTTGGACTGCCCGGAGAAATACTGGTGGAAGTAGGTTTGGAGATAAAGAAAAAAGCAGGATTGGAAAATCTTTTTATTGTTACACTGAGCAATGACACAATCGGCTATGTCTGCCACAGCCAGGCCTATGACGAGGGAGGGTACGAACCCGGCTGGGGAACCAACCTGGCAAAAGGGGCCGGTGAGATTATGATAAAGGAGGCCTTGGAGCTTATTGACCAAATGAAAAAAAACAAATAGCCCTCTTTTTAAACTGCGCTATAGACTTTATGGCTACGCCAGCTTGGCTCTGTTCTCATAGATTTTCAGGATGGAGTCCGCGATGTCGTCCATATCCCTTTTCGTTCCGAGGAGCATACTCTGAGAGAACCACACCGCTTCTTTACAGAGCTGGTCGTTGTCGGGACAGTGATTTTCTTCTCTGTATCTCTTTAGCCTCTGGCTCGAATAAAGTCTCTTATAACCTCTCGAATTCAAAGCATCCTCAACCAAACCATCTTTATTTTGGGGGCCATAACCTCCTGAGCAGGGAATACCTTCGGCTCGCAGGGCTGCAAGGAACTTATTTCGGGTAACGTTACTAAAATGCTCTTTTTTATAGCGGAACGGATACAGATGGTATGCAGACCTCGTTGCTCCTTCAGCTAATTTGTAGGGAATAATCCCCGGTATGTCTTTGATTATCGAGGTTAAATAAAGCGCGTTCTCCAGACGCGTATCAGCGTCTTTTTGAATGCGCTTCATCTGTGACATCAGAATAACGGCCTGGAACTCCTGCATTCTGCGGTTACTTCCCCTGACGGGGTAACCACTGGTTCTTTTTACACTACCATAAGGTCTGCCGCAGTTATGGAAAGAGTAACACCTGTCCATAATCTCCTCGTCATTGCCAATGATGGCGCCACCTTCACCGGCCGGGAGGTTTTTGGAGTTCTGAAAACTGAAACAGCCCAGGTCGCCGAGAGTTCCGCACTTCTTGTTTCTGTATTCCGCCAACCACGCCTGGCAGGCATCTTCTATTACCAGAAGGTTATGCTTTTTTGCAATGGCATTGATTCTGTCCATATCGGCAGGTAGCCCCAGAATATGAACAGGCAGAATCGCTTTTGTCCGTTCGTTGATTCTTTCTTCGATTTTGTCCGGATTCATCGTGAACGTTTCCTGGTCGGTATCAACAAAAACCGGCAGGGCCTTGGTAAGAAAAAGCACGTTATAAGTTGCAATAAATGTATAAGGCGCAACAAGAACCTCGTCTCCGGCATCCACCCCAAGCACGTGGAGGGCAACAAGCAGAGCAGTGGTACCACTTGCAGTGGCAAGACAACGCTTGGCCCCCATTAGCTCGGCGTACTTTTTTTCAAATTCTGTAACCTTTGTCCCCCTGCCCCTATACCAATTCCCGCTGCGTAATACGGATAAAATAGATTCTTCGGCACCTTTATCCCAGACGGGCCAATCATACCAGCCTTTGGTTCTCACCGGCTGACCCCCAAGAATTGCCGGTTTACCCGCCTTTTTGCTCACATTTCCATACGCCGGAATGCGACCTGATGCAGCCGCAGCGAGAGAGGCTGCCGACGCTGCATTTAGAAATTCCCGCCTCGTTAAATCTTGTTTATCCATTTTTCTCCCCTTTCAAAATCCCGAGATATTTTTTCAAGTTCTCTACATAACACGTAAAACTATGTATGAATATCCACCTCAAGTGGTATAACGTATCGTGCCGGATTTGTCAACAATATAATCCCATTTCTTGATGTATTCGGTGCCCGGCAAAAACTCGTCATTTGTCTGTTTTAGCTTTTGCGATAACACAGCTTCCATCTTTTTCTGCAATTCACTATGCTCGCTTTTACCGCAGAGATTATTGAGCTGGTAAGGATCTTTTTTGTTATCATAAAACAGCCAGGGGCCGTTTAGATCGCGGACATAAGTATATCGACTTGTACGAATGCCGCGATACTCTCTGCCGCCTCTCGCTCTTGTCCACTGGCCAAAGGGTGATGGGCAGCTAATCATCGCAGCGTTGTCCTTCGGTTTCTCGGCTCCTGTTAGAATACCGGAGAAATCGGTCCCTTCAACGGTGTCGGGTATTTCAATACCGCTTAAACCCAGAAGCGTCGGCATAATATCAGGTGCATTAATCGGCATGGCAATTGTTTTGCCTTTCCTGCCGAGTTTAGCAGGATAGCGCAGCAAAAACGGAACCAGGATGGACTCATCCCACGGCTGTTGCTTTTTTTGCCCGCCCTGCGAATAGAGCATGTCCCCATGGTCAGACGTGAAGACAAGTATGGTATCATTTTCAAGATTCGCTTCTTTAAGCGTCTGAAGGATTTCTCCAATACAGCCATCCAGTGCGGCGATATGAGCATAGTAGCCAGCAAGGGACTTTCTCGCCTGAGCTTCGAACTTTTTGGGGACATTTGGCCTTAATTTGATTTGCGCTTCACTAAATTGTTTTCTATACTTCTCCGGCGCGGTGTGATAGGGCGCATGGGGCGGCCCCCACGAAAGAAAAAGAGCGAATGGACTGGCACCGGCGTGCTCGCGAATGTAGCGCTGTGCCTCGCGGGTCTGGGCGATTGCGTCATAGCCACTCCATTTTAGCTTTATGTTCGCATCTGCGTAATAGGAGGAGTTGTTGTAGTTATGCGTACAATCCATTGCCTTCCAGAATTTAAATCCCTGCCGCCTCTCTCTCGGAATAAAGGCGCTCCTATCACGTCCATCCAAATGCCACTTGCCAATATATCCGGTTTCGAAACCAGCTTTGTTATAAACCTGAGCAACGGAACCGGCATCAGTATTGAGGCGCACGTCATTTAGAAAAACGCCGTGCGTGAGCGGAAATCGGCCGGTCATCAAGCTCGCCCGATAGGGAGAACACACCGGGCAGCCGGACACGGCATTGCCAAAATTAACGCTTTCGGCGGCGAGTTTATCGAGGTTCGGCGTCCTGACATTCGTATCTCCGGCATAACCAGTGGCCTGGGCGCGCCACTGGTCTGCAAAGATAAAAACCAGATTCGGATTACGAGAAATGCGCTCTTTGCCCGAAGCACCAGCCAAGGACAATTTCCTACCAAGCGTAACCGAGGCAGCCCCAACTGCTGCACGCTGTAGAAACCGCCTTCTTCCAATATGGCCTGTGTCCATAAAAAACCCCACATAATCAATCCAAAATGCCTAAAGTTTGGAGTGCCTAAAGTTACGCATGTTTTTACTTTAGTTCACTTTAGCTCACTTTAGGCACTTCAGACAAGCCCCACCGTACAATCTAACATAGGCGGCGGTTTTATACCAATCCTTTTAGATGCTTGATACTTCGCTCGGCCTGTTCGATAGTGCCGCACTCGACGCTCAAAACAATGTCACGCGGAGCAGAAATGCATACCTCGATTACTTTTTTCCAGTCTATCACGCCGTCGCCGCAGGCACAGCCGGCGGGAGTGCCGGTAACTTTTCCTCGTTCGTCTTCGGATTGCTGTATTGAAATATCTTTGGCGTGGAGATGGACCAAATTGTCCTTGATACTCTCCAACCACTTAATCGGGTCGTGTCCGCTCAGATAACTATTGCCGGTATCGAAGTTGATACCGATAGCCGGAGAATTAACAAGCTGATAAATCTTTTCCAGACCTTCGGGACTTTTGCTGTACTGCTGGTGCGGCTCAAGACCAATCATAACGCCGCGGCTCTCAGCAACCGCCGCCGCTTCGGTAAGCACATATTTCATCAAAACGTGGTCTTCTTCCTCCGTGGTCCAGGCTGGTTTCGGGCCTTCGTCGCTGTTGACAACCGGCGCACCGCACTCGGCTGCGAAACGAATCGCCTGTTTAAGGTAGTTCACACTTATATCCGGCTTACAAAGCGTAGTGTGTGACGACAAGCCGGAAAGTCTCACGCCGGCCTTTTCACAGGCACGCTTGACCCGGAACGGGTCGTCCAGTAGTGAAACAGTCGCGTAGTAACCGGCTTCGCTCATCAGTTCGCGTCCCCAGTGAACCCACGGCTCGATATATTTATATCCCAGCTCGGCCGCCTTCTCTACGCCGGCTTCAAACGACATATCGGCATGTCGCACAAATTCAAGATTGACTCCAATGTAAACATTTGCCATTTCAATGACCTCCCTTTCACACAAGTATATACAATCAGTTCTATAAACGCCAGGGACTGCGCATTGCGCGTTTGAGCATACGGTTCGCCTCTTCACTATTGAGGAAACGTTCGTTCTTTGTGTCCCATTTCAGTTTCCGTTCGAGCCGAATCGCAATATCGCTTATCTGGCATATTATGTCCCCCTGGACGGCATCATCAATATGGGATATCGTCCGGGCACGGGTTTTCACGCAATCCAGCAGGTTCCTGACATGGTTGTCGCTCTTATCAAGCTGAATGTCGTTCGGCCCAAACTCCGTCGACAAAAGCTCCTTCGGATGAGCGGTGAGGCCTCCACGGTTTACCTGGACCCAGCCATCGGTTCCTTCGAAGGCGGTGCCGTGACTTTGTATCTTGCCGTAGCGCTTCGGCCATTCTTCTCGGCAGGGCCAGCCCGTAAAGTTCATAGTGATACCGCTGTCATACTTGCACACAACATCCCAGTTCTTGGCCGTATCACAAACACCGTCCGACGAAGGCCAAACACCCTTGCCTTCAATCTCCAACGGCGTCTTGACCTTGTCACCGCCGCCCCAGAGGGCAATATCCACAGGATGGATACCCCAGCCGGCAATAAATCCAAGCGCATAATCGGAAATAAACCACCACAGGCTGTTAGAGCAGCGGTCCTTTGTATAAGGCACATAGGGAGCGGCTCCCAGCCACATATTATAATCAATCCAATCCGGCTCAGGCACCGGCTTCGGGTCGCCTCCGGAAGAACTGCCGGGAGACCATACATTGATTGTATGCAGCTTTCCTATCCGCTCGTTCAAGGCCAGCTCGCACGCAAAACGGAAGTTCCGATTCGACCGCTGTTGCGTACCGAACTGAAATTTTCTGCCATAGCGGTGAACCGCTTCGCGCATCGCCTGGTCCTGTTCCACAGACAAGCCCATCGGCTTTTCCATATACACATCTTTTCCCGACCTGACCGCCGCCAGTGACACCAGGACATGCCAATGGTCGGTCGTGGCCACAAGGACAACATCAATATCATTGCGTGCCATCAGCTCACGAAAGTCTGTGTAAGCAGCACATCCTTCACTCTGATAATGTTTATTGACCAGATTTCGGGTCACTTCGCGAACCTGTCTTTTGAGGTCACAGATCGCAACGACCTGGGCGTCTTTCTGCGCCAGAAAGTTGTGCATCACGCCCGTGCCTTGAGGCCCCACCCCAACACAACCGACAGCGATACGATTACTCGCAGCCACGTTGCCAGCCTTGCCAAGCGCCGATGACGACACTATATACGGAAAACCAATTGCCCCCACAGCGGTACCGGTGGCCCGCTTCAAAAATTTTCGACGACTAATTATTCTTTGTCTCATAACACAAACTCCCTTACCTCAAGATTAACCTAAATAA
>Ga0315549_1002548_pt1 | contig 17193 bp, 14 predicted proteins | sample SalMarSW160200MG_FD_203101 | JGI IMG/M metagenome (GOLD analysis project Ga0315549, IMG submission 203101) | Salt marsh sediment microbial communities from the Plum Island Ecosystem LTER, Massachusetts, United States - Salt Marsh Sediment SW1601-200 ... | reverse complement strand
AAACTATCAGTACAGGGATCGAGCAGATAAAATTTACCATTGCTCTTTAATATTCTGTGTATTTCTTTTAATACTCTATCTGGGTAAATGTAATGATGAAATGAGTTGGTACAGAGAATATAATCGAAATAATTATCTTTAAAATCTAGCTTGTGTGCATCAGCTATTTTATAATAAGTATTATTAAACCGGGAAAGAGTTATAGCCTTTTTAATCATCTGTTTAGAAATATCAATACCAATACTCTTACCTTTGCCTTTTATCTTTGCCGCAGCGTATTCCACCGCCCAACCGGTAGCACAGCCAATATCCAGAAAATTTGTATCGGATTTAAAATCAATTAAATCCAGCACCTGTTTCTGGATAATACGAAAATAATCAAAAACCCCTTTTTCATAATTCCTTGATCGTTTATCCCATTTGGATATATTGGCTTCAATATTGATATTATATAGATCATTAAACATAGCAATTCCTTGTCTTTAATACAATCTGTAACACCAAGGGAGTGGAAAAAACAATGTATCTTTGGATACATTGTTTATATTTCTAATAAATTGATTAGTTCTATTCGGCTTTTTATAGATGTTTTCTCAAAAATATTATGCACATGTCTTTTTATCGTACCTGTACTGATAAAAAGCTTATTCGCAATTTGTTTATTACTTAATCCCCCTGCTATAAGGGATATAACTTCTATTTCCCGTTTTGATATTTGATACTTTGCCGCCAATTCATCAAGTTTTTGATATAATTCTTTTGGTATATCAAAGTAATGCTTGATTGCATAGAACATTGTTAAAAGACTCCAGATCAAATAGATAGCCACACCAACTCTGAAGCTACTAGAAACAAGAGTGGATTTTTGTTTAAAATTTATAATAAAATCAAAAATAAAAAAGGAAATCATAATTAAACCCATAATCAATAATGAAACAATATATAAGCGCATTGATTTTGACTTAATTTGTTTGAAATTTACAGCTACAATACCAATAGTATAGATACTAACAAGAAAAATACTAATAATAAAAAATGAATTTATAATTGGAAATATTTCATTAAAAAATAAGAAGGTTATAATCATTATACTGAATAGAATTATAGAATATGTGATAAAAAGAAATATTCTCCATCTAGGCGGAGGATTTTTAAGAAGTGAATGGGCGAATACGGGGCAAAATATTAAAATAAAGCTTTCTGCTACTATGGAGATGATATCCAGATAAAAGGTAAGCCAGGAAGAAATTAAAGGTAAGTTGAGATCAATATATCGCTTTAATCCGCTGGTGATTACCAAGATACTTAAAAAGAACATAAAAAAAAGGTAGCTTTTTAATACAGGACTCTTATTCTTAAGATATATTAAAAAAATAATAATCAAGGTTGGAAAACCAATCGAGAAGGAAATTATCCAGTAAAGCAGGCGTAAATGTTCCATAGCAATTGTTTATTTATCACAAAGTCTGAAAAGAATCTGCGTGCTTTAAGTTAAAGTCTTTTACATGCTGTAAGTATTCCGGACTAAAACCTTCCAGTCTTATCTGTTTAATTAACTCCCTGAACACCTTTGAATACTTTACGTCTGTGGCTGAAATATCCTGTTTCATATATTCGGCAAGGTCCAGATCGGTTACAATTCGCGAGCCCTTTTTTAACGAATCGATATCTTTCCGGTCGTCTAAGTAAAACTGGGACACGGTGAGCAGGCGCGTGCCTAAAAATACCGCCTCTTCCAGGTCATGAGTTATAAAAATGATGGTCATCTGGGTTTCTTTCCACAGATCCAGCAGATAGAGCTGCATATCCTCGCGTGTGCCCGGGTCCAGGGCACCGAAGGGTTCGTCCATAAGCAGAATCTTGGGTTTGATAATCAGGGCCTGCAAAATAGCAACACGCTGGCGCATGCCGCCGGACAGCTCATGCGGATACTTGCGCTCGTGCTTTTCCAGATGCACCTTTTTCAGATAGTGTCTGACTTCCGACAGGTATTCTTTTTTCTTTTTTCTCCAATGTGAAAAACCGTACCGCAGTTTTATACCGAGTAAAATATTATCCATAACCGAAAGATGGCGAAAAAGTGAGTACTGCTGGTACACCACTCCCCTGTCCGGATTTGAAAACATGGCTTTTTTCTGTTCGATGTATATCTCTCCCTCTGTAGGGAGCTCCTGACCGATAATTAAACGCAGCAGAGTTGATTTACCGTGGCCAGAAGGGCCCACCATGGTACAGAACTCATGAGCGGCAACTGAAAGGTCAATATCTTCCAGAACCACATTTTCTCCGTAAACCTTCCTGATGTTGCTGAGATGAAGTATGTTTTTTCTCTGTAATGATTGTTCTTTCAACAATTCTCCTCTTACACGATTCTCTGTGATACCGCCTGTACGCTATTTAAAATTACTCTCTATGATACCAGGGAAACCCCCATTTAACCGTGTATATCAAACTTAAATCGACCAAAAATCCGATTAAGGTGATCCATACCACATAAGGAATAATAACATCCATGGCCAGGTATCTCCGCACCAGAAAAATTCTGTAACCCAATCCGTTTTCCGAGGCGATAGCCTCCGATGCGATCAGATACACCCAGGCCGCACCCAGCGACAACCTCACCGAATCGATAAGTTTGGGTAATATTTGCGGAAAAATAATACGCCAGGGTATTTCTATCTGACTGGCTCCTAAAGTGAGTGATTTTGTGATCGTCTCTTCGGGTATCTTTTTTACGGTAAGGTAAACATCCCTGATAATCATGGGGAAGGTACCGATAAAGATCAGCATTATTTTACCCATTTCACCTGTTCCGAAACTGATAAACAGGATGGGCAGTATTGCCAGCGGAGGAATAATGGCAATAAAGTTTACAAAAGTAAGGCCTAAGCTTCTAAACCCGCGAAAGATCCCCATATTAAGCCCTATGATTAAACCTGTAACTGAGGACAGTAATATGCCAATTCCGATCCTCGATAAGCTGGCTATGGTATCATCCAGCATGATATATTTACCGGTTTTGGAATTAGGAGTAAAGGCGTACTTATTAATCGCATTGGCCATTTTGCTAATAGAAGGAAGCAGTTTGTCGTCGGGATTCTGCTGCAGGCGGTAACCGGATGCCGAGAGATAGACGATAATCAAAAGAGCAAAAGGTAAAATTGCCAGAATAAGATTGAGTTTAAAATCGGGTCGGGCATGAATTCCCCAAAATTTAGGACCCTTGAACATTATTACATCTCCTCATGCTATGTTAATTTGATATTGCTTCAACCGGATTTACAGGATTAAAAAATATAATAATCCTGTCTGCCCATCACATTTTTAAAGGTGCTGTGCTAAATTCTCTAAAATCCTGTTAATCCTGTCAATATTTCTTTACTGCAGCTTTCCATCCGCGGCCAGCTGCATGTATGTCACATCAAACCTTAATTTTACATTGTTTTGATCCCCGACAACCGATCCGTCGGGGAAGATTATTCCCACGTAATCTTTGGAAGCAGCCTCTGCGTACAATCCATGATCAAAAGAAAAGCTGCGCACATACTCCATGGTTTCTTTTAATTTCGCGCTGTTGCCTAAATCAACGGCCTGCTTTGGTTTATAGAACATAGCGGTGGTCTTTAGCTGTGCCTTAAACTCATCGACCGTACCGCCCGCTATGTTGGCCATAAACTCAATTGCTTCATCGTATTTGGGACTGCCTTCCTGCATATGAGTCATCACTTCAAACCAGGCCCCCACAAGAGCTTTTTTAAAGCTTTCCGGTGCATCTGTCTTTACAACCGCTAAGTCGATAATTTCCCCCGGTATGCTGGAAGAATCGAATACCACTGTCGCACCCGGCGCATTTCTGACCTGCATTAAAATAGGATTCCAGGTAACAATAGAAGCGGTCTCGCTGGTATCCGCTAAAAATAAGGAGCCGATATCAGCATCGCTTGTGTTAATTAAGGTAACGTCCTTCTCACTTAATGCGTTCATCTCCAAAGCTCTGGCCAGAAGGTAATGCGATACCGATAATTGAACCAATTTGATTTCCCTGCCCTTTAAGTCCGTAACCGAGCTACCGTTTTTAACCACAATACCGTCGTTACCGTTAGAAAAATCCCCTATGATAAGTACGGTATTATCAATACCACCTACCGCAGGAATGGTAAGAGCATCCATATTGGTCATGGTACAGGCATCGAACTCACCTGTCGTATAGAGATTTATGGATTCGATATAATCATTAATCAAACGTACTTCTATGTTGATGCCGTATTTTTCCGCCCATTTATCAATAATACCTGCATCTTCCGCATATGCCCACGGCTCCCATCCTGTATAATGACTCCAAGCCAATTTAAAAGTCGGTTTCTCTTGTTGACACCCGACAGCTAAAAACAGTGAAATTATCAGCAGACTCATGATTATTCTTTTCATAAAAGAATTCCTCCTCTAATTAATAATGAAGATACTTAATATTATGTTTACTTCTAGCAAAAGTGTAGTTTCTCTATTAATAAATGTCAATTATAATTTAATCGTTATTATTGCTTAAAAATGCGGTAATTGTTATCATACTCTTTTATATATAAAGGAGAAAAAAATGAAGGTAAAACTATTTCTTTATATTTTGGTATTTCTGATATGTCTTTATGCTTGTGATGATGCTGATCAGCAGCAGGGAGATACTATACAGGGTGTTGATGTCAACGCCGGCGGTTATAGCGATACCGGTATTATAAAAGTACCGCTTATTACCTGGGGTGCCGATTTGATAGCCGTATACGCCAATGGTGGTACTATAAAAACCAGTCAGGGCTCCCTCTTTCAAAAATACGGATTAAACATCGAACTATATCGTGAAGACGATTTCCAAAAGCAAATAAATAATTATATGAGCGGTGAAAGCCCCTATTTACGCGGCACTATGGGAATGATAAATCTGGCCGCGGAGAGTACCAAACAGTACCCCAATCTGCAGCTGGTTGTGGTATTTCAGCATTCCTGGTCTGCCGGGGGTGATGCCCTGATTGTAAAACCTGGTATAAAAGCGGTTAAGGATTTAAAGGGCAAGACCATCGCCATTCAAACCAATGGTCCACATGTGGCCTATTTTATGAAACTTTTAACCGATGCGGGCCTAAGCATACGTGATGTGGACGTTATCTGGACAAACGATCTGGTGGGCCCGGAAGGGGATACGCCTATGGCGAAATTCTATAAAGACAATGTGGACGCCGCCTTTGCGATTATTCCGGATGCCCTGGCCTTGACTTCAAGCGGCACGGTCGGTACGGGGGCTGAAGATTCTGTTAAAGGGGCTGTTATACTTCTTTCCACAAAAACAGCCAACAGAATTATAAGCGATGTGTATGCCGTACGCAAAGACTATTACGAGCAGAACACCGAGGCTGTAAAAAACTTCGTACACGCTCTGCTGGCTGCCGAAGAAGAGGTGAGAGATTTGTTTAAGAATACCAAGAGTGATAACTTTAAAAAATTCATTACCGCGGGAGCTCAAATTCTCCTCGACAGCCCGGATGCGGCAGCCGACATGGAAGGCATGTATTATGATGCCGAACTGGCTGGTTTTAAAGGCAATATAAAGTTTTTTACCGATCAAAATTACCTGCGCCGTTTTGAAAGGCTTACGGCCGAAATTCAAACCTCTTTTAACGCGCTTGGCCTTATGAAAGGTAAAGTTGATATTCTCAAGGCAAACTGGGATTATAGCGAACTGCGCTCAGGATTAAGGTATGCAGACGATGTGGAATTACCTAAATTTGAAAAAAATGAGGTGGCCACTGTACTTACTAAACGCCAGCAAAAGGATACGCTTGAAAGTGGAGAACTGTTTTCTTTCGAAATATTTTTCAAACCAAATCAGAACGAATTTTCTGCAGATTTATATAAGGAACAGTTCGACAAAGTAATAGATTTTGCTTCTACCTACGGCGGGGCAATTATTACTATTGAGGGGCACTCTGATCCCATGGGCTACCTGCGTAAAAAGAAAGAGGGCGAGCTCGAGGTCGTATTAAAAAAGGTCGAGCAGGCGGCAAAAAACTTAAGCTTAAGCCGCGCCAACAATGTAAGAGATCAGCTGATCTCCTATGCCAAACTGAACGGTATTACGCTGGATCAGAGCCAGTTTGCCACTATAGGTCATGGCATAGAAAAACCGTTATTTCCCGTACCGCAGAATGATCAGGAATGGCTTTCCAACATGCGTGTGGAGTTTAAGATAATTCAGATCGAAGCCGAAGAAAGTGTGTTCAAAAAACTCTAAAGCCCAAGTTCTGTAAAGGAGGAAAACTACATGGCACAGAAAAAGGCAGCCAATTTTGTGATAGGGATCGCTATTATGTTATCGGTATCATTCTTTATTTTCATCGTACCTGCAATACTGGACGAGGAGGAATCCGAAGAGTACCAAGATGTATACAGTCCCGCCACAGAGCAAGGACTGTGGTTTGAGAGTCAAGACAAAGACGAAAGCAGTCCTAAGCTGGAAGAAAATCTTACAAAAAGAAATTATTATATTATCCTAGACGGTTCCGGGAGCATGCAGGATGATAATAAAATGGCTATCGCTAAAAAGGCTTTGATTGAGTTCATGGCCTATGTTCCCGAAACTGCCAACCTCGGCCTTGCTATTTTTGACGGCAGCGGATTGTCTGAAAGAGTTCCGCTGGGTGATGACAGATATGAGTTTACAAATCAAGTTCAGAAAACTAAAGCGGCGGGCAACACACCGCTTAAGGAAGCCTTGGAGCTGGCATATACTAAACTTAAAAGTCAGGCACAGCAGCAGCTGGGATACGGTGAATACAATATCGTTGTGGTGACCGATGGTGAAGCAAGTCCGGGGCATGAGCCCGACAGAATCGTAAACCTTATTCTTGCACATAGCCCCGTGGTTATCCACACCATCGGATTTCAGATCGGAGAAGATCATTCCTTAAATCAACCCGGCAAAATATACTACAAATCCGCTAAAAACTTGGAGGAGTTAAGCCAGGGACTGGAGGAAGTTCTGGCCGAATCCGAAAGTTTTGTTATTACGGATTTTAATCAATAACAGGATTATGGTGTAATGAAAACACATACAATAGTACTAATAATGATAATTTTAGTCTCTATTGCAGGGATAACCGTATTTAAGCTCTTAAGTCCCAGTTTGGAGGAGTCAAGAACACGGCAAACCAGTGATGCCAAAGATATAAAAGGAACAGTAAGAATAGCCCTCGACAGTTGGATCGGTTATTATTTCTTGCGCTCCCCGGTTTTTAAAAGATTAATGCGTGAAGCTAAATATAATGTTAAGATTATTGACGATGATGCCAATTATGCTCAGAGGATGAAGTGTCTGCGCAGCGGTGAAATAGATATTGCAGTTGCAACCGTGGATTCCTATTTGATAAATGCGGCAGGTGAAGGATTCCCTGCCACTATAATCGCCCTTATCGATGAATCCAAGGGGGGAGACGCCATTGTTGCCTGGGAATCGGAAATTGGCGCGCTGGAACAATTAAAAAACGGCACGGATTATAAAATAGCCTTTACCCCCGATTCACCAAGCGAGTACCTGTTAAAATCGATTGGCGTTCATTTTAATATCTCCTCGCTCCTGGATAAAAGCGGAAGCTGGAGAATCGAAACCAATGGCGCAGAAGATGCCTATAAAAAATTGATGGCCAGAGAAGCCGATGTGGCTGTAATCTGGGAACCTCATGTAACCGAGGCACTCTCCAAAGAGGGGATAATAAAGTTATTGGGCTCCGAAGATACGGAGAAGCTCATAGTTGACATCCTGCTTGTAAACAGAGCGTACGCGCAAAACAATCCCGAAATTGTTACCACGCTCTTAGCTAACTATTTTAAGACAATGATAATCTACAGCGATGACAAAGCTAAGCTTAGAGCCGATATCATTAAAGAAACAAAAAGTTCCGGCGAAAATGTCGATGCTATGCTTAAAGGTGTTGAGTGGATAAACCTGCCGGGCAATGCAAAATGGTTTGGTCTGCTTGCAGACAGCACTTATCAGGAAGAAGAACTGGTTCAGACCATAGAGTCCACGGTCGAGATTTTAATTGAGAACGGGGATTTTACAGACAATCCCCTGCCAAAGAGCAACGCGGCAACAATCATTAACTCGCAGTTCATCAAGCAGCTTTACACAGCGGATATCACTGATACCGGTGATTCCGATATCCAATATGCAAACTCACTGCAAAAAGAATTTACACCTCTTTCCGACGGGGAATGGCAGCAGCTGGGGCAGATCGGAACCTTAAAAGTACGGCCTATTACCTTTATGAGCGGTACCGCGGAGTTGAACACACAAGGGGAACTACAAGTAGATATTATCGTAGAAAATATAAAACATTATCCAAACTTCAGAATATTGGTCATAGGCCACTCCGGATTAAGGGGAGATAAAGAGCAGAATCTGATTTTATCTAAAGCCAGGGCTCGCACTGTTGCCAATTATATTATTACAAGGTACAATGTAGATAAAAATAGAATCCATGCCGTGGGAGTGGGCGGAGAGCAACCGTTAGCACGCAAGAACGACGAATCGAGCAGAGCCTATAACGACAGATTAAAACGGGTCGAGATTTTATTGGTGACTGAGAATTTCTAATACGGTAATAACAGCCATGGAGAAGAAAAAAAAGTTAAACACCATAGATTTTTCTCAAAAATCGGTTAATAAAGCCGTGCTTGGTGATATCTTCCAAAACCCGGTCTCTACATATATAACGGCTCTGGCAGGTATTTTTTTGTTTGCCAATATCATGATCTTCGGGATTCCCGTTTTATTGTATACGACCCTGGGCGCTGTCGTGCTCGGCATAGGCAGTTTCTTTGTTAACCTGTTCTTAAGAAAAGAACACTTCGCCGCTAAATATTTGAATCACATAAATAAACAGATGGAAATACAGCAGCAGAAAATTCTCATCAATTTAAAGCGCGATCTGGCACAATACAAATCAATAAAGGGTTTGGAGAATTATTCCGAACAGGCCGTCAAGCAGTTTGAGAAAATACAGAAAAAATTCAACAGTTTAAAAAGGCTGCTGTCTGAAAAGTATGATGTGAAAGAGCTCACCTACGCCAGGTATTTCGGTACGGCAGAACAGGTTTACCTCTCCACCTTAGACAACCTGACAGATATAATGAACACGCTCGAGAGTGTGAGCTCCATCGATCTCAACTATTTAAACGAGAGATTTGAATGCCTCAACAGCCTGGAAGTATTGGAAGAAGCGGATAAAAGAGAGATTGAGACCCTTAACAAACGCCGGGAGCTTAGAAAGCAGCAGCTGGAAAAGATCAACGAGTTATTAACCTTGAATGAAGAGGCCATGACGCAGATCGATCTCTCGCTGGCGGCAATCTCCGAAGCAAAAACAAAGCTGGGAAGGGCTTCAATGGATATGGAAACAGCCAGGCAGGAGCTGCAGGAATTGATAAGGCGCACAAAGAAATACTCAATGCCGGTACAGTAATTGTATTTGATGAGGAAATTGCAAAACTCAAAATATATTAAGTTAGTAAAATACTTATTCTTTATACCATAATAAGTTAGCAATTTCCATTTTAGGAGCTTCTTGCAAAAATGTTATTTTTGCAAGAAGCTCTGATAATAAACTAAATAAGGAGTTAAGTTATGAGCGATCAGCAACAAATGACCTTACCTGATAAAAGTGAATTAAAAAATGAATTGGGCTTGGTCGATCCCTCGGAGATTCAGGCTAAAAAAGAAGTCGACGGAAAATTGGAAAAGGAAGCAGCTTCTTTTGTGGATAAACTGCTGAGTTTTAAAAAGGATGATATCGACGCACGGGAATCAAGCAAGGTAGCTGTGGAAGTACTGGGTGAAAACGTACAGAAAGAAGCGGCCCACAGAAGCCAGATGCTGCAAGGGCCTATTAATGAGCTGCAAAAACGGGGTGAGGACGGCGGCGAGGTGGCCAATGCCCTGATCGATTTGAAAATGAAGGTAGAGGAGCTTGATCCCAATAAAATCGATTTTGGTAAACCGGGCTGGTTTTCCCGGCTGGCGGGTAAAATTCCGATTATCGGTAAAGCTTTAAAGAAATATTTTTCAAAATTTGAAAAATCACAGACCGTAATCAATGCAATTATAAACGCCTTAAAAAACGGCAAGTCCCAATTAGACAGGGATAACGGTATGCTCGTGGAAGATCAAAAGGCTTTAAGGGTATCCACACTGAAATTGGAAAAGGTTATAAAGATGGGACAGCTTATCGATACCAAACTGCAGTACAAGGCCGCCAGAGAGTATGCTCAGGATGAAGATAAAAAAAGATTTATCGAAGAAGAACTGCTCTTTCCTCTGCGTCAGAGAATTATGGACCTGCAGCAGCAGCTGGCAGTCAGCCAGCAGGGCGTGATAGCCATTGAGATTATTATCAGAAATAATAAGGAGCTTATACGAGGAGTTAATCGAGCGATAAATGTAACGGTCAATGCCCTGCAGGTAGCGGTTACCGTTGCTCTGGCCTTAACACATCAGCGGATTGTGCTTAAAAAGATCGACGCCGTGAACAAAACAACCTCCGATCTTATAGCCGGAACTGCCGCCAGGCTCAGACAGCAGGGTGCGGCCATTCATAAGCAGGCTTCGTCCAGCATGCTGGAGATGGAATCCTTAAAATCAGCGTTTCGAGATATTAATATTGCCATGGAAGATATTGCCAAATACAGAAAAGAAGCACTGCCTAAAATGGCGGAGACAATTCTGGAATTTGAAGAGCTTACCTTAAAGGGTGAAAAATCAATTCAAAAACTGGAAAAGGGAAACCGGATTAATCCTTCGGTAACACTGAGCATAGAATAAAAAAATTGAATAACAAAACGAGTGATTTAATTAAAAAACGAACTCAAGAGGCGCATAAGACTTACTCATTTAATAATGATCATAATCCCAGATTACCGGCGGATTACTGGTTTCAGCATCCTAAAGAAGGGCTTACCCTGTTCACGGTTTTTTATACTCAGGCCTGCCGCTGGGCCCAATGCCTGGGCTGCAATCTGCCGTCGAGAATGGCGGAGCATCATATCAGCTACCACGATATAATTAAACAGGTTGATTTTATATTTAATTCCGTTCTTTCTATGGAACAGAAAAATGAGCTAAAAAAAATTATCATTTCCAATAACGGATCAATCATGGATGAGCACACCTTTTCAACTACTGCTCTTATCTATTTCATAGCGCAGATGAACATGCACTGTCCGAATATTGCAGTATTGAGTATGGAAACACGCCCGGAATATGTGGATATTAATGAATTGGAAGTGTTGGCCAGGGCCATCAAAGAAGGAAGCACTCCGACCGATCTGGAGCTGGCTGTGGGTTTTGAGGCCTTTGATGATAAAATCCGTAACGACCTTTTCAAAAAGGGTCTGGATCTCAACATTTTTGAAAAAATGGCCCGGATGATGTCAAAATATCATTTCAAGCTGAAAGTCTATTTTATGTTAAAACCGGTGCCCGGAATGAGCGAGGAAGACGCTATTCTGGATGTGGTAAACGGAATTAATTATCTGGATCAGATCGCGCGAACCTACAATCTTGATATAAACATGCATTTGAATCCCACATACGCGGCTTACGGTACACCCCTAGAAACAGCTTTTAAAAAAGGGGACTACCTTCCTCCGACCCTGGAAAGTGTAAAGAAAACTATTTTACAGGCTGAGAGTAAGAGTATCTCAATCTTTGTGGGATTAAACGACGAAGGTCTGGCCACACCCGGCGGCTCCTTTATCCGGGAGGGAGATGAGGAGGTTGTTAAAAAACTCAATCAATTTAACATGACCCAGAATTACAACCTGTTAAAATGATTTTGTGCTACTTCACATGAGCAAAGCGTATTTTATAGCATGTGCCCGGGTTTTTCATTAATTCTATGCTGCCCTGCAGTTGATTCTGCACCAAAACCTTAATCAACTGCAGGCCTACCGTCTCTGTATTTTGAAGATTGAAAGCGGGAGGTAACCCGATGCCATTGTCGCCGATAAACATCTTGATTGTTTTTTTATCCTTACGGTATTTCATCTTTATAGTGATGATATTTTTTTTGTTTTTCTTAAAAGCATATTTAATTGAATTGGTTAAGATTTCGTTGATAACAAGACCGCATGGAGTAGCTGTTTGAATATCCAGAAAAATATCTTCAATATCAATATCCTTATTTATGAGCAATCCGTTTGAATAAGTATGAATCATTCTATCCACCAGCGAATGAACATAATTTTTAAAATCGATAACAGATATATCTCTTTTATCCAACAGCTCTTCATGGATAAGTGCAATTGCCTGAATTCTGCTTTTAATTCCATTATAGTCTTCCGGCCGGAGCTTTTCTTTATTGCTGCTTGTTTTGAAATTCATCAGACTTAAAATGATTTGTAAATTGTTTTTAACCCTATGATGTACTTCTCGGAGCAGTATTTCTTTTTCATGCAGAGATTTATGCAATTCATCAGCGTTTTTCTGCAGCTCTTCAACAATAAAGGCACTTTTTAACGCACTGCTTAACTGGACGGTTAAATTCTCATAAATAATACCTTTAAACAACGAAGGTTCAAAAACTGCAAAACCGAGCAGTTCTGTTTCAATAAACAGGGGCATTGCGATATAGGTAATTCGTTTTCCAGCCAGGTTAAGACATTCTTCTATTAAACTGTCTTTAGGGAAAGCACTTTTAGGAAAACCTTCACTTATCTTAGTCTGAGCATCATACGCTAAAATGGGAACAACTTTCTGTTCTTTTCCGTTAATTAATAACGAATGACAAATGAATATTTTTTTTATATCCAATTTGCTGATTACCTCAATTATTTTTGGTTTAAGCTTCTCCAGATTGAAGGTGATAATCAGCTTCTGGCTGAACCTGTGCAGTTCCGCGGCAATCCGTTCGGTAAGTATGTTAAATTTGACATGTTCCCTTTTCTCTATATCCCGCATAAGCTCGGTAAAATGCACATACAAGCAATTCAGAGTTTCTTCATATTCTGTTGATTTAAACGATACAAAAAGAATCCGGAAAATATTTTGGACTGCCTGCTTCCATTTATCGATTCTCAAATTGTACTGTCTGCTTTCGCAGACCATATTTTCCAGATTGTCTATAAAGACTTGCGGCCGTTTATATTTTATCGCGATATGAAAAATTGTATAAAGCGTGTTGGCATAATCAAAGATAATATTTTTATTACAGTCTTGAATGTTTATTGAACTTAGTTCTCTCTTTATACTCTCGAATACATTATCATCAAGGGAAAACTCACTGTCTTCCTTTTCCTGCAGTTCTTTATATTTTTCAATTAAATGCTTCTGCGGCTTTTTAATCAAACAACCGCAGGACTGTCTAATTTTAAGGTACGTAGGCACTTGAGTAATCTGCGCAATTTCTCCCGTTTTAAGCCACTGCTTCATCAACATCACAGCTCTAAAGCCAAGAGAATATACAGGCTGGCTTACCGTAGTCAATTTTGGCTTGATATATTTGCCTTCTTCAATATTATCAAATCCCACAACTTTAATCTGCTCCGGTACGCTGATCCCTCTTGAGTGCAAAGTTTCAATTACATCTATGGCTGTAAGATCATTGGAGCCGATTATGGCATCCACCTTCACTTTCCGTTCATCAAATAAGATCGAAACGGCTCGCTTTCCCGAGCCATAAACAAAATCGCCGGGTACGACTAAGCGGGGATCAAAGGGTATGTCGAAATGAGCCAGGGTTTTTTTATACACAGCGAATCTTCTCGCGGCATCATCATTAGCATCAGTCCCTTTGATAAAGGCTATGCGCCGGCAGTCATGTTCCTGGATACAGTGAGCAACCAGCTCAAACATACTCTGATCGCTGTCCACAACAATACCCGGTACTCCCTGTATAATCGAGCCGATACTTAAGGTGGGGATTCCGGTAAAGGTAGCACAAAATTTCTTAAGCTCCTGTTTGGAGATAAAATTGCCGATTGTTGAAGATAAAATAATTAAACCGTCGATGTCCTTTTTATGAATGAGGTTATATACTTTGGGTCGTGCGTCGTTTTCATAAGGGCTTTTAAAGGCACCGCCGCAAAAGCAGACAAGATTAACATCTTCTTTTACGGAAGCCTCGGACACACCCGACCAGATTTCCATCTGGTATTGATCATAGAATACATCAATGAGAAAACCTATTGTAGGGCGTTTTTTTACTTTGCCCTTTTGTACCGCCATTATTGCCCTTTGGTACGAGTATAATTTTAATTACTATTTTTATAAGATTTATTAATCGCGTGAATAAGAGTTCTCTGCTTAAAGCATAATGCAGTATTTGTAAAAAAGCAAATAATGTGTATTTTTTATAGATCATATCACAATGAGAAAGAACCGTATTATTTATTTATTGCATTATTAATATCCGCATACTACAATTAATCCGTGCATGATAAAGATAAAAGCAAAGAACAGCTTGTCCGGGAACTACAGAATACGCGTAAAGAACTGGAAACTCTTTCCGCAAGTGAAACAACCCACAGTGAAAATGAAAGCAGATTCAGACAACTGGTGGAAAATCTAAATGAAGTCTGCTGGCTCAGAGATCAGCATAAGTTCATTTACGTAAGCCCGACTATCGAAAAAACATGGGGAAAACCGGCCCGTTATTTTTATGATAATCCGCAGGCCAATTTTGAGCTGATGCACCCGGAAGACAGAAAGAGGCTTCTATCGGAGTATTCCGTAAAGAGATTTCAAGGCGATGAAATGTTTCAGGAAGAGTTCCGTATCATACGTCCCGACGGAGCAGTGCGCTGGATTTCCAGCCGCAGTTTTCCCATAAAAGATGAGAAAGGAATAACATCCAAACGAGCCGGTATCTGCGAAAACATCACCGAGCGCAAACACTATGAAAGCGCATTAAAGGAGAGAGAAGAGCAGCTCTATCAAATTTTACAGCAGATGCCGTATCCGATCGAGGTATTGGACAAAGAAGGCACGGCCGTAATGGCAAACAAGGCCTTTTTAGAGTTATACGGAATTGCCGATAAGAATAATTTTATCGGGAAATTTAACATCTTTAAAGAAAATGCATTCCGTAAAAGCAAGCTCTCTAAGCATTTTAAAGAAGCCTATAAAGGGAAAACCGTACAGATTCCGGAGTCAATATTGTCTATTAACGAACCCTCTTTTTATGAAATCAAAAAAAAGTATCAATTTAGCAGAACGAAAAATGTAACACTGGAAATGACGATCTTTCCCGTGTTTACACACACAGGTGATATCTGGCGCGTTGTATCAATCCGCAGGGACGTTTCACAGTTGGCCGAGCAAAGACAGCAGCTGGAGCAGAAAAATATCGCGCTCAAAGAGATATTAACCCAGATTGAGCTGGAAAAAATAGAAATTAAGAACAGGATAAAAACCAATATAGAAAGACTTGTGCTTCCCTATGTGACAAGACTTGGCGAAACTCATACAATAGAAAACAAAGAAAAAAAGTATTTGGAATTGATGAAAAACAATTTGGAAAACATCTCGTCGTCTTTAATTCAAAAAATCGAAAACCACTACATGACGTTAAGTCCCAGGGAGCTTGAAATCTGCAGCCTGATTAAAACCGGTCTTTCAAACAAAGAAATTGCCGGCACGCTTTCTCTTTCGCTCATGACAGTGGAAAAGCACCGTCAGCACATCAGGAAAAAAATGGGGATTTCTCATAAAAGTATCAATTTGCACACCTATCTACAGGAAATAGAAAAAACATAACCGGTATATTTATATACCAGGTTCATACCTGTTTATCTCTTATTGCAGGAACGTTTATTGTGCATAGACTTTATAATAGATTATGCTTTGGACAAGGAAGCCTAAAAATAACCGATCTGCCTTAAGGTTCAGTTACTCTATCGGCAAGGATAAAAGATGGCTTAGGGCCTGGATAAAAAATTCCTGCAACAGAGAGGTGTCGATTACAACAAAAAATAAAATCCCCTCCGGCTCTGCTGTTGAAATTGAATTCCTGCAACCTGATACGCAGACTTCGATCATCCTCTTCGGTACGGTGGCACATGCCAGCTATGTTAAGGAGCACAAATGCTTTTACAACGAGATCACATTAATGGATTCAACCGACCAGGCAGCTGAAATTCTTAAACAGATCAAGGATATAGATATGCGCATAATCAGAAGCGTATAGCATATGAGTACCATTGATTTATTAAACAGGAGAATAATGGAAGCAAAAAGCGCATACCCAAAAGGCCGTCCTGATAAATCAGCGGTCTGGAAGTACAGCCGGCCGGACGGAAAGCACGCGATTGCCATATATCATTTGAAAGAAAACATTTTTTTATTAGAGTCCAGAGGCATCGCCTTTCAGGAGGGCTGCAGCCTGGCCTTTGATTTTATAATAGACACGTTCCAGCACAGCGGAAAGAGAGTCTGCTGCCTCTTGGACAACAGCCAACTGCTTTCAATCGACTGGAGCTTTAAACTGCTCTTTTTGAAGTTTCCTCTGGCTAATGAATGTTTCTGTAAAATAGCCACATACGGCGACAACCTGTATGTACGGTCCTTCGGCAGAATTTACCAGTACACCTTCGGCAGAAAGTTTAAAATCAGGTCCTTTAAGGAAAAACTCGTAGCCATGGCCTGGCTGGAGAAGGAGTGAAACGGGGATACTTTCTTGTTAGTAGTGTTATTAATGCAATTATCATATTTGAATTTTTTTTTATATTGTTAACTATTGAGGAAATTGCAAAACTCAAAATATATTAAGTTAGTAAAATACTAATTCTTTATACCATAATAATTTAACAATTTCCATTTTAGGAGCTTTTTGCAAAAATGTTATTTTTGCAAGAAGCTCTATTACTATGGAAATTAATGATATGATATATTGAAAAATAGAAATTATTTTTGTTACGGAAGCTGCACAACAAATTTAATAACATATTAAAAAAATGAAAAAAATAGAAAGTAAATTGGAAAGGCTTTCAAGTTTAGAGCAGATTCTTTTGGATCATCCTGAGGGCATTTCACGAGCCGAAAAGTAATAATTTTTGGATGCTGCATTTCAGAAATTTTTTATTAAAGTTAGTGATTATTACTAATTGTTGTTTCAATCCTTGTTTTTATGGATGTATTATTTAAAGAATTGGCGG
>Ga0315549_1002536_pt1 | contig 17241 bp, 14 predicted proteins | sample SalMarSW160200MG_FD_203101 | JGI IMG/M metagenome (GOLD analysis project Ga0315549, IMG submission 203101) | Salt marsh sediment microbial communities from the Plum Island Ecosystem LTER, Massachusetts, United States - Salt Marsh Sediment SW1601-200 ... | reverse complement strand
ATAATCCGGAAGAGATTACAAAGAGAATAAGAAAGTCCAAATACGTAGGCCAGGAGCAGGCTGTTACGGCAGCAAGTCTTATGGCTTACCGGCATGTTACCAGACTGCGCAACATCTTTATTAAAAATATAAATCCCGCGAAGCTGCCGCCGAAAACAAACATGTTATTTGTGGGTCCCACGGGCTGCGGCAAGACATATCTGGTTGAAATTCTGTTTAAAGATATCTTCAAACTACCCACGGTAATTGTTGACATGACCAACTATTCGGAAACCGGTTATGTGGGTCAGGATGTAAGCTCCATCATAACCCGTTTACTCTATGCTTCCGAGCTGAATCCCATCAAAGCCAGTTTCGGTGTTGTCTGTCTCGATGAGTTCGATAAGATAGCATCGGGACAGAACAATGCGGTCTTTGCCGGTGCCGGAACAACCAAGGATGTCTCAGGACTTGGAGTGCAAAGGGAACTGCTCAAAATTGTTGAGTCCAACCAGCTGGTCATTCCGCTCGAGCTCAACCATGCCGATTATGCACCCAAAACCTTAATCTCATCCACTCATATGGCTTTTATCGCCTGCGGTGCTTTTTCCGGATTGAAAGGTATTATCGAACAGGGTAACAGCGAACACATCGGCTTTGGCAGACAGGCCATCGCCGCTTCATGGAACAGGATAGCCGTAAGCTATACCACGGAAGACGTGGATCTGGCTAAAAATTTCATGGCTTACGGGTTTCTGCCCGAACTTATAGGTAGATTCAAACGTCACATACCCTTCCATGCCCTTTCCCGGGAGCAGCTTAAATCAATTCTACATGGCAGAGTACTTGCCCAGTACACCCATGAATTTGAGCTTGAAGGAATTGAATTAAAAATTTCCAATCCGGTTTTAGATACCATTATCGAGGAGAGTTTAAAAAAAGAAACCGGAGCGCGCGGCCTGGAAGCAAGTTTTATAAAGTATCTGGAAAAAGCGGCCTACAAAGCATACTCAAATCCCGAGGTGAAATGCGTGCAGCTCCTCATTAAAAACGATGAGGTTGCGTTTGAACTCTCTTAAACCTCCTGCTCCTCACACATTATTTGAGCTTGTTGAATGGCAGACATCCTTCGGACCGCGCTATCCGGGTTCGGAATCACATAAATGTTTTTCTGCGGAATTGGAAAAACGCTTTAAACCTCATTTCTCCGACTTTCACAAGCAGGAGTTTGAAATTGTGTTAAGGGGAAATATTGTCCAGTGCGGTAACCTTATCGGAGTAATAAAGGCTCATGGGCCTGCACAGGGAAAACCTCTGCTTGTCGGCACTCATTTTGACACACGCCTGCTGGCCGACAACGAACAGGACAATTCCCTGAGGCATAAGCCCATAATCGGCGCCAACGACGGCGGTTCCGGAACAGCTATTCTTTTGGCTCTTGTCGCTGAACTGGCGGGTAAAAAGTTCAGGCGGGATATTTATTGTGTGCTTTTTGATGCCGAAGACGTGGGCAATATCGGGGGGTATGATTTTGCTATGGGTGCGCGCTATTTTACCCAACATCCCCTGCCGCAATTACCGGGTGAAGTGCTCATTCTGGATATGGTGGGCGGGAAAAATATGGTGCTGAATATCGACCTCCATCTGTTTGCCCACAAGCAGAGCTTAAAGTTGGCTCAACATATTATAGGCCTGGGGACAAAGCGGGGATTTGCACCGTTTATTCAAAACAAACCGCGTCAGCATACCTACATTGTCTGCGATCATATACCGTTTCTCAAATTGGGAATCCCGTCTTTTGTATTGATCGATATTGATTACCCGGAATGGCATACGCACGCAGACCTGCCGCAAGCTATGTGTATGGAATCCTTGGACATGATCGCACGTGTGCTTGTTGATTATTTAAGCCAGTATCTCATATCTTAGTGCTCTTAAGTTAAAACCAATACATCAGCTTTTAACTTTATAGCGTTTTTTTATAATGTTATAAAGCGATAAAAGGGTTGCACTGCGTACATTAGTTATACCCGTATCGAGCAGCACGTCGCTTCTATTTGTTTTAAGCCAGTTGAACATCATGGTACAGGCATTCTCCGCACTGCTTGCTGTCTGACAGATGGCAACAAGCTTTCTCATCTCGTCGCGGGCCAGCATCTTCCGTTTACCGGCAACAACCAGCACAAAATGCTTGGCATCTGCTCCTTCTTCGATATCCACCGGATATGGAGCACGAATTTTGGCTTTTGTTTCCCCCGCACGCTTGCTTACATCGGTAAGCTTGCTCATCTCCTGATTTATTCTGTCAACCTGCTGGTTGTGAATTATAACATGAGCCTGTTTAAGCAGGAAAACTAGCCCCTCGGTGTCAATCTTTTTGATCAGGCTCTTTAATTTCTTTGCCAAAAGCTCTTGCTGTGAACTGCCTTTGGCAGCCTTTTCGTCGCTTTGAGTTGTACGCGATTTCGCTGCTTTTGTGGTTTTTGCCATAAAACCCTCCTTTAACCTTACGTATTTTTTAATTCTTTAATTAAATTGAAAATCTCCGCCCAACTGTTCATAAAGATCCAGCATTGACTGCAATCGCTGTTTTTCCAATTTTTCCAAACGGCGCTCGGCATAACCGTTGATACCGTGAAATCCGATTACCACAGTCTCGGAAGCGATAACCTGTTTTATTATGGAGTACAGTTCGGGATACAGATAGTTATCGTACCATTCCGAGTAATTACGCTGGATATGGTTAATACTGCGGTTTACACTGTTAAAACTGGTGCGCACTACAAAGCTCTTGTTAGCGGTTCTAATTGAAAATTTATAGATGAGTAAAATATCTCTATCCCAGCCGTAGGTATGAGCGATCCGCAGCACCAACCAGGGTTTACCAGAGTGTTTTTTGCCGATATGCAGCGCAAAGGTGTTGGTGTATTCCGAGTACTCAGGTTCCGGTCTATACCAGCTAATCCCCGTACTCGCATCATAGCGGCTGATTACCCAATCGGGAACCGACTGCGCATTACCTCCCTGCTGTGCAAAAAGCGCAGGCATACCTATACACAAAAACAAGATACAAATACCGGTTATGGCAAGCCGCATGATTAATCCTCCTAAAGCGATTCTAAATTTGCACCATCTTTATCAAATGTAATGAACATTTACCTATAAATTTGCCTGATAATCGGGCAAATTTAGAATCGCCGGCGCCAATTCCCAAAACACCTCAATTCTCATTTGTTAAAATGAGAATTGCTGATCCTCCCTGATCATATATATACACCATTTTAAATACTATGTCACGAATCATATAAGGAAATTGCTAACTTGTTATAGTAAAAAAAATATGAATTTTTTGATTTCTGCAATTTCCTGGATTTTTAAAATTTTATGGTCTAACGTTTATATGAGGAGTGTTATCTGCAGATAAAAATCAGTTTACGTCTTATTTTTACAGTATGTTTTCTGCTGCCGATCATTTTAAACACATCTGCCCTGAAAAGCAGTGTCAGTATTATTATGCTGGAAATCAAAAACCAAAGCAAAGATACGCAATACGATTATATGGAAAACCTCGTTAAAGCAATTCTGCAGTTTGACTTTGCCACCGTCAAGCAGCTTAAGCTTATAGACAAGACTGCTGTAGAAAAAGCACTGCAGGAGCAGGAGCTGCTGCAGTGCAAGTTGAAATTAGACGAAGCCTTAAATCTTGCTGTCAGCCTGGAGGCCGAATATCTGATAACCGGCAAGTACGTGATGGTCGCTGACGAGTTAGAGATTACTATCTCTCTCTACGAAGTAAAAACACAGCAGCCGGTAAACTATATCGAACAGGGGAGAAGTGAAAATCTTATTCATGCCATTGCCGAGCAGATAGTCTTTCGCCTGACCGGAAAAATGGAGGAGTTTCAGTCCGAACTCTATGAGCGCTCTTTGATTTCACTGATTGATGAAAAAGCCGGCAGTATCTCCCTGCACACAACTCTTAAGGATGCTGAAGTATTCTTAAACGACGAGCTCGTGGGTATTACAACCGGCCTGCTTCACACACCCTTTAAAATTGAAAACCTCAACCCGGGCATGTATGTACTGCGGGTCTACCTTCCGGAATTCGGAGTAATCAAACTGCCCGAAGTAACCTTTCATGACTGGCAGCAGGAGATTGAAATAACCCCCGGCAAACACTACGTAGCCAAAGCCAATATCGAGCACTTTAGTTATTTACTCACCAACTTAATCGAACTGGTATCGGAAAAAGCGGATCTTTCACTTGCAGCGGGAAAGGAAAATTACAATAGATCGCATGAGGTTGTGTTTTTAGACCGCCAGGGGAAAGAAGTAAACCTGACAGCCCACGTGACAGGCAGTATGGAAGGCGATAAAGTCACTATAAAAGCTAAAATTAATCAGAATGAGACGGAACAGGAAATCGAGGATATCTGCGCTTTGGGTGAAAGTAAAAGCATATCAAAAAAAATTGACCGGGTAAAGCTTACTATTACCACGGATTACAAGTATAAAAACAAAGCTATTGTAAGCTACCTCTTAGAGCGTACGGACATTTCAGCCAATATGTAGAAAAAATAAGAACGGACGCTCCTCAAATATCACAATTGAAGCACTCCTCATCTTCCCTCTCTATTTCCACGGTTATATGATCGATCCCCTGTGTGCTCAAAAGTGTGCGCACTTTTGCTTTGATATCCGTACTCTTTTTGACAGGCAGTTTTTTTTCCACAACCACATGCAGGGTTGCCACATGGTACTCTCCGTCCATGGTCCAGACATGGAGGTCGTGTACTGCGCGTACATGCTTAATCTGTTTTAACAATGTGATAATTTTAGAATCATTAAAATCCGCAGGGGCATGCTGTAAAAAGATATTCAGCGTAGCTTTGAGCTGAGGATAAATCTTGGAAAGCACAAACACGGCAATGCACAGCGACAGCAGCGGATCGAGCACGGGCAGATCGCTAAACTGCATAATAATACTGACTACCAATACCGCCGCCCAGCCCAAGACATCTTCCAGCAGGTGGATCATCACTATGCGTTCGGTGATCTTTTTACCGCGCTTAATTTTAAGCACTGCTATGGTATTGACCGCAACACCTAATACAGCCAAAGCTATCATGCCGGGCACATAGACTGAGACCGGCTGGAAAATTCTTTTTACGGCTTCGGAGATGATAAATACCGAACCAATAATCAGTATGACCGCAGTAATGAGGCCGCCAAGTAATGAGAAACGTTTGTATCCGTATGTATAGCGTCTGGTTCTTTTCTTAAAAGAAAGCTTCTCCAAGGCCCAGGAAAGTCCAAGGGCCACACTGTCACCCAAATCATGAAGCGCATCGGATATAATGGCTATGCTGCCCGTAAGAATGCCTCCAACAACCTCTATGCAGGTAAAGATGAGGTTGAGGAAAAAAACGGTTTTTAAATTTCTAACACTGCTGCCGTGCGTGTGATCATGATGCGTGTGACTCTGATGCCTGTCCATACACTCTATTCAAACGATATAAAATAAAGGCAGTTGAAGCTTATTTTTTGCGCCTGCACCTGTTTTACTTCATAGTTCAAGAGATACAGCTTGCCTGAAAGCGTACCGGTTTTGCCTTCGGGATATTCTACGTCAAACAACAGCTTTAAAACTTCAGTCGTAGGTATTCTATGCTCCGCTTTTCCTAGATCCTCAGGCACGCCCAGGTTAGCTTGGTACGTCCCTCGTACATAGAAATTCGTACCGTAACTGAGAAAGGAAAAATTGGGCAGGGTGCTATTCGAAAACTGCAGGCGGGCAATGGTATAGGGCGGTTTGGGGATGGGCATAATATCGGATCTTAAACCCGTTATGGTTCCTTCACCTACCATGGCTATGGTAACCACCGGTATCTGTGATTTTACGCTCCTCTTTACTTTGAATACATTACCCTTAAGCAGCAGTAAAGAAAAATCATTTATGACAAAGTTCTGTATCCACATCTTTTTTACCTGATTTATCTCGCCTTTAACTACTATATCAAAGACAGGTTCCTGGCCGCTAAGCAGAGAGCTATCCTTTGTAGCAAGATACACATTGCTATACCCGTGACCGGGATTATCGATCCTCAGCAACTGGGCTGAAACCAATTCATGTAAATGGCTTAATGAGTTGAGTTCATCAAGCCTTACCGCTTTTTCCTGCGCAATGCATGTCGAAAGTATAAGCAAGACAGCCGGTAGCAGCAGTGCATATGCCAAAGGTGGATTTAAACGATGTAATCTCATTTCAAATTTTCCCTTCTTTTTTAATAGTTGAGGAAATTGCAAAACTCAAAATATAGTAAGTTAGTAAAATACTTATTCTTTATACCATAATAAGTTAGCAATTTCCATTTTAGGAGCTTCTTGCAAAAATGTTATTTTTGCAAGAAGCTCAGTTATTTGTATTAATAATATAACACATATCGGATCAAACAACGAAATAAACCTCAGTAATATTAAAGAGCTTAGGCACCTCTAATTTGTTTTATAAGCTCAAGCGTGGCTTTAATCTGATCCTTAAGCGTTGTGAAATCTTTATTTTTTATCAGTTCTTTTGTAATCAGTTTTGATCCCATACCGACACAGCTTACACCGGCCTCAAACCAGGCGCTCAAGGATTCCCGGGTGGGGTGTACACCACCGGTGGGCATAACTGAGGTCCAGGGACAGGGGCCCTTAACCGCCTTTACAAACTCCGGCCCTCCCACTGCCTGTGCTGGGAATACCTTACATATCTCGACACCCAGACTATGAGCCTCATGGATTTCCGAAATACTGCCGCAGCCCGGCAGGTAAGGAATTTTGCGCTTATTACAAAGCAAAGCGGTTTCTTTATCCAGCACAGGTCCTACAATAAAATTGGCTCCATGGGCTAGATAAAGAACAGCCGTAGGAGCATCGATAATTGAGCCCACTCCGAAAATAACTTCCGGATACTGCTTATACAAGAATTGCTCAATGTCACAAAACAGATCAATAGCGTGGTCACCCCGATTTGTCATCTCCACACAGAAAGCTCCGGCCTTGGCACAGGCCTCAACTATATGCTTGGCGGTATCCGTATCGGGAGTAAAAAAAACAGGTACCATTCCCAGCTCTTCCATACTGCGCAGCACATGCATTCTGCTAAACCTTGCCACATTGTCCTCCTTATAATAGGCATAACCCGCACTTAAAGACGGTCTTTCAAATCTCTCCTGTTATAATACTCCTTTGATTTTTTATGACAAGAGATTTTAACTAAATATTGGTAAATAATTGCTTTTAGGTTATACTGCTATGATTATGACAAAACTAAAGCGAGTTTTAGCGGTTCTGGACGGCGGTGTAGCGGACAGGGTACCCTTTTCCGCTTATATGCATTCCACGGTTCACGACAAGACTTCAGCAGGTTTTATTAAGTTCACGCTTGATTTTTACCGGAAATATGATCCCGATTACATAAAAGTAATGTTCGATGAGCACTACGATCTGCCCGTAACCTATGATTTTGTGCGCTCCAGAGAGGTGTGGCGTCTGCTGGAAGAATTTGACGAGCATATCGGTGCCTTCGGTCGACAGCTGCAAGCCCTCAAGCAGATAAAGGATACGGTAGGCCCCGATGTACCTGTAATCCAGACCATGTTTTTGCCCTTTCATTTCGCTATCCGTCTGGCCTATAAAAGGATACTGGAAGATATTAAGCAGGATCCCCAGTCCGTATTATACGGACTGGATACTATTGCCGAAAATACCATTCGTTTCGGCCGGGCATGTCTTGCTGAGGCGGGAATCGACGGTTTCTTTTTCGGAGCCTACGGCTGTGAACGCTCCTGGCTGAACGAACAGCACTATAAACAGTTTGTCATGCCCTCCGATACTAAGGTTGTCGATGCTCTCAGCGCTGCTCCTGTTACCATTCTGCACATTCACGGTGAAAGCAGCAGCTACTTTACGCTTTTAAAGGACTATCCCTGCAGGGCTCTAAGCTGGGAAGACCGCCTGGCAGGCCCTTCCGTGGCACAAGCACTAACGCTCACGGACAAATGCCTTGTAGGTGGTATCGATCACCACATGGCCCGCTCTTGCAGCCCTGCCGAAATTATAAAGCAAGCTCAAGAAGCTATTGCAGCAGCAGGCGGCAGGCGCCTGATTCTGGCTCCGGGCTGCACCTTTTTACCGGACACACCGCCCGAAAATATTTTGGCGCTTAAACAGGCTGTTACAGGGAGAGAATAACATGAGGTCTGCATTGATATAAAAATGATAATTCATAGGAGGTAATACAGCTTTTTATGTATTACCCCTATAAATCAGCGAGTACCTTTCTTACTGCGTTTAAAAAACATACTACTTTAATAGAGTTTCACAAAGTGGGTAACATAAGAATGCTTGGATTCTACGGAGGTGACCTTGAGTTTTATCTTAACAACCTCTCCGTCTCTTTCGTATAAAGCATTCTTTTCACCCTGAGATAGCCCAACTACTCTAAAGGATCTGGAAGAATTTACATCATGAATATAATAATAATTCTTTTCTCTTTCGACTCTGCCTGTAACAATAATGACATCACCCTTGGATATGTGCTTGTCAGGCTTGTCAGGCTTCTTAGGCGGTCTCGATCCGCCATCATCATCGCCATGTATTACGATGGTTCTGCAGGCTGAAAAAAGCAAGAGAACTCCTATTACCAAGAAAATTACTACTGCGATATTCATCTTTGAATTTTTCATATTAATACCCTCCATTTACTATTTTAGCCAAAAAAAAATTAATTTCACTAGAAAATTTAATTTTTCACTATCAGTTCCACAACTTTTTCACCAAAACCGGCTGTGGAGAGAATCATCTTCTTTGACAAACCCTTGTGCGCCAGGTCAGCCGTCCTGAAACCGGCAACGAGTATGCCTGCCAGTGCCTGCCAGATTTCGTCCGCCTCTTGCTGCAGCCCGAAACACTTTTCCAGCATAAAAGCCACACTGCCTATCATGGAATAAGGATTGGCGATATTCTTACCCGCAATATCGGGAGCCGAGCCGTGAGCCGGTTCCACGTAGCCCTTGTCCGGACCCATACACGCCGAAGGCATCAGACCTAATGAACCTAAAATACCACCCGCCTGGTCGGTGAGGATATCTCCCTGCATATTCTCCAAAAGCATGACTCCGTTGAATTGAGTAGGATTCTTTATCAGTTGAAAGGCCGCATTATCCACCAGGATGGATGTATAGTCTACTTCAGGGTATTCCTGTTTTACTTCCTCGACCACAGAGTTCCAAAAGCGTGAAGTAGCCAAAATATTGGCTTTGTGCACGTTTGCCAGGCGCTTGTTACGGCGCATGGCCTCTTTAAAAGCCACATGCGCGATTCTATTAACATCTCCATAATTGTAGACACAGATATCTTTGGCATATTCGTTGTGTGTCTCCCGGCCTTCTATCTTTTCTCCAAAATAGATGCCCCCAACCAGCTCGCGAATCATCATGATATCTATACCCTGCCCCACTACCTCCTGCTTTAAGGGTGAGAAGCAGCTTAACTGTGCCGGCAGTACAATGGGTCTAAAGTTGGCAAAAGTGTCATAACGCTCCCGCAGCGGTAAGATAGCCGCCTTTTCAGGGCGCTCAGGTAATGGAATCAGCTCCATCTGAGCAACAGAAAGCCCCACCGGTCCTTTAATAATGGCATCCGCCTCATCGCAGACCAGACGCGTCTGTTCCGGAAACGATGCTCCGTGACTAAAATAGGCTCCCGCTCCGAAGGGAGCGTGCCGGCAGTGAAACGAATGGCCGTATTTTTGAGCTACGGCTTCCAGTACTTTTAATCCCTGGACGGTTATCTCAGGACCGATCCCGTCCCCTGCCAAAACGGCGATGTGTTTGTGCATATCTTATCCTTTTTGATTTTGATTGTTTGTAACTCGCTTAATTATTAAATCTATTACTGTATTTTTCATCGGTAAAATAACCGGAAAAATCCTCAGTACTCCATTTTACTACACCGATCTCCTTTGGATAATACTCAAGCTTCAGCTCCAGAAATTTTTTATTGCAATCCGAATCACAGCGCAGCTCGAAAATGAACTCATCTTCTTTCTTTTGAGATACGGCCACAATTTCGTATGTTGCGGAAAGATCCCGCACATCTATTATGATGAGGGGATGCTCCTTATCAGTGATATCAAAAGCAATTGAATAGTTATCACCCTCAGGGCTTTCGGCAATGTGAAAGCTGCCGGAAGTTTGTTCAAGCTGGATGTATTTTTCAGGAAATGCCTTCAGCATACGAAAGAGAAAATACGTCTCCGATTTGGTAAGATGCGCCCCAAAAACCCATCCCTGCAGAGGCTCACCCGTGTCCGTCATCCTGAGCAGCTCAATCTTAGTCCACCTGCCTCTGGCACCGGCAATAGTAATTTCGGGACCGGCCCGCTCCAGGATGATCACCTTTTCTTTATACTCCAGCAGCAGAATTTTTTTGGAATCCAGCCCCGGCCATTCTCTGAACCAGAGCCCCGCAGGTGCGGTAATCCAACCGATCTCCTGTGCGGCAAGCGTACTGCTCACGAGCAGGATAAAAAAAAGCATGAAAATAAACTTGAATGATCTTTTGTTCATAACGTTCTCGCAGTATATCTAAAAAATAACGGTGTATCAATAACAAAGCCTGGAACTGACTCAAAAAAGAAGCAGAACCAGGCTTTAGCTGTGCATTAATTGTAGTGCCGCTTTTTAATCCGGCTCTAGGTACCCCTGTTTTTCATATTTTTCCAGCAGCTTACTTAAATCCTGCTTTGATTTTTGAAAGCTTAAGGAGTTTAATATCTTGTAGAGTTGCTTTTTTTCCACCAGTTTGGGATAAAGCGTAAGCACTACCTCCAGCTTGTCGTCATCGAACTTGAATACATTCAATATACGGATGAGCTGCTCCACCGAATAATAGGCATCAACGGATCGTTTAAACAGCTCATATTTTTGTTCCCAGGTCTGACCGATCTTCTTCAGCTTCTGGATAAGCTTATTAAATTTTTGATCGAGCATGGGATTTTGCGCCTGCTGCCTGCGATCATCTCTTTCCAGCGAACCTACAAGCACCATAAGATCATTCATGGTTTTTATGGCCTGCCTGCGCTCGTTGAATGAGAGTACCGAGATATATTTGGTTTCAATAAACTCTAATTTCTGCTTAATTTCCGCTGTTTTTTTAGACAGGGGATCGTAGTTGTTTTTACTTTCCGAGAAGTTGGCAAATACCAGCAAAAACACACAGGGAATAAGTAAGATAAGTTTCTTCATTTTACACACCTCCAATTAAGAGATTGTTCATATCATATTAATTCGCGAAAAACATAATACAAAACATAAAATGGTTTTAAGGTGGCAATAGTTACAATTAATTATTTTTTATCTTTTGCTGCCAGCAGCAGATAGCTGCGTAAAGAATTGGCCGGACCGATATACTCTTTGGCCTGCAAATACACTACAATCCTTTCCTTCCACAAGTATAAGGCGCTGCTGATTTGGAGCGCACAGCTCTGCACAGAGCACATTGGATCCCGTGCGGCAGACTTGTTTTTTCTCGTATTCTGTATTAGCTTTATACTAAAGTATGTCTGTATATGCCTAGGCACAAATCCTAACGTTAGTATGCGATTATTGATAAGAAAGGTTAAAAACATGCAAAACCTTGATTACGGTGTAATAGGAAACTGCACCAGTGCAGCCTTAATTTCCAAAACAGGCAGTATCGCTTGGTGCTGTCTGCCGTATTTTAACTCACCTTCTCTATTTGCCAAATTACTTGATGTGGAAAAAGGCGGAGAATTCGGATTCACCGTTGACCCGGATTACGCGATTAACCAGTACTATTTTAAAAAAACCAATATCCTGTGTACCCATTTCAGTAACGTAGAAGATGTTTTTGAAGTAATCGATTATATGCCCAGACATAAAACCAACCGTGGCCGCTACCACTGCCCGCCGGATATCGTACGCTATATCCATTATATTTCAGGAAGTCCTGAGCTGCGGGTCATTTATAATCCCCGACTGGGTTATGCCCAGTATGAAACAAAAAACCAGCTCATTGATGATTATATTAAGAGTTTCACAGTTAAGGGCCTTTACGAGTCCGTATATCTGTACTCCGATTTTCCGCTCAAAGACATCCTGGCAGGAGAAAAAATACGCTTCGCGGAAGATCATTATTTTCTATTAAGTTACAATCAGAAACTACTACCCCACAACATTGATAAAATATATTTTGATTATGAACGCACCAAAGTCTATTGGCTGGACTGGGTTGACCGTACCGTTACACTCACCTGCTACTCGGATGCCATCATTCGCAGTGCGCTGGTACTCAAACTGCTCTCTTTTCAAAAAACAGGTGCCATCCTGGCCGCGGTGACCACCTCCTTGCCCGAAGTGCTGGGAGGTGTGCGTAATTGGGACTACCGCTTCTGCTGGATCCGGGATGCCTCCATGATCATCTCCATATTAAAGTCTCTGAACCACCATAACGTGGCGTCCAGGTTTTTGAATTTCATCCTTGATGTTATCCCTTATAAAGATGAAAAGATTCAGATTATGTACGGCATACGGGGTGAGAAAAAACTTGTGGAAAAGGAGCTCGCCTGGATGGGCGGCTATGAGGGGTCGCAGCCCGTACGCGTAGGCAACAGCGCTCATTTACAGAAGCAAAATGATATCTATGGAGTGCTCCTGGATGTTATCTATTTTTACTTCAAAGAGTTTCGTCATACCCTGGCCATCAGTGAAGACCTGTGGACTATTGTACGCAGTCTGCTGCGTACTCTGGAAACACACTGGATGAAGCCCGACAAAGGCATCTGGGAGTTCCGCAGTAACAACCATCACTTCACCTTCTCCAAAGTACTCTGCTGGGTTGCCTTCGACCGCGGCCAGAAGATCGCCGAGCTGTTGGGCAAAACAAGCTATGCCGCTAAATGGGAAAAAATAAAAAACAGTATCAAGAAAAATATCTATAGTAAGGGCTGGAATTCCGCCATAGGAGCGTTCACCCAGACGTACGGGTCCCAAGCAATGGATGCCGCCAACCTGCTTATGCACTCCTATGGTTTTATCCAGTCCCATGATCCCAAATATATAAGCACGGTCAAACGTATTAAAGAGCAACTCTGTGTAAACGGCTTATTATACCGCTACCGCACCGAAGACGACTTCGGCCAGCCCGAAACCGCGTTTATAGTTTGTACCTTCTGGATGATTAAAAGTCTTTTTCTGATCGGAGAGAAGAAGGAAGCTCAAACCATGTTCGAAAATCTGCTTAAGCACGCTAATCATCTTGGGCTGTTCAGCGAAGGCATGGATTTTAACAACAAGCGGCTGCTGGGTAATTTTCCTCAAGGCTACTCGCACCTGGCCCTGATCGACGCGGCACTTACCCTATCGGGCGGAACAGATCAAAACGAGCAGCACATTGAAGATTTTGTTCATACCCACTGATTAAAAAAGAGAGGATGCATTATGAAAAAGATAATATTAATTTCCAACCGCCTGCCTGTGAATATCAGTAAAAAACAGGATGCCTTCGATGCCAAACCCAGCATCGGCGGTTTGGCCACGGGACTGAAAAGTGTGTATGAAAAAAGAAACTGCATCTGGCTGGGCTGGAGCGGCTTGACTGCGGAAGAGGTCACTGCCGAGCAAAAAATACAGATCGCGGATAAAGTATGCAAAAACTACAAGTGCATCCCACTCTTTCTGACGCAGGCCGACCTCCAGTTATACTATTTCGGTTTTTCCAACAACACCATCTGGCCTTTGTTTCACTATTTCACGGATCAAGCGGATTTCAGCCACGAACCGTGGCAGGCATATAAAAAGGTGAACAAGCTGTTTTTTAAGCGAGTAAAAGATTTGATTGAACCCGAAGACGACATCTGGATTCATGACTATCAGTTAATGCTCCTCCCCCGCCTGATTAAAGACAAATTCCCTGATAACAGAGTGGGTTTTTTTCTGCATATTCCCTTTCCCTCTTTTGAGGTGTTCAGGCTGCTGCCCTGGCGCGATGAAATACTGCAAGGATTGTTGGGCGCGGACCTGATAGGTTTTCATACCTACGACTATGTACGCCACTTTTTAAGCAGCGTGCGCCGCCTGCTGGGTTTGGAGCACAATTTAGGCTCCATAACACTTAAAAACAGAATTATTAAAACGGATGTCTTTCCCATGGGCATTGATTATAAGAAGTATGCAGGGGCTTATGCCAAAAAGCAGATAAAAACGGAGATTGCCGAAATGCAAAAAAAGGTGGGTCAAAGAAAGGTTGTGCTCTCCATTGACAGGCTGGACTATACCAAGGGCATTCCGCAGCGTCTTAAGGCATTTGATGCTTTTTTAAACACATATCAGGAATATAAAGAAAAAATCAGCCTGCTTTTAATTGTGGCGCCGTCCCGGACCAAGGTTTCGCAGTATAAAAAGCTCCAGCGCGAAGTGGACGAGCTGGTGAGCAACATAAACGGGAAATACGGTACCATGGGGTGGGTACCCATCTGGTACTTCTTCCGCTCTTTTCCCTTTAATAAACTGATTGCCCTGTACCAGATGGCGGATATTCTGCTGGTAACCCCGCTGCGCGACGGCATGAATCTGGTGGCCAAAGAATATTTGGCAGCCAAGAACGATAACAAAGGTGTACTGATAATAAGCGAAACAGCGGGAGCTGCCAGAGAGCTGGGCGAGGCTCTTATTGTCAATGCCAACAACATCGAACAGATAGCCACAGCCGTGAAAACGGCACTGGAACTATCCGATGAGGAGATTATAGAAAGAAATATTATTATGAAAGAGCGCCTGCAGAGATATGACATTGAATACTGGAGTAAGGATTTTTTAGACAAACTGGAACAGACACAGGAGCAGCAACAGTATCTTAAAGTAAAGCGGCTGAAGCCTGCATTGATAACAACCATTATTAAAAAGTATAAAAAGGCATCCAGGCGTCTTCTGCTGCTTGATTACGACGGAACGCTACGCTCTTTTGAAAAAACTCCGCAAAAGGCAGTACCGGATAAGGAACTGCTGGTACTACTTGCATCTTTGGCAGATAATCCAGATAACGAAATCGTGATTGTAAGCGGCAGAGACAAAGATACCTTGGAGAACTGGTTTCAGGGACTGCCCGCGGGTCTGGTTGCGGGTCACGGTATCTGGTATAAAGAGCGCGGCGCTGAGTGGCAGCTGCAGGAAGTGCTGGACAACAACTGGAAAGATGTAATCAGACCGCTGCTGGAGGTTTTCACAGACCGCACACCCGGTGCCATGGTGGAAGAAAAATCCCACTCGCTGGCCTGGCACTACCGTAAATCCGAACCCGAACTGGCAACCATCAGGGTAAGCGAACTGAAAGATGCCTTGTTGAATCTAACGGATAATTACAATCTTGGTTTTATGACCGGGCACAAGGTCATAGAGATAAAGGATATGAATACAAATAAGGGAGTGGCCGTAGCGCGCTGGCTGGGTAAAAGTAACTGGGACTTTATTTTTGCGGCCGGCGACGATTATACCGATGAGGACATGTTTGCCATTCTGCCTGAAACAGCCGTAACCATTCGCGTGGGATATGATATCTCAAACGCACACTATATGGTGGATTCCGTGGATGAGATCAGAAAACTGCTCGTTCGCTTTAATAAGGGAAAGTAGCAGACCTCAGGTCCGGCCTAAAATTGGCGAGGGCCTTGGCTTGGATTAACTGGCCACTCCTGACTCAGTAAGGAACCGTGTTTGGATTCGCGGGCACCGGCACTTACAGTCGTCGCGCTACCCTTCCAGAACCATAACCAGCCGATCCTTAAGGCGGCCTTTGGCTGTGGTATTTTTCTGTTTGAGGTATTTCTTTACCCGCGGGACTCTTGTCTGCAGCTGCCTGAGCATGAGTACTGCCGCCATCTCATAGACATTGTCGGGGATGGCGATAAGCTCAACCACAGGATCCAGGAGTGTGATATCCTTTCCGTCTACGATATTATTGAAGATCACATCCAACTCCGGACCTAAAAGGATTTTTTGCCCTTCACTTTCAGTCAGCCCCATAAGTCGTCCCAGCTCTCTACGGGTTTCCGCGGCAATGGGTGTGTTGTTGGCTAAGAGAATGCACTTTTCGATTACTGCTTTGGCTGTTTGAAAGGTGTAATCACCCTGTCCCTTTTTCATACCTCGCCAAAAGTGATAGTAGTAGGCGGGCAGTCCCTTAAAATAGGACTCGATGGTCACATAAGCTTTCAATTTATTCTGTGACGCTCCCTTGGTTTCAAACTCACATACCAGCAGTATATACTGTAAGAAGGGATGTTTTTGTACCAGCGTTGATAATATCCGCTCTGATTCCGCCCAGTTGTTTTGAAAGAAATACTTTATTCCCATTAAGGTCTGCCGGCTCTGTTTGTCCGGGTAGCGGTCAGCATCGGAAATTTTTACTTCCAGTTCGCTTAAGGTGGCAAAAAGTTTTCCGTCATCGATGGCACCGAGATAACGCAGATACTCCAAATCCATACAGGCGGCCAAGAGGGCGTTGTTTACATCCTGAAGCTGTTCGTAAAAAGTGGAGGCCTGTACTCCCTGACCTATAATATAATCATACATCAGCTGATAAGTATCCAGAATCTCTATGGCTCTTTTATACTCATCCCGTGTAAGCACACCGTCAAAATAAAAGTTGAGGTCCTCTTTGGTCATCTGCTCCTTATCCTTTGGCCATTGCTGATTATAGAGCTCGTAGGCCTGGTCTTTTTCCCCTAATTGATAGAGTGAGCGTGCTTTTAAAAAATAACTTAACGATTCATCTTGTGACATAGAAAGTGCCTTTTCCGCATACTCAAGCGAAGCTTGGGCATTGCCGCGAATATAGTTTGCGATACCCAGAAAGTAATAGAGTTCTGTTTTAAGCCTGTCATCACCTGTAGTGTGCACAAGCTCCTCTCCTCTGTTTAAGTAAGAAGAGGCCTTTCCCATATCTCCCGAATCCAGAAGCATGACTCCCAGCTTGAGCTTAAGCTCCAGCTTGTCCGGGTACTGCTGATCGAGCTCAAGCAGGGCATTGAACAGCTCTATACCGCTTTTTTCTTCCATAAGAAGTGTCAGCTGCTGCTGAAACTCGCTGTCCCCGGTACAGGAAGAAATAAACAGGCCGGCGGCAGCTGCTAAGCATACGATAATACAAATATACGAAATCTTTTTCATAGCGACCTCAACTATATGGGGGTAGGAT
>Ga0315549_1002527_pt1 | contig 17267 bp, 19 predicted proteins | sample SalMarSW160200MG_FD_203101 | JGI IMG/M metagenome (GOLD analysis project Ga0315549, IMG submission 203101) | Salt marsh sediment microbial communities from the Plum Island Ecosystem LTER, Massachusetts, United States - Salt Marsh Sediment SW1601-200 ... | reverse complement strand
CATCCACCAAGACCCGAGCTTTCTCTATCCCGGGACCGGCTTCGCTCACCAGACCGGCTCTGGCGATGGAAAAGGCTTCAATATCAATGTTCCGATGCCTATTTACGCTGGTTATGATTCCTACAAATCGGTTTTCGAGGAGCTGGTTCAGCCGATAGCTGCCGAATTCCAACCCCAGATCATCATAAGAAACGGTGGCTCAGACCCTCATTTCGGCGACGGGCTGACCAATTTAGGGTTGCCAGTGGAAGGCTTCCGAATGATCGGGGAAAAGGTCAGAGAATTGGCACAGCTCTGCCAGGGCAAAGTTATCGATCTGATCGCATCCGGTTACAATAGAGATGTTCTACCTTACGCATGGCTAGCCTTGATTTCCAGCCTGGCCGGCTTCAAAACCAGGATAGAGGAGCCGGAGGAGATCCCCCAGAGATTCAGACAAGACCCTTCCTTGGTGGAGACTAAAATGGTCATCGAGGAGGTCAAAAGGAACCTCAGAGACTACTGGAGCTGTCTGAGATAGAAGACTGCGGAAAAAGTGGCGTAGGATTCCCGTTCCGGGGCTTTGGGGGGAGCCCCCGGAAACAAATCCTAATGCCCAAACTCGAAATCCTAAACAAATTCAAAATCTAAATGAATAAAATTCAAAGCGTTTGCAGCATTTGAATTTGGAACATTTGATATTGTTTGGAGCTTAGAAATTAGTATTTAGAATTTCTTGGTATGCGTTGATCAAGATTGTTTCAGCAATCTCCATAAGACCCAAGGAGGGCGAATTGGCCGCTCCCCGTCCACGGTCCCGTCACCACCACCGTCCCCTCTCTTGATAGGTCTCAATAAACCTCTCGATGGAACGGTCAAACGTCCTCTCCACATCGTTAGGGAAAAGGCACGCCGGCAGTTCACCCAACCGCCAATGATATGTAAGGCACTCACAGCAAACGCCCTTCCTGCTGCATGGTTCGTAGGTACAGTTGCAGCTTGCTTTGTTCTTCTCAATGCTGCACTCCCTCATATGCAGTCTCCTTTTGCGGTGATACTCGGCAAACTTCTCCTGGTTTGGGAAACTGGCCCTGCCTACTCCTGACTCTCGTGCCGCGGTGGTAAGGGAAAACGCAGCGCAAGGAGGACTATGACTGTGGTCACAGCAGCTACTACATACAGGCCTGCGCCCACCGCCAGGCCAATAGCTGCCACAGCCCAGATGGTAGCCGCCGTAGTAAGTCCCACTACCACACCTTCGCCACGAAGAATTGTGCCAGCTCCCAGAAAGCCTATGCCTACCACCACGCCCGCTGCCACCCTTGCGGGGTCACTCAGTACGCCGAATCCATAGACAGAGGCAATCGTGAACAAAGCCGCCCCCACACAAACAAGAAGGTGAGTGCGGAAGCCAGCTGGTTTCTCCGCTCGCTCCCTCTCGTAGCCCACGATGCCCCCCATGAGTCCCGCCATCACGAGGCGGAGCACCATATCTACCTCGTCCCAGGGGGTAAGCTGCCAGACATCCATCGCACTCCTCCTCTCTTCCAAAGGGACCAAGCAGGATGCTCAACCTCGCCATTTTGGCATGACTTAACATTCATGTCAACGAGAACTGGGCGCAACAGAGAGGTCATGTCGTTTCAACCGTGTCCGCAAGCCCCATGAGAGCAAGGTTGAAGAAGGGAGGAGGATGCTGTAGAATCCATTTCTTGGCGGACACCATCGCATGAAGGTCGGCGACACACCACATAAGGGGGAAGAAGTAGGTAACTTGGACTGCAATAGAGCCGTATATCAATGGTCAAGGCGGGATCGGCTTCTGTATTTTGCGACGTTGGTCTTCTTCTTGGTCGCTTTCTTTGGAGCTGCTTACCTGCTGGCAACGGAATCAATCTACCTCATGGTCATATTCCTCTTGCTGTATATTGCGGCCAACGTCTTTCAGGCAGGTTGTTGCGTTGGATGTCCCTATCGAGGCAGGTTCTGTCCGGCCGTATTCGGCATGTATCTCGGGAATCTTCTCTCAGCTACGGTCTACAAGAGCCGAACTTCCGACCCTGGGTTCTTCAGAATCAACGCGAATCTGGCCGAATTCTTCCTGGCAGCTACTCTTCTGTTTCCAATCTACTGGCTTGTAGTATCGAATTGGCTGTACCTTGCCGTCTTCTTGGTTCTGGTGGGGTTACACGTTGTCGCATTCTTCCCGGCCATGTGCCCTAAGTGCAGCTACAATGGTACTTGCCCTGGAGGACAAACGACACTCAAGCTACTCAGAAGATGAGGCCTCAACTCGAAGTAACGGATTCCATGCAGCGATCCCACCGCCGGACGTAGCAAGCTACATTACAAGAGGTGAGCATGACAAATAGTCAGAACCAGCCAGCAGTCGAAACCCGTCAATTGGTCAAGAGGTTTGGCAGTTTTACCGCGGTCGATCATCTAAATCTCAAAATCGAGTATGGTGAGACCTATGGTCTGCTCGGTCCCAACGGCTCTGGCAAGACCACGACAATCAGGATGCTCTGCGGCCTGCTCAAGACCACAGGCGGAGAGGCGCTTGTTCTCGGCAAGCCGGCAGGCGATCCCTCCGTTTTGCCAAGAATAGGTTACATGCCACAGGAGACCGCGCTGTATCTGGATTTGACCGTGCACGATAACATGAGGCTCTTTGGCGAGATCTACGGCATGAGCAAGGCGGAGATCGAGCGTGAGGAAGCCAATCTACTGCGATTCATTGACCTGGAGAAATGGCGAAACTCCACCATTGCCAATTTGAGCGGCGGCATGAGGCATCGGGTATCCCTCGCCTGTAGCATGCTGCACAATCCAGAGCTGCTGTTTCTGGACGAACCAACAGTCGGCGTCGACCCGGAACTGCGGGCTTCCTTCTGGGACTACTTCAAGGCCCTGCGATCAAGGGGCGTGACCGTAGTCATCACCACCCACTACATGGACGAAGCCTACCATTGCAGCAAGATTGGACTTCTAAGGGAGGGCCAGCTCATCGCTGAGGGAACCCCCAGTGAGATCACCGAATCGGCGGGGGTGCAGTCGCTTGAAGATGCGTTCCTAACATTAGCCCGGAGAGGGGGCGGTGATGAAGTTTAGCAGGGCATTTGCCATTACAAAAAGGATCTTCAGAGGGCTGAAGCACGATCGGCGGACGGTGGCGCTCATCGTAATTGCGCCAATTCTGGCGATGTGCATCTTCGGCATCGCCTTCAGTGGGGACGTGACTGATGCCGGGGTAGTGATTGTAAACCTGGACGAGGGTCCTCTGGCGGCAAGAATCATCTCCAATCTGGATGAGGACACCCTCGACATTCGCTACATGGACAGGGAGGAGGATGCCGTTGAGGAGGTTGAGAATGGCGAAGTGTGGGCGGCAATTGTGTTCCCGAAGGATTTCACCACTGATGTCTCGGCGAAATTGCAGGGCGGTTCCGTTGCTGGCGATACTGCCATCAGCGTCAAAGCTGACAAGAGCAATGTGAATGTTGCCAATGCGGTACTGATAGCGGTGAGGGATGCCGTGACGACCACCATGTCAGAGCTTGGCAGGGAAATGCCAATCACGGTTGATGATTCTCCGGTCTACGGGAAGGGCGCGGAATTCATTGATTTCTTCGTGCCCGGCATCATGGCCTTTGCTGTATTCATGTTGACGACACTGCTCACCCTGCTTTCGTTCGTGGGAGAGCGCACCAGCGGCACTCTTGACAGGCTCAGGGCGTCGCCCATGAGGGAGAGTGAGATAGTGGTCGGTTATGCCATGGCCTTCGGCATCATCGGAATGTTGCAGGCATCGCTGCTGTTGCTCGTGGCCACGCTGGTCTTCAAGATCACCATCGTGGGCAATCCGTTTCTGGCGTACATAGTGGTGGCCTTGCTGGCGGTGGTCAGCGTGAATTTAGGGATACTGCTTTCCAGCGCGGCCAAGAGGGAAGCCCAAGCAATCCAATTCTTCCCTCTCATCGTATTACCCACCTTCTTGCTGGCAGGGATATTCTGGCCAGTGGAGGCAATACCTTCCGTTCTGAGGCCGCTCTCATACTTCATACCGCCGACTTACGCAGTCGAAGCCATGCGCTCGGTGATGCTGAGGGGATGGGGACTGGGGAATATCTGGCTCGAAATCGTGGCGTTGTTGGCATTCGGGTTGGTGTTCCTCACGCTGAGTGTCAGGTCTTTGCAGAGGGAGAAGGGTTAGGGACGCACTCTCAGATGAGCAACCCCTCCCCATAGCCAGTTTTGACAGCACACGTAGGGCTTGTTAACATAGAGTCCACCGGCTGCTGCATTGTTCCCCCAAGTCAACCTATCCGACTCGAGAAGTGCGAGGAGCGAGCCATGCAAATGGGATTCTACTTCGATCAGACCAGATGCACCGGCTGTTATGCCTGTGTGGTCGCTTGCAAGGACTGGCACGACGTACCAGCAGGACCAGCCAGTTGGCGAAGGGTGGAGACTATGGAGCAGGGAGAATTCCCCGATCTGTTTGTTGCCTTCCTCGCCACCTCCTGCTACCACTGTGCCCAACCCGCTTGCATTGCGGCATGCCCGGTAGAAGCCATCACCAAAAGGGAAGAGGACGGTGTAGTCGTAGTCGACCAGATCAAGTGCCTGGGCAAAGACCAATGCGACCTCTGCTGGCAAGCGTGTACTTACAAGGCACCCCAGTTTGGAGCAGAGCAAAACGCCAAGATGCAAATGTGCAACTTCTGCTTGGATAGGCTCGAGCAGGGGAAGAAGCCCATCTGCGTAGCCGGATGCCCAATGAGGGCCTTGGACTCAGGCCCTTTGGAGGAGCTCAAGGTAAAGTATGGCGACGCTAAGGAGGCAGAAGGCTTCACCTATTCCGATGAGTTGAAACCTTCCGTTCTCTTCAAACCGAAATTCAAAGGCCCCTATTCTTGAGACAACAATCGCTGTAATAGGGCAACGGACGGCCAATGACGCAAAACCGCCACCGGGCCTACCCTTCCTCCTCCTTCAGCAGGTCGCTGAATAAATCAGCGTGATACACTTCGTGATCCCTTATCCGCATAAGAAGCTCTTTCAAACCAGGGTCCTCTATCTCCTTAGCAGCCCTATCGTACTCAGCCGCCACCTCTTTCTCGATCCTGATATCCGCCCGAAGCATGTCGGCCGTCTTCCCAGACTGGTCAACCTCGGTGTGCTCGATCCTGGGCGTGCCCCCGCCGTCAACCAGCTCCTCAGAGAGCCAGCCTAGGTGCTGCATCTCGTTTATGGCCTGATCCTGCAGCTCTTCCTTGACCTCCTCATTGGGTGACATATAGGAGTGCAGAAGGTACTGCAGTATTACTGTGTACTCGTGCTCGATGCCCCAGTCAAGGATCTTGGTCACTTTGTCCTGCCGGCTGCCCCTCAAGTCCTTGGCACCTTCCCTTTTAGCCTTGTCAACAAAGTGTTCGAATTGACCCCGGTGCGCCTTCTCATCGGAAAGAATCCGCCGCAGCAACCGTTTTATCTTGGGGGCATCGATAACTCTTATGTGCTCCTCATACAGGCTGATGCCCTCTTCCTCCTGCTGCACGTCATTCCTCATCCAGTCTGCAACCGCCTCACCCCCTGTGCGCATATCTCCCCTCTTTATAGTGGGAACGCCACCAAGGCCGATTATGGTCTCGGCCAGCCAATCGAAGTGGCGCATCTCTTCCCGGGCGATGGCCTCGATCTCGCATGCCATCTCGCCCTCACCCATAGCATAGGCATGCACTAGATACTGGATGATAGCCGCATGCTCGCCCTCAAGGTCTTTGTTCAGCAATTCGACTGTCTTGTCACTCATAACACCCTCCTCTGATTAAGGCACTCTTCCACCCTTCAATTGAGTACTATACACAACGGATTTGGGTTTAGTCAATAGGTCTAAGCAAGACATTGCAGGCAGGAACGCTTATAATAGTATTATTGGGGAGCAGGGCTTCGCTCCCCTGAGCGGCTGTTATTGCCATCTCCGAAGTGACCCACGACCCAGATATCTCTTATGTACGACGATATAAGTACCTGCTAGATAGATAAGTTCTAAATACTAATTCCTAAATCCCAAACAATACCAAATGTTCCAAATACAAGTGCTGCAAACGTTTCGAGCTTTGGTCATTTCGATTTTGAATTTGTTTAGGATTTGGCGCTTCGGATTTCGTGCTTAGAACCAATTCATGCGCAACTACCTAGCGCGTTTTATGGAGCGTAACTATGCAGGTACTCGTTATTACCCAGGGGCCCTACGGCGAGAGGCTTGTGCGCAACCTTCGTGAGCACATGCCCTCCGGCTGGACAACCGAGGACGTAGCTCTACCCAAGGCCCTGCCTCCCCTCATCGACGATCCAGATGACTTCCTGCCTGCCGCGATACCCCCGGCCGACCTTTTGATCGCCGCTGGGGAGTCACCAGGTGCCGCCCAGCTCATACCCGATCTTGTCAGCCGCTCCGGGGCCCGCTCTGTCATCGCCCCCATAGATAACAGCGCCTGGCTGCCCCAGGGCCTTGCCAACCAACTCAAGAGGGAACTGGCAGAGATGGGCATTGCTGTGGTCTTCCCCAAGCCGTTCTGCAGCCTCACCGAAATCAGCTACGGGTACCGCGGCAGCGCACAGTCACACAATGACGAGCTCATCTCCGCATTCGCCCGGCATTTCGGCAGGCCCAAGCTGAAGATCAAAGTCAACCCCAAAACCAGGCTGATAGAGCAGGTAGATGTGGAAAGAAACTCAGCCTGCGGCTCGGCATCTCACGTCGCCAGGGGGCTGATTGGCCTCTCCGCAGACGAGGCCGACACCAAGGCTGGACTGATCCTGCACCACTACCCCTGCCTGTGCTCAATGAACCAAGAGCAGATCGATGACAGGCTTTACGACACGCTGATGCACGTGAGCGGCTACATAATCAATGAGGAGGTAGCGGAGCAGGTTAAGCCCTTCAAGACCCCTCCCCAATACCTCACCCCCAGCGAGTACGTGGGTGACAAATAGTGGGGAGACGGCGGATCAGTGCGCCACTCCCTCACCAGCCGATGTTGTTCCAGCCGGCCGTCAGTTGTCTGAATATCAAGGTGCAATCTTCGCTCACCTTGATCCAATAAGCCCTGCCGCGCGTTAGGCCGGTGAGGTCGCTGCCAAGCGAGTCGTTCGGGTCATACATCTGCCATTCGCCAGCATAGAAGCCCCACACCCTGATCACCTTATCGCTTATAGTTGCCAGCGCCTGTTCCACTGGAATCGGAGGGTCTTCTCCCAAGTCGACCCATACATCAGGGTCTAGGATGGTGAAGCATGTGGTAACGGTTAAGCCAGCAACGGTAGCACTGACCACCTGCCCGCCCCCCGGCAGACCGGGAACGGTAATGGTCGTCGTGAAAGTGCCTACCTCGTTGGTCATCAGACCAGGCGCTCCCATGCTGTAATGGGCAATCTTGAGCTCCTCAACATAACTCTGCGGCTCGAATCCCACACCAGTAACCTTAACCGACGCACCGGGCAGTCCGCTTACGGGGGACACTGTCAATGCCACTGGCTCCAGTGTGAATATCTGCGCCGGTGCCGCGTTCCCCAGAATATCGGTTGCGCCAATCAAATTGCTGGCTTCAGCCGTTAGCGGTACACTAATCTGAACGCTGAAGGAGCCGCTTGAATTCGGCGTCGCCGCCATTATGAAGGAACCACCAAAGGTTAGGGACACCGAGCCAGGCGTGCGCTGCGGCCAGTCGCTGCCGGTTACTGTCACCTTCTGGCCCTTGTACCCGCTTGTCGGCGAGATGGTTAGGTTGGGCTGAGTAACAGTGAAGACGCCTGCCGCTGTAAGATTGCCATCACTGACTATCACCGCAGTTGGCCCCACTGGTGCCACTGGCACTGTCAGCATGCTCGCGCATACACAGCCCGAAGAGTCGATTTGTATCTCTTGAGTGTTCCAGGGCGCACCAGCAAATGTTATGTTGCCAACTCCAACCGTGCTGCCGGGCGTCATGTTGTAGACACACACCGTTACCTTTATGCCAATAGGGCCAGACTCCGGCGACAAAGCCACCTCCGGCTCCGCCGCATCCGAGGTCGCCGGAGCCACCCATACTACAGCGACCACCAAAACCAGAGCCAGGAGTACCTTGATCGAACTGTGACACCTATCTTTCATGTGAGCCTTCCTATTTTCGAATCGCTCAGACTACATGTCTTGAGCAACACCAGCACGACTCAATATGGACATTCCCTATATGTATATTATACACCTGAGAATCTAGTTTGCTCGTAAAACCCGAGAACACCCTGCTCTTCAAAGGTGAACACCCCAGAGAAAACGGGGGCCCCCACCCGCGCAGGATCGGACGCTGGGCACGATCTGCTGGGTGTTGAGCGACCTTGACAGTCATCCATTGAGAGTATATTATCAAGGCCAACAGTAACGAAAGCCGAAAAGGGGTTGTTGTGAAGCAGAAGCTTACTGCAGGTCTTCTGGCGCCGGCTCTTGTATGCTTTCTCATCGCTATCCTGGCAGTGTCCTGCGCCTCGACCAAAGAGGCAGAGAGCAATGAGCCGCTTGATGGCCCGGAGCAAGCTGGCAACATCACCAAGGCCGGGCCAATCTATATGACAGTAGTGGGTGCTAGCCAGGGCCCTATCGAGGGTTCCTGCACAGCGCCCGGACACGAGGGGAATATCAGTGTCTACGGGCTCAGCCAAGAGCTGACGGTACCTATAAGCGCCCGAACCGGAGACCCTTCAGGTAGGCGGGAGCACAACCCATTGACAATAACTAAACCCTTCGATAAGTCATCCCCTAAGCTGTACCAGGCCTTCCACGCAGGTGAGCGTTTTACCCAGGTCACCATCGAGTTCTACTGGACTGACGACATGGGAGCCGAAGAGCACTACTTCACCATTGAGCTGGAAAACGCGATAATCACCTCCATCAAGCCCTACGTTCCCACTTCATCAAGTGGCGACGCCGACATGCCGGCTCAAGGCTATGGGCACATGGAAGAGGTATCATTCACCTACAAGAAGATCACCTGGATCTATGAGCCAGAGGGGATTGAATACGAGGAAAGTTGGCCTGTAGCAGGGTGAGGCGTGCCCTGCTAATCAGGCGTCAGTTGACGCCGCCGGTGAGAATGTCGCCAGGCGATCAGCATACTCCACCCTCGTAATCTAGCCGCAAGGTCAATCCACGTTCCGCTGTCCAACAGCAGCTCTCCTCCCGCAATGATGGCCATGCCGGAACCCAACGGCTACTCGGGCAGACGCATTGAATCAATGCAACCGACTGGGTTCTCCCCCTGGCGATAAGTATGAGCTATTTGAGCGGATATGCTGGGCAGAAAGCTTTTAAGGAGACCGACAGCGAGACTCAGTAGGCCAGAAAGGTATTTGGCGCACCACTGGCGGGGAGCAGCGCTCTGAAACCTCAGCCCTTAGCGACTAGAGTATTGCGGCAATTTCACCAAAGAGCTCAGTTAAGAAGCCTAACACATTCTGGGCTATCGACGTTATGCCACCCAAGAGAACTTCCTGATCCTGAGCCACGACGTTGCCTCCCCCATTGCCCAAGCCCAGAAACAGCTCCTTAACCAAATGGGCACTGTCCACGATAGCTCTTGCCAGCTGTTCCACTTTCATCTCCCTCTTACCAATGGTTTCTCATAAATAGCGTAGTCGGGCAAGAGTGGGGAAACAATCCCACTTGCGTACTTTTCCATTCAGCCAAAACCCATACTTACGTAGCCTCAATTCGTCATACTTTCGTCATCTCACTTCGTCCTTCTGCGTATGCTGGCACTCGATAGCGCCCTACATGCACAGCTACACGGCTCCCTAAATAGGACAATGAAACCGGTCTATAATCACCGCCCTTATATCACGGCCCGTGAGCCTTCAAACCTGAATTGTTCGTTCTGACCTCAATTGTAATGTACTTGTAAGCCCTTCGTAATTCCTCCTTAATACGTACTTAGTCACTTTTAATGCTATGCGCGTAGAATTGTAGTGATGAGATACGAACCCAGGCCCGTGGCGGTGAAGATCAGCACACCTGTTGACGAACATGGGTTAAGAGACGCATTACAGTAGGACCATATCTGGAACAGTGGGAAGCAAATCAAATAAGGGAGATAAGGGGGGGCACTAATCATATGAAGGAGTAGTGATACCTTGCCATTGAGGAGCGAGGGGATCACTACTGGCGGCCACATAGCACTGGGTATGGCCTCACCTAGACTTTCCAGAGTAAGCCATGCGTAAAATAGTTGTAATGATAGTTGACAGCAACCCGTTTTCCAGATCCGGGCTACGGCAGACATTGTCCGAGCAAGATAGCCTGGATATACTGGGGATCATGGAGTGTGCTCCAGGGCAAGACGGTGGCGAAGCTATGACACAAGTTGCAGAGAACTCGCCCGATGTCGTGTTGCTAGATATCGACTATCCCTCCCTCAGCGGGCTTGAGGTGGGTAGGAAGATCATCCGTCATTTCCCCGGAACCAGGGTCGTGATGCTAAGTGCCAATCCTTATGACAACGATGCTGAACTATTTGAAGTTATCAAGACCGGGGCGGTAGCTTACCTGAGGAGCAGGCACTGCACTGCGAAAGATTTCACCGATACGATAAGACGAGCTTCCAATGGTGAATATCCCATAAATGATAGTGTAAACAGCAGACCCAAGGTCGCCGACCGTGTGCTGAGGCAATTCCAGGAGATATCGTCTATAGGAAGACCTCTAAAAGACATAACCGCCCCCCTCACCCGAAAGGAGTTACAGGTGCTGACACTTATAGCCGAGGGTAATTCAAATAAGCAAATCGCTAACCTCCTCGGCATCAGCGATCAGACAATTAAGAATCATGTCAGTGCCATACTTCGCAAGATAAACGCCAATTACAGAGCCCATGCTGTGTTCATAGCGATACGCGATGGCTTGATTTCTATTCAAACAGGCCAGGATACAGGCTACCAAGAAAGTAGCTCCGCCCAAAGGCACGCCACTTGAGGAACCGCTGACTGCCAGATGTTCGGCCAAACCCTTTGGCTCGCTCCTATTCCTTACTGCAATCAGAAATTGTAGTCCCCAACAAGAAAGCTGGGCACCTATAGAAGATACCCAGCTTCTTGGGAAATAATCCCGATACCTAGCGCGACAGCTTCAACTCTTCCCTATTCGGAACATCTTGGTGCCACATACCGGGCACACGCCTTGAGTAGCGGGTTTCTTGTTTTTCATGGTTATCGCCTTGGCATCCTTCATCTCCCGCTTTGGACGGCATTTCACACAATAGGCTTGCATGACGCCCCCTCCTTTTTGATTGGCAAGGGTAAACCATTCCTGGATGAACTGTCAATAGTATGACAGGACTTTTTCTGACTACTAACCTATCTGAATTGCTCCTGGGCAGTGGGATGAAAGATGAGAGTACCAAGTCAAGCGTCCTCGCCAGAGAAACACGTGGAAGTTGACAACAAACCTCGGGACCCTTCAAGAAACTGGCAGCTCCTCAAGATGGGAGTTGTCATTAAGAGTGAGAAGTTGTTTATTGCCATCAACAACTCTCACTGTACTTAAGGAGGCGTTACCGATCTCGAGCCTGCGATAAATGCTGTTCGGCACTCCCAGAACATGCGCTGCCAATATCCTAACAACAACATCATGTGTCACAATCACGGCTTGACTGCCGCGGCTAGCAGCTAGTACTGTCTCAAACGCCCAAACAGCCCTCACAGCCACTTGCCTGAAGCTTTCACCGTTGGGCAGAGTGAGCTCTGACGGATCAGTCTGCGACTGCTTCCACAGTTCTGGCCACCTTTTCCTGATTTCGTCCTCATGCTGTCCTTGCCAGTCACCAAGCTGAATCTCAATCAAGTCGTCCAGGGCTTTCACCTCGAGGCTGTGGGGTTCAGCAAGAATCTTGGCAGTAGTATAGGCTCTCCGCAGGGGACTCGTGTACACCGAGCCAATGGCCAAACCAGCCATCCTGGAAGCCAACATACGTGCCTGCATATAGCCTAGATCACTGAGGTCCTCATCAGACCAGCCACTGTAGAAACCAGTGGCATTCGATCTGATTTGCCCGTGACGGACTAGATAAACTGTCGTCGTCATCTACGCCTTCATCGAGGAACAAAACGAATCACGTACTCAAGCTACTCAATCGTGATGATCTCCCCCCGAAGTGAGTCACCGATAGCGAGAATTCCATAGGTTTTGCGGAGTGCTGGGAACTTGCCCGTAGCACTACCGGGGTTGAAAAACAGTATTCCCTCAACTAACTCATTCTTGGCCATATGAGTGTGCCCGTAAAGAACGGCATCCACTCCCTTGAAGCTGTCCTTGATCTTCTTATGTATCCCCCACGGAGCTCCCCAACCGTGAATAAGGCCCAGCCTTTTCCCGTTCACATCCACCACCTCTTTCTCCGGCAGTTCTGCTCTAACCGACGATGTATCCATGTTACCAAACACACCTCGAAAATCGCCCAACTCCCTAAGCCCATCTAGCAACTCCTTGCCTGTGTAGTCCCCAAGATGAACTATCAGGTCTACCTCCTTTAGCGCGTCTACCAGTTTCGGTGGCAGTTGGTCAATTCTTGATACGTGAGTGTCCGAGACTACACCTATCTTCATTGTTCCCACGGGCCTTAGATATGCCTGCCCACAGCCTCCGCGATGGGCCTCAGTTCGGTCATCAGCCGCTCGAAACTGGGGATGTTTAACGACTGCAAGCCATCGACCAATGCTTCCTCCGGATTGGGATGGACCTCTATCAGAAGCCCATCCGCCCCGGCTGCTATCGCAGCCTTGGCGATGCTCGGCACATATGCGAAATGCCCCGCAGCGTGGCTGGGGTCTAAGATGACGGGGAGATGACTAAAGCGCTTGACGACTGCGATTGAGCTGATGTCCACGGAAAACCGAATGCTGTCTTCGAAGCTTCTTATTCCGCGTTCACACAGGATTACCCGCCGATTACCCCCAGCCAGAAGGTAATCGGCCGCCGTCAGCCATTCCGTGACGGTAGCAGAAAGGCCTCTCTTCAACAGGATGGGATGCCTCAGCTTGCTCAGCTCCTTCAAGAGTGCGAAGTTCTGCATGTTGCGAGCGCCCACCTGAATTATGTCGGCATGTTCGGCTACAATCCCTATGTTTCGGATGTCAACGACCTCGGTGATGACAGGAATGCCAATATCGGATTTGACCTTGGCCAACATCCTCAGAGCATCGTGTTCCAGCCCTTGGAAGCTGAAGGGCGAGGTCCGAGGCTTGAAGGCGCCACCTCTAACGACAGCAGCCCCCAATTCTTTGACCGCTTTGGCGGTATCCATAAGTTGCTTCTCGCTCTCCACGGCGCAAGGGCCGGCCATAATTACCACCTTCTCTCCCCCGATCTCGACGCCAGACACATTTATTTTGCTGGCTCGCGGATGGAATTCCCGTGAGGCAAGCTTGTATGGCTTCATTACGCGGGAGACGCTCTCTACTCCTGGCAAAACGGCGAAAACGTCGGTTTCTGTCTTGCCTGTATCGCCGCCCAGAATCGCCACCACCGTCTTTTCAGTGCCCAGGTTCAGCTGCACCTCAAAGCCCAAAGAGTGTGCCCTGTCAACCACGTGATTGACTTGCCCCTTTGTGGCACCCTTCATCATCTCAATGATCATCTTATGTCACCTCACAAATTTGCAACCGTTACATTCAGCACGATTGTAGCAACAAATTGACGCCAATACAACCGTTCTAGCCTGCCCTCAGCGGAACCGAAGGGCTCACCACCAACGGCTGGGTAGGTCGCCCGACGTCGGGCAAACTACCCCATAAGAGGGGACCAATAGAGGCAGGCGTGGAAATTGTCCCAATGAGAAGAATGACTACAAAAGGTGAAATGTCTACTGGTGCCCCACGACTGACTGAAACGGCATTTCAGAAGCAAGACGTGCACAATCGCTCTAGGTTGCCTGGTAAGTGGCCTCTAAATCGAGGTGCTGCTCCAGAATCCGCCCCAGCCGCTCCACCTTCCTCTCGCTGGAGAATACCGCCCTATCGAAGACCCCTTCTAAAGCCTCCATCGTGCCGGCGGTGTCCCCTTCCACCAGCACTATCGGCACCTCAAGCTCCAGCGCCCGGCCGAGGATGCCGGGCGTGGGATCGATATTATCTGTTAGTACGAGACACCTGGTTGAGGTCTCGAGAGCTGCCAACTGGATGTCGGGACGGTCGCCACGGGTGATCACCGCCTTATTCGCCTTGAGGGGCAGGTACGAAAGCGCAGAGTCAACAGACATCGCTCCCACCATCAGGCTCTCCACCAGCTCACTGGAACGGTCCTGTGAATTGACGATGCTGCCCCCTACGTGCTCGGCAAGCTCGCCAACGGTGACACTGAACAACGCACGGTCCTCAGGCAACACCCCCAGGACCTTGATGCCGCTCTGTTCCAGGGATGGCACGATCCCGGCTTTTGCCGTCTCCATTCTGCGCTCAGGCACAGCATTGATGACAACGCCGAGAAGGCTATCGGCCAGCATCTTTGCTGCGGCCACGATTTGATCCGCCTCAACGTCGCCCTCATAGCCGACGATGAGTATCGCCCTGGCTTTCAGCGCCTCCACGATTCGACCTGCCACCCGTGCCGCGTCACTCCCCGCTTTGAAATCGCCTGCGCCCTCCAGCAGGACCACATCCTTGCCCCGGGAGACCTTGGCATAAGCTTCCTCGATTTCCTTGAGCCAGGGAGGTTCCTTTTCATCCACTGTGGCTGCCAAATCCTTCGCGTTCAGGGAAACCAGGCAAAGCGACTCGACCGGCTCCTCCAGAGTCAGAAGCTGCTTCATAGACTCGGCATCCCGGTCACCTCCGTCGGTGCGAGTGGATACGGGCTTGAGAAACCCTACCCTTCTCCCCTCAGCCTGAAGCTTCCTGCCCAGACCTGCGCAAAGAGAGCTCTTTCCCCCAGCCTCCCCCGTAGACGTGACGTACAAAGCAGCCATCAAAACCTCCTTGGTCCGCAGAACAAATTTCGCCTTCCCAGATTTCTCCCCTGAAAGTATATCACATCTTCTCCTCAAGGCAACGCCTGAAGCCGTAACCCACCGATTCTACTTAGGTACACGCTTTCGCATGATTTCGCATCGAATTCCTCTTCCCCGATGGCAGAGGTTAGAGCCTGTCATGGGCCTGTCGAAGGATGAGGGGGATTTGCACTCGCGGACTAGCCCCAACTCGAAAAAAGGCTGCCCTTCTGGTAAAATGCTCACAGCATCAATACTGAGGGTCTCTGGTGAAAGGAATACCAAATGAAGAAGATATGGGCACCTTGGAGAATCGAGTACATTCGGCAGGAGGGAGGGAAAGGGTGCATCTTCTGCCAAAAGCCGAAAGCGAAACGGGACAGACGGAACTACATTCTTTTCAGAGGAGATAGGAACTTCGTTATGTTAAACGCCTATCCCTATACCCCCGGCCACCTAATGGTAGCACCATACCGGCACCTTGCGGACCTGGGTGAGCTAACCGACGAGGAACTACTTGAGCACTTCGACCTGGTGAGAAGGAGCTGCAAAGCGCTAACCGAGGCATACCGCCCTGACGGGTTCAACATCGGCATAAACCTGGGCAGGGTGGCTGGGGCTGGGGTCGAAGACCACGTCCATACGCATGTCGTTCCCCGTTGGAGTGGCGACGTCAATTTCATGACGGTGGTATCCGATGTCAGGGTAATACCACAGGCTCTGGACGCAACCTACGCCGAATTGAAAGAGAAGATGGCCGGAAGCAAGGCTACTCGTCAGCATTGAAAGAACAATTTTTGCGTGTTCGACCGATTTCGTTTATATTTATACTAGAATGAGTAGGGTCTTCACAAGAATGCCTGAGCAGAGTGCCATAGTCCTTGGGCCTACCAACGACTTTCTTTCTTTTGTTCAAACTCACACCGGGGAAAACATTGCTTCCTGTTACCAGTGCGGGAAGTGTACCGCAGGCTGTCCCACCGCCTACGCCATGGACCTTACCCCGCGGCAGGTCATGCGGGGGATCCAGCTAGGCCTCAAGGATGAGATACTGGATAGCTCGGCAATCTGGCTTTGCGTGAGTTGCCAGACTTGCTCTTTGAGATGCCCGCGAGAGATTGACATCGCCAAGGTGATAGAGTCCCTGCGGCTATTCTCTCAGGCTGAAGGCAGGCCGCCCGCACAAAAGGAGATTGCGGTGTTCCACAGCGCCTTCCTCCAGCAGGTGCGCCTCTTCGGTCGCCTTCACGAGGTCGGGTTGGCAATCACCTATAATCTGCTCAGCATGCATTTCTTCAACAACATTAAGCGTCTACCGGCACTGCTTACCAGGGGGAAGCTGAAGCTCATGCCCCAGACAATGAAGGGAGCGTCAGAGGTCAAGCAGATCGCCACACGGGTCAAGGAGCTAGAGAGGAAACCGAGCTAGCGTTGGCACAATCAGAATCCAATATCGGCAAGTCTGTTGTGGACCAGGTCTATTCTTATTACCCAGGGTGTTCATTGCACGCCACGGCGGCAGAATACGATGTGTCTGCGCGGCTGGTATGCCAGAAGCTTGGTATTGACCTGCATGAACTGGAAGACTGGGTCTGCTGCGGTGCCTCAGCAGCGCACTCCACAGACCACCTGCTGAGCCTGGCCCTCCCCGCCCACACCCTGAAGCAAGCTGAGGAGAAGGGGCTTCCTCTGGCTGTTCCCTGCGCCATGTGCTATTCCCGGCTGAAATTCGCCCTTCATGAACTCGAGAACAAGGATACCCTGGACCTTGTCAGCCGCGCCATCAGCAAAGAGTTGAGCACCGCCGTCACCGTCAAGCATATGCTCCAGGTGTTGGCGGATGAGAACATCTCCCTTCCGATCGTGAAGCCTCTCAGCGGGTTGAAGGTAGCTTGCTACTACGGCTGCCTTTTGGTCCGCCCCCCCGAGGTGGTCGGTTTCGATAATGCGGAAAACCCGCAAACCATGGATCGCCTCATGGAAAGGCTTGGCGCTGAGGCTATCGACTGGGGATTGAAAACAAACTGCTGTGGCGCTGGCGTGGCCTTCGCCCGCCTCGACGTCGTCCTCAAGCTGTCCCATCGCCTTCTCACGCTGGCACAACGAAGCGGCGCTGATTGTATCGCCGTCGCCTGCCCCATGTGCCACGCCAACCTTGACATGTACCAGAAGGATATGACGGCAAAGTTCGGGCAGAAAACTGAATTGCCTGTCCTCTACTTCACTCAGCTTATGGGGCTCGCTCTGGGCTTCTCGGCCAAGGAGCTTCTT
>Ga0315549_1002526_pt1 | contig 17270 bp, 14 predicted proteins | sample SalMarSW160200MG_FD_203101 | JGI IMG/M metagenome (GOLD analysis project Ga0315549, IMG submission 203101) | Salt marsh sediment microbial communities from the Plum Island Ecosystem LTER, Massachusetts, United States - Salt Marsh Sediment SW1601-200 ... | reverse complement strand
TTATACACCTGCCCCAGCATCTGAAAATATTTATCCAAAGATTCCCAATAACCCTGGTTGCCTGTTTCTTTGACTATTTCCCCTTCGAGCAGCATATCGCGGATACGTTCAATTCGATATACCTCCATACCCTGCCCTATATGTCCGGGGGTTTCTTCTCTATTCAAACCGGGCAGGTAGATGGCATCACTGGCTTTAAACTCAATCCTCTGTCTTGAGTAGCCTTCGACTCCCGCGTTGTTCAAATTATGCCCGACAGTTATCAAGCCGTGAGTATGAGCAATAACACCGCGCTTACCGATTTCAATCCCGGAAAATGTTGATAACATATTTGGTCTCCTATAACTGTTTGTTTAATAAAAGCGTATCATCGGGTACCTTTTTGGCTTTGCCGTCCTTGGCGTATATTTTACCTTTTCTATGCGGAAACAGCTCTCCCAACACCTTTTTAAAGAATTCCTCAATGGATCTAAAATAATAAGTAAGACGGGCGGTAGCTCCTTTTACCGAAAATACGGCGATTTTTAGCTCCCGGTATGCTGTAAGCATCTCGTCTCTTGCTTCCACAGGAAGCAAAGGTAATATCTTTAAAAATGTGGCATCCAAAGGTGCACCCAGCTTCTGCTTCAAAGCTCGAAAAGAGGCACACCTGTTTTCTTCTATATTATTTAATTTGTGAGACCTGTCTCTCAAATTTTGGATTACCGGCTCGATACCTTCCCACTTTTTATTGCCGGCCAGAATCTGCATTTCATCTTCCAGGCGGGCAAAGCTATTAAGCAGGGCTGCTTCTGCTTTCATATCTTTAATGAACAGTTTCAACTCCTTCATATACACTACTCCTCTTTCACATTTTCGGAGGTAAAAACAAGCGGCATTACACAAATTCTTTTTGAATGATAAAAATGAGTACTAGTTAATATTATCTTCAATAACTCTTTTATCTTTTTTAAACACACTATTGCCGGGCAGTACAGTGAGGGCTTTTTCCAATAATGCCAATGCTTGTGTATATTCTTTACGCCCCGAAAGCTCGGCAACATAATTATGAATGTACACCTCGTAGTTCCTTACTAAATGAGAATACTTCCCTATCTGTATAATACCTTCTTCAAGACATTGAGCAGCCGCAAGATAACCATTAGTTTCAGCTAATTCTTCAGCCTTGGTAAGATAAAAATAAAGCAAGAGATCCTTTTTAGATTTTTGTGATAAAAATGTTAAAGCAAAACTTCCGTTTAAAACTTGTAATGCTTGAGTAAACTTTTCATTTTTAATGAGATCTTTAATATGATTAAAGAGATACATCTCTCCAAACTGCAGCAGCAGAGTTTTATCCTGAATTTCATTCATCCCCGCTTCAAGCAGCTCAAGAACGGCTTCAACTCCTTCAGCAGTAAATACTTGTTCTGCTTTCTTTTGATATAAAAAGGCAAAAAGTTCCGTATAATCTTTTTCACTTAGAAGCTTTTCCGATTTACTCTGCATAAGCAAAGAAGATGCCTGTACTACATTACCTTCTTTTATAAGTTCAATAATATAATTATACGTATAAAGTATTTTTGACTGTAAAAGCCCTTTATCACCACCTATCAGCATGAGCCCCCGGTTAATAACCTCCAGAGCGCTTTTATTGCCATTATGCTTTGCATAATACTCAGCCTTTTTTTGATATAAATACACAGTAAGCTCCCGGTAGTTATCTTGGCTTATAATTTCAGCTTTATAGTTACTTGAAATCAGATCTTGTGCTTGAGCAAAATCAGTTCGTTCAATGTTATGGAGTACCCACTCGATGATAATATGGCCGTGTAGCTCCCTAAGCTTTTCCTGTTTTAAATAGCGCGAGCTTGCTTTTTGTAAGATTTCTGCTCCGCTGGCAAACTGTTTTGAAGATACGATCCACAAGCTGTATTGGGTAAAGGCTTGTAATAATAGTGTAAGGGCAAAATCATTTTTAATTAATTCATACCCGTCCACAGCGAGACTGACCGCCTCGCCGTATTGCCTTTTCTCAAAATGAAGAACAACTCTGTTGTGAAGGATTAAAAAAAGCAGTTCCTTCTCATCAATTATCTCTCTCTCGCTGTAATTGCCCGGCGGTACATAGGCATATCCCGTTACCTTGCCAAAATCATCTGTAAACTCTTTTTTTTCACCCGGATTAAAGCCGTAGACGCTTGTTGTCTCAACATCATAGTATTTTTCTCCCACCTGGATAGCGCAGAATGAATGATCTACGGTTTTTACTCCATATACGGCAAATCCCAGACTGCGGCTTAAGATAAGATAAAAAATAGCCGAAGATACGCAGTTATATGTGCCTTCTTTTAATAATTCATCCAGGCGGGTCTGTTTTACATTGTAACGCCTTAGGTATTGGTTATGGATATATTGTAAAAGATCATCGCCTAATTCGGGAGAAACACCGCGCCCCTTAAAGTAGGCCTTCACCTCATCAATCTTTACATAAAATGTGTTTTTAAGACTATCAAGCTGGTTATCTTCTACTTCGGATAAAATGAGCGAAGCGCTAATAAGCTCATCAATTTTAAGAGGTTCCTTTGCTTTAGCCAATCGCGTGATAAAGTTAAGAGGTTCTAAACGCGGTGTCTCTGCTTGTAGCGCCGGCGCAAATTGGAAATAAAAAAAGCTGACTAGAAGAATACATATTTTTCGCCCTGACAGTCTTTTCATACTTTTAATTTAATCCTAATTTCATTTTAATTCCAGAGAAATGATATTTGTAAGGAAGCCAGGATACTTTCTGATAGAAAGGTGTAAGATTTTTATCTTCGATACCGGTTATAATGCTTGTTTAATCAAATATTTTTAAACTTCACTCGATTATTAATTTCATTGGCTGAAAACTTTTTTCTATACCTAGATCATGATCTAATACTATCTTTGAAGCATAATGCTTTTTAGTCATTCCCAACTGCTCTGCAACAATAGGAAATTCCTCTTTATCGCAATGTGTAGGAACAACTATTTGTGGATCTAACTGTTTTGTCATGAAAACACCTTGTCCATCTTCTACAGAAATACCGGAAAATTGGTTGGTGTATTGCATGAAGATCAGATCAATTTCCCCAATCTGCTTCAATTGTTCCTCCGTTAACCTGCTTTGGCCGATATCACCCATATGGGCAATTTTAAATCCATCAGCTTCAACTATATATATCACATTGCTTGGATATTGCTCATGAAATTCATCTCCTGTATGAGCAGAGGCAATTCCTTTTATTTTTACATCCTTATAGTTCAATTCACCTACAGTACTAATCATTGTTTCTGCATCTGGGTTATGCCTCATGAAAGCTCTATCATTATGGTCAGGATGACCATGTGTAATTAAAATTATATCAACCTTGTTTTCGTAATCAGCAATTCTATATGGATCAAGTGCAATTTTAGTTCCTTTGCTTGTTGTTATCAAATAACTATTAGTAATAACTAGATCTTTAGAAATTGCTTGGATAGTTAATGGCCCGCTTCCTTGTGTTGTACATGATATAAAAAACAAAGATAAAAATAAAAAAATGATAATTTTAGATTTCATATTGACCTCTTATTATGTCTAATTTAATAAACGATAGAAAAACATAATATCTACTGGCCCTGCAAGGCCTTATTGTTTCCGCTTTTCTACCGATACTGCTAATAATTTAGCACAACACTAGGACTATGTCAACTCAATTTAATTAATCAGTTGGTCAGATTGCTAACAGCATAACCTGAAGTAGCACGACAAATTTTTACAATATAGCAAAACATCTTGGTTCCTTAAGTGAGCAGAGTAAAAGAGTGTGAAATTTGCTTCAATAGAACATATTGCCAAAGATTCCTTTTTGCAATAAGCTCTTTCAATAAAAAGCAAAAGGGGGTTAGTTTTTATGACTCAAGACCGAGATATTATTATTGCCGGCGCGGGCGCAGCCGGCCTCTCAGCTGCACAATATGCTGCCCGCTCAAACTTAAACACATTGGTGATAGAAGAAATGGCTTCGGGCGGTCAAGCCCTGATTATCGATCGTCTTGAAAACTATCCCGGCTTCCCGGAACCCATAAACGGCTATGAGTTTGCTGTGAAGATGGAGACGCAGGCCAAAAAATTCGGAGCGGACTTTATAAATGCAAGTATTCAATCAATAAAAAAAGAAAACACTCTATTCACTGTTTTAACCAACAGCGGTCAGTTCAAAGCTCGCGTAGTAATTGTTGCTACCGGTGCAAAACATAAAACACTTGATGTACCCGGAGAAAAGGAATACGCAGGTAAGGGAGTATCGTATTGTGCAACCTGCGACGGACCATTTTTTAAAAATAAAAAAATGCTTGTGGTCGGAGGCGGCGATGCCGCCTGTGATGAATCTATGTTCCTTGCCAAATTATCTGCTAAAATTATTCTTATTCACCGCAGAGACAGGTTCCGTGCTCAAAAGGCGCTGGCACAAAGAGTGCTTAATAATCCCAATATTGAAGTTCGTTTTAATACCGAGCTAAAACAAATATCCGGCGATACCCAGGTAACTGAAGTCAAGCTTTTCCGCAATGACCAGAACAGCACATATAAAGAAGATATAGCTGTGGTATTTGTTTTTATCGGATCAATTCCACAAACAGCTATTGTCCCGGACGCTTCACTAAATGAAGAAGGTTATATAATAACAAATAATAAAATGGAAACCAATATCCCCGGCCTCTATGCCGTAGGAGATGTGCGTGCAACGCCCTTTAGACAGCTTGTGGTAGCCGCCTCCGAAGGAGCAATCGCCGCACATGCCTCTTCCCGGTATATAGATGCCTTACGGGGACAGGCTTATGAATAAGATAATGAATATACTTTCTATTTTCTGTATTTTCTTTGTTTCTGCGGTGAATCCTCCAAATTTTTGGGATGAAAAACCCGATAGCGAATTAATTAACGATCTTATCAATACCATGACGGATGAGGAGCTATTAGGACAAGTTTTTTTTATAGGTTATCAAGGAACCTCTCCCCCGGAGTCTCTTTTTACCTGGATCAGACAGCGCAATCTTGGCGGTGTAAAAATATTCACTCGAAATGTGAGCACTCTTCCTTCATTAGCTGCCGATATTAAACGGATACAGCAGCTTAGTCAAAAAAACCATCTACAGATTCCTCTGTTTATAGCAACAGACCAAGAAGGAGGATGGGTAAGTCATATTCGGAAAGGCTTTTCAACTACCGGCGGTAATCTAGCTTTGGGAGCTGCAGGTATCCCCCATGATGCTTTTTTAACCGGATATTATATAGGCAGCGAACTAAGAACATTGGGTATCAATATGAATTTCGCCCCGAACTTAGATATCTATTCTAATCCCGATACCTGGGTTATCGGTCCCCGTGCTTTTTCTTCGGATCCCCGCAAAGTCGGTTTGCTTGGGCTTGCTTATCTAAAAGGCCAGGAAAAGGCAGGGATAATCGCTACCGCTAAACACTTTCCGGGACATGGAGGAACGGATCTTGATTCACACGGGTACCTGCCGAAAATCGATATTAGTTTTAAAGAGCTCTGGGAGAGAGATATGCTTCCCTATCGCTTTGTTATTAAAGAAGGAATACAAGCTATTATGACGGCTCACTTAGCCTTTCCACAGATAACTGGTAATACGGAGCCGGCTACCCTTTCTGAATTTTTTATAAATGAAGTATTGCGAAAGAAACTCCAGTTTACGGGGATTGTCATTACCGATGACCTGGAGATGTGGGGTGTGAGGATTAATGGCGATAATATCCCTGCTGTTTGTCAAAAAGCATTACAAGCGGGAAACGATATGCTTTTGGTTTCTCATACACCGGATGTTCAGGAACAGGCCTGGGCAAGACTTATCCGCTTAATTAAATCGGATAAAAGTTTCAAGCAAAGAGTAAGGCAAGCGGTAAAAAGAATTTTACAGGTAAAACTCAAAGCATTTAAAGGGAAGAATGCTTTTCCCTTTATTCCGGATGTGGAAAAAGTAGCAGACAATATACCGGCAAAAAATGCAAATCAATTTTTCTTTGATTCCAGCTGCCGCAGTATAACTATCATACGGGGAGCAGATATTCCATATAAACCACAACCGGATGAGAAAATTTTAATTGTGGGGCAGTACCATGATTTTTTACAGCAGGGAGTAAAACGTTATCCCCAAGCTGCTACACTTTATATCTCCTGGGCGCCGCAATATTATGCCATGGAAAATGATATAAAAAGAGTCACGGGAGCTGCCAAAGCGTATGATACCGTAATCTTTTGTCTTTCCAGCCCGAGCACCCTGGAGATACTGGAAGCATTAAGAAATTTGAAAAAGAAAATAATCGTAATTTCCGCGCTTACACCCGTCTACCTCCTGCACACTCCGTGGGTAAAATCAGCTATTGCAGTTTACGGAGAATCTACCGAATCCTTTTCTGCGGGATTCGCCGTCATGGCCGGCGACTTTAACCCCGAAGGCAAGCTCCCGGTCGATTTTTTAAAGCAACAAGAGGAATAGGAACCAAGTGAGTTGGCAGAAGCTTGAATTAATTGATTTAGGATTATTAGAAAATTTCTTAATTAAAAATGAAATCGAATGCGTTACCTTTAGTGCCTGGTTGAAAGAAAAAATCATCTCTCAGGCTCATTTACATAAAGACCTTTCTATTTATATAAGTAAAAACAAAAATCATCTCGTGGGCGCCGATTCCATACATGAAGCGGTACTTATTACCGAATACGGGATGATCTGTCCGATCATACAAAAAAATTCAAGCGCTTATCCGCACAGACTGCAGCGACTTTCTCAGCTTATCCACCAGACACCATACGCACTCTCTTCGATTATGGGTTTGGAAGCTACCGTAGAGATAGTAGAAAAATTACTGATTAATCGAATTGTAAAGTCCAGAGTTGATTATTATCTTATGGTTTTGGATAAGGCTCATTTTCATGGTAATTCATTTAGCCTTGCTGAAGATATTACCATCCGTAAAGCCAAAACATCCGATGCCGCTGTACTTTTTGATATACAGAAACTGTATGAGCTGGAGGAAGTATGTCTTAATCCCTACCTTTTTGATGATAGTGCCTGTCTGGTGCTTTTAAAAAATAACTTGAGAAAGGAAATGATTTTCCTTGCTGAAAAAAACGGAAGGCCCTTTGCCAAAGCCGGAACAAACGCCAGAGGTTATAATGTATATCAGATCGGGGGTGTGTTTACCCGTCATGAGTATAGACGCCACGGTATTGCCCACATTTTAATGCTCGAATTATTAAAACATATCTTCCGCTTGGAAAAAAAAGCCTGTCTATTTGTAAAAAAGATTAACAAACCTGCTCTTATGCTTTATAAAAAATTGGGTTTTAGAATAGTTGCGAACTTTCGGATTACCTATATTTAATTGTCACATAAAGGAGCTTCTTGCAAAAATGTTATTTTTGCAAGAAGCTCCTAAAATGGAAATTGCTAAATTATTATGGTATAAAGAATAAGTATTTTACTAACTTAATATATTTTGAGTTTTGCAATTTCCTCAAAGATTAAGCAATTTAGCTGTTTTCTAAAGCCATGAACACAACATCATCCGTAAACTCATTATTACCTTTCCAGACGGTAATTTCTTTTTCCAAAGTACTCAGTAATTCGTCTATGGAGTTATTTTTAAACTTCTCCAATATATTAATCAGTTTTTCACGGGTGAATCGTTTACCGTCTCTATTCTGCATTTCAACAAGGCCGTCGGAATAAAGAAACAGGCGGTCTCCCTTCTTAAACTCTAATGATACTTCATTTAATTCAATATCGGCGGCCAGGCCGATAGCATACCCTTCCGATTCCACATTTATAACAGTCGCGTTCTTTCTCTGGTACAGGGCAAAAGGATGTCCGGCCCGTGCCATACGAATCTGCTGGGATTTAATATTTATAACACCGTAGATAATAGTAAAAAAAGGATTATTATTAGCTTCGAAAAAAAACTGTTTATTAAGACGGGAAATAACTTCTGCGGGACTTAAGATGGTAGGCAGCAAATCGTCCTTCCTGCGAAAAGTTTGATGCTGTACACTCTCATCCCGTCTTCTTAAGATTCCTCCTTTTTCCATATCGGGCGAAAGATATTTGTGTAGAGTAAAGGCAAACAATGTAGCCGAAAAACCGTGACCCATCACATCCAAAATAAAAAAGCCAAGATGATTTTCATCTATAGTAAAAAAGTTTATAAGATCACCCGAACCGAAAACACTGGGGAAAAAAAGCCAGTTCATATTAATTCCGGCAAGAGTTTTTTCGTTTGCAGGAAGCAGGCTCTTTTGAATTTTAAACGGCATTTCCAATTCATTTTTAAGCATATCCTGATTAAAGTTCTGCATTTCCCTGTTTTTAAAAACTATTATTGTCCCAATGGTTATACCGGTATCGTTTTTCAAAGGTGCGACGGTATAGTCGATTATTTCTTCCGTATTATCTTTCGTAATAAGGATATAGTTTCTTTTATCTACAATAACCCCGTCCACTATTGCCTTTAAAAAAGGTATTTCTTCAGGCGTATGTTTTTCCACATCCACAATTTTAAACACCTCATTCAAGTGTTTACCTATAACTTCTGCCTGTTCCCACTTTAGAATTGATTCGGCATATGAGTTAATAAAGCGGATTTCCCCCTTAGTATCTAACACAATCACTCCTTCTGCCAAAGAGCGTAAAATAATGGAAAGCCAATCTCTATTAATTCGTACCTTTTTTTCTTCTTTGGCCTTGTATAAGGCAATCTCAATCGTAGCTTTAAGTGCTCTCTCTTCAAATGGCTTTAAAATGTACCCGTAGGATTCGGTTACTTTTGCTCTCTGTAAAGTCTTTTCATCCGAATGTGCGGTAAGGAAAATAACCGGTACATTAAATATTTTTCTTATCTGTTCGGCAGCCTCTATACCGTCTACCGATCCTTCCAGGCGGATATCCATTAATACCAGATCCGGTCTGTCGATCATCACCCGCTCAACCGCCTCTCTACCCGAAGAGAGTACATAGGGCACTTCATAACCCATGTTTTCCAATCCCTCTTTAATTTCTAATGCGACAATCCCTTCATCTTCCACTACCATGATTTGGGGTTTATCCATGTATTAACTCCTTAATACAAAATACTCATCTTTATTTACTTAGATGCTGCTTCTCTTCTTAAATTATATTTACTAAAATATTTACTGTCAAATGTAATTCTGTGCCGGCAGAATATAATCATGCTTTTAATTCTTTTGCTGGACGACCGTATATTAAAAATATTTTAAACTGCAATATCATAAAAGATATGAGAATCTTACTACAAACCTGAGAAGCGAAGGTTTGTCGATGTAAGATTCCATTATGTATATTGTACCTTCCACGCCAATCGACAAGATACTGCTTTCCGTGAGTGCTATTCCCAGTTCTGCCTGAGGCTCTAGTTTGAATTCAGGCTGAGGATAAAGACCGCTATTCATTATATCGGCGGATACTCCCAAGGTAAGGATAAGATCATCGCTGAAATACCACAGCATTTCCAGTTCTGCGAAATAACGTTGGTATTCAGCTTCTGTTAAGAACCAATGCACACCGGCGGCAAACTCAAACGAAAGCAGGGGATCAGGATACCAGGAAAGCTCATATTCGGCTATAAGATACAGAGGATAATCCCCGTTCTCCAAATCAACTCCTACTCCGATCATCGGTTTGTTTAATAGTGTGTCCAGGCTAAAAGCCACCCCCGCCCGGGCTTCATAGTATTCTATGAGAGATTCGACCGGCAGATAAGAAATTGTATGTGAGGTGAAAATCGTATAATCAATAGTACCGTATGACAGATAGAGCTCAGGCAGCAGATCAAGATAAATCTCCTGGTTTGTTTCGGCCATAAAGGTGGATTCAACTCCTAATCTGACCAGAAAGTTTTCAGAGCGATAACTTACATCTATGGCTGCGTTCAGCTCTCCGTAAACCTCATCTCTTATGGTATTGTAGCGGATGTGCCCCAAAGATTCCAAGAACAGACTTATGCTTTCGGAAATAAAATTATAGGTATCCCAACCCAGCATTGCGCCAAACTCCGGTTCGAGTAAAGCCTGTTCATCCAGCTGAGAAGCGAGAGACGATTCGGTGAGTAAAAGCAGATCGCCAAAACAGGGAACTGCGGTCAAGAGGATGATAAGCAGGAATGCAGCACATACTCTCATCTTTTTGACCTCCTGCTCAGTTCTTCTTCGATTTGCAGGATTCCTCCCCCACGCTTTAAGATGTTAACCACCAAGGAAAACATTTCCTGGTCGCTCATCCTTCTGAATTTTGCCTTTACAAAAAGAGAGGTAATTATAGGATAGTTTGTGTAGTTGAGCGCACTGTTTAATAGCACTTTGGTTAAGGTCAGGAGCTTACTTTCACCGAGCCCGGTTACGGTTTTTAATTTAAGTATGGTAGTGCCGAGCGATTGGAATACCCTCACCGCTTGTTTTTTACCCTTGGCCCCTCGAAGCATGGGTTCAAGCAGATCTTCGCTTAATCCCCCTAGGAAAAACAGACTTATGCTATTGTAGAGCTCATTCTTCTCGCTTTCGCTGTCAAAAGTAAACTGTATTTTTTTTAGCAGTGAGAAAGCCTGCTTGATACGGAGCGCCTCATTTTTTATTCCTGTTAGTAATCTTTCAGGGCTCACTTTTTTAGCTAAACCTTCTTTGAGCTTGTCCAATAGACTTGCAATCGGCAAGCCCTGTTGTTCCAGTTCAATGAAAACAGACATCAAAGGAGCATATATCTGGCCGTATTCACTTTGCCGCTGCTCTTGACTAAAGAGTGTATCTATAATACCGGAAATATCTTCGGAAAATGCTTGAGACAAACCCATAAAAAGAGAAAAAAAAAGCAAGCCGATTATAAAGTAGTTTCTTGTGCTCATGAAAGACAGCTCATCTTCCTCTCTTTTGGGTAATGGTTTAATTTTTCTGTTTCCCGCGTATGTTTTTTAGATACACTTTTTTATTTTCTGGCATTTGTCTACTTTTTTTTCTTCTTTTCTATTATTTCCTTTTCCTTTTTTTCTTTGATTTTATCTTTAACCTCTTTTATTTTTTTATCCTTTTTTTCTTTAACCGCTTTTATGTCGGCTTTGTCTTTAATCTTTATTGCGGATATGACCTTGGTCTTAACACTCTTATTTTTGCTTAAGGATAACTCCCGCTTAAGTTCCATTTCCACCCTGCTGTATGATTTTCCTCTGCGTAATTCAAGATCGTATTTTTTGGCCAGATCCAATACCTTGTCGAGAGCCTTTTTACGGTCCTGGGGCAGTGAATCCCGGTCGATCCGGCTCAATACAAACTTCAATGTTGCAAGCGGTACTTTAGCTGCTTTGACTTTTTGGCTGAGCTCCTCATAAATTTCTTGCTCCCACTGTGAGGAATTCTGTATACTTTCTGTTTTTTCTTCACTTTTAGCACTGTCTTCACTAGTGTCTGCGCTTAACGGGAAACCCATTATGAGAAAGATTAATAATGCAAATACTCCGACCCTGCTCAACCTTACCTCCTTAACAGAAATTGAATGAGAGCATACACTCCCTTGCGTAGTTTTGTATCATATTTCTTGGCCCAGTGAAATACCTTTTCTGCTGCTGCTTTCGGGCTTTTGGGCAGCAGCCTGACACTCACCTTCTTAAAGATCATGATAAGAGTGGTTCTGGGTATTTGAGAGTTCATCATTCTATTTGTAAGCTCATATAAAAATTCCCGCTTCCATTCGAGAAAGCTTTGTATGCCCTCTGTGCTCTTTTGCTTAAGCAAGCTGCTTTCAGCACCATTGGCATACAAACAGGTACCTATCATGAGAAAAACTATATATAATAGAGCCGCCCTTTTCATAGGCACGCCTCCTTATAATTGAAGGATAGAGCTTGCACCTCCAAATCCATCATCCACTTCATATGGTGAATTCGGATCGGCAATGCTCTGCTTACCATTTATTATAAAATTGTATTTATATACTTTTCCCTTTTCCAGCTTTACCGCTGTTTTCCAAACCCCACTGTTATCCGGCCCCTCCATGGCGATTCTATGTTTTTCCCACTCGGTAAAATCACCCATCAATTCCACAGTACGCGCTTCAGGGGCAACCAGGGTGAACTCAACCTGTACCATGTGTTCTTCCAAACCGGGCTGAAGCAGAAAAAGCATCAACACCCCTGACAATACAGCTATTCCCATAACCAAAGCTCCTATAATAACAGGAGCGGCTCTCCTCTTTTTCTCTGTTTTTAATAACTTTTTCTTTATTTTTTTAAGATCAGGTACGTCATCATCCAGCGCCAGTGCTAAACCTGATTCACCGTCGCCATCCCTAAAGATAAAAGGCAGGAGTACCGAATAGCTTTTTTTGCAGGCTTTGCACGATTCAATATGGACTTCCAGTTGAGGAATAATACTGTCGTCCAGGCCTCCTGATTTTTCCCAGGTTTTCATCGCGTCCTGGACCTGCCTGCAGTCCATCTACTCTTCCTCTTATAATATACTAAATTTTCTGCAAAATTTCCAGACTTTTTATTATAGTCCACCGCCATAGGTGGTGGCTTTTTCGGAAGTTAAAACATCATTGATAGTCTATGATACGCTCCTTGTCAAGAGTTCCTTTAAATGTTTTCTGGCAATCTGCAGCTGAGACTGCACATTTTCCGTACTGATCCCCAAAGCTTCGCTTACTTCTGAAATCGATTTTCCGTCCAAATAATAGAGAACGGTCGTCTCTCTCACTCTTTTAGGGAGTTCGCTCAAGGCGGTTTGTATCCGCTGCAGCATCTCCTGCTGTTCCGCATGTATTTCGCTCCAGGGCTGTTCTTTAGCAAAAATAATTCTTACTTCTGTTCCTCTGTTTTGTTTAACCTCCATAGTGCTTTTAAGCTGTTTTACCAATGTGGTTATTATCTTCATACCTAAAGTATCCATATTATTAATATCCATATTGTTCGGTATCCCGATGCCGTTATCGCGTATAATGAGAGCTAAATCTTCACCCTGTGCAATAAGCTTTATCACAATCTCGTTCTCCACACCTGCTTTCCTTTTGAAACTCTGGGGAAAAGCATGTTTAATAGAATTGGATACCAACTCATTAATAATCAAACCGCACAGGATGCTGCGGTTGAGATCCAAATATATGTTCTCCACATGCACACGCAGGGTAATTCTATTGCCTTTGTCCTCAAAAGAATGCAGAAGAAAATGTGCTAAATCATTAATATAATCCGCAATATTGGTATTGGTTAAATCCTCACCTTTATAGAGCTTCTCATGAATCATACCTATAGAACGGATGCGATTGACGGTACTGCGAAATACCTCACGCATACGCTCATCTTCGAAATAGCGTTTTTGCAAATTAAGCAAGCTGATAATTATCTGCAGGTTGTTTTTCACCCTGTGGTGTATTTCACCAATTAGAATGTTTTTCTCATCCAATGCGGTGTTTATCATCCTTTCCGCTTTTCTTCTTTGGGTAATCTCATCGATTAATGCCTGATTGGAATCCTTCAACACTTCATTAATATTCTTAAGCTCCTGCACGCGGGAGACTACCTCCCGCTCAATCTGCTTGCGGATCTGCTTTAAATTCTTCTCTGTAACCTCTAGTTGGGAGATATCATGGAAAATAAGTATCTTGCCCTTTTCTCTCTGCAGCCAGCTTATGATGGGAAGAATATTCAGGTCATATGTTACGGATAAATAGAGCACAACCTGTCTGTGAAAAGAGAAATCCGTGAGTGATTTCTCCAAATGGAACAACTTAGGGAAAATAGTCTTAAATTGAGCGCCCATAATTCGATCGGGTTCGAGATCAAGCAGTGTCTGCATCTTGGGATTTACAAACACAATCTGAAGCTTGCTATTTGTCACCACTACAGGATCATTGAGTTTATATAAAAAATCTTTATAGGGTATAACTTCTCCAAAAGGGTAGTAAAAGAAGATGAAATAGAAAAATACGAGTGTAAGCAGTGAAAAATGAAGTGAAAATAAATCCGGAATAATTATTGAACCGGTGATAAAGAAATCAAGCACAAATACTACAAGCGGCAGACCATAGACACAGCTGAAAATTCCTGCATGCTTTTTGCTAAAAAGCTCCTGTGTCACCAACCTCTTTATATAAACATAAATTCCCACGTACGCGCTAATAAATGCATAAAAGACAACTAAATAAAATCCAAGCCCGTAATCCGCTCCCATGATTTTAGAGCCTTCCTTAGTATCCGTAACATGCCACAGAAGTTCGTGTATGCTGTTTGTAGCAATAAGCACACTCAATAAACAGACAGGAATGAAGAAAAACATTAATACCCGCAGGTTAATGCTTTTACCCGCGAATAAAAAACTGAAACAAAAACAAAACCACGTTGTACTTACAAAGAGAACAGCAATAGTATTGAGTGAAATAAGGAGTATGCTTTGATTAAAATCAGGTATAAGCTGTTCCGCTATTTTTGAAATTATTAATATAATTGAAGATAATAAAAACACAAGATGAAGCAGGGATGATAGGCTTTTTTTAAGCACAATGAAGCTACTGCTCATTTTACAGAGTATTATACCCGTTATAAAAAAGGCTGATCCCAATAAAACAACACCCACCGGGGATTTATCTTCCTTTCGTATAATTTATCCGCATCGCGAAGTCAACTTTTACACATTATATTATAACAAAAAGCCTATGAAATGTCTCTTTTATCTGATTAGATTAGATGTTTTTTTATTTATGAAAAAAATATAGGTTCCCCTAATTAGGGAGTGAAATTTATCTCTAAGAAATCCACAAATAATTGAAGATAATTCTTCATATTTCAAGCTATTTTTTGTATATTATTGATAAATAATATGTTTTATATATATGGAGATAACTATGAACCAAAAGAAATTCACTCTTTTGTTTTTTATAATAGCTTTTGTATTCGTTTTCACTGCAGGGGCGGATGAATGGGCGCAATGGCGCGGAACCCATCGAAACAGTATTTCTTCCGAAAAAAACTGGAATCCGTATTCGTTACAGTCCGCAGCAAAAGTGCTGTGGAAAACGAATATAAACAAAGGCTACTCAGGTATTGCGGTAAACGGGGAACGTATCTATACGCTGGGCAATAACGGAAGGAAAGATACTGTCTATTGCCTTGATAAAAACACAGGAAGAATTCTCTGGCAGTATTCTTATTCATGCAGCGGCGGCCAGTATCCCGGCCCCAGAGCTACTCCTACGGTCGATAACGATAGAGTCTATACATTGAGCGGCAAGGGAGATCTCTATTGTTTCAATGCCTCAAACGGAACGGTAATATGGTCCAAGAACCTGCAGAGTGCTTATAATGTACAGCTGCCTACCTGGTATCTGGCAGGTTCACCGCTTGTTGTGGACAACATGCTTTTCCTCAACGCCAACATTTCAGGAATAGCCTTAAATAAATATAACGGCAATACAATCTGGGCCAGCCGGTCAGGAACATGCGGCTATGCCGCACCCGTGTTTTTTAAGATCGGGGGAACACGCGGTGTGCTCATCTTTGGAGCAAAAGCGCTTTATGGAGTTGAGCTTACTTCGGGAAAGGTGCTTTGGTCGTATCCCTGGGTTACCAGCAATGACGTGAATGCTGCGGATCCGCTGGTATTCGACAATAAAATCTTCATAACATCCGGCTACGGGAAAGGCTGCGCTCTCTTGGAGTTTAGCTCCTCCTCGGTAAGACGGATTTGGCAGAATACCGCAATAGCTTCACATTTTACCAGCCCTGTTTATTTTAACGGTTTCATTTATGGAGTGCACGGTAATGCGGGAAGCGGACGCCTGCGTACTCTTGATCCGGCTACGGGACAGATCAAATTGGATCAAAACCTTGGCTTCGGTTCATTTATTATCGTAGACAACAAACTCATTTATTTAAGAGAAAACGGAACAATCACTATAGCAACGGCTTCTCCTTATCAGTATTCGCTTATAGCGAGTGCAAAATTACTATCAAGCACCCACTGGACTCCGCCCTCGTTTGCAAACGGCAGACTCTATATTCGTAATGTGCAGGGGTATATTGTCTGTGTTGATTTGAGCTCTTAAAAACAGATTTGTTTCGTATATCATATGATATGCTAAAAATTTAACATAATTGGGCTTGATTATTTCATGTGCTCAAGATAGACTATTGCCTATAAAGTTATGCTATGAAAGAGCGTATTATTTCCAGAATCATAACCACTATATTCGTATTAATAAGTTTGTTTTCCATGGTATGGTGGTTGAGCCCTGGAGTCAGCCTGCCCATTGAAATTGATGTTCCGGGCAAAGATAACAAACCTGCCTCACTTTTGGCAAGCACTACAACCGTAGCAATCGGTCAGTACGCTCAAAAATCTACGGGTACTCCCTCAACACTTGAGGGTAGCTGGCCGCGCTTCCGCGGTGCTGATTTCGATAACATTTACAAAGAAAATATTTCCTTAGCCTCGAGATGGGAGGATTCGGGACCGGAGATTCTATGGAGCATCTCTTTGGGGGAAGGTCATGCTGCACCCGCCGTAATGAACGGATGTGTTTATATTTTAGATTATGACGAAGGGCTGCGCAGTGACGTACTGCGCTGTCTGTCTCTGGATGACGGCCGGGAAATCTGGCGCAGGTGGTATACTGTTTTAGTAAAAAGGAATCACGGCATGTCGCGTACTATTCCGGCAGTTACGGAAAAGTATGTAGTCAGTATAGGCCCTCTCGGTCATGTCATGTGTGTGGATGCAATCACCGGGGACTTTAAATGGGGGATCGATTTGGAAAAGGAGTACGGTACGCAAACACCTCTCTGGTACACAGCCCAATGTCCGCTTATTGATGACGGCCAGGCAGTCCTCGCTCCCTGCGGCAAAGATCTGATGATCGGGGTAGCCTGCGAAAACGGGGAAGTACTCTGGCGCACCCCCAATAGCTTTAGCATTAAAATGTCTCATTCATCAATAATACCGATGACTTATTATGGAAAGAAAATGTATTTATACAGCGGCATCGGCGGTATGGTCGGTATCTCGGCAGATAAGCAAGACCGCGGCCAGGTACTTTTTTTTACAAGTGCCTGGAATAATTCCGTTATCGCGCCTTCACCGGTGCCTTTTGCTGACGGGAGAATTTTTGTCACCGCCGGTTACGGTGCGGGAAGCATGCTGCTTAAGCTTAGTTTTGACGCAGGCGCTTTCCAAATTAATGCGTTGTATAAACACAGTCCCAAACAAGGTTTG
>Ga0315549_1002522_pt1 | contig 17290 bp, 16 predicted proteins | sample SalMarSW160200MG_FD_203101 | JGI IMG/M metagenome (GOLD analysis project Ga0315549, IMG submission 203101) | Salt marsh sediment microbial communities from the Plum Island Ecosystem LTER, Massachusetts, United States - Salt Marsh Sediment SW1601-200 ... | reverse complement strand
TAATAACTCAAGCACCTGCTTGAGTGTTTCATTAATTCATCTATGGTACCGGTTTTGTTTATTCCGGCGTCCATTTGAGGTTATCCAGGTCTTCTGTCTTAACGAATTCTACGTGCAGATCCATAAATACGATGTTGCAGCCTTCGCCCTGGTGGTTGTCAGTAGTAAGGATATCCGGTCCGCCGGACTGGTTCCAGCCAGAAGTTGTCTCAAATAACAAGACCATATCGGGCGGAGAAGCTGTACCATCTATTTCAGCGTTTTTGTTCATAGCATAATTACACAGCTTACCGGATACATCCTCCTTACCACAACATGCAATCTTACAGCCGGATGCGCCTTTACAGCGAAAAGTCAATGGACTGACATCGGCGTACTCGATAAGTAAATCACACCATTTCGAGGGAGTCGGATACTTTTCATCATAGTCACCGGCATAAATGAGCATTGCCTTGCCGAGGTTAGACATATTTGTAGCGCAAACCTGTCTAAAAGCTACCTGTCTTACCCTTGCCAGTGCGGGCATCAGTATTCCCATTAGTATCCCTATTACCGGTAAAACGACAAAAGGGACCGCGAGACCAGCGACGGCCAGGCCGTTGCCTTTCAACCGGCCCTGACTTTTACTAATCTTGACCAGTGCCACGATTGCCAGAATTACTGCCGGTATCGCCGATATCATACAGGTAAAGGGACTCAGGATGGCAAGGACCAGCGATGCGATGGCCAGTCCGCTTGTTTTGGCAACCGGCTTCGAAGATTCTGCCGGTGCAGTTTTCAACGCTGCACTACAAGAGTTGCAAATCTGGGCGTCATCTGGATTTTCAGTTCCACATTTTGGACAGTTCATATTGCGTTCTCCTTAATTTCCCCCTGTTAATTTCTGATTTTATTTTATGGGCTATTCACTCGCAGTTCGTGCCTTGTTGCCAATCAGAAACGAATCTTTTTTATCGTAAGGTTTACCATACGAACGAATGCCTATTTTTCTTTCTGTCTCATTGGCACGAGTATAGATATTATCATCATCAAGAGCACAATAAGAGTAATTTTCGAATGTTACATGGCCATCCAGAAACAGCATGTTTTGTCCTTCATCCTGGTGAACGATAGTGTTTCCCTTTTTCTGCATTTGCCAATCATCCCTTTTAACACCATTTACAAATTCAGTCCAGTCGGAATCGGGCCTGCGTTTAGGTTCCATCCATGGATTTCGGTCGGCGGCAACTGCCATACCAGGGTCTCTATGAATAGACAGGGCGTATTTGCTAAAAGGCATATGATAATTGTAGCTGCAGTGCTTGTCCGGCTCAGGGCCAAAATCCCAGAGATCGAAGCGATCTTTATCAAATACATCATATTGAGAAGCTATAAATACTGTTGTTCTGTTGGCTATGGAGTCACTTTTGCAGACAAACGATTTGGGTGTCACATCAGCAAACCTGACCAGAAGATAAAAACATGAGGTGATGGTTGCCTTATTACCTGAAAAAGCAGACTCTTGGTCATCAGCAGACCAATTTTTACCCAGGCTTTCTACTAACTCGGTGTTCTCTCTTAAAGCCACCCTAGGAAATTCATCATCGTAATCACAGGCGTAGATATACATAGCCTTGCCAATACCAGAGAGATTCGTACTGCAGACCATGCGCTGCGACATGCTCCTGATATGGAATAAAGCCGGCATCATTAACGCAAACAAAAAGAATCCAACTATGGGAACTACAATTGCTGTGATGGCGAGACCTCTGCCGGTTAATCTACCGCCACTTTTTTCGATTCTAACAAGACTGATAATGCCTAAAATAAGTGCAGGTAAGAAGGTGATAATACAAATGAAGGGAATAATGCTTAAAATTCCAAGTACCATTGCAATTATTGCCAGTCCGCTTGTTTTGGCGACCGGCTTCGAAGATTCTGCCGGTGCAATTTTCAACGCCGAACCACATGAGTTGCATACCTGGGCGTCATCCGGATTTTCAGTTCCACATTTTGGACAGTACATATTGGCTCCTTTCATTTTGACGTTTGGCCGATGACAAAACTCCACTATACGCTTTTTAACAATGATAGGTTATAAGCGGAGATTGTCCAGATTTTTTTTAGAAGATGTATTCAGGACGAGATAGCGCTATGGTCTTTTATGGATTGCCGATATAGCCGGCGTCGATGCAGAACTGGATTATGTCGCGAGCTAAAGGAGCAGCGTCGGCTGAGCCCTGCTGGCCACCTTCAACGACAACGGCAATCGCTATTTTTCTGTTGGCGTTGTCTCTGGCAAATCCGCCGAACCAGGCATTATCCGGTTGTTCGGTTGAGCCGGTCTTGCCATAAACATTAACGGCCTGTTCGGCAAAACCACTTTGAATAAATTCCCTGCTGGCAGTACCACCGGATTCATTAACGACGGCACTCATACCATCGTAAATTACCGATAACGTCTCGGTTGAGATATTGAGGTCAGTTTCGTCGCTCGTCGCCCGTCGCTCGTCGCCCGGATTATCCAGTGCGATAAAAAGTCGAGGTGGTTTATAGACCCCATTGCGGGCGATGGATGCCATTGCATTTGCCACCTGTAAGGGTGTTGCCCGCAGGTTACCCTGGCCTATGCCAAAGAACCTTCTTTCGCCTTTTTCGAGCGTCGGGACGTCTTCAAAGCGCAAGATTTTACTTGTTGGCGGATTGCTTGAGATTACTCCGGATACTTGTCTTAAGTTGCGTGATTCGTGGTTCGAATCATCGGAAATAGGAAACGATAAATTGGTTTTGTGGCCGTAGCCGAATTTGAACAGCCATTGCTGAAAAACCAGCGGTTCGATTCTGTTGGCGAGGCGGGAGAAATAAATGTTGCAGCTTCCCTTAATGGCGTTGCGGGCGTAATTTTGCCACATATTGTCATGGCACGCCCATTTATATTTATTATATAACCAGCAGCTTGGCCAGCCGGTCGGGGCCTTGCGGGCGGGACAGCTTATGACCTCGCTTGCCGTTATTTTGCCTGATTCGAGGCCGGCGATGAGTATCAGAGGTTTTACGACAGAGCCGGGTGGGTACTGTTTGTTTATCGCCCGATTGAGCAGCGGTTTGTTAGGGTCATTAGCAAGACGAGCATAGTCGTATCTGGCGCGATTCAAATCGAAAATCGGCAAAGAAACCATTGAAAGAATATCAGCCGTTGCAACGTCAATCACAACTACAGCAGCAGGTGCAGAGTAATTAGGATTGGTGGCTCTGTCGGTCAGGTAATCTTCAAATTTCTTTTGAAGCTCGATATCGATAGTGAGCTGCACATCTTCGCCGAATTGTGTTTCTGTCTGGCGGATGAGTTTTCTGTCAATATCGTAAACTTCTTCACCACGTCTTCCGCGAAGTATGGTTTCACAGACATATTCAATGCCATCTTCACGACCGCAGAGCTCACTTTCCAAATATCTTGCCAATCTGTCGTCTTCAAAGAGCGTTTTGTCCTGATTTTGAGTGGCCGGTCCGACCCAGCCAATCGTCTGAGCGGCGGCTGAGCCGTAAGGATAAAGCCGGTGTGTCTTCGGAAGAATCTCTATACCTTTGGTGTCCGTAAACTCCATCTGGGCGGTGAAGATATCATTATCGGTTTTTAGCTCCAATAAAGGGAAACTTTTGTGCATTTCCGCGATGTCAATTTTAGCTATTAATTTAAACCGTTCATTTGCGTCAGGGACGGCCTGGTTAAAATCCATATCGGGGAAATTTCTCTTCCAGGCGAGGTATCGGCGCAGATTCCAGACATCGTTGTTTATTTCAGAAATTCTCGCTTCGATATCGGCACGCTTGAGGCCGAAGTAGGTGCACTTGCCAATTATTTGCTGCAAATCTTCAAATTCGTATCCCGTATTGGGTATTGCGTATTGGGTACGTTGTCCGTCGGCACTTAGTTTTTTTGCTCGCCGGACGCGTTCATCCATAGAGGAGGTAAGCTTGTAATTTATATGCAGCCAGAATTGAGGCTCATCAGCGGCTATTACTTTGCCGTTTCTGTCGATTATTTTTCCCCTGAAGGTCTTAAGCTGCCTTGATATACCTTTTTTAAGCTCTGCGATATCGATTTGAAGAGAAGGGTCGGGCATTAACTGCATTTTTGCCAGGCGGAGCAGGCAGAGAAGCAAGAGAAGTGCACATAAAATAACAAAGATTTTGATTCTCTTGTCGAACATAACTTCGTATATGAGTAAATGCGTAAATGAGCTAATGCGTATTTTGTCTACTCGAGGCCCGGTTGCTCGCAATCTTTCAGAATCGCTTTGTCTTTATACGTATCCACCAGGCGGCTGGCAAGAACAAAAACGGCCCCACCAGAGCTGAGTATAAAGAAGTCCCGAGGAGCATTAAAAACATGTTTTTAGTGGCCGGCTCGGCTCTAAGTAGTGTTAGCCAATGCGTCAAGGTTCCAATTAGAATGCCGGTGATAAATATAGCAATCGCCTGGTAAGGCATTTTTTTGATGGCAATAACGCGGTTCAGGTACACCAGGGCCGTGCCAAAAAGACCAAAGCTGATTATTTGCGGGCCCATTGCAGGACTAATAATATCGGCGGCAAAACCTATAGTGAAGGAAGTTATTATTGCCTCAGAACTGTTGCAATAAACGGCAAAAAATACGAGAAGGATTAATAATAAATCAGGATTAATATCCCAATACGCTAATAAGCTTGCCTGCAGCAAAGTAGCGACGAGAATCAAAGCAACAAACCGAAACCATCGCATTGGCTATCCTCAATTGGCGCCATCCCTCAACTTTTATACGGGACGGTAGCCGGCAATTATTTATTGGGATTCATAACAATCACAGCTACGTCATTTAAGGCTTCTATATCACAAACAGGCTCGACAGTTATGTCCCAAAGCAAAGGACTTTCCTTATTCCTTTCGGATTGAGCGACCTTTCCAATAATCATAGGAGCATCCAGAAAACCCGGTTTTTTACGTGTGAAGACCTGGGTTCCCGTTTTGACCCTGTTCTTTAGCATCGGAATGGTTGCTGAGTTGTCGCCATTTCCCTGCATAATTCTTTCTATGTTTGAAGTTCCTACCGTTACTGCAATTTTTGATGCCGGGTCGGTAAATAGTCTGACCCGTGCAGTACGTGACGAGATGTCAGATGTGGTTGCGATAATGCTGTTGTCGCCCAAAACAAACTGTCCGACAGTCAAACCGTCATCACTGCCTCGATTGATAATAAGCTCGTTTTTCAACCCTTCGGGAGCCATTGAGACCGCAGCCAAGACCAGGTTTACGCCTTCGAGGGGTAGTCTTTCGCGAATTCCTGAAAGCTTCTGTACCTTCAGACGTTCCTGTCGTAGCAGCTCTTCAAGATTGTCAATATGGTTCTGATACTGCATTTGGCTGCGTTTGAGCATCTGTTTGACCGGCTGATGTGTACGAGCAGCGAGAGAGAAGTTTCTTCCAATGCTTAAAGGCCAGCGAAAGATGCGTGCGAAAGCCAACTGAAATTTGTTTGTGAGACTCTGGGGAGCAAGTAAAAAAACAAGACCGGTTAATAGCAGTAGTGTGAATGTCATTCTGTTGGAGCATCTGATTTGGTTTTTTGCCATTATAGCGGCTCGTGGTTAACTTTACTATCCACGATTGACGGATGGTGCATCACTACCGGGCGTATTCGTTATGGTCCATAGTGTCCTTCCACCGTTCGAGGTTGTCGAGGTAGACGCTGGTGCCTCGAGCAACACAGCTTAGGGGGTCCTTAACTCTTTCGACCTTTAGGCCGGTTGCGTTTGCCAGTACGGTATCCATACCCCTTAGCAGTGAGCCACCACCGCAAATGTGGACGCCATTGTCAATTAAATCAGCGGCCAATTCCGGTTCTGCCTTTTCCAAGGTAGCTGTAACTGTGTCAATAATAGTAGCGATGGGGTCTCGTAGAGATTCCCTGATTTCCTCGCTTGTAATAACAATTTTCCTCGGCAGGCCGGAGATGGTGTCTCTGCCGGCCACTTCCATCGTCAATTCCTCCTCCAGAGGGGCAGCAGAGCCGATTTGTATCTTAACTTTTTCAGCCCTTGCTTCGCCGATGAGCAGATTATATGTTTTTTTAAGATGATTGATGACGGCTTCATCCATATCGTCACCGCCGACTCGAATAGATTCCGAAGTTGCGATGTCTGCCAAGCTCATAATTGCGACTTCCGTAGTACCTCCACCGATATCCACAATCATTGAAGCGGTAGGCTCAGTGATGGGCAGTCCCGCACCGATTCCGGCGGCCATTGGCTCGTCAACGAGATAGACCTTTCGAGCGCCGGCTCGCTCAGCACTATCTATGACTGCCCGTCTTTCGACAGCAGTTATACCGCTTGGCACGGCAATTACGACCCGAGGTCTTACAAGACCGCCCCTTCCATGTACCTTTCGGATGAAATAGCTAAGCATCGCCTCGGTAATTTCGAAGTCGCTGATTACGCCGTCTTTCAAGGGTCTTATGGCGCTAATCGAGCCTGGCGTTTTGCCGAGCATTTCGCGTGCAACATGGCCGACGGCTTCACCATTATTGAGAACGATGTTGGTTCCTTTGCGAACTGCAACAACGGAGGGTTCATTGAGGACGATACCTTTGTCGCGGACACACACCAGGGTGGTACAAGTACCAAGGTCAATACCCATATCCATACTAAACCAACCTAAGATTGTGTCCAACAGCACTTTCGAGTCCTTTCACAAATTTCGGCTATTTTATATAGTAAAGAGCGAAAGTCAATAGTTAAATAATTACGGAATTTTGAAGATAGTATCGTATTGAGAGTAGCACTTATACGCGACAAAAACGGCAGAAACCAGCACAACAACGACTGCTATGGCAATCATAACCGTGTAAAGATTGTCGAAAGCGATTATTTTTCGGCCAGAAGTTAGCCCCTTCGGACTCATATGTCAACCTCACGAAAAAATTGATATAAACATAACAACGGATATTTTCCGGCTCCTCGCTTTTGCGGGGATGAATTTATCCCTACAAAAGCAGTGATGGCAATGCTATGCGCTAATAGCTATAAATTAGTACTGACGTTGTCTCCGACTTTCGGCGTCTGCTGTATAAGGTCGAGGATACCAACGGACTTTTCGGTGTCAACGTCTAAAATAAGAATATCACAAATAAACTCATCTCCACGAGTGACGTGGAATTTCATATCCTCTGTTACACCACGTGCCGTGCCGATGGATATTTCGGCCATAGAGTTTTTCGTGTCCACGGCTGTTACCCTTCCCTTCAAACCGATATCTCTGGTAAAAGGTTCAGCAGTTACTGAAGGTGCAACAGGCAGAGTAGGCGCAACTCGAACGCGTGCTCTTGGCGGTGTTACAGGGGCAGGTTGAGCGACGACTTTGCCATATTGTCGCAGGAGCTGGTTTAACCTGTTTTGTAGCTCGGTTTTTTCCTCGAACAGACGTTTTGCTTTTTCGTCCAGCGTTGATATTATAACCATTTTCTCAAGAAGAGAAGTTTCGGTTTGCTTTAGCGTTTTATCTTTCTTGATTTGTTTGGCACGCAGATTCTCCAGCTCGTCGAGAGCGTTTTTCAATAACTGGCTCTGACTATCGGTGGTCTTTGAGAAATCCATTACAATAGCTTCCCAGTTGTTCATTCTTCTAAGAGCGTCGTCTTTCTCTGCTTCGGCAGTTTTCAGGTTACGTTGCGATTGGTCAACCTGACTTCTTAGTGAGTCAATTGTGCTGTTTAGCTGTCGATTTTGTCGGTCTGCGTCGTTTTTGAAATTGTTTAATTCTTTCCGTGCGCTTTCTTCATTTTGAACCGCCGAATCTTTTTCGGCCCTTAATGCCAAATACATCTGTCGATAGTTATTAGCGTTGGCAACATAGGTTACTACAATGCCGCAGATAAAGATTGAAGATATGGTAAGTAAAACGATTAATATCTTTGTAAGCGTGCTCAAAACAGGCCCCTTTCACTATAAATGAAGTATTTTATGCGTTTTTACAACATATCCAATGTACGACTTTATTGTAATAACTGCCTGTGATTTTATGTATAGGCCATAATTAAGTCAAGATAATTTTAGTAAATCGGCCAAATAAAACAAGAACTTCAAAAGTGCAATTTCAGGACAGATATCCGAGACTTTTTAGGATTTATTTTGCGTTTATACATTGCAAAACGGCCTTTGCGGCAGCGATACGGACTGGTTTTGACTGGTCTCTGAGCAGGTGTGGCAGGAACTTCTTCAAAGGTGGAGTTCTGATTTGACCAATCGCCAGCGCTATTCTCATATTAATTCGCATGAGGTCTTGTTTATCCAGGCTGGCTAAGAGATTTTTCTCAAAGACATTGATGACCTCAGTTTCGCCGATTTTGTCTCCAATCGTACCGAGCTGTTCTGCAGCGGCCAGGCGTACCTCAAGTATGTCATCGTCCAGCATGGTAATCAGGATATTTTTGGCCTTTATATTTCCGAGAGCCCCCAGTGCCTGTACCGCCAGGATTCTATCGTCTGCATATCCACTTATTCTCATTGCCCATAACTTTGGAAAGATTCGCTCATCACCGAGAGTAGCGATGGCCTGTACGGCGTTGAATCTGACCTTATCGTCCGAGTCTTTTTGCTGTATGGCCCAGTATAAGAACTTTAGGGCATCTTTATCGCCGCTTTTTCCCAGTAACAGGGCTGCATTGGCTCTGACTGTCATATCATTGCGGCCAATCGCTTTGCGAAGAACTTGAAAATATTTTGGGGAACGGATTTTACCCATAGTATAGGCGGCGGCAATTCTGACGTTTTCGTCCTTATCTTGTAATAATTGCCTTATCGACCTTTCCGCAAGGGCATATTGTGAATCACCTACAGCCAGGGCGGCAGCAAACCTGACCGGGACAAATTCATCTTGCAGGAGCCGCTGAACTTTAGGCATCATCCTGATTTGGTTTGTTGTTGCGACAACTTCTATAGCATTAGCCCTGACCAGCGGATTCTGGTCAGCGAGAGAGACCTGGATAATTTTTAACGCTTCCGGCTTGAGCTGGTTAGCTTTGATGACGGCAGAATCAGGGGCGGCCGGGGCGGAGCGCTTTAATCGCCAGGTTTCTTCACAACCGAGGGCGAATATAGTTATGGAAGTTAATAAAGCGTAAAGGATGAAAGCGTTTATTGAATACCTGTTTTTTTTACTTGTTTTTTCGGTTTTAGCTTTTTTTGGTGAGTTTTTCATTTTTCTGCTCTGATAAATAAGGCTTTTTGCCTCTAATGAATTTTGCCGAAAGCTGTACAATTATGAGCACAACGAAGCAAGCAGCACAGCAAAAACCCAGCCATTGGCCGTATTTACTAAAGAAAGTTACCCTATTATCTATCGGCAATTTATCGGCAAACCATCCAGCGATACCTTTTCGCAGCATAGCATTGGCCGGGAAATCGGGGCTTGCAGCGATGTAGCTGTTGTGTATCCGGCCCAGAGAGTCGATGATGCAGCTTATACCGGTATTGACGCTTCGCAGGACAGGCACTCTGTTTTCGACGGCCCTGAAGGTGCAAATGGCTGCGTGCTGAGGAAGTTCCGAACTTGGGACGGCTCTGTTGTCGGTGAATCTTACAAACCAGCCGTCGTTACTTATATTTATGAGCCAGTCTATCTGCTTTTTCCCCTTTTTGTCTAATACGAATCTTCTTGCGATTTTCGGCATCGTGGCCTCATAACAAATCATTACGCTGAATTTATAGACCTTTGACTCGTTGCCCTCAGGAACAGTCATTTCAAAGACAGTGTATTCGGTGCCGGCATCAAGTGAATAGTCGTAATCGTAGGGATTAAATTTCATTATCAAATTGAAAAGGTAAGGGAAACTTTTTCTAAAAGGGATTACCTCGCCGAAGAGAACCAGATGAATCTTATCATAGCGTTTCTGGTCTTTTTGACCGTCAGGCCGGTAGAGAAACGCCGAATTATACTTTTGGGCCAAATGAATTGTCGAATCTTCCCTGATTTGCGGCCTGCCGCTGTATGCGCCTATGAGTAGATAGGCAGTATCTTTAGAGTGCAGACTGAGGGCCTTGTCAAAAATACTGTAGGAATGTGAAGGGTCCAAAATTGCCAGCACTCTTTCATTTAATACCGCCTGTACCATAGTCTCGGGCCAAACGATTAGTTGGGCACCGGCTTCGGCGGCGGCCTTGCTTTTTTCCGTCAAGCCATCAAAAATCTGTTGAGATGTCTGCTCGGCAAATTCTGCATCGCCCCTCAGCGCCGCTCTTTTAACCGACTGTGGGACATTCGACTGTAATGATGCGACCAAAGGACCCTGTGTAATAAATTGCGGCGACTGGTTTATCCTCCATCGGCCATAGACAAATGTTGCAACCAGAGCAGCGGATACTACGGCGGTCTTTATGAGATTTTTGATTTTGAAAATGCTCCTGAGGCGTTGGGCATCGATTATCAATTCAGCCAGCAGGCCGTTGACCATCGCGAGCAGAAAAGATAAGCCGGCTGTGCCGAATATGTCGGCTATCTGGATGAGAACGATGTTCTGATACTGGCTGTGGGCCAGAAATCGCCAGAAAAAGCCGCCTAAAAAGAACCCCTGCAACTGTTCAGCACCGACGAATAATATGCCTGCCGCCAGAAATAGCGGTATCTTTTTTGCCCTGCAAAAACGCAAACAAATCGCTACGAGCGGCCAGAGTACTGCTATATAAAGGCAGAAGGCGAGCCAGCCAACAATGGTAATCGGTGCTACCCAGTAAAGATTGCCCAGCCAGTAACAGAATGAGATGATATATGTAACGATTATTAAAGGTTTGAGTTCTGTCGTTGGTGAGCAGACGAGGATGAAAGGTACAAGTGAAAACCAGGCGAAGAATGATAAGCTGAACGGCGGCTGAATAACAGTCAGCATTACCGCGGTGGTAAGAAATGCTAAATATAACAGCGAAATGTTCTTTGATTTGTTATTTTTCAATCGGCTAAATCCTTCAAGGCCGCTATCATTTTTTCAGCGCTGTATTTTTTGCGATTATTCATTCGCACGACAAACTGATTTGTAAACAGTTGCAGGTTTTTTTTGTCAGCAGTAATTTCCTTTATCGGTATCTTTATATCAGATAAAAGCCGCTTTAGCTCATTAATCTCGGTTGTATTGAAAAACGGTTTTTCAGATTGTCGATTTTTTAATTGGGCCAATCGTTTGTTTGCCTGTTCAACGTATTTTTCAGATATTTCCAAGCCGACGTAATTTCTGCTGAACTGTTTCGCCACTGCAACGGTGGTTCCCGAGCCGCAAAAAGGGTCGAGCACACAATCTGCCTGGTTGGAGCTTGCGGCAATGATTCTTTTTAAGAGATTTTCCGGCATCTGGCAGGGGTGCCAGCCGGTGCGCTCCTTGAACGTCCCGCAGACGCGGGAATATTTGTTCCAGACGTCGTCGGGCATTTTGCCAGCAGGATTGGCTCGGCGGTCATTATAAATTAACTGCCTATCCGAAGGTACGCGAACAGCGTGGTCGTTGAAGGTAAAGTTATTTTTGTCGTTAACGAAATAAAAGATATGTGTGTGTGCCCGGGCAAATTTATTTTTCGTTTGCTGGCCGAAGGTGTAGTGCCAGATGAGCCAGTTTCGCATGAAAAGGCCCAGCTCGTCGGCTATAATTTTTACATTGGCAGCGTATTCGTCGCCAATGGCTATATAGAATGAGCCGTGCGGATTGAGGACTTTTTTGCAGGCAGCCATCCAGTCTTTGGTCCAGGCGATGTAGTTTTTCTTTTTGACCTTGTCGTAGTATTTGTCGTATTTGTAGCCGATATTAAAAGGCGGGTCGGCAAAGATTAAATCGGCAAACGGCTCGTGGACCTTGCCCAGAACTTCTATACAATCACCGCAGATTATCCTGTTGAGCAATTTCTGCATAGCGATATTTTAAAGACTAATTTTGTCACTGCAACAGATAAATTAGTATGATAGTATGACCTGCTTCTAATTCGTATGTAGCCTGGGTTGTTTAGAAGCCGCATTTTTAACGGGGTTTTATTACCCTTTGGTCTTTGAGCACCTTGCCGGAGAGGTAATCGATAAAGGTTACTTTGACTGTCAAAGGTTCATCGAATTTGTCGATTATGTCGGTTACGTCGAACGTCAATCGGTAATTGATGACTAAAAAAGCGAACCAAAGTTTTCTTAGCTCATCCGGCTCAACACGCCATTGTCCGAGCAGGGCGTTGCCCTCGGTAATATTTAAGTCCCAGAGCTGGACGTCCACGGCACCTGCCGCCTTTATTATGTCGCCATTGGTATCCATCGGCTGGATATAGACAACGAGCGATTCAGCTTTGCCGTCTTTGTCCTTGTCGTAAAGATTAGTATATCTGGTAATCTTGATTCTTTGCAGCTCATAAAGGTCTTTGCTTTTTGCCTGCTCGGGCAGACCGGCGAGGACCTGCAATTGTTTTTGCAGCTGTTCGTTATCTGCTTCGAGCTGTTCGACCTGCCGTGCTAATTGAGTTTTTTCCTGTTTTAGCAGATAGGCTTGTTCGTTCAAAGCGCGTTTTTTGCCGCCGGCTTCTTCACAGCCGGCTGTGAAGAGCAGAAGACAGAAAAAACTTACGTCTAATATATGATATCTGACAACCGGCGATTTTGTTTTCATTATTCCTGCTCCTTGGCCCTGACGATTTCAGGTGCTTTTTGCAGAATTCGGTCGGCTAATCCGTAGTTGATAGCTTCTTCCGCATCGAGCCAGAGATTACGGTCACAATCATTTTCCACTTTTTCAGCAGTTTGTCCCGTATGTTTGGCCAGTATATCATACAGCCGGGTGCGCAGCCGCAATATCTCTTTTGCTTCGATGTCGAGGTCGGTAGCGGGTCCAACCAATTGGCCTGCGATTAAGGGCTGATGCAGAAGGATTCTGTTGTTTGACAACAGGAAACGCTTGTCGGTCTTGCCGCCTGCCAGTAAGACCGCTGCCATACTTGCCGCCTGTCCAACGCAATACGTTGCGACGTCACAGCGCAAAAACTGCATCGTGTCATAAACGGCAAGCCCTGCTGTGATTGAGCCACCGGGGGAATTGATGTAAAAATGGATATCGGTCTTGGTGTCTTCATTGCTCAGGAACAGCATCTGGGCGATGATTAAATTTGCAGTTTGGTCGTCGAGCGGCCCGCCAAGAAAAACGATTCTATCCTTTAGCAGTCTCGAATAGATATCGTATGCCCGCTCGGTACGGCCACTTTTCTCAATTACTATCGGGACAAGATTTTGATTAAGAGTCATTTGCGTTGTTCCTCATTTCTTCTATTACTGAATTCTCAGAATTTTCTGCCACGAAGGCACCAGGACACTAAGATTAGATAATATCAATTTTTTATCTTCGTGACTTTGTGTCTTGGCTGCTTAAATTCTCTGCGTTCTGTGCGGTTAATTCTTTTGTTTTCTATTTGCCGTCCTTTTTCTTTTTGTTATCCTTCTTTTTTTCTTCTTTTTTTTCTCCTTCGTGCAGCACCTCGTCAATAAGTCCGTATTCTTGTGCTTCCTTAGCTGTCATATACCTGTCTCTTTCGATTTCAGCTGCAATTTTATCGACGGGTTGGCCGGTATGCTTTGCAATAATCTCGTTTATCATAGTTTTTGCTTTTAGAATTTCGTCGGCTTGAATTTTGATATCCGCCGCCTGGCCGCTGACACCTCCCCAGACCTGGTGGAGCATAACCTTGGCGTGCGGAAGTGCGAAGCGTTTTCCCTTTGTCCCCGCCGCCAGAATTATAGCGGCTCCGGACTGCGCTCTGCCAATGCAATAGGTCGCTATGGGAGAGTGGACAAAACGTATCGTATCGTAAATGGCCATAGTGTCGTCAACACTGCCGCCCGGAGAATTGATGTATAAGCTGATTTCGCTGCCTCGCTTTAGATTGTCCAGATACAGCATCTTCATAATGACCTCGGCGGCCCTGGCATACGAGATTTCGCCGATAAGAAACACGATGCGATTTTCCAGCAGTAAATCATCGAGTGTCATCTGGCGGTAGCGCGAATACTGACCAGGGGGGCCATATTGGTTGAACGCCTCGGCGTTTTTTATAATGTCTTTTCCGGGATGCTCAATAAACATTTAAGATTTCCTTTATAAAGTTTGCAACTTTCATTTTGTATCTCGCCGGAAGCTACGCGAGATATGCTTTTTTTAACAAAAGCTTTACTTGTTGGTTTTAGTTTTTCGTTTTTTGGGTTGTTTTTTCTCATCCCCGGTTGCTTTTTTAGCAGATTTATTGGCGGTTGTTTTCTTTTTTTTGATTTCCTTTTTGCCTGAGATTTCTGTTATTTTTGCCGATTCGAGTAATTTAGCGATACACTTACTTTGCTGCACTTCCAATCTGAACTGAGCCAGCGTGCCTTCGCGTACCATTTGCTCTCTCATTCTTTCAGGGCGTTGACCCTGCTGGATGGCTAACTGGGCAATATGGCCGTTGAGCTCTTCGTCGCTGACTTCAATTTCGAGTTTCTCAGCGACTTTATCCATTATAAAGAATGTTTTTAACTGTTCTTTGGCCCGCTCATCACTGCTTGCTTTGAGCGGGTCCATCTGCTGGTCAATCTGCTCACGGCTCAATCCCTGCGTCATAAGATTGACGTATTGCCTTTGCAGGACCGTATGTGCCTGCCTGGCGACAATATCCAGAGGCAGGTCAAAGTCGGTATTATCAAGCAGATACTGATAAATCTGCTCGGTCATCTCCGTTCGCAGTTGCATTTCCAACCGGTTCTGTAGCGCTTCGTGAGTTTTTTCGCGCAGCTCCTTTTCATCCTTGACACCCAGCCGGGTAAGAAAGTCTGTATCCAGCGGAGCTGGTTTTAGCCACTTGATATCTTTGACGGTAATGCTGATGTCCACTTTTTTGCCGCGGTAGTTTTCTTTGAAATATGTCTTCGGAACGTCGACGGTCGTTTGCTTCGTATCGCCGGCCTTTGCTCCCACGAGAAGCTCATCGAGCTTCTCGACCGGTACTGCTGCGACAAAACCGGTCGGCCTTACATATACCTCGATGTTATTGAGCTTTTCTTCTTCCTCGACATCCTCGGCCTTGAGCACTATATCGGAGATTATCTGGTCGTCAGGCTGAACGGCACCGGCTTTTCTCGGTGTCCAGACACCTGAGTATTTCCTTAATTTCTCGATTTCTCTGTTAACTTGTTCATCCGTAACCTCCACCTTTGGTTTATTTAGCGGGATACCTTCGAGCTTTGGCAAATCAAATTCCGGACGTACCTCGACCTCGAAGTCAAACTTCAGCGGGCCTTCAGCCGGCATCTCTACTTTCTCGAATTCGACGTTCGGCTCGCCAAGAGTGTTCAATTCATTGTCCTTGATGGCCGAATCGGTGGCATCGGCTATCAGTTTTAGCTTGACCTGCTCGGAGGTTTCCTTGCCGAATCTCTTTTCCAGCAGCCGCCGAGGCGCCCGTCCTTTTCTAAAGCCCGGCACCAATGCATCTTCACGCAGACTTCGGTACTGCTCGTCAGTGATATTTATTATGGTCTCTTCCGGTATCTCTATGGAGACCTTTTTTTTGCACGGGCCTGCTTCTTCGATTGTTACTATATTTTTCGACGCCGTTGACTGCTCTTCTGCCGACATTTTAGTGCTCCTAACCGAATCTGCTTTCGTGGCTCTGGTATAATAAACAAAAAAGGCATCGGAGAAACAACTACCCTCAGCCAGTTCTTTGCGGTTTCCGGCTCCTCAATGCTCGAGCCCTGAACATATCGGAGACCAGCGCCAAGCTAACCTCTTAGCCGGTAACTCGCCGATACTATATCCTTTACGACATTTCCTAAAAGCGGGCGATGAGATTTGAACTCACGACATTCACGTTGGCAACGTGACGCTCTACCACTGAGCTACGCCCGCATAAATTTTCGCCTGCCCTCCATAGCCCACTGCAAAGGGCGAAGGACGAGCGACCCAAATCTCGATTATATGGTTTATTATCGGCTATGCAAGAACGTTTTTTCGTTAAATTTTGGTATTTTTGGCAGCAATTCTGCCGTATTTATATCGGCGTAGTTTTACGAAGACGGAAGCGAAGAATCTCAATCAATTACCCAATAATCAATAATCATTTATCAGTAATCAATTGATTCTGTAATTCCGCACATGATGCGGAATCCAAATATACTTAGCCCTTCAATCTTGCCCTCGAACGATGTCGTCAGGAGTTATTGAGGGATTTCCCTCTTGGTTTAAAAAATGATTATCCGATGTGATTACTTTCTAATGTCTAAGGGGACCCGAAATATATCCTTCCAATGGTATGCAATTGCTGCCTCTAGTGTACGATAACCTTCATCCGTGATAAGAGTTAAATATTTACATACTAACCCATCAAACTGATTTATCATGAGCTCCAAATCCTTGTGCGTTACTTGGCCATCCCAGCCTCGTCTATCCAAATGGGCCAATACTCGATCAACGAAAGTCTCTATTTGTTCACCTAAACCTGATGCATTCTTCAAGTCGGCTTCAATAATATTTTCTGAGATTACTTTCCCATCAGGGCTAAATTGGGAAAAAGTTCCTATTTGCCAGTTAACATACGATTTGTCAATAGGATATTGAGAAATATAGAAATCATATGTGAATTGGTTAGCACATTTTGCTATCTCCTCCTATTAGTCGTAAGAGTGATATACTATCAGGATTAGTTTTTAGGTGACGCCTGATTCCCATCGCAGCTTGGACTTCATAGCATGTTCTAATGAAATAACAAAATCGAACACCATTATTCTGTTTTATATGTTCCCAGTTTGCCTGAGCTACTTCGCTGAATCCAAGAAAGATTTTTTGATTGTTCACCATCTTTTTGATATCCTTTTTAATATCATCAGACCAAGATATCCACTTTTTGAAGACTTCCTCATCTAGTTTCATTTTCTAATCCAAAATATTAAGGTTAACATACATCTAAAAGTTGGTTCGAGTTCTACTAATTTTTATTTTTCATTTCTCGCATGGGAAAAGAAATAAAGTTCATGATATATTATCCTCTTAATTCTCGCCAAATTCAAACCAATTTTCAGCGTGCATTTTAGCGTTTTTTTCTCAAAACAACCGCACCAAAACCGAGCAGAAAAAGCGTAGCCGGTTCGGGAACGGCAAGGACAATTGAGCCATCTCGACCGATATGGAAATTGTTATCGATTAACTGTCCAGAGGCAAGCATTCCAGTCAGGTGCCTGTCAGGCTCATTAAAATGGCTTCCCCCGAATATACTAAAAAGCTCGCCATAGCCAAGTTGCT
>Ga0315549_1002521_pt1 | contig 17295 bp, 18 predicted proteins | sample SalMarSW160200MG_FD_203101 | JGI IMG/M metagenome (GOLD analysis project Ga0315549, IMG submission 203101) | Salt marsh sediment microbial communities from the Plum Island Ecosystem LTER, Massachusetts, United States - Salt Marsh Sediment SW1601-200 ... | reverse complement strand
ATGCTACAATTGTCTATAGACTTCCAGGAGAGTGCGCCATGAAACTGATGGTCATCGGGCTGGGGCGGGGCGGGGGTAAGCTTGCCGATGAATTTGTCCGCTTGAACAAGAAAGCCAGAGCCAAGCGGGGCTTAGAGATAATCACCGACGCCTTTGCCGTTGACACCAGCCCGGCTGACCTCAACAACCTGCGGGCCGTAAAGCACGACCTCCAGCACCGAATCCTCATAGAGAGTGATAGGACGGACGACAGCGGTGCCGTACAGATGAGCGAAATCGGCGCCCAGGTTACCCTGGAAAACAGCTCCAGAGTCCTAGATGCCATCAGAGCCGCCGGGCGGCTCTTTGAAAGCGACGCCTTCCTGCTTGCCGCCAGCGTCGTCGGCGGCACCGGCTCGGGGGGCATGCCGGTACTTGCCCAGACTCTGAAGGACTGCTACCAGGACAGACCGGTCTATGCCCTGGCCGTTCTCCCCTTCCAGGACGAGGAGGCGGAGGATGAAAGAATCGCCTATAACGCCGCCATATCGCTCAAGTCCATCCATTCCGTAGCCAACGCCGTATTCCTAGCTGACAACCAGCGGTATATCAACAGGGACCCGGCGGTAAGGAAAAAGCCGAGCCGGATTAACGAGCTGATTATTGAGCCGTTCTACGACCTGCTCTGCGCCGGTGAAGAGGACAACGGCAGGTACAGCGGGGCGAGCATGGCCGACTTCGGCAATATAAGAGAGACGCTTACCGGCTGGACTGCTATCGGCTGCGGCAAATCGGTGCTACCGTCGAGGGGGTTATTCGGCTCGCGCAGCTACAAGGACAAGACCGCCGACCGGCAGGCGGGCATCCAGGCGACGGAGTCAGCCATAAGCCAGCTGCCGGTTGACTGCCACCCGGCGGACGCGGAAAGAGCCTTATACCTCATCCTAGCGCGGGCGGCTGACATGAGGCCGGAGCTTTTCCAGGAGATAGGGGGCTTCCTCAAGAAGGTGACGCGGGGGGGTCTGATAAGGAGCTGTGACTATCCCCGGGGCAGGGGCGAGATGAAGGTGACGGTGGTCCTGTCCGGGCTCACCTCTATAGAGCGGATAAAGGGCTACTACGAGCTGGTGGGCGGGCTGGTGCGCCAGGTAAAGAACCGGCAGTCGGAAGCCGAAGTGAAAGCCCGAGCCATGGAAGCGGCGGCCAGGAAGATACCATCGCTGCTGTAAGCGGTCAGCCCTTTTTTACAACACCACCAAGATATTTCCCCGGCGGGTATTTACCAACCTCCATCGGTGTATTATAATGCCAGCAAACGCTAACCTGGAGGTGCCGCCATGGGAAATAACGCCAAGGTGGGGGGAATTTTATCCATAGTTTCCGGAGCTTTCGGGGTTCTTCTCGGAGGCTTTTATGTTCTCCTTATATTCATGTTCAACTTTATGATTACCTCTATGCCACAGCAACCCATGGAACCCCCGTTTCCCCAAGACATACTCCCGATTTTGGCGGTTATCTACGGCGCTATAGGGCTGGTATTAGCCCTTATCGGCGTGCTGGCAATAGTCGGCGGCATCTACGCACTGAAAAAGAAAAACTGGGGGCTTGCCCTTGCCGGGGCGATAGCCGGTAACATAGTCTTTACTCCCTGCGGGATACCGGCCATTATCTTCGTCAGCCTGGGGAAGGACGAGTTTATCCCCGGGTAGCCGCCGCTACGGGATTAGCCGGTCAGCTTTTCGGCAATCCTGGCGCCGAACTCCTTACATTTGGGAAGCTCGTCCCTGCTGATGGGGCCCTTAACCCCCTCCACCCTTACCGATAAGCCGGGAGCCAGTATCTTGAGCCCGGGAGCCTTTTCCCCCAGCTGTTTTTCCATCTTTTTGACCGCCTTCTCAAAGTCCCCGCCGATGTAGGTATCGAAGACAGCCACCGATTTTCCCTTTAATTCCAGCTTCCCCAGCTTATCGATGAACTTCCGGATGCTCCGGGTGGCGCCGCCCATGTGGTTGGGGGAGCCGACCAGAATGGCGTCAAAGCCAGCCAGGTTTTCCATGTCGACCGCTTTAATCTCGGTGAGCACGGTCTCCACCCCGGCGACGCCCATCCCCTCGAAGATTGCCTCGGCAGCCAGCTTGGTGTTGCCGAAGGTCGACTTGTAGACGATTATCGCTTTTACCACTGGAGTTACCTCCTTAAAGGTGCAACTCTATTATATCACCATCCTGCAGGACATGGTCTCTCTTAGCCATAACGCCGTCGTGCTTTGCCGAGCCCCAGATGCGGGCGTACTTCATATTGGCGGCGAAGTCCTTGTGCACCTCGGCGGCGGCGTCGGCCAGGGTGCTGCCCCGGTCAACGACGATGGGGTCGTTAAAGTCGGGCTTCCTGCCCGGCATCTTGGTATAGACCCGGATGATATCCAGCACCTCATAGACTTTAGCCTTAAGCTCCTCCAGGCCCGTGCCCTGCTTTGCCGAAACGGCGATAAGGGGGAAGCGTTTTTCGTATTCGGCTTTTAAAGCATCATAGTTTTTACCGGCACCATCAAGGTCGAGCTTATTGCCGATAATTAGCGCCTTCCGGTGCCAGACGGTGAAATCGGGGTCATCCTCCTCTCCCCCCTCCCCACCAAGGATTATCCTCATCTTTTCCAGTTGTGTAGTGATAGCTTCCATCTGCTCCAGCGGGTCCCGGCTCAAGTCCAGCATTACCAGCAGGGCGTCCGCCCGCCGCAGCAGGGGCGGCAGCCAGAACTGGATTGCCTGGGGCACCAGGGGCGGTGTATCCAGCATCTGGATTTTTATATTTTCGAACTCCATCATCCCCGGGGTGGCGCTGTGGGTAGTGAAGGGGTATTCGGCGACGGGCGGGGAGGCGTTGGTGATGGTGGCAATAAGTTGTGACTTGCCGGAGTTGGGCAGGCCGATGACGGCTACCTGTGCCGCCCCCTCCTTTTCAATGGCAAGGGAAGCCCTGCGGGCGCCGCTCTTCTTAGCCGCCAGCTGGTTGAGCTTGGCGATGCGGGTCCTCAGCTCGGCGCGGAGGTGGTCGGTGCCCTTGTGCTTGGGCATTATCGCCAGCATCTCTTCCAGAGCGGCTATCTTCTCCATGGGGTCTTTAGCCTCCCGGAAGTTCTTTTCGGCGTCAAAGTATTGCGGGGGCAGGTTAGCCGGCATCTTCCCTCCGGGGCCCCGGGAAAATCGCAGATTTTTCTGGGAACACTACAGACTCTCCTTTATTTTTTCAGCCAGTTTGCGGGTCATGCCCTCAGCCGCCGCCAGCTCCTCCAATGGCGCTTCCTTTATCGCGCGAACAGAGCCGAACCGGCGGAGCAACGCCCGCCTGCGCTTTGGCCCGATGCCGGGAATAGTATCCATCACCGAGGCGAAAGTCTCCTTGCGGCGCACCTTCCGGTGATAGCCCAGGGCAAAGCGGTGCGCCTCGTCGCGGAGACGCTGTAAAAGCTGGAGGCCGGGGGAGGAGCGGGGTAAAACTATGGGTTTTGACCTATTGGGGATAAAGATTTCTTCGTTTTCCTTAGCCAGTCCGGCGGCGGGTATGGAATCAGCCCCCGCCTCCTTCATAGCCGCCCGGGCGGCGCTGAGCTGTCCCTTGCCCCCGTCAATGAGGACGAGGTCGGGCACCACCGCCCAGCTGCCCGAGGCTTCAGCCCCCCGTTTGAAGCGCCGTTTCAGCACCTCGGCGAGCATGGCGTAGTCGTCAACGCCGGCGACGGTCTTGATTTTAAATCTCCTGTAGTGAGCCGGTCTGGGTTTGCCCTGCTCGAAGACAACCATGCTGCCCACGGCGGCGGCTCCCTGAATGTCTGATATATCGTAGCCCTCAATGCGGGCGGGGAGGCGGGGCAAAGCCAGCTCCCGTTTTATCTCTTCCAGCGCCGCCGATACGTTTTTAGGCGAGGCAAAATGCTTGATTTTCAGCTGTTCCAAGCCCTGTTTGGCGTTTTCGGCAACGATACCGACCAGCTGCTTCTTATTGCCCCGGCGGGGCACCTGAATCTTTACCTTGCTCCCCCGTTTGCCCGAAAGCCAGTCCTGGAGCATGGATGCCTCCTCCACCGGGTGCTGGAGCAATAACATCGGGGGGATGTGGGGGGCGGAGGCGTAGAACTGCTTGATAAAGCTAGCCGTTACCTGTTCCGGCTCTTCGTCGCGGGTGCCCTGCAGGAGAAAGCTCTCCCTGCCGATGAGCTTGCCGCCCCTTATAAAGAAGACCTGCACGTAAGCCTGGTCTTTATCCTCGACGAAGGCGATGACATCCTGCTCACCTTTCACCGTGGCGGCGATTTTCTGCCCTTCGATGACCTGCTCCACCGCCTGAATCTGGTCGCGGAGGCGGGCGGCTTTTTCGTAGTCCAGAGCTTCTGCCGCCTGCGCCATCCTATCTTTGAGCTGCCTGACTACCTTTTCCTGCCTGCCTTCGAGGAAGAGGATAACCTGCCTGATGACCTCGGCGTACTCCCGGCGGCTGACCCTGCCGATGCAGGGAGCCAGGCAGTGCCCGATGTCATATTCCAGGCAGGCGCGGGTATCTTTGCCGGTGATGGGGCGGGAGCAGGAGCGGAAGGGAAAGATGCCCTTGATGAGCTTGAGCGTCTGGCGTATTGACCTGGCGCTGGCGAAGGGGCCGAAGTAGCGCCCCCCGTTTGCCTTTAAGGTACGGGTGATGTGCACCCGGGGCCAGTCTTCGCCCAAATCTATCTTGAGGTATGGGAAGGTCTTATCGTCGCGGAGGCGGACGTTGTAGCGGGGGTGGTGCTGCTTGATGAGATTAAGCTCTAAAATCAGCGCCTCCTGCTCCGAGGCGGTGACGAAGTATTCCAGGTCGGCGATTTTAGCCGCCATGCGCTGGGTTTTGGGCGTCAGCTTCTGCCCGGCGCCGAAATAGGAGCTCACCCGGTGGCGCAGGTTAGCCGCCTTGCCCACGTAGATTATGGCGCCGTCGGCGTCTTTAAACAGGTAGACGCCGGGGCGGGCGGGCAGCCCTTTGACCTGGTCGGTTAAATAGCCTGCCGTCATACAGATTTATTGTAGCACAGCCCATGCGGGGGGCAAAGTCTGCTCTTTGTTGACAATTGGCTTTGCATCACCCTTGAAAATCCGCCTGCCGTTGGTATATCATAGAGTTTAATAAAGCCATCACTCAAGGGGAAATTAGATGAGGAGATTACTGAGCGTCTTGGTTGCCCTGGGGCTGGTAATGAGCTTCAGCCTGGTGACGGCCGTGCCGGCGCAGGGAGCTGACTTGTATGTCCCGAGTGGACCCTACCCAACCATCCAAGCAGCCATTACTGCTGCTAACCCAGGAGATACTATCTACGTGGCTGCCGGCACCTACACCGAGAACATCACCCTAGCCAACGGCGTGAATGTGCTGGGGGCGGGAGCCTATGTGACCATTATTAGTGGCGGCGGCAGCGGCCACGTGGTTAACTCCGACGCCGTGAACTCCACAACCACCATTGACGGCTTTACCATCATGGGCGGCGGCGCCGACTACGGCGGCGGGGTTTACAACGACGGCGCCTCGCCGGTGGTGAGCAACTGCATCATTACCGGCAACACGGCGGCTAACTTCGGCGGCGGGATATACAACCTCAATGGCTCCTCACCGCTGGTGGTCAACTGCATCATCGCCGACAACACGGCCACCCTGTTTCACGGAGGTGGAATCTACACCGACGCCATCTCCACCCCCACCATTATCAATTGCACCATTGTCGGCAACTCGGCATCTTGGGGCGGGGGAATCTACGCCGAAAATCCCACACCCACCATCACCAATAACATCATCGCCAACAACACGGCAATCTCAGGCAGGGGAATATACTGTGCCAGCGGCACACTCATCATCGACCACAATGATGTTTACAACGACGACCTGGTTAACTGCACACCAACCAACGGCTCCACCGCCGACCCGCTATTTGTCAACGAGGCGGGAGGCGACTACCACATTCAGCCGACCTCTCCCTGCATCGATGCTGGCGATAACGGGGCGGTGCCGGCTGATACTGCCGACCTGGACGGTGATGGGAATACGGCGGAGCCCATGCCATACGACTTTGAAAAAGACCCGCGCTTCTTTGACGGCAACGGCGATAGTACCGCCACGGTAGATATGGGCGCCGACGAATACTATGTACCCCCCCCACCACCACCCGGCGCCAAGGGGGTGGGCGGGGAGGTCTATCCCGTAGATAAGGCGGCGCTGCTGCTGCCCTGGCTGGGGCTGGGGATAGCCATGATTTTAGCCGCCGGCAGCCTTATTTTAATCAGGCGCCGAAGATAATACTAACCGTCAAGCAGCACTTTATAGCCCCGGCGGGGGCTGGCTTTGCCTATATGGTACAGGCGCAATCCTCCATATTGACATTTGCCGCCTGTTGAACTACACTCCTGCTAACAAAACCATACTCCTGCTAACAAAAATATACGTTTACTCTAACATTATTGGGGGGGGGCAAAACGACAAAGAGACTGGCTCTGGCAGTAGCCATATTAACACTAATTGCTCTGCTGCTATCCGTATTACCTTTTCAGCCGGCCAGGGCAAACCCCGATTGGTGGGATGACGACTGGGTATACCGACTAAAGCTCACCTTTAATAATAGCGCCTCTGGCGAGAATCTGGACGATTTCCCCGTCCTTATCCACCTCACCTCAGCACACTCCGGTTTCTGGGCTAATATCAATAGCAGCATCACCACCGATGATACCAAGGATTTGATCTTTGTGGATGCCGATGATTCCACAGAGCTATATTTTGAAGCGGAGAACATCAACTACTCTGGCGAGGATGCTGTAATCTGGGTTAATGTGCCCCGGATAGATGCTGGAAGCACCACCGATTTCATCTATCTCTATTACGGTAATCCCACTGCCACTGAATCCACCTACCACAGTGCCAACGATGTGTGGGATGCCAACTTTAAAACGGTTCATCATATGAAAGATGACCCTGACACATCGCACATTGCAGATAGCACTTCAAATAATCACAACGGGACCAAAGTCAGTGCTGATGAGCCGAACGAAGTCATCGAGCAGATAGACAGGTCACAGAATTTTGATGGCAACGATTTTATCGGAAGCATGGGAAGTGTCCTGGACAATAGTGAGGAGGTTACTTTCTCTGCGTGGTTCAGGGTTAATAGCTACCTCAGCGGTTTTAGAACAATCGGGGGAGAAGGAACACCATTCGCTCCATCCTCGTGGGGGGCATACAGCCTTTCTCTTTACAATCCCGTAGCGGGAATCTACGTAATATATTACTACATAGCGGATGGGAGTTCGCAACAAAATACTACCTATACCATTTCACCGGCAGAAGCGTATGACTGGCATCATGTTGTTCTCAGCGTTGATGCGTCAAGAATAAGGTTGTATTATGATGGAGCTATTGTGCGTAACGACCCTCTTACCATTTCCGGCATTCAGCTCGGGAGGAACTTTGTAATTGGCGCCTCCGATACCTTCTCTCAACAGATCAATGGTGTCATAGACGAAGTCCGCGTTTCGAACATAGCCCGATCTGAAGATTGGATTGAAGCGCAATACCTCAGTATGACCGGTAGCTTTATAACCTATGGCTCGCCGACTCCACGCCCCAGAACAGCTGGAGCAAGTGATGAAGCCGGGGTTGCCAAAGACGTCTTTGCCGTGACAGACGATGTTTATGCCATTGGCAGTGGCTTTCCTATAAATTCCAATATTGATGTCTATGTGGTGGCGGAGGACGACTGGACCGGTGGAGGCTCGATTCCTATTCCACAACCTGGAGACCCGGACTTTTTTGCAAAGGTGACGATAACCACCGACGGCTCAGGAAGCATCGGAGTTCCTACTCCCGAGGTAATATGGGCGGCACCGGTTACAATAGGGGAATACGACATAGTCTTTGACGTTGGCCAGGATACAAACTACGATGCTGCCTCGGACTTTGTCGACCACCCCCACGCCCCCGGATTCGTGGTGATAGCGGCACCCCTACCACCCGGGGTGGGCGGGGAGGTCTATCCCATAGATAAGGCGGCACTGCTGCTGCCCTGGCTCGGGCTGGGGGTAGCCATGGTTTTAGCCGCCGGCGGCTTGATTTTAATCAGGCGCCGAAGCTAATACTAACCGTCAAGCAACACTTTATAGCCTTGGCGGGGGTTGGCTTTGCCTATATGGCACAGGTGCAATTCTCCATATTGACATTTGCCGCCTGTTGAACTACACTCCTGCTAACAAAACCATACTCCTGCTAACAAAAATATACGTTTACTCTAACATTATTGGGGGGGGGCAAAACGACAAAGAGACTGGCTCTGGCAGTAGCCATATTAACACTAATTGCTCTGCTGCTATCCGTATTACCTTTTCAGCCGGCTAGGGCAAACCCCGATTGGTGGGACCCGGCTTGGGGCTGCCGGAAACCGATAACGGTTACAGAATCATCAGGGGCCACCCTGACTGACTACCAGGTCGAAATCAACATCGGCTATGCGACCGCCATGCGGCCCGACTTCGGCGACCTGAGATTTACCAACGCCAGTAACCTGCCTCTGGATTACTGGTTGGAATCCAAAGTGGACAGTGCCTCAGCCACCGTCTGGGTTAAGGTAGATTCCATTGCCGCTTCTGCTGACACCACAATCTACATGTACTACGACAATTCCACCGCCAGTGACGCCAGTGATGGCGACGCCACCTTTGAGTTCTTCGACGACTTTAGTGGCACTTTAAGCAAATGGAATGTTCATATAGATACCGATGTAGCTATTAACGCCAGCTATGGCAGCCCGGCCCCGTGCCTCGAAGTCAGCGGAGGCTCGATGAGTGGTTATCCCTATGGACTGGCGATTATCGGCTCGGATGCGACCTACACCGGCTTCCAGAACGGGATAATCGAGGCCGATATCTACCCGACGGCGAATGCGCTCCCCGAAATAATCTTCAGAGGGGATTACTCAGCCAATACCGGCTATAAGGGAAGGTGGGACTGCCGTTCCGGAAACGAAACACCCTGGATGAAGCCTCCATATGGCCTTTGGGGCGGGTTTGGTACGGCGGTACCGAGATTTGGTATAGCCAACCAGTGGCAAAAAGCAAAACTGGTTATAAACGGCTCAACATTCCAGATATACAGCAACGACACCTTTATGTCCAGCGTCGATGCCGCCTTGTACGCACCGCAATACTCGGGACCAGGGGAAATTGGATTAGCCAATCATTACGGAGCATGGGCTAGATTTGATAATGTGAGAGTCCGCAAATACGTTTCCCCGGAACCCACCTGCAACATCGGCGCCGAGGAGTGCAATTCAGCCCCCGACCCGCCCGATAGCCTGGGGCCTGCGGCCTATATAGACGGCAGATGGGTGGACGATGATACCCCCACCCTGAACTTTACCCAGAGCGACCCTGACGGCAATACCGTCAGCTACACCATCCAGATAGATGATACCGACAACACCTTCTCATCGCTGGTGGTGGACTACACCTCGGAGCTGCTTGCCGAGGGTCCAGCCAGCTTTACCGTGGGGCAAGCCGCGGGGATGGGGACATATACCGCGGGCGGCGCGGGGCAAACCCTTAATGACGGCGACTATTTCTGGCGGGTGATGTCCACCGACCAGCACGTAGTTGCCGGCGGCTGGTCAGTAGCCAACGGGGGGGCTATAGCCTTCCGCCTGAACACTGCCACCGAGACCGGCTGGACATCCAAGGATATATACAGCACCAGAGAGAATGTTGAGGTCGGCGGCAGTGGTTTCCCACAGAATTCTAACGTGGATGTCTACGTGGTAGCAGAGGGGGAGTGGCTGGGGGGAGAGGCAATTGCCGGCTACGGTATAGTTGCCACGAAGAACTTTGCCACCGATGGCTCCGGCAATTTTGGGCCGGGGGCAATATGGCAATCCCCGCTTGAGGTGGGAGAGTATGATGTGGTCTTTGACGCCGATTGCAATGGTGACTACGATAAGATTCCGGATTTCGTTGACCATCCCAACCACCCCGGATTTACCGTGGTAAGTAGTACGGTGGGCGGGGAGGTCTATCCCATAGATAAGACAGCGCTGCTGCTGCCCTGGCTGTTTTTGAGCGCAATGCTGGTTTTAGCCGCCGGCATCACCTTAGCCTTAAGGAGACGCCAAAGCCGCTAAGCCACGGGTAACAAAAGCTAAGTTACCCGCTTTTTGTCAAGCGTCTTTTCCTCTCCCATTGACAAATTAGCCTTCTGGTATATATTATATAGCTTAGTATACCCTAAAGTAACATGACTAAAGGGGGATAAATATGAGCAGGTTGCTGAGAATTACGCTTAACGCCGGACTGGTGTTGACACTTAGCATAGTATCCATTCTGGGTGCTTACTCTATAGTAAACGCCGCCACCGGCGGCCCTGACGCCTACGGCTACTGTTACATGGATGACGGCGAACCGGCCCTTACCTACAGCTGGGTGGATATAACGGGGACGGGAACGGCACTGGTGTTTGGAGATGATGATTGCGCTCCTTTCCCAATCGGGTTTACCTTTGATTATTACGGGGTGAGCTACACCAACGTCAATATCTCATCCAACGGACTTTTAAACTTCGGAACCTGCTGGTGGGATTATGGCAATCAATCATTACCGTATGCCACTCAGCCTGAGCCGATTATTGCCGTCTTCTGGGATGACCTGAACCCAACAACGGGTGGGGAGATATATTACGAGACAATGGGAGTAGCCCCCAACCGGACATTCATCGTGCAGTGGAACAATATTCCGCACTACAACGCGGTTGGTGACTCAACCTTTGAGGTCATCCTCTACGAGAGCAGCAATGAGATTCTTATGCAGTACGCCGATACCGACTTCGGCAACGCCGCTTATGACGATGGAGTAAGTGCTACCGTGGGAATTCAGCAGCATGGCACCAACGCGCTCCAGTATTCTTATAATTCGCCCAATATTCCCAACCTGCGGGCCATCCTGTTTCACTTGCCGTCTGGCAATACACCCCCTAATGTCCCCACGCTTAATTCACCGAGCGACGGGGCGACCGGCGTGACCTTAACCCCGAACCTGATATTCAACTATTCCGACCCGGACAGCGACCCCTGCGTCGAATTTGAAATTCTGGTGGATGACGACTCCGGCTTCGGTTCGCCGGAGATAAACGATACTGTCCTTGGGTCGTGGCCAAGCGGTAACCCAATTACCTATTCCGTTATCACCACGCTGGCTCCCGGCACTCAGTACTACTGGATGGTAAATGTCTCTGACAACACGGACTGGAGCGGCTGGTCAGCCGGAACCTGGGACTTTACCACCGGAAATGCTGGCTCAGACAGTGACACCTACTACCCCACCGATAATGTTACCGTCAGCGGCACCGGTTTCCCGCCCGGCAATGTTGATGTCTATGTGGTGGCGGAGGACGACTGGACCGGCCCTGGCCCAATTCCCATTCCGCAACCTCCTGACCCGGACTTTTTTGCAATGGTGACGATACCCACCGTCGGTGGGAATATCCCCTCAACCCTGATATGGGCGGCACCGCTCACAATAGGGGAATATGACGTAGTCTTTGACGTTGGCCAGGATACAAACTACGATGCTGCCTCGGACTTTGTTGACCACCCCCACGCCCCCGGATTCATAGTTATACCAGCAGCACTACCACCCGGGGTGGGCGGGGAGGTCTACCCCATAGATAAGACGGCAGTGCTGCTGCCCTGGCTCGGGCTGGGGATAGCCATGATTTTAGCCGCCGGCGGCTTGATTTTAGTAAGGCGAGCCGGTAGACCAAGATAACTGTGAAACGGCAACTTATAGCCCTGGCGGTGCTCGGATTAGCCCTGCCGGGGCTATTTTTATCCGCCGGCTGCCCGCCACCCCCCAACGATTCTACCCCCAGAGCTGCCATCGTTGACCAGCTTGCCGTCATGGAGCTGAACCAGGAATTCATTGAACAGGTAACCGCCGAGCTTGAAGCCTGCGGCTTTGAGGTGGACATCTATTCGGGGGAGGAGGTCAGCGTTGAGTTTTACCGCCGGCTACCCCAGAAGGGATATAAGCTGATTATTTTCCGCGCCCACGCCGGACTGCTACAGGCGGAGGAGGATGGTGAGGTGGTGGGGGTAAAGGAAGCCACCTACCTGTTTACCGCCGAGGAATACCGGCAGAGCAGATACATAGTTGAGCAGCTCGACGACCAGCTCCTGCCGGCGGAGATGGAGATGGACTACCCGCTCGTCTTTGCCATTAACTCCAGATTTATTACCGAGAGTATGCAGGGGCGGTTTGACGACACGCTGATAATAATGATGGGCTGTTCCGGCGCTTACCTGACGGACATGTCCAACGCCTTTATCTTAAAGGGGGCGTCAACCTATATGGGGTGGGGGGGCAGCGTGAGCCTGGACTATGTTGACCGTGCCGCCACCGACCTCATCACCAACCTGTGCAGCGGGGGCATGACTATAGGAGAGGCGGTAGCCGAGACCATGACCGGGATAGGTCCCGACCCGGTCTGGGACGCCGGCCTGAGATACCACCCCAGAGAGAACAGCGGGCAGACTATCGCCGGGCTGATTGCCGGGGAGTAAGGCTATTGCCTTTGCGCCTTCGCCGCAGGAGGGGCAACACCCATCTGCTGCATCATGGCGAGCGTGTCAGCATATTGCCACGCTTCGGCTTCCTTGTTACCGGCGAAGCGGCTAACGTTAACCATTGACACGTCAACCTGCTTACCCGTGGGAGCCATGCCCATGAACTCACCCTTAAAGGTGCCCTTCATTCTGGCACGGTGCACCACCTTATCCCCTTCGGCGACCATATCCTCGATGGTCATATGCACGTCGGGGAAAGCCTGGCGCATCGCGGCCATATACTGCTTGAAGCCCTCCGGACCTTTATACTCCTGCCCACCAGATCCATGATAAACGTAGTTTTTGTCTATAACTTCGTCTGCCACCGCCATGTTACCCTTGTTAGCTACCTCCTCTATAATACGGCGTATCTTGGCTTTGTTTTCTTCTGTTGACATGGTATTGCCTCCTTTTTTTAATTTAAAAAGGGCGCCAGCCACCGCAAATTAAAGCGGTTCCAGTGCCCTTGTACCATCGGCCTACCTACCAAACCAATAAGACGAGATAAAGTACTTAAGGGGTCAAAAGTTTTTCCTGAGAGAACAATAATAATACTAATTCCCCTGCTTTGTCAATACCCCCTTAAATGTTGTTGTCAATTAACTGATTATGTTACAATACATAAAATCACCTTAAGCAGCGAGGATAAGCGGTGAAAGAAGCTATTGATAAATTCCTGAACTATCTGACGGTGGAGAAGGGCTTTTCCCGGAACACCACAGAAGCCTACAAGAACGACCTTAATCAACTGGTCGGCTTTCTGGAAGAAGAGGCCAAGGGGGGCACCGTACTGCCCTGGACGGCTTTTGACCGGCAGGCAGTCTTGAGCTACCTGACTAACCTCAAGGAGAGGCGGTACGCCGCCACCACCGTCGCCCGCAAGGTAGCCGCCATTAAATCCTTCTTCGGTTTTCTGGTGGCGGAGGGGCTGGTAAAGGAGAACCCGACGCGGGATGTGCCTTCGCCCCGGGTGGGCAAGTCACTGCCCAAGCCAATATCAATCACCCAGGCCCGCCAGCTACTGGAGGAGACGGAGAAGCGGGCGACGCCGGAAGCCAAGCGGGATAAAGCCATGCTGCAGCTGCTCTACGCCAGCGGTATGAGGGTGAGCGAGCTGGTATCGCTGAACCTTAAAGATGTGGATACCGAGGGCGGTTATGTACGCTGCTTCGGCAAGGGGGGCAAAGAGCGGCTCATCCCCATCCACAGCCAGGCGGTGGCAGCGCTTAAAGAGTATATCAACCAGGGGCACCCCAGGCTGAAACCCGGCGGCGGGGAGGATGCCCTCTTCCTCAACCGGCGGGGGGAGAGGCTGACCCGGCAGGGGCTGTGGCAGATAATAAAGGGCTACGCCAAGGCGGCCAAGCTGGGGGTTGAGATTACCCCCCATACGCTGCGGCACAGCTTTGCCACCCACATGCTGAGCGGCGGAGCCGACTTAAGGTCGGTGCAGGAGCTGCTGGGGCATGCCAATATATCGACCACGCAGGTATATACCCACCTTACCACGGAACATGTCCGGAAAGCCTATGAAAAATCACACCCGAGAGCCAAGTAGGAGGTAGCTTTATGGCGGGCAAATCAAAGCGGGGCAAACACCTGCCGCGGAGCAAGAGAAAGGGCAAGAAGGTCTTTACCGCACCGGCGGCACCGAAGCCGGTAGCAGCGAAAGCAACCGAGGCGGCTCCCGGGGCAACCAGGACGCCTCCGGCGCCAGCCGTGAAGCCGAAAGCTCCGGTCATGGCGGCTGCAGCCTCTAACGTGGTCGCCGAGCTGCGCCGCATCGGTCTGGTGGCGGGGATAATGATAGTTATTCTGGTGATTTTAGCCCTGATCTTCGCTTGAGTTTTATCCCGGCGGGGGGCGGCTATTATGGATTTTGAAGCGGCCAGGGCGGAGTTAATTGAGCAGCTCAGCACCGAGATTAGAGACCGGCGGGTGCTGGCGGCGATGCGTAATATCCCCAGGGAACTTTTCGTGCCCCCGGAGAGCCGTCACCTCGCCTACGCCGATAAACCGCTGCCCATCGGCTACGAGCAGACCATCTCCCAGCCCTTTATTATCGCCCTTATGACCGAGGCGCTGGAGCTTAAGGGTGAGGAGAAGGTGCTGGAGATAGGCACCGGCAGCGGCTACCAGGCGGCGGTCCTGGCCGAGCTTGCCAGGAAGATTATCACCACCGAGCGGGTTAAACCCCTTGCCGAGATGGCTAAAAAGCTGCTGGATAAGCTGGGCTATAATAACATCGAGGTGCACGTTGCCGAGGAGAGCCTGGGCTGGCGGAAGGAATCCCCCTACGATGCCATAATGGTTACTGCCGCCGCGCCCAAAATACCGCCCGAGCTTATCGCCCAGCTTGCCATGGGGGGGCGGCTGGTGATTCCGGTCGGCTCCCGCTACGTTCAGGAGCTGTGCAAAATCAGCCGCGGCAAAAAGAAGAATAAAGTGGTCAACCTGGGTGGCTGCCGCTTCGTTTCCCTAATCGGCAAGGGAGCCTGGGAAACGGAATAGAAGGAGGGCGAGATGGAACTGATGGAAGCAATCAGGGGACGCAGGAGCATCCGCAAGTATACCTCCAGGGCTGTGGACGATAAGACCCTGAATACTATCCTGGAAGCCGCCCGCCAGGCGCCGTCCTGGGCCAATACCCAGTGCTGGCGGTTTGTAGTGGTGCGGGATGAAAAGCTAAGGAACAAGCTTGCCGATACCGGGCTGGTTATCTCCAAAAAGATACTTAACCGGGGCACCGAGGCGATGAGGGTCACCCCGATAGCCATCGTCGTCTGCGCCGAGATGAGACAGGCGGGCTATTCCTTCAAAGAGCCGAAAGAACCGGCGACCGATAAGGGCGACTGGTACATGTACGATGTGGCTCTTGCCATGCAGAACCTGACCCTTGCCGCCCACGCCCTGGGCCTGGGCACGGTACATGTCGGCGCTTTTGACGCTATTAAAGTGGCTGAAATACTGGGGGTGCCGGAAGGCTACGCCGTCGTCGCCATGACCCCGCTGGGCTACCCCGACGAAAGCCCCAAAGCCCGCCCCAGGAAAGAGATGGGCGAAATCGTTAGCTATGATAAGTTTGGCGGTTGAGTAACTATGGCCCCCAGAGAGTTAAGAGAGTTCAACACCAGGATACCGCTAAAGATAGCCGGTTGGCTGCTGGTGGTTCACGGCATAGTATGCCTCCTGGGAGCCATTTACCCATTCTATATACCCGTTTTTCTATTTTACTATATCCCGATTCCCTTTTTTGCTAAACTAGCCATCGTGCTGCTGGGCGGGGCGGCTCAGGTGGTTTTTGGCGTCTACCTGGCTTTCGATAGGGTGCGGCAGGTCAGGTGGTACTGGCTGGTTTTAATAGTTGTTGTTATCGCTGTAGCGCTCCTGGTTTACCCCCTGTTAAACTACTTCTGGGGTCTGTAGCCTGTGGGAGAAGAACAAAAAAATTACGCTGGCATGAGATACAGATGGTGGCTTATTATCGCCATCGCCCTGTTTGCCAGCGGCTTTGCCTTCGGGCTTGCCGACCCGTTTAATATCGCCGGCCCGCTTTTCGACGAGATACAAGGTCTGCTGGGGACGGGACAGGTGGAGAGGCTAGGGGGGCTGCTGACCCCGTTCAGCCTGGTCATGTTCTTTTTTATCTTCATCAAGAACGTCATCACCCTGCTCTTCAGCTTCGGCTTCGCCCCCATTTTCTGCATCGTGCCGGTGATAACACTGGTGCTTAACGGCTGGATTGTGGGGGCGGCGGTGCTTATTATCAGCGAGCAGGCATCGCTGGGCTATGTCCTTGCCGGGCTTTTGCCCCACGGCGTTATCGAGCTATCCGCCCTGTTCATCGGGGAGGCGGCGGCGCTCAGCTTGGGCGTCATGCTGATAACTGCCCTATTTAAAAAGGAGAAGCGGGGGCTGGTGCTGCCCAACTTTAAGCAGAACCTGAAGTACCTGGCTATTGCCGTGGGTCTTATGCTGCCGGCGGCGGCTATCGAAACCTACATCACCCCGCTGCTGATAGGCTAGTAATGACAAGGAGGAAACGCTATGAGTGAACTGGGTCTGGTCGTTCCCTTATGGGTAATCGTGCTGATATGGCTGGCTAAAGTGGCGCTGCTGGTTTTTATCTCCGGGCTGCTGGCTCTACTGGGGGTGCGGTTCTTTGACCTCCTCACCCCCCACATCCCCCACCGCGAGCGCATCGGGGAGGACCCGGTGGCTACCGGGCTTTTCATCGGGGGCTTTTTTATCCTCATCGGGCTGGTCATACACGGCGCCATCACCGCGCTGACCGCCGTCACCACCCCCATCGTCTGGTATATCTTTGATTTCAGGACCTGGGGGCTGCTGGCAATAAGCTTTGTGGCGAGCCTGCTCATAGGGGTAGCCATGTTCTACATCATGGACAGGCTGACACCCAAGATACCCTTTACCAATATCAAAAACAGCCCGGTGGCGGTGGGGATACACGTCTGCGGCTACCTGGTCTTCTTCGGGCTAATCCTCCACGCCGCCCTGACGGGACCTCTATGAGAAAGCTACTTATTCTAATCTTTTTAAGCCTGATACTGGTTGCCGGTCTGCTGACCGCCGGCTACGCCTGGGCGTATCCGTCCGAGAATTTCAACGAGGCAAACGGCGATGTCTTTGACGACTGGGAGATATGC
>Ga0315549_1002519_pt1 | contig 17298 bp, 15 predicted proteins | sample SalMarSW160200MG_FD_203101 | JGI IMG/M metagenome (GOLD analysis project Ga0315549, IMG submission 203101) | Salt marsh sediment microbial communities from the Plum Island Ecosystem LTER, Massachusetts, United States - Salt Marsh Sediment SW1601-200 ... | reverse complement strand
AGTTGTCATCACTGCCTGTATGCGAAAATTACTTATCATCCTTAATACTATGCTTAGGAATCAAACCTTATGGCGTCCCGAAAAAAACTAAAAAAACCCTTGAATCAAAACACAGCCGCTTCGTGGTAGAAAATCCGTGTTATTTTGCGCTAGGTGGCAATGCCACCTACTGAACGCCTCGCCGGCCGACTAAATCCGTGAAATCTGTGTAATTTGTGGTTTTGTGACTTTTGTGTCTTTTCGTGGCAGTCTAAATCATTGGTTAAAAATAATCTCTGCGTTCTCAGCGGCCTGCCCTTCATAGCGACAGCGAAGAAGGGTGCTCTGCGGTAAAAAATGTAGCTCACTCACCTTTGACAAACTTCGCCATAAGAATGTCATCGACGTATTTGCCCTCTCCGAGTTTTACGGCCTTTGCCCTTGTCCCTTCCCGCTGAAAACCCATCTTCTCGTACAGCCGGATTGCTGCTTCATTCGTACTGAAAACCTCGAGCGTAAGCTTCTCAATAACAGGATCCTTTTCGGCCCAGCCGATAACCGCATCCATCAGTGCGGCAGCTACCCCCATTCGCCTGAATTCCGGATGCACGCTCATATGCATGTTGCCGATATGCTCCAGCCGCTTTCGCCCTGCGTTTTCAACCCCCAACATACCTGCTATCCGCCCTCCTGACTCCGCAACTAACAGAATCCGGCCGGCGTGGTCAAGATGCTCCTGAATCCACTTCCTTTCCGTCTCGACCGTCTGCTGAAATTCCTCAAGGGTGGTAACGTTGAAAAGGTCTTCGGCAAGAATCGTCTTGGCGTGCCTGATAATCGCCTCTGCATCATCAGGCCGGGCCGTCCTGATTGTTACAAGCTGGCCGGTCTTTAGTTTCCTGTTTTGAGCTGTTATTTCAGCCACCTTTACACCCTGATAATGACAATTATTTCTAATGCTCACGAATGCCGCCGAATCCGCCTGCGGCGAGCGCAGTCGAATCGTCGAGGGAGCCAAATCCGGCAGTATAACGGCTTTTTCACCATTGACAATACCGTTGGGATTTAATAAATTGCAGGACTTTCGTTTTACGCCGGGGTTGAGCAGGCCGTAATCCGGCTAATATTGTTCAGTGAGTCAGCAAAAGGAGATAACTGGGATGGCTAAGAAGATGGTTTACTTCTTCGGCAACGGCAGGGCCGAAGGAAACGCGAAAATGAAAGAGCTCTTGGGCGGAAAAGGCGCCAACCTCGCAGAGATGACCAACCTCAAGATTCCCGTTCCGCCGGGCTTTACAATCTCTACTGAGGTCTGCGACCAGTACTATAAAAACAAGGGCAAATGGCCGGCCGGCCTCGACAGGCAGATTAACGACAATGTCGCAAAGCTCGAACGCGTGATGAACGCCAAGTTCAGCGACCCGAACAAGCCCCTGCTCGTAAGCGTCCGCAGCGGCGCCGCCATCTCGATGCCCGGTATGATGAACACCGTCCTCAATCTCGGCCTCAACGATACCGTCGTTGAAGGCATCATCAAAAAGACCAAAAATCCCCGCTTCGTGTGGGATATCTACCGCCGCTTTATCGATATGTTCGGCGACGTCGTCATGGGCTGCGACCACGACTACTTCGAAGAGGAAATTCACAAGGCAAAGGTCAAGGCACGCGTCAAGCTCGATAACGAGCTGAGTGCGGACCAGCTAAAAGCCGTCGTGGACAGGTACAAAGCCGTGTACAAAAAGCACGTCGGCAGTCTGTTCCCGCAGGATGCCAAAACCCAGCTTCGGCACGCAATTAACGCCGTCATCGGCTCGTGGATGATTGACCGCGCCGTGACCTATCGCCGCCTGAACAATATAACTGGTTTATTGGGAACAGCCGTCAACGTCCAGGCAATGGTCTTCGGCAATATGGGCAGCGATTGCGGCACCGGTGTTTGTTTCACCCGAAATCCCAGCAACGGTAAAAAGGAGTTCTACGGCGAGTTCCTCATGAACGCGCAGGGTGAGGACGTCGTCGCCGGAATCCGAACCCCCATCGAGCTCAAAAAGCTAAAAAGCGTCATGCCAAAGGCCTACAAAGAACTCACCTCCCTCATGACCCGCCTCGAAAAGCACTACAGGGACATGCAGGATATGGAATTTACGATACAAAATAGAAAGTTATATATATTACAGACGCGGACGGGTAAGCGGACGGCGGAGTCGGCGGTGAAGGTGGCGGTGGATATGGTTGCAGAGCGGCTGATTACTAATGAAACCGCGGTGATGCGTGTGACGCCGGAGCAGTTGGACCGGCTGCTGCACCCGCACTTCGACACGAAGGCAAAGCGAAACGTTATCGCCAAAGGGCTGCCTGCATCACCGGGTGCGGCGGTCGGCCAGGTGGTCTTCGATGCCGATACGGCAGAGGCGTGGCGCGATAAGGGTAAAAAGGTCATCCTGATTCGAATCGAAACCAGCCCGGAAGATATCGGCGGAATGGACGCGGCACAGGGTATTTTGACGGCGCGAGGCGGTATGACCAGTCACGCAGCGGTGGTTGCTCGCGGGATGGGCAAATGCTGCGTGGCAGGCGTCGGTGCCCTCGATATCAACTATAAGACCAGGAAAATGACCGTTGGCAAGACCGTTATTAAGGAAGGCGACTGGATAAGCTTGGACGGGACCAGCGGCGAGGTTATGACCGGGCAATTAGCGACGATGGAGCCGACGCTTAGCGGCGATTTCGGCAAGTTCCTCAAAATCTGCGACGACGTGCGAAAGTTAGGCGTGCGTACCAATGCCGATACGCCGGAAGACTCGAAACGCGCCAGGGACTTCGGCGCCGAAGGTATCGGCCTGTGCAGGACGGAGCACATGTTCTTCGAGGGCGACCGCATCTGGGCCGTAAGGCAGATGATTCTTGCTGCGGACGATTACGCGGTGATGCTGAAAGAGCTGGATAAGGCAAAGGATGCAAAGCAAAAGAAGCAGGTTGAAAAACAATACGCCGTTGCTAAAAAGCAGTTCGAAGGCGCCCTTGCCAAGCTGCTGCCCTACCAGAGGAAGGATTTCGAGGGAATATTTAAGGCGATGACCGGACTGCCCGTTACGATTCGACTGCTCGACCCGCCTTTGCACGAGTTCCTGCCGCAGGATGACGCGACGCAGAAGGAAATGGCAAAGAGATTGAAAGTCAAGCCGGCTGCGGTCAAGGCAAAGGTCGAGCAGCTTCACGAGTTCAACCCGATGCTGGGCCATCGCGGCTGTCGATTGGCGATTACATACCCGGCTATTTACAGGATGCAGGCCAGGGCCATTATCGAGTCGGCTTTGAATATGAAGAAAAAGGGCGTCGTCGTTAAGCCGGAGATTATGATTCCGCTTGTCGGGACGGTGGCCGAATTAAAGAACGTCAAGGACGAAATACTCGATGAAATCAAGATGGTCTTCAAGCAGAGAAAGACAAAGCTCGATTTTCTCGTCGGCACTATGATTGAGGTCCCGCGTGCTGCGCTGACGGCGGATGAGATTGCCAAAGAAGCGGAGTTTTTCAGCTTTGGAACAAATGATTTGACGCAGATGACGATGGGTTTTTCTCGTGACGACGCGGGCAAGTTCTTAGGCGAATACGTCAATAAAAAGATTTACGCTGCCGACCCGTTCCAGTCACTGGACCTGACCGGAGTCGGCAAATTAGTCGAGATAGGAACAAAGCTCGGCCGAAGGACTCGTAAGAATTTGAAGGTCGGGATTTGCGGCGAGCACGGCGGTGACCCGGATAGTATAGATTTTTGCCACAGGGTGGGAATGAATTACGTATCCTGCTCGCCTTTCAGAGTCCCGATAGCACGATTAGCGGCGGCACAGGCGGTAGTCAACAACTAGTTGCTCGATACTCGATGCTTGATACTCGATACTGGATACTCGATGCTCGTATTAGAGGCAGTGAAGGCCCGGTCGGAATTCGGCCGGGCCTTTTTTATATCCCGCTCAGGCGCACCTTGGGCACAGGCCGCGGGGGCTTTGTACTCCGCTCACTCGCACCTTGGGCACAGGCCGCGGGGATTTTTACCACGCATTTGTTCAATCTTGACATCTTATTTCCGGGGAAATAGATTGAGGAAATTGAAGTGGTGGATAGGATGATGTTAGGTATTTCTATTAGGAGGTTGTTATGCCAGAGTTCAAATCTTGGCGAAGTTTCTGGCAGTTTGAGAAGGTAACAAAAAACAAAACCCGGTACGTTCATGCTCCAGAAATTGAAGAGTTCTTAGACGCCGTTCTGCAAACGTCAGAAAAACGTGTCGAACTTCTCGCAAAAGAGAAAATATTATGGCGAGCACAGATTGGATGCGACTGGGAACCTATCCACGAACAAGGCGAACATATCGATGATAATCCAGTACCACTTCGGCCAGCTAGAATGAAACCATTAAGAGGTCGAGCAAGCGAAGGACGCGATAATCCAAAAGGGATTCCATGCTTATATTTAGCTACCAATCGTGATACAGCCCTTGCCGAAGTCCGTCCATGGATTGGATCTTTTATATCGGTTGGCCAGTTTAAAATTTTACGAGAATTGCGGTTAATCAATTGTACTACAGATACAAAAGGTTTTATTTTTTATCTTAAAGAACCTTCGTTCGAGAAACGAGAAGAATCTGTTTGGTCGGATATTGACAGGGCATTTGCAAGACCAGTCAGTCCTAGTGATGATTTAGCTGATTATGTACCAACTCAGATAATTGCGGAACTCTTCAAGACAAACAATTTTGATGGAATTGCTTACAGAAGTTCACTTGGCGATGGACATAATATTGCTTTATTCGACCTTGACGTGGTTAAATTGGTCAGTTGTTATTTATTTAAAGCTGAAAATATAAGATTTGATTTCAAAGAATCCGGAAACCCTTATATCATACGTACGACTTATGATATAGATGTTGAGATAGATAAGCGACCAAGAAAAAGAGGCGGTATGAAAAACCGTGATTAATCGAAGTATTGATATTGACATACTGGCAGGATAAAATCCGCCGAAGGCGGGGGGTGTTATGGTTTTCGTATTGAGAACAGTTGTTGGGGGTAGTCGATTGACAGTTCGAAATTGCTCAGGAACGTTTTTACGCCCAAGAGGACGCAATGCAGATTGGGCATAAAATCGATGACCGTTTCCGGTATTGTATGAGCGACTTTATCCCTTCCCTCAAGCAGCAGGCGTGTGTCGAAAATGTCAATTGTGCAGGTATGGCCGTATGCGATTGTAGAACCATTGCCCGTATTGACTGTTTTAGCCGTACCTGCGGCGAGATTGTGGCCGAGAAGCGCCGCGTATGAGGCCGGCAGACAGCACTCGTCGGCGCCCGTGTCTATCAGGCCTATTGTGTTAAGGAATCTGCCGGTATCAGGATTATTGATTCTCACAAACAGCCACGGCCGAGGCATCGGGTCCGCATCTGAGGCCTTTAGAAACGGAAAATCAATTATGGGCATTTCAATACACCAGAGTAATGTCGTGGCTTGGAACAAAGAATATCACAGGGTCTGTTACGCCCTGTTTATGCGCATGTTTCATTACGTCGTCCGGGTTGTTTCCCGATGCGATAATCGTCCTGTCGGACATCGACCGCATTGCGACGTATTTGCCCTCATATCCCTGTTCCGTTATTAGTACCTGCTTCGGCATACTCATCTTGTATCGCTCCTTTGGGAACTTATCCCAGCCGGATTATACCATTTTTACCGTAACAATCAAATCATCTTATGCGACTATCTGCTGACCGTTGCACGATATCATCTTATCGCAGATTATTTTTATGCAGTAACCACCGCAAGTAAAAGAACTTACGACAAACCACAACCTTTTTTGAAAAAGTTAGATAATTATTGAACTTTCGCAGGAATTATGGTATAATATGCATTTGTCGGACCGGGAGGCCGACGGAGTTGGTTGTTTGTTGTTGGAAGTTTGTAGTAATGAACACTGAACAATGAACTACAAACCAGCTCAGCACAGAAGTGCAAGGCATTTCGGGGCAGCAGTCCAAGGTTTCACGCCTTGAGTTCAAGGCAGTCAATAATCAATGTGAAAAAACTTAGTGTCTTTGTGCCTTGGTGGCAAAAAAGGAGAGGGAAGATGCGAGAAGTTAATGTCAAAATCCGCCTGCCTGAGTGTATCTGCCAACTGGGTATCTCGACAGTTTTGCTTTACAGGCGATTGCGTTACGGCTGTGCATTCAGAAAAATCCCGCTTACTAAGGGACTGTTCGCGATAGTCAGCCCCGAAGATTACGACCGGCTGAGCCAATATAAGTGGTATGCCGACCGACACGACAACACCTGGTATGCAAACCACTGGGCACAATCACAGACCGACCCAAAAAAGAAATACCGCATTCGTATGCACCGCGAAGTTATGGGCGTAGTCCTGAGCTTGTCGAATGGCCGAGTTATGAGCGTTCCAGACGACAAACTCGTTGATCATATCAATGGTAACGGCCTCGACAGTCGCCGCTCGAATCTCCGCATCGCAACGCAAATCCAGAATGGCTGGAACAAAAGAAAAACCTCCTCCCCGTGCTCCTCCATCTACAAGGGCGTCTGCTGGGTCAAAAGAGAAGCCAAATGGCGAGCTCAAGGCCGCCTCAACGGCAGACAGAAATTCCTCGGCTATTTCGACAACGAGCGTGCCGCCGCATCGGCCTATGACGCTTGGGCCGTAAATGCCTTCGGCCAATATGCGGTCCTAAACCTCCCGGCAGCTAAAACTGACCACTCCGAAAAATGGAGCTACAGGATTTGCTATGGCAGGCGGACCGGATAGGCAGCAGGAGACGCAAAAAAACTTCACAGAGATTTGGCGATGTTGGATTCCCCTCACCGAGCACGGTCTGGCGCAAAAGGTTTGCTTTGGCCGATAAGATTAACTATGGTCTCGTTCGTCGCATTATGCGTCCTGCTGGCGGTCGGGCATCTGTTGAGGAGCCGGGTAAAGCTCCTGCAAAAGCTATATCTGCCAAGCTGCATCGTCGCAGGAATCGTCGGCCTGTGCGTCGTGCAGGTCGCGGGAATTTCGGCGATGCCGGAATCGGTAAGGTCGCTTTTTGCCCGCTGGTCGGCTGTATGGTCGGGACTTCCCGGATTTCTAATCAATATCGTTTTTGCCTGCCTGTTCCTCGGCGTTGAAATTCCGAAGTTTTCCACGCTGTGGCGACGGGCTGCCCCGCAGCTTGCCTACGGCCAAATCGTCGCCTGGGGACAATATGTCGTCGCTATCGCAATGTGGTTACTGATAATCGGCCTTTTGTTCCCCTCGCTGCCGGCAATGTTTGCTGGAATACTGCCGGTCGGATTCGAAGGCGGACACGGAACAGCCGCCGGACTGGCCCCGGTATTCGAGCATCTCGGCTGGCCTGAAGGTAAAGACTTCGCACTTGCAAGCGCAACATTCGGAATAGTTTCTGCCATAATAGTCGGGATGATTTTAGTCAACTGGGCCATTCGAAAAGGGTACGTCAAATCGGCCGGAACTCCTGCTAATATCCCCGAAGATGACTCCATCTCCGTCATACCAGTTGACGCAAGACCAAGCGCCGGGAAACTCACCGTCAAAAGCGACGTCATTGAATCATTCACGCTGCACATCATCGCCGTCGGCCTGGCTATAGGTATCGGCTATGGCATAAAGGCACTGCTCCTAATCATCCAAAGCAACGTTGCCGTACTGGCCAAACATAAATTACTCAGCGGCTTTCCGCTTTTTCCCCTGTGCATGCTCGGCGGACTTATCATCCAGCTCTTGGAAGAACGCTTCGACAAGGCCCGGCTGCTCGATTTAGGTCTTATCCGCAGGATACAGAACACCTCGCTGGACTTTCTGGTAGTGTCGGCAATCGCTACTATCCGGCTGGATGTTGTCGTCGCCGGGTTGGTGCCGCTGCTTATCCTCGTTATTGTGGGAATCGGCTGGAACGTCTTCTGCGTAATGGTTTTGGCAAAAAGAATGCTGCCTGACAACTGGTTTGGCCGGGCGATTGCGGAATTGGGCCAATCGATGGGCGTTACCGCAACGGGACTGCTGCTGTTGCGGGTGGTCGACCCCGATTACGAATCCCCCGCTGCCGACGCATTCGCCTGCAAGCAGCTCGTCCACGAGCCGATTATGGGCGGCGGACTCTGGACCGGAATAGCGATACCACTGATTGCCGTCGCCGGCCCGGCCAAGGTGCTGGCAATCGCCTCGGCTGCGGTTGTATTCTGGCTGGTCGCCGGCTATCTGATGCGACGACGAACTTCTCGGAATTGATATTTTAATGCCGAACCGCCTTTGGAACTCTGCCTCGCTTGCAAATAATCGATAATCAATATAAAATAATCAATCGAGTTGGTGAGAGTAGCTCAGTTGGATAGAGCACCGGGTTGTGGTCCCGGGGGTCGCGGGTTCGAATCCCGTCTCTCACCCTTCGTAGCGCAGCGGAGACCCCGGAATGTTTACCCGCCGTAGTTATGTTTGACGAAGGCGGGTCTTTATCCGGGGTCCAGTATTTTCGTAGCAACCTGTCCTCCGAAGCCCCTCAGGGGCGAAGGAGGAAGCGTAGAGCCCGACGTCGTTTCGGAATCCTGTCTCTCACCCTTTTCCTTACAGCAGATAGCGTATCGCGCCGCCATAAAACACGCTGGGCCGAGCAGGTTTGTCAACCTGCCCGGCCCTGTGACTTTCACTTTTTCTATGAGGGAAGCACAATCGCTTTGCACGATTACGCCTGATATGCGTGCTGGGTTTGCTGAAAACCAGCCCACCCAGCGAAGAAAGGGAGAGAGAACGCGCTTCAACCTCCATTACTGAATATCTCTATCACAAACCGGAGGTCTGTGCTTGTTTGCCGCTGGGTTCGCGAAGAGAATCCAAACCCAGCGAAGAAGGAGAGAGAGTAGACTTAAATTTAATTCAGGGATGCTTATTCATATCGCGGGCGAAGCCGCGGTTGCAATCGAGCTGGGTTTGTGAAGAGAGTCCAAACCCAGCAGAAGAAGGAGAGAGAATGAGTAGTTTTTCTCTACCTTATCGCCCCCGTTGTTTTGTCCCTAAGGGACAGCAGGGGCGTTTGGTATCGGGCTGGGTTTGTGAAGAGAGGCCAAACCCAGCGAAGAGGAGAGAGAAAATGTGTAGATACTCATCTATCTTAAACACGGCAAGAGCCGTGGTGATAGTCCGCCGGGCCTGCAAACCTCACTTTAGATTTTTTTTCAGTCTACGGTTACAGAGCCCAGCTTGGGGGGAGAAAACTCCTCGTGAGCATATTTTAATCACGGCTGATTGGCCGTGGCTGCTCTCGGCACAACGCGACAGCGAGGTCAGAGAATCGACACAAGCCGCCGGAGTTTATCTCTCTCTCATCAATTCTTCAATGGTCTCAGCAGGACTGATTGCCTTAATTGCGACGGCGCCTTTTAGGCCGAGGATGTTCGTAACGGTCTGCCTGAACATATCATCCGTTGCGTCCTCAGCAAGGACAGCCGATACGCCGAGGGACCGGGCAGCGATTTCCTGAGTAGTGCTGCCTGCCCTGATGAAGGCAATTGTGGGGATACCGGGTTTTGCGGCCTTTAGGGATTTTAAGAACCTCCCATCAGGCATATCATCCAGGTCCCACCTGCTGATAACACTGTTCACCTTTTCATTTTTCAAAGAACGAGCAGCCTCTAAACCGGACTGCATTGTTATTAACCGAATCGGCAGTTCTTTCAAAACCTCACTTCTGCCATTTAATCCAACCGTTAAAACTGTTGCTTGTACCAGAACAATCATTTACTTTCTCAAACTTAGCCGCATAACTTTATATGCGGGCGTTTTTATCCTTTTCTTATCTGCATATACTTAGAGCGAAGGGCGTGCCAGTCCTTCGACAAGCTCAGGATTAAAGAAATAAAAATTTTAAGTCGTTGATATACAGGGAGTTAGAGAGGTGCAATTTTTTCGGGGAGGTTGAGGCGAACGCAAGGTGTATGCGACCAATCTGGTTGTTAAAGTGCGGGAATTAACAAGCTAAGTTCTTTGAAGCGGAGAGGTTGGCCGAGAGGCGACCAGTTTGGTTGGCGGTGACCAGAATGGAACATTTTTAACCACAGATTCCACAGATTTTCACAGACTGCTAACCACGAAAACTCAAAGGCACGAAGATTTAACCGCCGAGAACGCAGAGTTAGTCAGCCGGTGAGGCGTTCTTGAATAAGCCCTTTCTTGATGCGAGCATCCGCCAAGGTCTTATTCTCGTCCGCCGGGCGAATCAATCGCCCTCGCTGTTATCAACGAACCGGCTGATACCTTATCATCAACTTAATATAACTTTTGCTTCGTCCGCAGATGCATTGAAGAAGCATTTTTTTGAAGCCGAGCAAGTGAGATTAGACACGGATTTACAACCGCGGAGAACGCAGAGACCGCAGAGAATTTTTTAACCACAGATACCTATGGCACAAGTTTACACAGATTACACGGATTTTTTGTTTTGCCACCAAGCCACGAAGACCCAAAGGCACGAAGAAACACGAAGGTTTAGGCCAGTTTGCTATTCAGTAGGTGGTATTGCCACCTAGCGCAAAACAACACGAAGAATTTTAGCCACAGAGGGCATAGAGCACACAGAGTAATTTGCTCGGCTACGGCGTTCTCAGCTAAGGGCATTCTCGATGCAAGCATCTGCGATAGCCTTTTGCTTCGTCCGCAGATGCATTGAAGAAGCATCTTTTTGAAGCCGAGCAAGTGAGGTTGGAAAGGATTTTACGATGTTTTTTTAGCATAGAGATAGAGATTCAGCCGAAAGGCGGGCTGTGGAATTGCGGAGAGAATTGGTTGTTTTGTTGAACGATGTCAAACGAGCAAGGCGGCTAAAAGACACAATGACAATAAGAAACGCCGCTTTCGTGTTTAGCAAAAATAGGGCCTGTCCCCATTTACAATTTACACCCCATTTACACCATTTACACATTTACACATTTACACATTTACACATTTACACATTTACACCATTTACAGATGATGTGTGCGATGTGAACGAGCAAGGTGGCTAAAAGCAAAGTTTTTATGCCTTTTATATGTCTTCTTCTTTTTTCAGTTATCCTGCCAAAAACTATACTGTCCCCAGATTTCCCATAGGGCTATTTAAGCTTCTTGAAAGATATATTCTGTGAGCCATCAAGTTCACATCGGAATGCAGATACATGATTTAAATCGCCAACCAATAAGCTGAGTAAATTAGCCTGAGTTTTTAAATCCATTTTATGACCGAAATAAACAGCTGAAAAATCATTCGGGTCTACGCCGGAATATGATACCGTTCCTGTTTCGTGGGGCATGCGCATATCTACGATACGCCATTCATTCTGCTCAAACCACTTGTGCTCATTGTCGTTAGCTTTTCTTAATGTACATTTTTCAAATATGCGTTCTACCCCTTTTTCTATACCTTCAAGAATGAGTGCACCAGCCCAATCCTCCACAGTTAGGAACAGATCTTTTTCGGGAAAATATTCCACAGGTTTAGCAATACGCCAAGGGAAATCTGATTCGTTTCTGCAAGGTAGCTCTATTACTACCCCCTTGTGATTCTCTGCATATTTATCCCATAAATGATGATTGTCTTTCTCTATGCCAAGGCATAGGATTCGGAATTCATCTCTAATTTCTTTCCAGCACTTGTTCAACTCAGCAATGCTATTTGAGATGTTTACTGGGTCTTTTTTTAGTTCTGATATGGCCAAAGCTTTATCATTACCGAATAATGATAACGTAAAAACTAAAAGCTTAAACTTTTCGTCAGCACCATTCATAATATGATTGGGAGAAATATTTGCTGCCAAGTCTATCATTGCATCTCGAATTTTCCTTTGTTTCTCGTTGTCCATTTTTTCATCGATTACTTTAGCCACATCAAGTGCATCATCAAACTCGCTTGGGTGACTCCAGCGTAAAGACCTACTTTTAAGTACTTTCTCAGCAACTGAAGCAGTCATATACTTAAAAAAACTTTTTGGGTGATCCCGTTTAATATCCATTTTTACTGTTGGTCATTTCATTCACATAACAGTAGAGTTCTTGTTTCGTACGATAATTTGCTCCTCTCACACTACCGCCATCACCGTATTAGATACGTCCCATTGGGCCGGTATTTTTTCTGGTCAAAGGTGCCCGCCTAAAGGCGAGGTCTCGCCACGCTGATGCGTGGCGGACGTTCGGCCTCTTGCTATTATTATCCTCCCAATTGTCGCCAAAGGCAAATAAAATCAGCGCTCAGCGGACAGCGACAAGTGGTGCTAATGAGCAGGCCGCGGATTAGTATTTGGCTTTTTTTCCCATTTCCCGGTCAATGCCAGCGAGCCAAGAATGCCCACGGCGATACCAATTAACATCGTAAGCGCCAGCAGCGCCGCACGGGGCATTGTCACTGTAACGAAGAGAAACTTCGTATCTACAGATTCGGTGTTCTGCAGGACCAGGATGATGGCGAGAACCGCCAACACAAAAGCTGCTATGAGTTTCGCTTTTACCATTTTTTGACCTTCCTTTGTTCTTCAGAGCTTACAAACCCGCCATCACCGTATTAGATTCCGTCTGCCTAAAAGGCAGTCTCATATCTCGTTACTTTAATCTCTTTGTCAGCCCTTATACCGAGCATTATTACAGTACCACCATCACCGTATTAAACTCCGGCCCTTCGGGCCGGTTATTTTTCTTGTCGAAGGTGCGTAATAAGCCTGTGTTGGGGGTATTATCCTCTTGATTGTCGGGAAAGGCAACCAAGAAATGGAATGCTATACTTCTCTTGCCCCTGTTTATTTATCCCTAAGGTTTGCCTCTATGAAATTTGGGATATAAAAGAAAGTAACAAAGCGAAAGTGTTACGACAAAACAAACGATACCCGAAAGCACAGCTATTTCAAGACTGCGAGCCAGGATTATTTTAAATGCCAAAACAATCCCAATCGCACTTCCTAAAGCAACAAGGCCGCTGAATAATATTCTTTCTTTCATTGTTAATCCTCCAATGCAGATATTTTAGTGCAAAAAGGATTAAGCGTCAAGCCCCGCTCTGCAAAATTTGATTCCGTGATGAACACGGAATGACCCTTCTTAGCTTCCTCTTTCGCCCCTGAGGGCTTCCGTCTCCGCTTACGCTTCTCTGAGACAGGTCCGTCTTATAATCGCTTCGCTTGCTAAAGACTGGTAAAATATGATATAATGACTCAAGCTGATTATTGATGGATAAACGGGAAATGGCAGATTGAGAAGGTGTGAAAAGTATAGAGCCCCGACAGCATATCCTCACGAAGCAGCAATCGAGAACCTTCGCTTCGCTACAGAAGTAAAAACGCGGGACATCAGCATTCTAATGGTTGAAAACAGACGGAGATAAAAATGAGAATATTGAAGAAAACAAGTTCAGCAGGTTTTGTTCTTTTAATACTGAGTATTTGCTGTGTCTGCCATACGGCATCGGCGGCAGAGGCCTGGGTAGGCACCTGGGCGACCGGCCAGCAGTTGACGGAACCGGGAAACAATCCGGCTTCTCCGGGATTAGCCAATAATACACTGCGCCAGGTCGTGCACGCAACTTTGGGAGGGAGCAGAATACGGGTGCAGTTTTCCAATAAATATACAACATCCGGCGGCCCGATAACTATTAATTCCGCCCATATAGCGTTATCAGCCAACAGCAGCCCGGTAAACGGGGCAATAATTACGTCAACCGACACGGCACTGACGTTTAACGGCGGGTCGTCATCAGTAACCATCGCCGCGGGAGCGGAACAATATTCGGACGCCGTAGATTTCAATTTTCCGCCATTGAGCGACTTGACGGTGAGTATTTATTTCGGGTCGGCGTCGTCATCGAATGTTACGGGGCATCCGGGTTCGAGGACCACATACTATCTACAAACCGGCAATACAGTGTCAGCGGCCAATATGTCGTCGGCAGCTAAAGCAGCCCACTGGTATATTTTGAGCAGGATAGATGTGCTGCTCGATAATTCATACGGATGCGCGGTAATCTTAGGCGATTCGATAACCGACGGCAGGGGCTGCACTGACAATTACAACAACCGGTGGCCTGATTATTTTTCAAGCCGGCTACATGCAGACCCGAGCACCGCGATGGTCGGCGTAATAAATGAGGGAATCGGCGGCAACACCATTATATCCGGCGGGCTTGGGCCGACAGCGCTGGCGCGTTTTGACCATGATGTGCTCGGAGAGCCCGGGGTGCGCTGGGTGATAATTTTTGAGGGGGTTAATGATATCGGCGGCGGCAGATCAGCCAGCAGTATAATTTCCGCATATCAGACATTCATAACCAAGGCCCACAACGCAGACCTGCTGATATACGGGGCGACAATAACACCTTTTAAAGGAAATGGTTATTACTCAACTGAACATGAGGATGTGCGCGATACAGTTAACAACTGGATAAGGACCAGCGGCCAGTTCGACGCAGTTATTGACCTGGATGCCGCAATGCGAGACACGGCGGACGAGGACCGACTGAACCCGGCCTATCAATTCGAATGGCTGCACTTTAATCCGACAGGTAATCAGGCAGCGGCCAATTCCATTGACCTTACTTTATTCGAGCAAAAAAAAACAGCCGACCTTGACGAAGACGATGCTGTGGACTTTGTTGACTTTGCGGTTTTAGGCGGTCAATGGCGACAAGCGCCTGGTATCCCTTCCGCTGATATTTCACCGATAGGGGGAGACAGCACTGTTGACTTAAAAGATTTCAATATAATGGCTCAAGAGTGGCTGTGGTAAAAAATTAAGACCCAAGACTCAAGACGGAGGACGGAAAAACAAGTGTTAAGTTTTGAGTGCCTGCCCGCCAAAGGCGGGTAAAGTTTTGAGCTGATTTCGATTGATTCACCCGCCAGAGGCGGGTAAACCCGGGGATATAAAAAACATCCAATGTCCAACACCGAATACTGAATGCAGAATTTATTATTCGGTAGCGGTTTACTTTGAAGCGGCACTTCGACAAGTTCAGGATTAGCGGGTGATTATTTGCTGTCTGATTTAGTTTGCTGTGGGAGGGAGATGTTGAGTTTTTCGAGCATACGATTTAGCTTTCGGCGTTCGATACCGAGGATACGAGCGGCGGCGATTTTTCGGCCTCGAGTATATTCGAGCGTGCGCGTAATGACCCTTCGCTTGACCTCGTCGAGAGTGGGGAGCTTGTCTTTTGGATAATCGGGAGAATCGGCGATAATGATTTCAAAGGGCATAACGGCCGGCTCGATTTCGCGGCCTGGAGTGAGGACGTAAGCGCGCTCAACGGCGTTTGCAAGCTCTCGGACGTTTCCGGGCCAGGCATAGTGAAGCATCAATTCCTTAACCGATTCGCCGAGGACTTTTTGCGGCTCATTATAGAAGGTTGACTGGTTCCGCAGGAAATACTCGGCCAAGGGCAGGATGTCTTCCTTGCGGTGACGCAGCGGCGGCGCTTCGATGCTAACGACGTCGAGGCGGTAATACAGGTCGGAGCGGAAAGTATTCTTCCTGACCATTTCCTGGAGGTCCCTGCAGGTTGCGCATAATACCCGAACATCGACAGGATATGATTTTATCGAGCCGAGGGGCGTGACACGCCTTTCCTGCAGGACGCGAAGCAGCTTGGCCTGGAGTTCGAGGGGGATTTCGCTTATTTCGTCGAGGAACAGAGTTCCGCCGTCTGCGGCCCTGAAAAAGCCGAGCGTGCTGTCGACTGCGGTAGTAAATGCGCCTCGCATGTGGCCGAACAACTGGCTTTCGAAGAGTTGGCCGGTAAGAGTAGTGCAGTCAACGGGCACAAAGACGCGGTCGCTGCGATTGCTTGCTGCGTGGACCTGTCTTGCTATCATTTCTTTTCCGACGCCCGTTTCACCGGTTATGATTACGGGGCAGGCCCTCGAAGCAACCGCTCTAATGACCTCGAGCATTGAGTTAAATGCGGGTGAGTTACCGATGAACTCGGTATGAGTCCGGGTATATAACGGATTTGAGCGCAGCCCTTCAACGCCGCGTCCGGCGCTTGTATCCATAAAGCGCAGCTCTCTCGCCCCGGAAGGCTCTTTCCGCGAATGTTCTTTCATCACCTTCGCCAAAGCTCCCGACTGCAGTTAAACGTACACCTGCACAGTTGCATATCTGTGTTCGTGGTGAGAAAGCCCTTAGGCGCAGCCCAAGATACTCTCTCCCAATCTTCTTAGTTAATGATTTTACTACACGAATCAGGGGAAATCAAGCAAATTATAGGACGTTATCCTATTTTTTATATTTCAGGTCCTGGCGAGTTGTTCTAACCACTTCGTTTTCAGAGACTTAGAAAGCAGCCATAAAAAAAGGCCTATTTTTTCAAATTCGGCATATTGGCGGAAAACAGCCCTTCGGGAGACGGTAGATTCTGTGGACGGGGCCGCTCAGAACAGGGATTTTTAAGCGGCTATCCGCCTAAAATTGGGGAACAGAAAACACCGTTTTTGTCACCAGCCGGTCGAGACTGTACAGGTATTCTTAGCGTGTTTTTAGTATGACAAAATCGGGAAAGTCAGTGCGGTTTTTGCGATTAAAAAATCCTGTGCGTAGTCGTTCTGAACGGCATCGCATCCCGTTGTTTTCGGCGGATTTTGTAATGAGTCCGGCGATTGTGTCGCGGCCGAGCCGAACGCTGAGTATGGGTTCGAGCGGTAAGCTTGTTGACCTGCCGGGGGTTTGGCTGCATAATGGCCCGTTCGATTATGAATGGCGGAATCAAAGACCATCGGCAGAAAATGCAGTGACAGAGTAATCAAAAGGAAAGGCCGGAAGCTACGTGCAGAAATCGAAGAAAGCGGCTGGCAGGACAAGGGACCGTGCAGCGGAGGTAGCAAACGTTTTTGAATGGCTGATAACGGCGTTTGTGCTGGCGCTTGTTTTTCGCGCGTTTGTGATGGAGGCGTTTCGGATACCGACGGGCAGTATGGCTGATACGCTTATGGGGGCGCATTACAGACTGCGATGCACGCAGTGCGGGTACAAATACCGTTACGGACAGACCAATGCCGGCCCCCGCGGTCGGCCGATACCGAGACGATACGTCGGTCGGGATTATTCGCGATGTCCGAGCTGCGGCTATTCTCAGTCGGCCCGCGATACGGCGTCGGTATCGAACGGCGACCGCATCCTGGTTTTGAAATGCATCTATCAGTTTTTCGAGCCGAGACAGTGGGACGTGATAGTATTCAAGAACCCTCTTAATCCGTCGGAGAATTATATAAAGCGGCTAGTGGGCAGGCCGGAAGAACATGTGGAGATAATTGACGGTGA
>Ga0315549_1002517_pt1 | contig 17314 bp, 12 predicted proteins | sample SalMarSW160200MG_FD_203101 | JGI IMG/M metagenome (GOLD analysis project Ga0315549, IMG submission 203101) | Salt marsh sediment microbial communities from the Plum Island Ecosystem LTER, Massachusetts, United States - Salt Marsh Sediment SW1601-200 ... | reverse complement strand
TGCTCCATTACTTTTGTACCCGGAAATGGAGTTAATAAGGAAAAAGTGGGAAGATCGATATCTAAAGATTTTGCAATTTTAATAGAAGACTCCAAATCCTCCTTTTTATCTTCAATATTAGCTCCTAAAATAATGTTACCCTGAACAAAATAACCTATAGCATGTAAGATTTTTAATGCTGATTGGATCTCAGCAAATTTAATTTGCTTATTTAATTTTTCTAATGTTCTATTAGAGAAACTTTCAAATCCCAAAAATAGATGAATAAATCCTGCATCAGCCATTTTTTTAAATACTTCGGGATATTTTACAATCATATCAACACGAGCTTGTGTCATAAAATATTTATTAATTCTGTTTTTTATGATAGCATCACAAAATTCCATTACAAATTTCTTATTTACCATGAAATTATCATCAACTATAAAAATAAGACTAGCTCGATTTTTAATTTCTTTAGACTTTAACTCTTTAATTATACTCTTGATTGTACGCTGTCGATATTTTTTTCTAAAGAAATGATGGATACAACAAAAATTACAAGAATATGGACAACCCCGACTTGTTTCAATGCAATCGACTGGAAGAGCAAAATAATTATATTTTTTTTTTGCTATTTTTGATCTATAATAACGAGTTGGTATTAGAGTTTTTTTAAAATCTATTAATTCACGGTCAAGATTATGGATAATTTTACCATTCTGTTTAAATGATAAACCAAGGATACCAATAGGATTATTTTTTTTAATTAATTCTCGAAATGTTTTTTCACCTTCCCCTCTCACAATAAAATCGATTGAATGATATTCTAGTGTTTCATCAGGAACTAAAGTTGGATGCCATCCTCCAACAACAGTTTTAATATTATAACTTTTGACAATATCAGCGATTTTATAAACATTATATATCTGGGAACTAAATTTGCAACTAATTCCTACATAGTCAGGTTTAAAATCTTCGATTATTTTTTTAAATTCTTTAGAGTTCCGTGCTTCTATCCGTTTATCGATTATTTTCACTACTGCTATATCATTTATATATGCGGCAATAGATTCTAATCCTAATGGAGGAGCAAGAATACTATATTGAGGTACAAATTTATTTACATTAGGACAGTCTGGCTCTACGAGTAAGACACGCAAATTAAATTCATCTATTTTTATAAAATTATATTTTAAAAAAAAAAATTTAAGATAATATTCTTTTAAATATAATGAATTATCTTTTTTTTTTTTATTCTTTTTATGTATTGATTAATTTAATGTAAAAATTTTTTGGTTATTCATACAGATTTAAAAATTTTTAAACTTTATTTAATTTTATAATATTAGAAGTTATTGTAGTAAAGATAATTATACAAAGATTAGAAAAAATAATAGAAATGTAAGTAGAATTAAAAATGAACTTAGATTCAGAAAAATTCAAAAAATTCAAACATTCTTGGAAAATATAAGGTCTTTCTTAATTTTTGATCAGAATAATTAATATTAAAGAAAAAAAAAACCTATAAAAAAGGAAAAAGGTGAATTAAATTAATTTTCTTGTAGCAACAAATTGGGATTTTAATCTCATAGAAGAGTTAGAAAAATATCCAGTAAATAATTTATATGGTGTCGCAGACTACTCTATTGTGGGTGGGGGGCGTCCTTCTTTTCTATTGCCAAAAATAACAGAAGAGAAAATACAAGAATATATAAGAGAAGTACATAAGAAAAAAATGAAATTTTCTTATTTATTAAATGCTCCTTGTATGAATAATATGGAATATGACTCTCATTATCATAGAGTACTTATTGATTATATTCAATGGATTAGTGATATAAGGGCAGATGGTGTAATTGTAACCATTCCCTTTCTAATACAACTTATAAAAGAACAATTTCCTAATTTAAAAATCCGGGTATCTACAATAGCTCATGTTAACAGTGTAAATAGAGCAAAATTTTATGAAATGTTAGGAGCAGATGAGATAACTCCAGATGTAATGATTAATCGTGATTTTAAAACATTGGAAAGAATGCAAAAAACTGTTAAGTGCAAGATTGTTCTACTTCTCACTGACGGATGTTTATATCAATGTCCTTTTAGATATTATCATTATAATATATTAGGACATGCATCCCAAGCACATCAACAATTTGAACGTAATTATATAGACACTTGTATTTTAAATTGTAGTATTATTAAATTCTCTGATCCAGCAGAAGTACTTAAGGCACGATGGGTACGACCTGAGGATTTGGTTCACTATGAATCGATTGGAATAAATGACTTTAAAATAGCTGGACGTCGAATGTCAACTCCATGGATTGTTAGAGCTGTAAAGGCATTTTCCTCCCGAAAATATGAAGGCAATCTCATTGATATAATACAAGGTTTTTCTATGTCGCATGGTGGTTTAGAACAAAAAGACCCCAACATTAAAATAAGTGAAACTCTTGGTAAAGAAGTAAAATCTAAATTAATCATTGACAATACAAAATTAGATGGCTTTATAGATTTCTTTAAAAAGCAGAATTGTATAGCAATGTGTAATGATTGTAATTATTGTAATGAATGGGCAAAAAAAGCTGTTTATTTAGATAAAGAAGAATCTGCATCTTATGTAAAATCAATCAAGAATTATCTTGATGATATTATAACGAGTAGAGAATTTGGGCTTAATGTAGGGGAATCTGTAAAAAAAAGTAAAATTGGATTAAAATGGAATCTTAAAATTGAAGATATTTTTAACCAGCTAATAAAATTATCGCCTCCTCAATTTCAAGGTATTGCAAAAGTGGCGATTTCATCATTAGCCGAAGAAAAAGCAAAAAAAAGAGGATCGCAAGAAGTTAATAATCAAGATATTTTAGAAGCATTTATTGAAGGTACTCCTGGACCTTTTCAAGCCGAAATGAGGGAGGGTCTTAAAAAACATGGGCTTATAAAAGAGTAACTAAAGCTATTTTTATGAATTATTCGATAATAATTAAAAGATATCCCATTTTTACTTCAAAAAAAAAGGAAGATTTTTTAACCTTACAATAAATTTAATAATATCTTTATAAAGTAAAAAATATTAATCTTAGTTGCAATTTAAAATATTTATTAATACTTTTGAGAATTTATGAATTCAGAATAATTATTATTAAGAGTATTTAAAATGAAACATAGGAGCAGACATGAAAAATTAAAGATATATACAATATTGGTTATTACTATTTTATATCTTCCATTTACATTATTTCCTATGTTTTTAAAGGATATTCCCTTTTTCTCTTCATTAGTTAATAATTATATTATTGCTGGTAGATCATTTTTTATTTCTGATTTACCCTGTATTAATATATTATGGTTTTTGCCAGAAGAATGTCGTATCACTTATTTTAGTATAGGGCATCTAATTGATATCTTCATTATAATAAATATTGTTCCTTGTGTTGAAACTACTATTTATCATTATATTGTAAAAGTATGTAATGAAGAAGAAACTAAAGAATTAAGTTATATGGATATTTATGTTAACAAATCTAGAGAGAAATTTAATTTATTATATTTTAATTTAAATTATGAAATTGATATAGAAAATGATCATTCATATGAATCTCATAATATATATATTAAAAATTATCAAAATAACAAGCTTAGACTAAAGGAGTCAAATAATGACTACAATTATCAAAAAATAAATGAATATATTCATACCAAAAATCAAAAGAGATTATTTAATAAAATATTTAATTCCAAATTAAAAACTACTTTTAAATTGTTTAATAATTCTTTTAATCACTCTTTTTCTAAAAATACTCTGGTATTCCAGAAGAAAAATTATAATCAATATCCCAAAATTAAAACTATTTCTTATAAATATTCTCAATGGGAGGGAAAAACATGATAAAATTGTGTATATCTTATTTTTTAAGATTGAAATTACAACTGAAAAATAAAGGTAATATACTAACTAAAAATATAAAATTAAATTATAAAAAATTAAAGGTGAAATAAATGGAATGGAAAGAAGAAATTGAAAATTTATATGAAATAATCACAGATCAGACTCCTGAAGCGTTCCGTTCATCAGTCAAAACTATGCTTCGTGAAGCATCTGAAAAAACAGCACGTCTTAGGAATTCTGGATTTGTGAGTAGAGATGATTTACTATCTGCTCTATTTGAAATAACTCCTGAAGCATTTCAACCTACAGTTGTTGAAGATTTAAAAAAGATTGGTATTGATACTAATCGGTATATTAAATTGTCAGAAATTAGAAAAAAATATTCACGAACATGGGATGAAATTAGTGGAGCATTTTTACCTGGAGTATATCATTTTACCATATATCTAACTGATCGATGCAACCAAAATTGTCTTCATTGTGCTGCTGCGGTAATGGAGAAACGTCCTGAATTACCCCCGGAAACTTGGATTGAAATTATTGAGGATCTTGAACAAAGCTTACGAAAACGTGGTCGTCGAGGATGTTATATATGGTTTGGAGGAGAACCTACTATTCGTAAAGATCTTAAAGATTTAATAAAATATTGCGGTGAAAAGGGCTATTATCAAGCACTTGCAACTAATGGAATTTTGTTTAATGAAGAACTGGCGAAATTATGTGCAGATGTTAAGATGAGCCATGTTTTTATAAGTTATGATAGTACGGATCCTAAACGGGCTGCAAAAATTAGAGGACATCCAAAAGCACAAGAAGCGGCAGAAAAAGCCATAAATTTGGCTTCAAAATATGGGCTTTTTATCATTGGTAATGTAACCGCACAAAAAGAGAACTTCGATGAATTAGAAACCTTACAAAAATATTTTGAATCTAAGGGCGTAATTCCCTTTTACAGACCCCTAATCAAACAACGTTCGGCGGATTTAAATTGGGAAGAAATCGGCTTAACTATTGATGAATATCGACAATTCTATGATTTTAAATATAAAAACATTATAGAGACTATCAGAAAAGGAGAAGCAACTTCTCTTAATAAATTCTATACATGGGATATGGTACCATTCATGGAGTGTCCTATAAATGATGAGGAAAGGACTGCGATTGAATGGGGTACAGGATGCCAAGCCTGCCGCTCAATTTCCGGGATTGATACCAATGGAGATGTATTCCCTTGCGATTATCCCTCTGAATTAATCTTAGGCAACATTCTTGAGCAAAGTTGGGATGAGATTATGGAAACCGAAATGTTCAAAGCTATTAGAGATAGAAAAATAAAAGGGAAATGTGCTACTTGTCATCACCTTGACATGTGTGGTGGTGGTTGTCGGGTGCATGCTGAGAATGAAACTGGTGATTTTTTAGCGGCTCTCCCGTTTTGTTGGCATCAGAATGATCATAAACATGAAAAAAAAATAACAGAAAAAAAAGTGATTGAATTACTTGAATAATTGAGTAATTTAATTAAAATAGATTGAAGGTTTGATATATATGGAATGGGAAAAGAAAACTGAAGAATTATTTGCGAGAATTGTAGAGAAAATGCCAGAAGGATTTCGTCCTTCAGTAAAACCATTGATTATAGAAGCAGCTGAAAAAAGATGCGTTGAGCGAAACGAATCTTATATTAATGAATCAGATGTAATTACAGGAATTTTTGATATTATTCCTGAAGCATTTAAATCTATAATGGTTGAAGATTTAAAATCTCTGAGTATTGATGTTGAACGATATATTGAGCTTAAGGAAATCAGAGATCGACTTAAATTATCATGGGAAAAATTGGAAAAAGCATTTCATCCGGGTAATATTCATTTTGCGATGTATATTACCGATAGATGTAATATGAAGTGTATACATTGTGCCGCAGATGATCAAATACCTCGACAGGAGTTATCAAAAGAGCAATGGTGCCAGATAATGGATAATATAGAATCTGGACTTAGATCCCAGGGTAGACATGCATGTTTCATTTGGTTTGGGGGAGAACCAACTCTACGAGAAGATATTGGGGATTTAATGAGCCATTGCAAAGAAAAAGGATATTATCATGCTATTATTACTAATGGCGTTGAATTTGATGATAAATTCGCTAAAATGTGCAAAGAAAATGATTTAAGTCACGTATTTGTAAGTTTTGACAGTGCCAATCCTAAGAAAAATGATCAATTACGCGGATATCCAAATTCATTAGAATACACCAAAAAAGCTATAGATAGTTGTTTGAAATATGGATTATTTGTATGTGCTTCTATTACTATTATGAAACAGAATATTGATGAATTGGAAGAACTTAATAATTTATCGTTAAAATGGGGAGCTCAACCTTTTTTTAGACCAGTTGTTAAACAAAATCGCGCTGCAGAATATTGGGATGAAATTGGTTTGAATAAAGAAGAATATAAGAGGTTATATGATTATAAATATAAACATGCTATTCAAAAAATTAGGCAAGGTGAAGCAGGGATCCTACCGGCTTATGAAATATATGAGATGATGCCCTTTATGAATTGCTTAAGAAATGATAAGGAAATAACAGCGCTTGAATGGGGTGTAGGATGTTTAGCATGCAGAACGATGATGGGCGTTGGTGTAGATGGAACGCTATTTCCTACGGGATATCCTACAAAATTAACTCTTGGTCATGGATTAAAGGACAAATTTGAAGATATATTAAATTCACAACTCTATAAAGATATTCGTGACAGAAAAAAAATTAAAGGAAAATGCGCATCTTGTCATCATCTGAAATATTGCGGAGGGGGGTGTCGCGTCACTGCAGAATTTATAACTGGAGATTTTTTTGGTTCATTTCCTTTTTGTTGGCATGAAAATGACCATGAACATGAAGTTGAGACTAATAAAAAGAAGGAAATTGAATTACTTGAATGATAAAGGAGATTGCTAAAGCATAGGGATGATAATAATGCGAGTATTAATAATATCTGGAAGTCGAGAGATAGTACATGTAATGGTTTCACCCATAGGTGAAGCTTATCTAGCATCATATCTTCAATCACAAGGACATGAAGTTTTATTATTAGATCTAACTCTAAGTAATAATTTTAGAAATGATATTATAAAAGCTATTGATAATTTCAATCCTGAAGTGATAGGTCTTTCTATTCGTAATATAGATTCAACAACATACCCTGGAAATTTATTTTTTTATTTACCTTTTAAAAATATTTTTAATTATATAAAAGAAAATATAGAACCTGAAATACCCCTAATCTTAGGTGGGGCTGGGTTTTCAATATTCTCAGAAGAAATACTTAGAGATTTAAATCATGATATTGGAATCGTTGGAGAAGGAGAATATGCTTTTAATGAATTATTAAAATATATTGAAAAAGATAAAGATCCTCGAAAAATAGATAGAGGTATATGTTTTATAGATAAAAAAGGGAGATATCATCAAAAACCAACATGGCATATTAATAATTTAGATGATTTACCAAATCCTACAAGAGAATTGATGGATAATAATAATTATCTAATTGATCCAATAGATAAGGAAGGTAATTTTTGGGGGAATATTCAAACTAAGCGTGGTTGCTCGAAAAACTGCATTTATTGTAGTTATCGATATATTGAAGGCCCTAAAGTTCGATATCGATCCCCAGAAAAAATAGCTGAAGAACTAGATTTAATGGTAAATAATTTTGGAATCAAAAATGTTTTCATTGTAGATAGTCTGCTCAATTTAAATTATAATCACTTAAAAAATACTTGTCATGAAATTATTAACCATAAAATTGATTTTAATTGGGGAGCTAATTATGCTCCAAGTAGTCAATATTTAGATTTATTACCCCTTATGAAAGAAAGTGGTGCAACTCATCTAGCAACGGGTATGGAATCCTTATCTGAAGATATATTAAAAAATATGAATAAAGATAGAATACCTAATGAGTCAATTCTAACTTCTGAAAAGTGTATTGATCTAGAAATTGAACAATTAATCCATATAATTGTTGGAGGTCCTGGAGAAACTTCTGAAACAGTTAGAGCTTCTTTCGATCGATTAGAAACTATTAGAAATTATAGAGGAAATATATGGCAAGGAGATGGAGATGTAATTATTTTCTTGGGAATGAGAATATATCCTCATACGCCTCTTCAGAAAATTGCTGAGAAAGATAAGGTGATTTCTAAAGGACAAAATTTACTTAAACCAACATTTTACATTTCTCCACAAATTAAAGAAGTAGATCTTTTTAGTTTAGTAAGAGAATATTGTGAAGTAAATCCAAGATGGATGGCTCCAGGATTAGGCTTAAATAATCCAGATGGCTTTGACGAAATGAGTCAAATCCAGTTTGCTCTATATCAAAAATAAAAATAAAAAACAAAAAAAAAAAACATTAAAAAATAGTAAAAATGAGGGAATTTTTATGAGTAAAAAAGCAAGAAGCGGATTACCATTTGGTAAAGTTACTCCGTTAGAAATTATAGAGAAAATTGGAAAAGATGGATTATCTGGAGGAATTGAAGATGTCTGTCTCTTTCCTACATATAGTTGTAATCTTAATTGTTATATGTGTCATGTACAACATGTACGCGATAAGGATAACAATTATATATCAATGGATGATTGGAAGGCAGCTTTTAAAAATCTAAATGTATCTAAAATGTTTCACCTAGGGGGAGAACCTTTTGTAAGAGAAGATATGATGGATTTAATTGAATTTTTTGATTCCAAAGGGATTAATCAAATTCTTTCCACCAATGGTCAAAATATTACTGAGTCAACTGCTAAAAGGCTAGCTGCATTGAAGAATTTAGCTTGTATACAAGTATCTCTTAATGGTACAGAAGAAATTGATGGAAAAATAAGAGGATCTCCTCATTCATATAGAAGAACTGTAGAGGGTATAAAACTATTGAAAAAAGCTGGTATACAAACATGGATTCATGCCGTTATTTTAAATGAAAATATCAATGATCTAGTAAATATAGTGAAACTTGGTACAGAATTAAAGGTGGATATGATTAATTATCTTTTTGGTCAGGTAATGTCTGAGCAAGATGCAGAAGAAACAAGAGCTTCTATTAAAAAGTGGACAGGTGAAGATGTAAATGTTGGAGGATATATAGGAGAAATAAATTATTCTGAAGAAGAATTAGTGAATAGTATTAACGCTGTAAAAGAAGAAGCGAAGAAAACGGGAATTCAAGTAATGTTTTTCCCTAGAATTTTTGGAGAGCATCCAGAAATATATTGGCGAGGTACTTTACTTGAACAAGAGAGGCCTATTTGTCAAATGACATTAATGCCCCCCCTCACACCTATAATTGGTCCTGAAGGGGATGTTGTTGCGTGTTGTATTATTGATAAGAGTTTTGGCAATATTAAAGAAAAAAGTCTTGAAGAAATTTGGGATTCTGAGACCGTTCGTAATTTTAGGAAAGGATTGATTAATGATAAATTAATGGCAGTATGTAAACGATGTCCAAGTGGAGATTTAATAAAGGTTGATGCAAAGAAAGATACATCCTTATCGAATAAAGAAGATTGGAACTCTTATTTATCATTATTAACTAAAGAACTTAATAATTTATCTGAGTTACAACCGATATTAGAAAAAGTTTCTCCTATTATATTTCAATATCAAATTACTGATCAACCAAGTTTCAATTATTGGCATTACTTTAAAAAAGATGGTGTTAGTTTGGGTTTAGGTGAAATTGATGATGATGATGTCTCAAAATTAATCCATAAAACTGATTTTGAGACATTAAAGAGTGTAAATGCTGGTATAAACAATCCAATCCAAGCTACGATGGAGGGAACTTATGAAGTTACTGGAGACATGACTAAATTAATGGCTTGTGCTCCACTTATTCCAGTAACAGCAAAAGCTCATAATGTTGTAATTAAAGATTTTTTAAAATAAAAAGGAGAAATAAAAAAAAGAGCTATAAATTATGAATGAAAAACAAGTTGGATGTGACGTATCTCTACGAGAAGCAATGCCCCTTGGAAAGGATATACCATTAAATGTAATAAAGCAAATAATTGAAGATGGTCTTTCTGGGGAATTTAGTGATGTATGCTTTTATGCAAGTTTCAACTGTAATTTAAATTGTTATATGTGCCTTATAAAACATATGAAAGGTCGAAAAATAACTCCCATGTCTATGGAGCAAATAAAGGAGGGATTTAAAGATGCTAAAGTCTTATTTCACCTTGGAGGAGAACCATGGGTTATGAGTAATATGATGGAAATGATAGAATATTTCGATGCTAATGGTGTTAATCAAATAATGTCCACAAATGGCACTAAAATTACAAAAGAAATCGCTGAGAAATTAGCTGGATTAAAACATTTTGTTAATATACAAGTCTCATTGAACGCATCAAATGGAATAGATGGCAAAATTAGGGGATGGCCAAAATCTTTCGAAAAAACTGTTGAGGGTATAAAGATTCTTGTTGATGCAGGCTTATCTACATGGATACATTGCACAATTGTAAATGAAAATATTAACGATTTAGCAAATGTAGTTAAACTTGGTGCAGAGCTAGGAGTTAAAGCAGTCAATTTCATCTTTGCACATATAGTTAGTGAGGAAGAAATTAAGGCTTCTAAAGAGCTAATGAAGAAATGGATTGGAGAAGAAGTTGAAATAGGTGGATATGTGGGAGAATTAACATATTCTGAAGAAGAATTGATAAACAGTATTAATGCAGCAAAAGAAGAAGGAAAAAAACATGGAATTACTGTGATGTTCTTTTCAAAGTTATTTGGTGATAAGCCTGAAATATATTGGCGAGGAACGTTATTAAAGCAAGAACGACCGATTTGCCAATTAACTTTAATGCCCCCAATGACACCTAATATTGGACCAGATGGTTCAGTATATAACTGCCCATATATAGTCAAAAGCTTTGGAAACATTACTGAAATGCCCCTTAAAGAGATTTGGGATTCTGATTCAATTCGTGCTTTTCGGAAAGGAATGATAAAGGACAAGTTATTACCTATATGTAGACGTTGCCCATGTAGTGATATGGTTGATTTATCTTTATCCAAAGAACATGAATTAACAGATATAGTAAAATGGAAGATATATCTTGAAAGATTAACTAAAGAATTGAATAATATGTCTGAAGTTCCACCAATTTTGAATAGCATTGAACCTACTATTTTCCAATATCACCTTAATGATCATCCAGAGTTGAATTTTTGGCATGCCTTTGATAAAAATGGTATTCGGATAGGAATGGGTGAAAATACACAGGATAGTGACTTTATTAAGCTTATCCATAAAGCTGATTTTGAGATTGTGAGAAAGGTAAATTCTGGCGAACAGAATCCTGTCCAAGCAACTATGGCAGGACTTTATATAGTTGATGGAGATATGGCTAAATTAATGGCTTGTGCTCCAATTTTACCTTTGCAAGTAAAAGCTCATGAAAAAGTAATAAAATAATTAATTAAATAATATAAAAAAGAGAAAATAAAATATAAGTTAAGAGAGAAAATCAAAATGAAATGGAAATCTGAAATTAAACAACTTTTTGAGAATGTGGTCTCAAATATTCCTGAAATGGTAAGACCAGCTGTAAAACCTACACTTTTTGAAGCTGCAGAAAAAAAATGTATGGAGAGAAATGGAAAAGAAGTAGCTGAAGTAGATTTAGTAGTAGCGTTGTTTGAAGTGACACCACCAACTTTTCAACCAACTATGATTGAAGATCTAAAAAAAGTTGGGGTTGAATATGATAAATACCTAGCAAAAGTGGAATCTAATTTTAAGTGTAATACTGATCTTAATCAGATGATAAAGGATATATCAACGATTTGTGATGTTACTGGAGTAAAATGTGATAATGAAGCAATCTGGAAAGCTTTCAATGCTTATGAAAAATTTTTCAAAGGAGCTCCATTATCAATTAGAACGACGACTAAACCCGTTGAAAAAAGGGATGTAGCAGTAAGATATGTAGAATTTTTTGTACCTCATTATCCAGATCCTTATACAACAGCTATCAATGAAGGATTAATTAAGAAGGATGGACACGCTATCCATAAGATGATAATAGAGGTAATAAACACGTTTGACATAATGGGATATGGTGTAGATGTAGATGCGAGTAATGGATTATCAAAGATTTGGCCATTTATAGTACCTGGATCAATTGATCCAATCTATTCAATGAAGTCATACCCAAAAAGTATGAAAAAATATCAAGAATACTTTAATAAGCATGGACTAACAGCTTTTAGTTTATTTGCATTTGATTTCCTTCATAATACAGTGAACATCTATTTCATGCTTAAAAAACCATCCAAATCTACTTATGAAAATTGTATTGCTCTTGTAGAGGATTTAGGATTTAAACCCGACTCCAAAGAGGTTATGGAAGCTTGTTGTGAAGCTGCCCATCTAAATTATACATTTAATTGGGATACAGAAAAAATCGAGCGTGTATGTTTTGGGATAACATGTCAAGATGCTAAAAAGATTCCAGTACATCTACATCCATTGATAGAAGAATTTGTTGAAAAAACACCACTCCAAAGTGATTCAAATAAATTTATCTGGGGAGTAACCTTCTCCCAAAACGGTCGCTATTATAAGATTGAAAACGATTATAATGGAACAATGGTCGATTTCTTAGAAATGGGTTGTAAAGCGGGTCTTGATAAATTTAACTAATTTTTTTTTTTTAATTTTAAAAATAAATAAAGTGTATCTTAAAATGCAGATAATAATCGATGGAGACTATAATAAAGAATTAATTTCTCAAATTAAAAGGAAAGATTTACCAGTTTCACATATTATTGTTCATGTTCCTCAAAATCCAATTGGAAATAGTTCAATTTTTCTGCCAGAAATCCTTCCTTCTCTAAAGGAATTTAGAGATTATACTAAGATTATTCAAGATAATGGAATAATTCCCATAGCAGGTATTGATTCAACATGTCAAGGAAATTTGGAAGCCCATGCTAAACAAAATAAAGCAATTAATATATTATTTGAAAACCTACATGAATTAGAATACTCTAATTACCTAATATCATCCCCAAATAATGCAGCATTTATAAATGCAAATTTTCCTGAAGATAAAATTTACTTATCTTATTCTCAATATATCACATCATTAAATCGTGCAAAAATTTTTTTTGAATTGGGAGTAGACAATATTATAATTCACCCTGACATAATTAGGAATTTTAATATATTAAAGAATTTCTTGAAATTAAAGCAAAATCTAAATAATAATGAAAAAATTGATTATATTCTTCCATTAAATCTTGGGTGCAATTGGGGATGTATTCATTGGTATGAACATCATAATCTTCAAAGTCATCGAACAATAAAGTCATCTATTTTACCAAATCAAAATAATATTTCTGACATTGAGGATGAGTTTGATTATCCTATCCTTGATTGTTGGAGGAAGCGTCTTAAACAACCTTCTGAAATTCTTAAAGCAGGATGGATATCCCCATTTAATATTCAATTATATCATGATTTGGGGTATGAAAAATTCGTACTTTTTACCAGTAGATTTTCTACGGAGAAGATATTGAATATCATTAAATCATATATTGATAAATTACATATGGATGATTTTAAAGAATTTCTGAATATTCCTCAACCTTATGGGGATTATTGGTCAGGAGAAGAAATTCATAATTCAATGATCTTTCTTGATCCAAATAATATCAGAGAATTTTGCGATAATTTCCCCTATAATACTCATTATCCATTTGAGAAGCAAATTAATGAATATTGTAATAAATATATTGATAAATTTAATAATAAACACATTAAAGAACGAGAAGAAATCCTCAAAATAATAATGGAAAAGAAAGAAAAACTATATAAAGGTGTATTTAATGGCTGAAAAATTTCGCTTATCATTAGCATGTAATTGGAAGATTGACTTATTGAATCTAATAGATCTGGATCAATCGTTAAAAGATAATATTCATGATTTATATGGTACTTATGATTCTAGTTTTACTGGATCAGGGAGACCCTTTTTTTTAATGGCAAAGAGAGAGAGATTAGAGGTAGAAACATACATAAATAAAGTTCATGATTTAGGATTGAAATTCACTTGGTTATGGAATGGTATGTGTCAAGGATATTACAAATTTAATTCTGAACATCAAACTAAAGCCCTAGAGGAATTAGATTGGTTAGGAGATTTAAGTGTAGAATATTTAACAATAACAGATCCTTACCTTGCCGAGTTTGCAAAAAATCATAAACCAAAATTAAAATTGAAAGTTTCAGTTATTTCTGAAGTAAATTCATTATCACGTGCTTTAGATTGGCAAGAGATTATTGGTGATGAAGGTGTTTTAACATTATCTATAATGATAAATCGTAATTTTCCTCTCTTAGAAGAGATTAGGAATAGTGTAAAATGTGATATTGAACTACTTACAAATGATTGTTGCCTGAATGATTGTCCTTTTAGATTTTTTCATTATACAGAATGCTCACACGCTAGCCAAACTCATGATATACTAGAAGGCTATTATAATGATTGGTCAACAATTGCTTGTCAAAATCAAAAATGTTTCAATCCAGAACAGATAATTATGTCTAAATGGATTCAACCATCAGATCTGGATAAGTATATTAATATTGGAATAAATTATTTTAAAATTTCAGGAAGGAGATATGGAACTGATTGGTTATATAAGGCATTAAAAGCATATAGTAAAAAATCATTTAATGGGAATCTCGGTGATATTTTTAATGGGTATTCTTTTGTTTCAGATCCTTTAATACTAGCTGGAAATCAATTTTCTGAATTTTCTATTAAACAAGAAAAAATGGAAGTAGATGCTGATAATCAAAGTATAATGTTAAGTGTTCCAGATTTTAATGCAGTGTTAAAAGGTGATGAATTAAATGATTTTATATCTAATATACCTTTCCAAGGAACTAAATGTACTGAAATTTGTGGTATTAAATGTCACTACTGTAATGATTATGCAAAGAAAGCTTATTATGTTCCTCCTGATAAATTATCAGAGTCATATAGAAATTATATGGCATTTCTTTATGATTATCTAAATTTAGGAGAAATGTTTCTTTCAAAAGAAGAAAGAACTCTTAAAATTCCAATTAGAGAGATAGAATCAGATACTTATTTTGGAATCGCTTGGTTATCTGAAGCAGAAACTTTTTTAGAGGAGGTTATGATTATAATTCCTGAATCAATGCAACTTGCCGCTAAAAAAGGTATTGGATTCACAGCAGAACGAACTGCAGAAAAACAAGGTTTAAACCATATTGATCTAAATTTACTTATCTCTATACTTATTCAATTAGTACCTCAACCTTTTAAACATGATCTTCTCGATTTCTTGGTAGAAAAAGACATCGATTTATCACATTTTATCAATGAAGAAGATATAGAATACATGAAATCTTTACCATATGGTACTGATTTAATGGCTCAAAAAGCAAAACAAAAAAGATTAGTAGAGCCTAATTCAAATTTAAATATAAATAATTTAAATATACAAAAAAATAAGGAAGTGAAATTAAATATGGATACAAAAGAAGAATGGGAGGCGTACCTTACACGCTTTATGAAAGCCTATAATGAATTACCAGATTTATCTTCATTATTAAAACCTATCTCCCCTTTGATATTTCAGTACAATCTTTCAGATAAACCTGAAATGAATTATTGGCAATTTGTTGAAGAGGATAAAATGAGATGGGGAATGGGAAATTATGATGGAAATGATGCTCCCAAGATTATCCACAAAACTGACTTTGAGACATTGATAAAAGTTAATTCTGGTGAATCAGATCCAATTCAAGCTACTATGGCAGGTAATTATACTGTTGAAGGAGATGTAACTAAACTTATGGCATGTGCTGCTTTACTCCCTCTTAACGCAAAAGCCCATAATAAGGCTATAGAATGAATATTTTTTCTTTTTTTTTTTTCTTTTTTAAAATTACCTCAATAAAATATTTGATTTTTTTTTCATGGTTATTAAATAAAATTACAGATTATTTATGAAGAAATTAAATTTTGATAAAAAATGGTCTCTATAAGAATTATATAGAGTAAAAATCTTTTTTTATTAAATAAAAAAACTATAAATAAAAATAGTGAGGATAAAAAAAATGTTTTGTCCAAGTTGTGGTGAAGAGTTAAGAGAAGATAATCAAAGATTTTGCCACACTTGTGGAATTAATCTTCTTAGTAATATAGATGGCCCTCAACAATATACTAAAGTTATTCAAAAAACACCAAATTCAATTTCAAAATCAAATCTAAAAAATATTGAAATAATAAAAGGTCAACAAGGACACCATATTAAAATAGAACGAATAGGACCATATTCAAAAAAGAGTTTAGCTTATTCAATTGTGTCTTTGGGATTAACTGCTTTGGCAATTGTTTTCATTTCGACAGGATTTGTTTACAGTTTAATACGTAATAATATCCAATTACTTATCATACCAAGAACGATATTTGTAATTTCAATTAATATTGTAGGTTTGGTTTTTGGAATTCAATCTAAAAAGAATAGTTTAAAAGCAGGACGATTTGAAGAAATAAATGCTGTAGAGAAAGTAGGGAGTGTATTATGTATTTTTGGGATAGTAGCTAATATTATTGGTATTATAATAGGTTTTTTAATATACCCTGCATCTATGATTATCTTGAATAATAATATACAATTTATTTATTAATTTTAATATTTTAAAAAATTCTTTTTTCTTATTTTATCAATAAAATCTAGGTTTTTTGTAAGAATCTACTTTTTAATAATAAATGGTCTATATTAAAATTATATACACTATATCTTTATTTTTATTAAAAAAAAAAAAATAAATAAAATTAGTTAGGAGGAAAGAAATCTATGTTTTGTCCAAGTTGTGGTTCAGAATTGAGAGAAGGTAATCAAAAATATTGTCATTGTTGTGGAACTAATCTTCTTAACGCTACTGAAGACACTCAATTATATACTAGAATTTCTCAAAAAACACCAAAAAAAATACCAAAATCTACAATAGAATACTCAACTGTTCCAGAAATTAACAAAAAACAAATTAAACCAAAAGGTGGGATAGGGGCCCATTCAAAAAGATGTTTAGCATTTGCAATTGTATCATTGGCTTGCGCTGGTGTTGCTTCTGTTTTAGGTACAAGTTTAAATTTTTTCTTTAATTGGTTTTTTGATGGTAATAGTAGGATTTTATTAATACCTCGATTTATACCAATGACATCTATTTATATAGTTGGATTAATTTTTGGAATTTTGTCTAGAACGAATAGTTCTAAAGCAGGATTAAAAGAATCAAAAAATAATGTTGAGAAAGTTGGAAGTATACTTGGAATCTTAGGAATTATCTCTAATGCAATTGGGCTCGCTG
>Ga0315549_1002516_pt1 | contig 17316 bp, 17 predicted proteins | sample SalMarSW160200MG_FD_203101 | JGI IMG/M metagenome (GOLD analysis project Ga0315549, IMG submission 203101) | Salt marsh sediment microbial communities from the Plum Island Ecosystem LTER, Massachusetts, United States - Salt Marsh Sediment SW1601-200 ... | reverse complement strand
TCATCCGTTCCATTCACTGTCAACCTAATGGTATTATTGGTGGCTTCAAAAACAAAGCTCAGCACTGTTGAGTTACTGATTACTGAAGCTCCATGGAAATTTTCCTCGTAGTAGATGCTGAAATTATAAAAAGAGCCTAAAAGAGGATAGCGATCACGGTTATCGCCATCGATGATTCGAGGAGTGCTGCCTAAACCATCTCTATTAGTGTCAGAATCAACATAGTCACTCCAGAAGTTTCCTTCAAAACCATTGTCCCAAACGTTCGGGTACGAAGAGATCAGATCCGCTTGGTTAGTGTTTCCAATTATATTGTTGTGGAAGAGTTCATTAAAATGCGAGGAATATAACCGAACTCCATAAAGATTGTTCAGAATATTGTTACCTCTAAGACTGTTGTAGTCAGCTTCATAAAGGGAGATTCCTTTCTCACTGTCTCCTGCGGTGTTTTCTTCAACAACATTATGATCTGAATCTTGAAGGCAAATTCCAACCCAGTTTTTTAGGCAGCGATTACTGTTTATGATGTTGCCGCTTGAATCTTGGAGATATATGCCATAACTATTTTCTAAAGCCGTTATGTATTCTATCGTCGAGTCTGTTACGTTATAGCAGAAGAGACCATGTCTATTCTTTGCCAAGTTCAAGTTCCGCACCGTTACGTTAATACCGTTGATAATATACAGAACGCCAATGTTTGTTTGGTTGTCAAAGACTTCATCTTCAACGCCTATAACATACCAAATTGGTTTCCCATCAACAGTGTTGCTTGGGCCTATGGTATTATTGAAATCTGAAAAACTTTCGCCAGAAACGCCGAAGTTATATGAATTATTCAAAATCTCATTTTCGTTGAGAACATTATTCCCTGAATACCACAGTAGTATCCCATTTTCATTACTACAAGAAACAACGTTATGTTCTATAACGTTATCTTCTGAAAAGAAAAGGTAAACCCCAATCCGATTATTAATTATTAAACAGTGAATTATGTTGCATCCAATACTATGATCTATAAAAACACCGCAATCATCTCCATAAGGCGGAACCAGTAACCCACTGTCACGTACAGTAAACCCAACAATGCTAACATTGTCTGCGTTTACAGACAAAACCGTACCCACATTATCACTATCTATTATTGTTGTTAATCGATTTTCGCCTATGAGCGTCAACGACTTATGAACGTTAACATTTTCACGATATACCCCTGACTCAACCCACAATGCATGCCCGTTCGAAGTTTCAGAAGCATCTATCCCCTCTTGAATTACATCATAGCCTATCCCCGTATTGACGTTATGCACTGAAAGAAGACTCCAAGGATGCATCAACGGATACCTATCCGCATCAAAATCACCAATAATGTAGGGTGTATCTCCGATTCCGTCACTGCCAATCTCATCTTGACAAGTGCCACTGAATAAATCTGTGCCATTATAACCGCTCCAATAGTTACCGCCTGAAGGATAACCATCATCCCAAACATTGCCAGACACTTTGTAAATGAATGGATACGTGTTGTTGATGAAGTTGTTATGAAAAAAAACATTGCCAAAAAAAGTCCCGTTTGGAGGCATTTTTTCTATCATACCATCATACGTATTGTTGTAAACAGTGTTAGCCATTATCTTGTTGTATAAGCATGGTGAATACAAGCGAACGCCTTGGCTGTTTTGAGTAAAACAATTTCTTTTAACTGTACAACTTGTTGCATTTTGCAAATGGACACCGCCAATACAATTAGAAACATTGTTGCCAATTGCGGTGCAACTAAAAGAATTGATGAATCTAATTCCGTAGCCATCACCATCTATCGTGTTGTCTAAAACTCGAGAATTCTGTGAACAATTCAATCTGATGTTGTGGCAATTATGAAAAAAAAAGTTATTTTTTATTTCGCAGTTATCTGCACGATAAACGTAGATGCCGTTTTTATACCATCCCCAACCACTATTCTGTATGGTGAAACCAGCGATGGTTACATTATCCACCGTTATCTTTACAATCGTTCCGCCATTATTGCCATCAATAATTGTTGTCGAAACGTTTTCTCCAATAAGCGAAATTGTTTTGTTTATGACTATTCGTTCATAGTAAACATCTGAAGGAACATAGATAGTTGAGCCATTTTCAGCCTCATTAATCGCCTCTTGAATTGAACTGAAATTTCCTTCGATGTACTTTTGTTCAGGACTTGTAATAAGAAAATCAGTGAGAAAAGGAACGTTATGAAAGGCGACAACTCGCAAGGAAGCAAAGCTACAAACAGCTAATCCAATACTCACCGTGAAAATAGCAATCAGCCTTACAATCTTTACCAGTTTTATGGGTATCCACCTCTTCTCTCTTCACTCAATGTTTAAACTTCAAGGCAGATAAATCTAATTGTCAGCTATTAAGCCACCGGACTCTTTTCTTCTTAGCTAACGAATATTTTGAATGTTTATGTAGCGGGCACTCCTGTATGGGAAGCAAGGTTTAAGTCTTCCATCTTCCCGTATAAGAATCCAATTAGGTGGAGAACCCGAATGAAGCAGCTACACCACAACGGCGTCCTAGTTCCACCCCAATACGGAGGAAAAGGCTTCACCATCGAAGTGAAGGGGAAGAAAACTAAGCTAACGCCAAGGCAAGAGGAAATGGCACTTGCTTGGGCTAAAAAAGTTGGAACCCCTTACGTCGAGGACCCTGTCTTCTCAAAGAACTTTCACCGTGACTTCTCAAAAAAGCTCGGCCTCAGCGTCAAAGCCGAAGATGTCGATTACTCCCCTATCCTCTCCACCATCGAAAAGGAGCGCGCCTGGAAAGCAAACCTGTCTAGAGAGGAGAGGAAGCAACTGACGGCTCAGAGGAAAGCCAAGAGAGCGGCGAACAAGGATCGCTACGGATTTGTTTGGGTTGACGGTGCCCGAGTGGAAGTGGCTAACTACGCTGTCGAACCTAGTTCCATCTTCATAGGTCGAGGCAAACACCCGTTGAGGGGATGCTGGAAGGAGGGGGCTTGCGAGGAGGATGTCGAACTCAACCTCTCGCCAGATGCGCCTAAACCGCGGGGCAAATGGAAGATTGTCTGGCAGCCTGACTCCATGTGGATTGCACGATGGCGGGATAAACTCACGGGGAAGACGAAATACATCTGGTTTTCCGACTCCAGCCTTGTCAAGCAGAGGAAGGATATCGAGAAGTTTGACAAAGCTAGGAAACTTCGACGGAACCTTGTAGAAGTGCGGAAGCACATCTGGGAGAACCTTAACGCTGATGATTTAAGACGGAGGAAAACGGCGACCGTTTGTTTCCTTATTGATAGGTTGAAAATCAGGGTTGGCGACGAGAAAGACCCCGACGAGGCGGACACAATTGGCGCCTCAACCCTCCGACCGAAGCATGTCCACTTCAACAGTGATGAGAGTGTAACCTTTAACTTCCTCGGGAAGGACTCTGTGCCTCATGTGTTCACGGTTGAACTCCCAGATAATGTCACTAGAAACCTGAAGGAATTCACAGCGAACACGAGGTCCACCCTTTTTGATGGCGTCCGCTCACAGCATGTTAGCGAATTCCTCGATGAGGTGATGGCTGGGCTGTCGGCAAAGTTTTTTCGTACTTGCTATGCGTCCGAAACTGTCGAGATGAACCTGGAAAAGGCTCCTGTCAAACTTGAAGACCCGGAATACGTGAAGAAACACGCTGCTACGATGGCAAACCTCGAGGCTGCAAAAGTCTGCAACCACAAGCGAACCATCCGCAAGACTTGGCAATCATCTTTAGAAAAGAAGAAGGACCACCTCAAGACTCTGAAGAATCGAGCGAAGGATGCTCAAGATGAGTTGAGGCAGAAAATCGACTATTGGAAAGAGAAATATAGTGAGAGACTGAGGGAGCAAGAGAAAAAACTGAAGGCTATGCAGGCAAAGCTGGATGCTCATCGACAACAACTCGCCGAGGAGAAACAACAAGGTAAATCCGCACGCGCTTTGAAGAGACGTATTAGCTTTGATCGAAAGGCAGTGACTCGGCAAAAGCAACGCCTCAAGCTGCTGAAGCTCAAGTATGAAGAGCGAATGAAAAAGTTAGGGCAGAGGCTGGAGAGTCGGATGCAACGTGACAAAGCGGCGATAGCTAAGCTAAAGCTTAGGATAGAGGCTCAGAAGGAAACCCGCGAGTACAACCTTGGGACGTCTCTGAAGAGCTACATTGACCCCCGAATCTACTATAAATGGGGAAAACAAGTGGACTACGACTGGAAGCAGTACTACTCGAAAGCCCTCCAGAGGAAGTTCAGCTGGGTCGAAACTGATGGGGCGTCTGCAGAAAAAGACTAGAAAGAATGCATAATCAACCCTTGAAACGTCTGCGTTATGTTTTGATGGCCAGCGTCCGAAAAATCGTGGAGGAAGCCAAACAGTTTGTAGAAGCTGGGTTTGAGAACTTATGCGGCTTTGAAGAATGTTGAAATCTTCCGAAACACAAGTAAAAATTATACTGCTGATTCTAAAGCTTTACTATTTGCGCGTTTGACAAAAAACTGGCGATGTCTCTAACGTCTCCCGCAATTTCCCTTTTTTTCCTGTGATCCTCTCAAGTTTCAAGGGCATTCGTCAACTGAGATTTCTTGATGAATCTTTTACCTTTTACATCGTAATAAGAGATTTTTTGTTTCTTGATCAGGTCTTGAATTGAGGCTTCTTCCATTTGAAAGAATTCTGACGCTTGTTCACTGTCAATAACTCTTTTTCGACAGTGTTAACGTTAATTTGAGGTATAGTGAAGTCATACCAGCCGCGGTGAGGTTCGACCATCTTTTTGACCCTGCCGTCATATCGTCTCAACACTTTTTTTAGATGTGTTTTCTGTTCATAATTTCCAATTCTGGATTTTGCTTGCAGATCATGTATTTTGCTTGAAAACGTCAAGAAAAAGTTTCTAAGAGCTTGGAGAACGTCTTTTCTCCTCTTTCTTTTCAGCTCATCTCTCTTGTTAATCAGTTTTACTATTTCATTAGTAAAGGAAGTTTCTGTCTCTTTCAGAAGCCCTTCATGTTCCTCGCACGCACGTTTCAAATCTGCTTGAAGCTGAGGGCGCTCTCTCGAACTAAGGACAGATTTAGCAATCAGAAGGCTTACCTTTAATGCAAAATTGAGATCGACATAAGGTTTTCCATAAATATGGTTTCCCGAAAACGTTAGACCCGGTGCTGGCATAGCAACAAGCCGCAGAGTTTTTTCTTTTCCTTCCATTTTGTCAGACAAGAGTTTTGCACGTCCAGTATATTCTTCTCTACGGTCTGGACGGTCATGAAAGGCTCTCGTTACACATTCTTCAAGGTTTTTCACAAAATATGAGTCCTGTATTTGTTGTTCCCAACTAATATGGTGTTTTGATCGCGATGATAATGAAGTATAGGAATCTTGAACATAATGAAGCGACACTCCCAAGGTAAAACAGGCGTTTGCCAAGTCGCCTGCTAAGAAAAACCTTCGTGCATCCAGAATGTACTTTCGTATGGTATCTGACTTGCCATGATGGTGTGGATAATCTCGCCATTTATCAGGCATTATAGACCCTTCTCTGAGGCGAGAGGCCTGAATACTGTTTTTCGGAATCGCAAGTCTGCGCAGGATTTCATTGGCTATGCGGATGTGGGTTTTCCACAGCATATTTACTAAGTTCGAATTGTTTGAATTAAAGTGTACGCTTGTGCAAAGCCATTTTGTTATCTATTTAATGTGCGTGCTAACGCCTTTCCGTACATGTGGAGGCGCGGGTAGTATAGTCCGGTCAGAACAGCCCACAGCGGCAATGTCTCCCGCAAAACCCCATTTTCTAAGTCAAAGCAGTTACGTATCATCCTATGGTAAAACGCTCGCGCAGAGACTGAAGGGAACAGAGATGCAGAAGAGAAACTCATCGCATACATAAGTTTAAATAGATCAATATGTCAACTGCTTAGACACGCAAGAATTAGAATTCCATGAGAATGCTAGTTTTTCGTTGACAACTATATGGAGGTGTAATTCGATTGTCGTATAGAGAAAACCGAGAAATGCACAAGGCCGTATGCGCCGATTGTGGTAAAGAATGTGAGGTCCCCTTCAAACCTGACGGAAGCAAACCCGTATACTGCCGAGAATGCTATTCTAAACGAAGACCCCCGAGAAGATATTAAGCTTATTAGCTAAAATCTTCGGTCCGCTTTACGCACTTTTTTCTTTTTTATCAACAGTTATAGTAAGCAGAACCCACACTCTTTCATGAGATAAAAAATAATGCCTAGAGATCCCGTTTGTGGCGCCGTTCTGGACGAGAAGACAGCCAAGTTCAAGATCAAGCATGATGGAGAAACATATTGTTTCTGTAGTATGAGATGTAAGAAGAAGTTCATAAGGAATCGAAGTAAATTTGCAAAGTAAATTGAAGGAGGGAGAACAAAATGGCAGAAGAAAAAGAAGAAAAGAAACTGACAGAAGAAACTGCTAAAGAGGAGAAGCCCGGAAAAGCCCCGCGGACTCAGAAAGTCAAAGAGAGCATTGTTTTTGTCGGAAGCAAACCACCAATGAGCTATGTTCTAGCGATCATCACAAGCCTGTCAGCATCTAACGCTAAAGAAATGCCTGAGTGTTTTGTGGGGCTTGCTGCCGGATAGGTAGACAAGTATTTGGCTTCATAAAGAAGCATTCCAGCATCATGCCTTTCCATAGGTTTCTTTGATAGTCCCTCTAACTCTCAATATTTCTTTCTTAGTCTTGCCCTAAGCCCGCTTATTTTTTCCTCCCAACCACATAACCATACCCCACGTAATCAATGTGTTCTCTGAAAATTTTTCTATATTCCTTCATTGCTTTGCGTAGGTCAGGGCATAACAAAAGCTTGAAACCCATTGTTATCATACCTTTGAGGCCAAGTCCTTTCTTCATTGCTTTTTCCATGTCAGGTATTTTTTCGGAAAAATCTACGGTTTTGACGTCAGCCATTCCCATTCTTTCATAGAACTCTTTCCATTCTTCGAGTGACATTGTTTCAAAGCCTTCCCAAACATCGTAGACTTTATCCACCAATTCTTTTGGTGGTGGTTTTTGCCAAGTCATCTCTAAGTCGCCAATGTATCCACCAGGCTTTGCTACTCGAAGAAATTCTGAAAAAGCCTTTTCTTTATCCAGAAGCACGGTAGTGCATTCAGCCAGAACAATATCGAAACTTTCATCTTCAAATGGCAAATTGTGTGCATCTGCTCTTCTAAAGCTAACCCTTTCATCTAATCCTTTTTTCTTTGCCATTTCCTTTGCATGTTCAACCATTCTCTTTGACAAATCCACTCCAACAACTTCGCACTCATGTTTTTGAGCCAGACAGCAAGCTGTTACACCCTTTCCAGAGCCTATGTCTAAAACTTTCTTGCCCTTCCCTATTTCGCACATCCTTGCCATCTCATCAGTTCTTTCAATTCCGCCAGGATGAAGAATTTCTAAACCGCAAGAATACATCAGTTCATCAATATCAGCCATTTTTCCCATTTTACTTACCTCCATAAAGATTTCTTATTCTTGCAAGATATTTCGGGACAAAAATTAATGTTTATTCTTGGATTCGGGGGTTGTCTCCAGATACGATTTCTGAGGGTAATATGTGCCCGGCAAGCATAAACTCTCTTTTCACATTTTGAAATCCACGATTTTCAAGTTCATCTTTCCATTCACCGTCCTGACTACAGAATATTGCACCCTTCCGCTTTTCTGACACAACTACACCTCAAGTTTATGTTTTATTAAGAGGGTGTTTCTAACAAATAAAGCACGCGAGTTAGGCAAAGAGGAAGGATGGAAACACCGCAGAGCGTGCCCTGATGGATGATGTCGTGCGCAGTAAATTTATTAGGTAAGAAGGCAGATTAGTGTTTGGTGTCTTTTTTCGGCTGGGGTGTCTTAGAAGGCAGCTAGCTACCTGAACTGAGCAAAGAGCGTTAGTTGGTGCCGTGAGTTAGTCAAGTTTGAGTAAAAGAGTGGGGCATGTTGGATCTTAGAATCCTGAGGAGAAGGGCTGAAATGTTGGAGGCGGTTAGTACTGGGCTTCATCCTTCTGCTGTCATTACTCAGTTGGCGGGGAAGTATGGTGTTTCAGAGCGTGCTTTGTGGAGTGATTGGCAACGACACCGCGTAGCCGCTAAACTTCAAAATCCAAGAATAGAAAAAATAACCTATCACACCCTTCGACACTGGAAAGCAACCATGCTTTACCACAAGACCAAAGACATCTTGTACGTCATGCGATTCCTAGGCCACAAAAGCATAAAGAACACTCTAATCTACATCGACTTAGAAACCGCTTGCCACCCAAATGGCGGTGACGATTACACAACAAAAGTTGCCAAGACAGAAGCTGAAATCTGCAGCCTAATAGAAGCAGGATTTGAATACGTCCTTCAAAAAGACGACCTAGCATACTTCAGAAAGCGCAAGTGACCTCAGCGAAGTTTTTACTATTTGTCCAAAAGCAACATCAAAGCTTTACTATTTGCGCGTGTGGTATGTCTTCTATGCTTAGCACCGCTTCAGGGTGCACATAACCTTTTTCTATGGCTTTTTGAACAACGTTTTTGCCTATTATGTTCACTGTTGTTGAGTTTTCTATCATTGCCATAGCTTCTTCAATGCTGACTTTTGTGCCTTTGTAGAATTCTTCTTTTACATGAAAAACTATTTTTCCCTTTCTCAAAGTTCTGCCCAGTATTTCAGCGTCGCACACGGCTAAAAGAACGTTGTTTCCGATTTTCTTTAGATTCATGTAGACTTCCAATTTTCATACGCTCTTACAGTTGCCTAATAGACGATTTTGCTCCACACGCTTCGCAAACTAGGAATGATAGGCGTTTTTCCTTCACAATTTTTGTGTCTGGACGCTTGCAAACTGGACACGTGACAAACTGTTCCATGTATCTCTGTAGAAGCCTTTCAAATGTTACCCGCGAAAACTTTCCTTGAAAAATTATCCTTGACTCTTGCATGGTTGCAGCTGTAGCCATTTCCCTTGTCAAAAACTTCAGCAGATGCCTCGGGTCACGATTCAAAGCTTCAGCGATTTCTTTAAAATTGTGGATTATCGTGCGCATACCTATGACTGAATGAACTATTCTGGGAACCTCTAGACGTTCACGTTTTGAGGTTACCTCAGGAATTTGTGAACGCGCCCTCTTCAGCAACTCTTCATAACCGTATTCCATTCGTTGATGCTCCATGATTAACATGACAACATAATCCTATTTAAAACTTATAACAGCCAAGTCAACAATCAAATGGCGTGAAAAGAGGGGTTCAAATGGGTTACGTCTATCTTTACACTGGAATAGGAGCTGGAAAAACTACAAACGCTTTAGGCTTAGCACTACGTTCTGTTGGACACAAACGCAAAGTTGTCATAATCCAGTTTTTGAAATGGTGGAAAAACACAGGCGAATATAAAATTCGAAAAACGCTCGCGCCTTACTATGAAATACACCAGTTTGGCCGTAAAGGATGGCACGGACTAAGCAATTTAGGTGAAGAAGACAAAGAACTAGCCCATAAAGCCTTAAGATATGCTGAAAAAATCGTTAAGGAGAAAAAGCCGCATCTGCTAGTTCTGGATGAAGTTAATTTAGCTTTGCACTGCAAGCTTTTAACTGTGAAAGAAGTTCTGAAGTTCCTAGATAAAATGCCAAGAAAAACTGATGTTGTCTTAACGGGTAGATTTGCCCCAATAGAACTTGTGAAGCGTGCAGAGTTTGTAAATGAAATCATAGCTATCAAGTATCCTGAAGAAATTGTTACAACAAGAGGAATACAATACTAACCTTAGTGAGGGAAAACCTTGAGCGAAGACGAAGCCATATTCACACCACTCGATTTTGTCCGTTACGTAGCTGAAAACAGAAAAGTTCCAGTGGACACCATAAAGGTCCCTCAACGCCTTTTGATCACTTACCAGAGATGCACGTATGAATACGGGAAGAAGCTGATTGATGGCAAGCCCGTTGACTGGTGGATGTATGGCGAAAGCCAACCATTTTGCATCGGACGATTCAACCATGTGGAAATTGGGCTCGGACGCTTCTGGGTAGGCGCACCAGCGGCAGTTATGACATTGGAAGAACTGATTGCGTGCGGTGCAAAAACAATCTTTGAAGTTGGCGTGTCTGGAGGTTTGCAGACTTTCCTTCAACCAAGCAACATAATTGTTGTAACAGAGGCGATTCGTGACGAAGGAACCTCTCACCATTACCTGCTGCCAAAAGTGAAGGTTGAGTCTTCTCCAAGATTGAGAAGCAAGCTGATTAAGCATTTAAATGAAAGGAAAATCAAGCATTTCGTTGGTTCTGTCTGGTCTACTGACGGAGTTTATAGAGAAACGCGCAAAAAATTCTTCAAGTTTAGGGATGGTGGTGTTTTGGCTGTAAATATGGAAACTTCAGCGATTTTTGCAGTTGCGAAATACAGGAATGTTGAGGCAGCTTCGGCACAAGTTGTTTCAGACATTTTAAGCGAAACTGAATGGCTGCAAGCCTTCGGACACCAGCAGGTTAGGGAAAACGCAAGAATTCTTCTAGAAGCTGTCCTAGAGGCTCTTTCTGAAGCCCCAGAATTCAATAATGTTTGAAAAAGCTTAAAGTCAGTGCTGATTTAATGTTAATTCTAACGGTGAATCTCTTGATCAAACGTAGTCATCCATATATTCCAAATTCTCTGCCAGAAATCAAGAAAGAAATGATGCGGGAAATAGGTACAGAAAGCATCGATGAATTGTACGCGGATATTCCAGAGAAATATCGTTTAAAAAAGCCGTTAAACCTTCCAGAAGCTTTGTCAGAGTTTGAGGTTAAGAAGCATGTGGAGGGTTTGCTTTCAAAAAACAAGACTTGCAGTGACATGCCAGTCTTTTTAGGTGCTGGCTGCTGGCCTCATTATGTTCCAGCGGTTGTAAAGGATATTGTTCAACGCAGTGAGCTGCTTACTTCTTACACGTCTTACCAGCCTGAAATTTCGCAGGGTATGCTTCAAGCCCTTTTTGAATATCAAAGCATGATTTGCGAGTTAACAGGTATGGAAGTTGCCAATTGCTCCTTGTATGATTGGGCTTCAGCCTTAGGTGAAGCCTCTCGCATGGCAACTCGCTTAACAAGGCGAAACGAAATTCTAGTTCCCAAAAATGTTCACCCTGAAAGACTAGCCACATTACAGGTTTACGCTGAATCAGCAAGAATATCGATCAAGCAAGTGGCCTACAACAAGGAAACTGGGCGAATAAGCCTAGAGGATTTCAGGAATAAGATTTCAGACAAAACAGCAGCGGTCTACATTGAAAACCCATCTTATTTAGGTCTTATTGAAACACAAGTTGATGAAATAAGTAGAGAAGCACACGCGCATGGAGCACTTTTCATTGTTGGCGTTGACCCAACTTCCCTTGGAATCTTAAAACCTCCAGGTGATTATGATGCAGATATTGTGGTTGGTGAGGCTCAACCTCTTGGCAACGCAATGAATTTCGGCGGCCCTCTTTTGGGGATTTTTGCTTGCCGTGATGATTTAAAGGTGATTAGGCAAATGCCTGGACGCATAATCGGGATGACTACAACATTGGATGGTAATAGACAAGGTTTTTGCATGGCTTTACAAACTCGTGAACAGCATATTAGGCGTGAAAAAGCAACGTCAAACGTGTGCACGAACGAAGCTTTATGTGCTGTAGCTTCAGCTGTTTACATGGCTTTGCTTGGACCGGAAGGATTACGGGAACTTGGCGAGACAATAATGCGCAAGGCAAATTATGCTATTCATTTGCTTTCGAAAATAGATGGAGTTAAAGCTCCAGTTTTCAAATCAACCCATTTTGAGGAATTCACTGTGAACTTTGACGGAACAGGTCTAAGCGTTGAAGATGTGAATGAAAAACTCTTAGAGCGTGGGATTCACGGTGGCAAAGACCTGTCAAAGGAGTTTCCAGAGCTCGGCAAAACAGCCCTCTACTGTGTGACTGAAATCCATTCTGAAGAGGAGATCGAACGTCTGGCAACGGTTTTAGAGGAGATTTTGGCTGGAGGTGAAAAGCGTTATGTTTAAGCAAGCAAACTGGAATGAACGGTTGATCTTCAGTCTTGGAAGGAAGGGACGGAGAGGACACGCTTCTCCGAAAGTCGAAGAAAAAATTAAACGAATTGTTGGCGATGTGAACATGTTTATTCCAATGAGCATGCAGCGCAAAAGTCAGCTTAAGCTTCCGGAGCTTTCAGAGGTTGAGGTTGTAAGGCATTTCACACGCTTGTCTCAAATGAATTATGGTGTTGACTCTGGCTTGTATCCGCTTGGAAGCTGCACCATGAAGTATAATCCGAAAATAAACCAGTTGCTTGCGAACCTGCCAGCCATAAACATGGTGCACCCGTATCAGGATGAAGGCACTGTGCAGGGTATATTGGGAATTCTTTACAGGCTCGAGAGATGGCTTGCAGAAATCACTGGCACTCACGAGGTTTGTCTGCAGCCTGCCGCAGGCGCCCACGGTGAATTCTTGGGTACATCACTTATGCGTGCTTATCATAAGTTGAATGGGGAAAATGAAAAGAGAAGAGAAATTATTGTGCCAGATTCTGCTCATGGCACCAATCCTGCAAGTGCGGCTATGGCTGGATTTAACGTTGTGGTTGTTCCATCAGATGAGGATGGCTGCGTGAGTATTGAAGCGTTGAAGGCTGCTGTTTCTAAACGTATAGCGGGTCTGATGCTTACGAACCCTAACACTCTTGGAATTTTTGAGAAAAACATTGAGGAAATAGCCAGAATTGTTCATGAGGCTGGCGGACTGCTCTATTATGACGGGGCAAACTTGAATGCCATACTTGGTAAGGCTAGGCCTGGTGACATGGGGTTCGACATAGTTCACATGAACATTCATAAAACATTTGGCACCCCTCATGGTGGAGGAGGCCCAGGAGCTGGTCCGGTTGGTGTTTCCGAGGATTTAGCCAAGTTTCTGCCTGTTCCGCGCATAATTTTTGATGGAGAACGCTATCACTTGGACTATGATATGCCTCACACTATTGGTAAGATGAGGAGTTTTTATGGGAATGTGGCTGTTTTGTTGAAGGCTTACGCTTACATTTTGAGTTTGGGTTTTGAAGGGTTGAAGGAAGTGGCGGAAGTTTCTGTTTTGAACGCGAATTATATGGCTAAGAAGCTTAAGGAAATTAAGGGGTTGACGCTTCCTTATGGTAGTGAAAAACCGAGGAAGCATGAGTGTGTTTTAAGTGCTGAGCATTTAAAGGGTGAAACTGGTGTTTCAGCTTTGAATGTTGCTAAGCGTCTGCTTGACTATGGACTGCATGCACCAACAATTTATTTTCCCGCTATTGTCAATGAAGCGTTGATGATTGAGCCTACGGAAACCTTTGAGAAAGAAGAGCTTGACCGCTTTGTTGAGGCTGTGCGGAAAATCTGTGAAGAAGCATACACAAACCCGGAAGTGGTTTTGAAGGCGCCGCATAACACTGCTGTTTCAAGGTTGGATGAGGTGAAGGCTTCATATCCGAGGACCATGGCTTTGAGTTGGCGAATGTATCTGAAGAAAACTGAGCAGAATTTGTAGCTTTATGTGACAGTTTATATGGCGCATCGCTTTTATTCATTGAAAAACAAGTGGACGTGGAAAAAGGTTTGACGGAATTAGAGGATAAGGTGCGTGAAGCCGTTGGCAAGGTTGTTGACCCTGAAACTGGTTTGAGTTTTGCTGAGATGCGCATGATTGCTAATGTTAAAGAAGAAGAGCATGGTGTTGTTAAGGTGCATTTTATTCCTTCAAGTCCTTTCTGTCCTATTGCTTTTAAGCTGGCTATGGACATCAAGAACGCTGCTTTGAAGGTTGCTGGCATCAAGAAAGCCTTAGTTTACTGTCGTGGGCATATGATGGAAAAGCAGATTAACGAGATGGTGAACAAGGAACAATAGAAATAACATCAACTCGACTTCTTTACTTTGTGTGTGCGAATGCTTAGGTTATGTACGTGATAACCAAAAACCCCTGAAAGACACTTCCTTGCCTTAGAGTTCGGATTCTGCTATCAGTGAAAGTGAAAAGAAGCTGAAAAGATATGTCAGCTAGAAGATATAGCACTTAAACGCCAGGATATATGACCAAAAGGCTTAAGTGTATGGCAATATTATTTGTGTTTTGTTAACATATATAAGGTGTTGAATTAGTTTGGCTGTTGAAGGATTTTCGAGACGTAGAGAACCAGTAGACGCGAAAGTAGGAGAATTAACCCCCACGTCTAGAGCCGTAAACGTCATAGCAAAAACAATATCAAAAAGCGAAGTCCGAAGCATCGCAGCTGGAAGAGACGGAGCACCACACCGCGTATGCGACGCATTAGTAGCCGACGAAACAGGCTGCATATACCTAACCTTGTGGGACGACAACATCGAAAAAGTAAACGAAGACGACACAGTCAGCGTAAAAAACGGCTACATAAACCTGTTCCGAGGCAACATGCGCTTAAACATCGGTAGATACGGCACAATGGAGATTGCAGAACAACCCTTAGAAGGCGAAGTAAACACTGAGAATAACATGTCAACTAAGGTGTTTGAGCAAGAGAGAAGATCGTACAGGGGAAGAAGAGAAGGCGGATACGAAAGAAGATCAGGCGGATACGGAAGAAGATACTAATCACTATCTAACTGCCGGAAAGGGTTTCCAACTATTTTCTTCTAAACAAGATTATAGGCCTATTCAGTTTCGCTCTTTTTTCTAGTTGTCGCTTTAAGCCGGAGTTATTACATCAGTTCTAGAAATCCATATGCAAAATTGATTTCGCCCGTTTCCTCTGTTTCAAGAAAACCTTTACTTTCCCATTTTTCTATGACTTCAACTTTGCGCAAGTCAAGCATCTTTCCCTTATTCCTATTAGCAATCTACATCGTTTTTTCCAAAATTTTATCGCAACTCTTAAAACTTGTACGCGCAAACAATAATAATTCACCATGTTAACAGGAGAATAAATAACATGACAGGCTCACAAGACGAAAGAAAACCAACAGTAGAAGAGTTATTAGCCAAAGCTAAAAAACCAGCACAGTTGGCTTCACCACTGCACAGATTTTATGAAGGAAAAGTTCAAACAATGCCGAAATGCTCAATCAAAAGCGCAGATGATTTTGCAATATGGTACACACCAGGCGTAGCGACTCCATGCAGAGAAATCCAAGCAGACCCAGACAAATCCTTCGAACTTACAAATCGCTGGAATTACGTAGCAGTAGTGTCAGATGGCACGCGTGTTTTAGGCTTAGGAGACATAGGTCCAGAAGCAGCCATGCCAGTAATGGAAGGAAAAGCCTTACTATTCAAATATTTAGGCGGAGTTGACGCTTTCCCAATATGCCTAAAAACAAAAGACCCCGAAGAAATAATCAGAACATGCGAACTCATTCAACCATCCTTCGGAGGAATAAACCTAGAAGACATAGCCAAGCCAAAATGCTTCCATGTACTGGAAAAAACAAGAGAAAGGCTGCAGATTCCAGTCTGGCACGACGACCAGCAGGGAACAGCCACGGTAATATTGGCAGGTTTGATGAACGCTTTCAAACTAGTCGGCAAAAACCCGAAGGAAAGCCTAATAACCTTAGTGGGTGTGGGTGGAGCAAACACAAGAACAGCCTACGTCCTAATGAGATGGGGAATAAAACCAGGCAACATGATAATGGTTGATTCAAAGGGCATACTACATTCAGGCAGAACAGACATAGAAAAAGAAGAAAATCCGTGGAAATATGACCTAGCTCAAAAAACAAACGCAGAAGGAAGAACGGGCACCATAGTAGAAGCCTTCAAAGGCGTGGACGCAGTAGTAGCAGCATCCAAGCCAGGACCAGGCACGATACGGAAAGAATGGGTAGCCACGATGGCAGACGACTCCATAATTTTCGCTTGTGCAAACCCAATCCCAGAAATATGGCCATGGGAGGCAAAAGAAGCTGGAGCGCGCATTATAGCTACAGGCAGAAGCGACTTCCCAAACCAAGTTAATAACAGTCTAGGGTTTCCAGCGATTTTCCGTGGTGTCTTGGATGTTAGAGCGAAAACCGTGACAGACGACATGTGCATAGCAGCAGCCCAAGAACTAGCGAAGTTTGCAGAAGAAAGGGGAATGAACGAGAACGATATTCTACCGAGAATGGAGGAATGGGAGGTCTATCCACGTGAAGCAGTGGCATGCGCACTAAAATCTATAGAGCAGGGCGTGGCAAGAATGAAACCGAGCAGACAGGAGCTGTACGAGAGGGCTGTGGCAATGATAAAAAACGCTAGAGAATCTGTGAAACTGTTGATGAAGGAAGGACTAGTAAAGCAGCCGCCGCCAGAGGAAGAACTGCTAAAGAAATAATCAGATCGAAGGGGAATAACCTCAAAAATGCTAAATTTCCGCGTTTTTATCAGATAAAGTTCAGAAAATTATTTAAACTCTTCCATAGAACAATAGATGGAGTTAAGGAGAAAAACGATATGCGTTCAGATTATGCCCTCTACACGGTGGCAATAATATTCTTCATAATAACAGTAACAGTTTCCGTTTTGGAACTAACAGAGTTTGAAAGAAACCTGGGAGTTATAACAACAGCTGTTCTAGGGCTCCTCTTCATTGGACTAGGCTATTCCCAAAGACCAAAAATCACAAGAGTTGAGTCGCTACCCACGCCAGCTCCAACCACCCCAATAACGATTACGAAAGAAGAAACTGCAACAGAGGCTACATCTGCTGTGGCGCCGCTTACAGAGGTTAGAGGCATAGGAGAAAGGCGGGCGGAACAACTCAAAGGCTTAGGCATCAACACTATAGAAGACTTAGCTAAGGCTTCAGCCAAGGAATTAGCTAGTGAATTGAAGATTTCCCCGAAAACCACTGAAAAATGGATTGGAAACGCAGAGAAGCTTGCTGAAAAATCTTAGAAAGCCTCACTTCATCAGAAGTTCAGATTTGCACGCTTAAGATTCTTACTATTTTCCTTCTTTCCAGCCTTCTTAGAGCATCCAAGAATTCATTCTTCTTTTTGCCAGTTACTTTGAAATTATGAATCATATCATTTACGGTCATTTGAGGTTTCCCGAATCCCTTGGTTCTCCTGTTGAGATGGCCCACTATTGACCGTTCCAATTTTCCGCATTTCCATGTAGTATTGCGGATAAGAACTACAATTGCTCTGATAAGCCCTTGTGTTTCACTAGTTTTCCTGCCAGTCAAGATTTCTCCACTACTTAACAGTTTGTTATCCAACAATTTAGAGTTTA